>JAABUY010000062.1_pt1 | contig 158430 bp, 151 predicted proteins | sample 5560271 | NCBI WGS metagenome assembly JAABUY01 (sample SAMN10711886, study PRJNA513374) | rock metagenome | isolation source: Antarctica rocks | place: Antarctica: Victoria Land, University Valley
CCCTCTCCCCTCTCCCCTCTCCCCTCTCCCCTCCCCCCTCTCCCCCTCCCCTCCCCCTCTAGCACCATCCCCATCATCCCCATCCCCATCCCCATCAACAACAACTCCAACCATACCCTCCCCTCCCCTCCCCTCCAGCCTACATCCCACCTCCCACCTCCCCTCCCTCCCCCATCCCCCTAAACCCACACATCCCCTAATACAAAATACAAAAATACAACATCATCACGTACTCTCCACTCATCCATCCTCCAAGGCTCCCTCCGCTATATTCTACAATACCTACAACAATCGAGTAAAGTAAAATTAAATCTACAAGCTACCTACGTGCCTACCTAATCTGCATCCATCCCCTTCTAGCGTCGCCGTAACTAAATCTCTCTTATACCAATTTAGGTGCTTGATCGAACTTCAATTACAAGTAACTTCTCCCCTCCCTACAATAAAAACGCGCCAACCCATCACAGAACAAACCAGAATCCGCCTCTCCCACCCCATCTCCCAATAACCCATCTAGAACCGATTTATCCTACTCATAACAGTACAAGTACTACAACATAGAATCGCGCATACCCACAAGCTCTAGTTCTAGTGCTTTTTCATAACATAAGCGAAACGCAAGGGAAGTTGGGAAAAGGTTTTTTTCTCAATCGGAATGAATGTATATGGTAGAGAGGAGGAAGCAAGCGAGTGGGGAGATATGGCGTGGTAAGGTAAGGTGTTGGGTTGGGTTGGGAGGATCATGAGGGGGATTTGAGATACGGGGATATACAACGTAGTCAGCGAATGAATGGGTGTTTTTTGATAGGAGCTGATTCCTCTCTTTCTTGGAGTCGTATCGAGTATTGGTATGTCGTATTCCGCGGACTGGGGACGGTGGAGAAAGTGATATCTACAATCATCGCTAATCTTCGCCTCCAATCAACAGAGATTTTCACCTGCACTTCTTCGGATGGATGAGAGGGATTGGTGTTCCTCCATCAACATCCACGACTCTCCCCCTGTCACTATAACCTTTCAGTAAACCCCCATCACCATCACCAGATCCCCATCTCCCGACTCTGCGCCTTCGCTCCAGGGACTGCCGCCCTTCCCTCTCTCGCTTTCCGCTCGGCAATGAGTTCTGGTATGCTGCGCGCGAAGTGCGATGCGCCGTTTGGTACTTTCGGAGATAGATTGGCTTCGGCGTGCGCGATCGGGGCGGCGAGGAGGGTGGGGGTGAGGAGGGTGAGGAGTGTGAGGGTCAGGAAGGGGGTTAGATTGGTGAGAGTTTTTGGGTGCATGGTGGTGGGTTTGGTGGGTTTTGGAGTTGAGTGGATTCTGATTTTAAATGAATGGTGAGATGCTAATGGTGAGGTAGGTCGACGCTGGTATTGTAGAGTTTGTGATCCGGTGGGTTAACGGTTTAACGGTCACAGTTATTTTGGCCACGGTTCTCCCAGCGCTTCCAGGGATGCAAAGACTACCGGCCTTACATGCAGGCCTACTTATCATGAGTTTCATGGGTCGTTTGTCGTGCCTCAGCACAGCGATGAAACCGTACAGAGCGTCAATGAAACATGACGATGGTCGGTCTTCGGGTGCTCTGCATGCAGCAGACCGATAAGAGTGTTTGTTCCAAGGCTAGGCCTAGAATGGCAATTCGACCTTAGCGCTGGACTGTTTGCGTACTTTCTATGAATACGCCGCGATCCTGATGCGTTTCACGTTGATATTCTATGAAAAGCATTGGTGGAATTGCAAGTGTGGCAATAATCTGAAACTGGATCCCTAAGATCACTCTCAGTATCGGTACATTGGCAGTCGTGTCGATGAGCGCATAAATCCGAGCGTAGTATCCAATAAGGATGCTGCGTCCAATAATAGCGAGAAATCCTGGAATCCATCGATAGATGCTCACAATGTTCGAGGTTTTGAAGTATAGATAGACCGCGGTCCGTCAGGTGTAAATGAGGCCCGCTCCAGAATCCGGGCGCCTTCCCAGTTGCGCAACGCGTAATGCTGAGGACGCCCCATTCAGATCGCTCCGTCGCAAACACGAAGTAAAGCAATCATTGACCAAACTCATCATGTAGCTCTTCGCTATCTCTCGTACCAACGTATGCTCGATTCACAAAGGTGAACCAGATCTTGTTGATGGCTCTTCGGTGCTTGTGCTTGTGCTTTCCACCATGGTGCTTCTTGTACTTCTTGTTCTTCTGGGCAATCATCTCATCTGAACGAGGTAGCGCCCAAGGCTGGTTCTCGTCCGCTTCGTCGATTGTTGTGTCATTCTCGCTATCCTTGAGCCTATCACCTTCTGCAGGCTTGTACTGCCCAATGCGTCCGGCAATGTTAAGGTATTTTCTGACGGTCAAGTCTTCCAAGCCAAGGATTGAATCCTTTCTCGTATCGTACTCAACTTCGTAGGCAAACTTCTTGTGGTGTTGCTTGGACTTTTCTTCATGTGTCTTTCCTGAATGCTTGCCATCATGCCATCCTTCCTCCTCGACTACATCGTCGTGACCTGTGAAATCATTGTTGATATGCGTCAAGTTCGCATAATACTGGCTATAGCCGAGCCAGGAGAAGGTTTGGGGAGAGTATGCTGGGCCAGGAGGTGCTGACTTAGAAGGTGGCTTGGGCATCACGAAGTCCGGCTTCTTAGGCTTGTGGTGCTTCTTTTTCCTTCCCTTCTTCCTTTGGCTCTGGCTAGCGTCGATGTCACTTTGATCGTCTTCCTCTTGAATACAGTGGCCTACGTCATGATGATTCAAGTCGTGCGTTGTGCTAATATGCGAGGCTGCATCGAGACCCGAAATATTATACTCCACGACGCGCATGGTGGGAAAGTAGTTCGGGACAATGCTAGGTGACACCAAACTGAGACTGTATCGTTCGGCCCATTCGCCGCCAATCTTGTTCAGGAATTTGTCTTCCTTCGACTTTTTGTGCTTCTTCCTGAGGGTCCAGCTATCGAAGATGTCATAGATATAGCTCAGGCCGGCAAGGGAATTCGCGTTCGTCTTCGGGGGATCAGGTATTCTAGACCAGTCGTAACGCAATTCCGTCAGGTATTCAGCCGATGACTCGATCGTCATCTCGTCATTGAGGGCCAGCCGAGAAACTGCCGCATTGCCCTTCAACGCCTTCTTGCTGATATCTTCAAAGTCTTGCAACATGAAATGATCGATGTTCATATGTCCATATACGGATCCAACAACCACGTCACGGTATTGCTGCATCCAGAGAGTGTACTTTTGCCAGCATGTTTCATCCCAGCTCTGCTTGCTTTCCGTCCTCGCAGGTGGAACGTGGCCCATCAAGATGGCTTTCATGCCTCTTTGGCGTAGGAACTGCAATTGTATCCGCAGCCATTCCATCTGCTCATAGCCAGGCTCCGACTTGTCTGCACATCCATCCACCGCAGTATTCGAGTCAAAGAAGTATAGAGTGTTCAGACTAAACACAGCGAGCTGATTGGGTATGACCTCGACGGAGAACCAGCCTCCTCTTTCGAACCCGTGTCTCTGTTCCTCGGGTATGAACTTCCTCCAAATGTGGGAATACTCCTTGGTCCATCGGTTTGGGCCTGGTGTGAAGATGTTGTGTGGCATGATATCGTTGTTACCAAAGGTTGGAATGATGGGTATGAGGAGATCATTGGTAGGATCGGTGTCGTTGACATTGTCGTCCTTGCCGAAGACGTCTGTAAACTTTTGCACAAGTAGCTCGTTGAACTCCACCACCTCTTTCTCTGTTCGGGGTATCAGCTCATCACTATCATGGCGGATGGAGTCTCCAGTCCATATGACGAAATCGATCTTGTCTTTGAGGTTGTCGTTGATCCATTGGAGCGTAGCGTTGATGAGGGATATGGGGGAGTCGCAGTCTGTGGTTTCAGCGCCGAAGACACCAGCTGGGCCATTACCCCGATGACAGGCTGAGGTTTCCTCGGTCGATGAGTAGTGCTCGTAGTATTGGTCAGGATGGAAATCTGGCAGACGTTAGCAAGTTGACGATGATATGGCTCGAACCACATCGTACCTGTGATATGTAAGAATCTTCCTTGAAGTGCACGGTCTTTCACGATGACCGGTCCACTGGGCGTAGACTTGGTCTTGGGATCTGCAATGATTGGCTTCTGTTCTGTAGGGTGCGTGCTGCCATAACCTATGAAAAGGAATAACGTGAGATATTGCCACAGCATCTTGCTCAACGAATGTGAATATTGCCAGAAAGATGAAAGAGGGTGTAAGATAGCTGCAGCAAGGCCATATGGGCCTGTTGGCCTCGACGACACAGAGGTCGTGTCAGCCTACGCTGACTCGGCTGACCTCCGAAGGATGAGACCGCGAGGTTGGACTCAGTAGCGTAAGGATGTAAGGTACTTAGCGGAGCAGCACTCCGTGTAGCGCGCCAAGACAGGGCTGAGCTTTTCTCAGCCTTGTGGGGGTTAATCTCTCCCCTCTCCGGAGTAAGGTATATTTTGGAGATCTGTCGGAGAATAAATCTGGAGGATATATTCTACTAAAGTATATGACTACATAGAAGACTAAGGAGCACACGACCAACTCCATCTCCCACAGCTTGTGATAGCAGTGCATGACATTCTTCGCATCGCATGCCGAGGCAGCAGACCTCTCAACCAATACCCTCCTCTCTTTTGGGGCACGTGGGGCCGTAGAATAGCACACCACGATACTTGCTCTAGGCCGACAACGTTACTTGGTTGACCATAGAGAGCCTTTCATTGCGCATATTTCGCTCATCAAGACTCTTACGAGAGTATACACTTTGTTACATCCGTGTTCTAACGGTACTATGATTCCAGGTGAAAATTTGATACAGTCTTGTATCACATGAGTTTGGTCACACGGTTCAGTCGGACATGTATTATCATGGTCTCTATCCAAGCCATTCGACTTTGAGAACGCCGTTGACGTGAAGGTTCCTAGTGTACCTAATCGACAGGTGGTGATTTGGAGCCCTCGTCGTTTGGGGTTATGTTACGTTTGATGACGGAGGAAGCTGGGCTCAAGAGAAGCCGGAGCACATATTGTAGGTGCACATCTCATACAAGACCAGTGAAGAGGCATGGAAGCCTCTCGAATATAAAAAGACCGTCTAGCACCCTCGATACGTTACTGGAGCCACCTTTGTCTGGCACCTCGTCGCCATAACACTGGAATGGGAACGCAAAAATATATCTCATGAGAGCTTGAAAGTATTGTTCAGGATCCACAGTCAGTAGATTCCAGCACCTGAGTGTATGTCCCCCTGAAGGGTCTCATTGCTCATCCTTCCGGGAGTTTATCAGTCCCTAGCACTCAACGATGTCGCCTCAAACCCCTGTCAACCAATACATCGTGGTCTACTGTGGCACTGGAACATCGCAGTGCCCCAATTCCCAGGAGAAGCGATCCGGAAATGGCTTCCTATTATTGAGGTTCTAGGGCACCTTCAACCTCAATGTCCTTCGATGATGCCGACTCCTGTGTAGAGCATCATCTCAACTAATCATCGTGTACGATGCTTCGAAAAAGTTCAAGTGTGTGGATGCGCGTCTAGTCAGTCTCCTTCTATCGTGTCCGAACCATTGAGGGTCACCCTCTGAGCCCACCTAAGATTGGTCGACGGCTCAAAATCAATTCGAATGGGTGATCGGTTCAAGCAATACCAATTTCTGGTTCCTTGCGGACTACTCTACACTACCGCCCTCTTTCGTCAGTTTCAAATGCGCCTCGTCAACGATATCACGTTGCGGTAGCCAGGGTATCTCGGCACGCGAGAACGTTACCCCCATATTCCGAAGATTTGACACTGTTGCCAGGATTTCGGGCGTGGAACGAGTGAAGATCATAGGTCCATCTTGTTGATTTCTCTTGGTCTGTCCAAGCCTAATAGACGCTCCTTATCCGCCTCTTACCAGCGTCAATCACTCTAAGTCACATCTTCCTGCCAACATGACGATTCCGTGGACATTTAATCCACCCCAAAATTCGAAGCCTTCAACTCATGTGTCACAGCATCAACAGCGACGCGCCTGGGGTTGGTTATAGCCTCACCAAACGCGAATACTTTACTCATTAGGCCTTGGTATTGATATTGTCCCATCCAGCTTTGAAAGCCTCAACCATTGGCGTTCCAGTCCTTTTACGCGGTCAGTGGTAAGAACACTTCTACTTACATGCATAGCATGGGGAGCTACAGTCACAGCTCCGGAAGTCCATGAGAGTTCTTGCTATGAGAACACTGGACTACAAGGTGGAAGTAGATCAAGTGTATACTTCCTCGTTGTGACAATCATATTTTCGTCTCTCGAGGTCTACGTATGCATCAGGGTAATGCTTGATGCGAAGGCAACAAGGACATTGTGTGCCGAGTGAATTGGAAAACACGAATTCCTCTCTACGACGAAAACGAATACGGAATTGTATTTTCCGTAGGATGGTAGACTATCCTTTTCGATTAGAAATCAACCTCGCTCTCTACTACTTATTACAGGAAGCCACCCCTTCAACTGCACTATCTTAACAAGTATTCAAGAGGACTTTACTCCACACTAGTATCAATAAGTACTAGGTTTGACCCTGATCGACAATCTAGCGCTTATCCTACTAATACCTCAAAATAGGTAGAACTTCAATTCTATTGTTATTGATAGATAAGCTCAATTCATTTCTGGCATATGATGACCGAGATGAACCAAAACCACGAGCCAGTCAATGGCGCCACCCGTCCCAGAAGTGACGAAGCGCATCAGCGGTCCGACCCAATAGACCCGATCGTCTTGACCCCACGGTTGAAAATGACTCTCATTACGAAAGCGGAACGGGGGAGTCCGGAGTCAGAGTGGCTCCACGAATTACACAGCAACGAAAAGACTACGTGGTGGAGGTAGGCCGTACTCTTCAACACTCCTCCTAGTCACATAGTACTCCGGATTTCGTAAAATCTAGCCTCGCCATTGACAAACATGAAGCATCTACGGCCAGTCAAAATCGATCGAAGACACCGAGAAGGTCAGAAAACGCTACCTCCCCACAGACAACAATAACAACAACAGCAACCCCGAAACCCCCAGCTACAGAGCCGTCTACGCCGTCCACAAATTCCTCCCCACCCCAACAAACACCAGCGCCGAAACCGAACCCGTAACCTTATCTACCCCCACGAAAACCCCGTCAGAATTCATCGGTCTCGTATATCTCAAATCGCTAGACGCAGGCAGTCTCACCCTCCCACCCCACCTCACCCTCCCCCCCTCCGCCGCAGCCACAACCCTAACGCTCGAGCTCGCATACATGTTCCTTCCCACCGCATGGGGCGTAGGCTACGCGACCGAATCTCTAAGTGCAGTCTTCGAAACCTGTAGACGGGCGAGGGGGTTTTGGAGCCCGTTTGCGAAGGTGTATGTGAGTGCGCTGGTTAATGAGAAGAATGGGGCTAGTAGGAGGGTTATGGAGAAGGTGGGGATGGGGGAGAGGGGGGTTTATGAGTGGAGGGGGGAGAGGGTGTGGTTGGCGGGGGAGTGGAGGGTTAAGGATCGGTTGTGTGTTTTTGGGATGGGGTTGTGGGGGTGAGTGAGAAGAGGGGGTGATGGGAGCTGAGTGGGAAGGGTGGTACAATGGTGGTATCATCAGATTCGACGGTAGATGTGCTTTCCTAGACACTAATTTCCTTTCGATAAGGCAAAACATAGCACCGATTGCTCGCCTCCCAATCAACGCCACGCACACTTACCTCATACTAAAACAGTGCCATCCTTCTACCAACAAACCCACTGAATTAACTACACATCCTAATATAAACCTTCCCTACCTACCTACCTACTAGCACCAACCTTTTTTCCTCTTTGGAAATGATAGATATGTTAATATGTATAGTAAATCAAATCTACCTTTGTGTCTTCTGGGTGCGAATGTAGTCAGTGCCAGGTAGGGAGTGTGGGTTGTTGAGGGTGGAGGGATTGGAGGTGGATGTGGAGAGGGATCGTTTTGTAGTGGGGGAGGGGAGGGAGGCGAGAGAGAGGAGGGGAGAGGGTGAGGGCAGGAGATAAGAGTATAGCGGGGTAGGGTAGGGTATATAACGCATGCGTATATCGATACATATAAACCCACTCTCTAGTAAATAAAAAAGCCGACGTCCCCTTTATAATATATCGTTTCATTATTCATATAACCTTATTATATATCCTACTATACTCTTATGTAAACTAAGCTAAGACTAGAGTCTAGTATAAATTAAATTAATCTTTCTATATATATATTCTTGTCTAGCCTTTTAAAACCTCTATTTATTGTTGTTGTAAAAGCTTATATCCCCTTTCCCCTTTTCCAGAGCCTTAGATTAGGTTAGGCGTATATCTAACTTATTATCGCTATTATAGGATCCGTGGATTGGAATATAGTAGCGGGGTTATATAGAGAAGAGAGGAGAGGAGGAGAAAGGGGAGGGGAAATTAGGGATAGCGCTGCGGACGGGGGGTTTAGGTAGGGTTTAAGGGGGGATAGGGGGGGATATAGGGGGTGGGAGGGTAGGAGGGGGGGTATAAGGGGCAGTATAGGGTGTAGGATATAAGGGGGGATTAGGGGGGATAATAGGTAGGAATAGAGTATATTTTTGTAGAGGGTAGTAGGAGATAGATAGATATTAAGAGGTAGAGTATTAATTGTATTATAGGGATAGGATAGGGTTTATTACCTTCTAGCTGATTAAGTAGGATATATTACTTTTTAGCTATTTCAGTAGTAAGTTGCAAAAATACAACCACCTTCCTAAAAAAGTCGTAGGACTACTATACTCAAGTCGCATAAATACTATACTTGCATGTTGGAAGACCAAAGGTTCCCCTAATCCCTAGGGGGATCAGGCCCAATGCATCAACCTCCCGTAAGGTACCCGGCAGTCCCCGTACCCAGCATTCCCCGGCACATCAGTCCTTGGCACATCAATCCTCAACACATCAACATCCTAGGTTTCAGTCCCCAGCATAGCAGCCCTCGGACGTCGGTCTATAACGGGTAGGGTAGACATTCTCGACGTCACCATTAATCAAGGGGAATATAACATTCAGGAGGGAATGCTAGAGCATAGGGAGCTCAGCCTGGCACTCAAGGGTACAGGTGCGCGGGTATAGTAGTTTTGCAATCTAGGTGTGGCAGTTTTGTAATTTTTCCTAGGAAAGTGTGGTATTGTCGCAATTTGCTGTATGTGTTGGCGAATGCTCAGGACACTAGATATCTAGCCTTGGGATCTATGTGCAGACAGCTGGAAAGAACTCACACTGTGCCAGAACATGTTGGATAAGAGCACATTGCATGTTATACCATGTACAGCCAATTAAGCGACGCTCAAACGATAGATAGATTCAGGTCAACGCCATCCAGTCCAAGCTACAACTGGATATGAAAGTCTACACAGACGCCGAATACGAATACCGCTAATTCCCAAACAACTCAGGACTTACAAAGCCAATCGCAGTGGAAAGGACACTTCCCATTCACCTCGGCAACCGGGCACGGATTACCACAAGCACACATCTGCAATTGACTCATACACGAAAAGTCCAGCTGCCCCTTCTCGAAGAAATCAAGAGCCTTCCCCGTACCGCCAGCGACAGCGCAGTCGAATGCATTGTCGAAAAGAACCTCCAGATTAGACCATTTGTTCGTGGCGATATCAGTAAACAGAGTGTACGGATTCAGATCTGGCGCTGAGGCGGTGTATGACAGGTCGTAGGCGCGCTGGGTGGCGTCGCTGTAGTAGACATTTGTGCTATGGTCGGATGTGGTGCAGATATCGCTGTGGCCGCCGTCCAGGCCAAAGGTGCACTTATGACCGTAAGGGCTGGTGTTGGATTCGATGGCGGCGCGAGTCACGGAGGTGATGGGGCCGATGTGCCATCCGTTTGCGCTCATCGCCGTGCTGAGGATGTATGTCTTTAGGCCGAGGGTGAGGGCGTCGACGTCTTGGGTTATGTTTATAGCATTGGATCCGGAGAAGGCGCCGTCATTGGCGAAGGCGATGAATGAGTGTATGTCGCTCATTACGGTGGTGAGAGCGGCTGTGACTGAGTTGGTGAAATTTGTAAAGACGTTGCCGAGTTCGGCGTCGATGTTGCCGAGCTGGATCGATTGTGTGTCTAGGGTATTGGAGGGCCAGATTGCTTTTGCGACTCCGGGTGCCTGTTTCAGACCGTTGAGTAAGACTGATCCTGCAGTGGCCATTACCTCCGATATACCGGCGCCGGCTCCAGGGGCCGCAATGAATGCCAGGCCGGCAGTGAGCGCAGTCAAGAGATCACCCAGCACCATCTTTGTCTTCTTTTTCGGATCAATTTCCGTGATAAGGGGTTGAGACATCAGCTGCGTTTGCACGATCGAGGGGGTTAGCGCGTTGTACCAGTTCGTGAAGAAAGCATTCATGGCTGCCGTAAGTGTTAGCAAAGTGGTTGTTGAAAGGGCAGGTGTCATCTACCGTAGATGTTATGGACTATATAGTCCACCTCTCGTGCTATACTTGCGTCCACTGGGTAAGGTCCACGCTCAATGGCCGTACAGCCGCCGATCATGGCGCAGTCATCATCATCATTCCCATTGGTAGCCAGACGTACGAAGCATCTCGACCAGGTCTCAGTTGACTTGCAGCAGGCAGGGTCGTCGCATCCGACTGGTGTTGTCTGTTTCCAGTGGGTAAGGTATTGGGCCAAGTTTAGCGAAGACCAACAGGAAGAATTATGGCCGTTGCGCCCATCGATGCATGAGTCCTGTCGTGATTGAAGAGGCTGTAGTACAACAGGAGATGCTGACGCTGTGTGCAGAAGTGTCAAGCTAATAAAGGTCGAGAAGTAGTGTAGCGGGTACATGGTGATAACAGATGCTTTGAAAATGTTCTAAAAATGAGATAGTGCCAATAGTTTGGTCTTCTTTGATGTGATGTTAATAGCAACGAAGAGATGGTAATGAGACTTTATAGAATTGTATAAGGTTTCAAGCAGAGAAGAGACGGGATGAGATAATCCTACACTCAACCCCCCATGAGCCTATGGAAAACGTGAGTCCAATGTGCATCGAGCGCTTCGAAGTACACTGGTCAGGGTGGTATATCGAACTCAATCAGGCGTCCGGTGTCAAATATCGAGGTAGGATTGAAGCTATGTAATGATCCGCAGCCTGTTCACGGGTGTTGTATTCGACTATTATCCCGAGAGTGGCGGAGCGCTTCGAGTATGGTCATCAGGGATTTCAACAGGGTTCTCATGACAGTATGCAAGGCAACAAGGTAGTATTGGGATCCCGGAACTTCGCACGGCAGTCATCGTGTATACTGAGTGGAAGCCATCCCAACCATGGCCAGCCTTTCAAGTATGAAGATGCTCGCTATGACCCTTTCATATTTCTTCGTGTCATATTGGACAAATGTCGTATGCCACGAGGCAGTGAAGTAATCGGAGGCTCGATAGGCTCAGTGTAGAACGGATTCCGGGACAACAACGAATTCCATTCCGTTAGATGAAACATCTCCATAAGAATGACATCTATGCACCGGTCCATTGGAGTAAGATCGAGCAAGCTGGAGCCGCAGCTTCATCCTAAAGAGCCATGCGGGTCAGGCAAATTCGAGAGATTTCAAGTATGACTGTGCAATCCTTTGCAATGAAGCTTTCCCTAGATTTGGACCTAGCCATATCAATATATTTCGATACTATGACCCATAACATTACGTAGGAGATAGAGGCTTCAAGCTCGAATCTCCAGAAGACGACCAGCTCTTCCGATAGATATGATTCTCAATAGCTGATGTGAGACGTATCTAGGTCAAATCATGTCCATTAGTGAGCTTCTGCGAGATATGACGAGGTCTCTATTGAGCGTGGGGTGGTGGTAGGGCTGTTGGCTATCCTACGTGTCATTTGCTGCTAAATACAATTATGTGGATCCAGTCTGAAGTCCACCTGATAGCCACGTGGAACAGTCATGGGATGTCGTGTAGATTATGCTGGGTAAGGTGGCAAGTCGCAGTATCCAGTTTCGCGATTAGCGCGCTTGTATCAGGTACGGGAAATTGTCAGTCGGCCAAAGCCGAAGGACGGGAAGACCCCCACAGAAATTCTCCTACGTACAGGGCTACTGATCTCACGACCCTTTAATTAAAACTCCGATAGGCGTTCTAATCCTTGCCTCGCCGCAACAGCCATGTAACCGAAGGATCCTTGACCGCCCTGGAAACGCGGAACTCCCGATCCCCGTCTGGTAGCTGCCGCCTGCCACATACTAGGCGGTATACCACGGTGGGGGCATGCCGTTGTTCCTATCTGCCAGAATTGAAGTTTGCTGTAAACTTAGTTCAACAAGACCGCAAACTTTTCAGAGACGAGACGCGTCTTCTCTGTGCGGATAATGCACAGCGTTGGCTCTATACACAAGAGGAATGCAGCAGAAAACTCTCGGACGATGAATGAAGCCGAGTTTAGCTGAGATTTGAGGCTCTGCGATGTCAAAGATAGCTCAAGAATTTCCAATCCTCGATCGGAGAAGGAAGCATAAGGAGATGGCCCTTCATGCGGTGAAGCTTATGCGACAGAATTTCGCTTTTACGAGGTATGGCATTTGCCTCCTCGGTAAGCACGCTGTATATTTTAGGCAATCTTAACAAGCCTTGCACCGACTGCTGTCATGAGTGTCCTCAATGAACGGATCACTAGCTGCCGGCTTTTCCTTCATGCTGGCCCCACTTTTTGCTTATGGAAATACGATGAACATGAAGGTCCGTTTTCCGTAGGGAATGATATGACGCATAGAAAGAAGCGAGCGAGACAGAGAACGCACAAAGAAATCGTCGTAATGTCCAATCAACCAACGGCAATGCATAAGGCATGAAGTGCTGTTCATCTACACTGGCTATGGTTCCACTGGGTGTGATTGCTCCAGATTTTTCCAGCGCGATCATTATAAGCTTCGAGGTGCGACTTGTGAAGAAGGTAAGGTTGTATATTGCAAATTTTTGGCACCGACCCGACAACCAATGATGCCAAGGCCAAGCTAGGACCTTGGCACTCAGCCCTATATGTCCAATCTCAACCTCACTTCTCTGCTGCCAGCAGTACAACCAACACGATAGTCTAGATTGAGATCGCTTGCCTACACTGATACTCTATAGTGACGTCACCGTGACGTCCAGGGTTTTCGACTACTCTTGCAGTATCGGACCTGTACCAGCTATGTACTTGATACATCAAGGATCATCATCAGCGCCAGGTATCACCTTTTTTATGCCACTTCCAGATTGTCGTCGATATATATATATATATATATATATCTAGGCCTTGCCAATGGCTATGTATTTCTGTATCTTTGCAAGAAATCTTGCCTTCACTGCCTAAGATACTTCGTTGGCCGCCTTAGCTTACCATACGTCTGGTTTTCGACCTTCCAGGCGCCATTCTCATACTACTTCTCGCTACTACGTTAATACGTATTTTGTGTTCTCTGCGTCTACAACATGATGAAAATCCACATGTATGGGATTCAGGAACAATTTCATTGGAGCAGTGATCTTAGTAGATGTCTTATATTCCTTGCGAGTCATCTATATTTTTGTTGTCGGAACCCCATCTCAATATTTCCAACGCCTCTATACCCGCGGACAATGCAATGCTAAGAATATGCTGACCATGAGACTACACCCACCCATCACCTCTCTGCCTTAGTCGCTGGCTGCAGTGCCGACTTGGGAATCACCCCACGTTTCGCCAAATGTTCAAATGTTGTGTTCTGTCGGCGAACGATATCTTCATCAGCATGACCAACGAAAGAAAAGTGCCTGGGATGTCTTACCTGGCCTCCCTGCCCTGAAACGTCGGTATCAGGCTTGATTGCGGCTTCCTGCTCCACTTGGGCAAGACGAGCGGCCTGATCTTTGGGACTTCGAGACCTCAACGTACTGGCTTTGAACTCCTTGGGCTTCGTATAAGGAGGAAACTTGGCCTGAGGAAGGCATTCCTCACGATCAGACTTGCTGAAACGCAATTTTTCAAACATCGTCTTCTTTGGTTGAAGGTTGCACGGGTGGTGGTTGAAAAGACTTAGTGGCGAAGTGGAGATGCAGTTGTGTGCGTTGTCTGTGGGTTGAGACGATGAGGGAATGAGGATGGAAAAGAATGGGAAGAGGTTCTGGAATTGCCAATATATAGAGATGTGACTTGCGGGTTGCGAAGAACACGTGATGAGCTGTTCGCCACAGGAATATCTTCACAATGAGTTTCAGTCGCCGCCTATTCATCGACCTTGTCATTTTCCACCACTGTTCTTGTTCGAACTTCTACACAGCTCTTTCAGAACTCGCCGAACAATATGCTCGTGGGGGACAATGGCTTTGTACGACGCTACATTGTCCCACAATCCCCCAAGTATCAATGGAGGTCTTTGACAACTGCGATTCCACAAAAGTGCAACTGGGGAGGCATTGTTCACCACACAAAGGCGTTATTGGGGTGTTCGACACCTTGTGCGATGATGTTAGGCATGATGATGGTTCCACTCAACTTTCCAATCCTCTATCAGGCTACAGTTCTTCTCATCGGATATCTAACTTCCCAGAGCATCATCCAATACTCCAAAAATCTCAATTCAAGGGACCGACGGTATTGTTGCGATGTCAGGATTCCGTGTTCCTTCCACTGATAGCGGCCCGGATAACGTTACCACTGACAAAGACCATGGAATCCAGGGAACAGCCCCGAGCCTGCAGATGGTTGAAAAGCTGAAGAATCTGGACCATCTATTCAGTCAGCGGCCTAGGCGCTTCTGCGCTCTGTGTGCGACGAAGAAAGTCTCGTGGAGCTGCTATGGTTGCGACAGGCATCTCCCGAACGGTAATTGGGCAGAGCTTGGGCTTCCCGCGGAAGATAAGGATGAGTCGCTGTTCGGCATGCTGCGGCAGGCCGTTCGGCTGGACCTTGTCCAAGACGAAGACGACCAAACGTTCGTGTATGATCAGATCAAATATGTGCTGAAGTCCTGGATCATGTTTGGGGATGCGTCTGCTTCTCTAGACCCGCTGGTGGTGGAGGGATGGAATCAACTAGCTGATCCTACCAGCTGGAGGTTGGTAGAAGCGAGGCTTTCCGCTGAGGACGACCCGGCATCGATATTTGGTATTCTCAAGAGCCTTGCTGGATTAGGATCGATCGACCCAACGATTGCATTAGGCTGGATCGAATATGGGCGCAGCGTCGCAAAGTGTCGGGTTGTACTTGAGTCCGCGGTCGATGGGTCCATAGCTCGGACACCACTTCCGGCTGCCTTAGCCAACGAGATTGAGATATACAAGAAGGAGGTAGCGCCTAATACAATGTCTCCTCCAACATCAATGTCTCAAGCTATGCTAGACGGTATTTGCGAGTATACCAATCTTTCGATGGCCGATTTCGAAGCCCAGCCACCAGCCTTTTCGGGTTTTGCCAAAATCATGATTGACCGTGCCTGTAACATTCACCAGAGCTCCATTGCTTCCTCCGAAAACAAGGAGACTCCAAGATGCACGGTTGGACCGCCAGCGAAGAGATATCTCGTGGAGGTCGCTAAGGCTGTTGAGGCCAACAACAAGTATTTAGACGAAGAACGCGCCCAGAAAGAGAAAGGGAAAGAGCAAGCGAAGAAGGACCGTGAGGCAAAGAAACAAGAAGCTGCCATGAAGAAAGCACGTACTGCAGAAGACCAACAGAAAGCTCGACAGCGAAAGTCTGAGCGGCGTAAGCAAGGAAAGCTTCAGCGTGCAGAGAAGCAAGCAAAGGTTCGAGGTTCTTGGCACCCATCACAACGATGGCCAGCGAGCCCTGTTGCGAGCCCTGTGGCGAGCAGCAAACCTCACGAAGAATTGGTAGAGACAGCAGAGCCTGATACTATCCATGGCATGTCCGCCGACGCAGTATCCCTATCGCTTGAAGAAGGTATACAGGCGTTGATGCAGGAAAATGCTCCGGCTCCCAGCCTAGATGGACACCTAGGATTTACGACATCCTCTTCGGACATGAACGCATTGATTGTTTATTCTGCATCAGACTCAATTGAAAAGGCCTGCAGTATCGATACTGCGGAGGACTGTCGGTGTGCCGTATGCTTGAATTATGATACCGCAATTGACAAGTTACAGGAAGGAACACCGCACGGAAGTCCATCTCACCCTGAAGCAACCAGCGAGATCCTGTCGCCAGAGCCAAGGTCGCCTCATTCCTCAAGAGTTGTGGGTAGACTCGAGGATGCTGCTCTAGCCTTGCGGACAAGCGAAGGTTGCAGTTTGAAAGTCCAAGCTCCTGAAAACGCTTTTTCATCTCAATGTGACTCAACCGATGGGTCGGTAGAGGGAGAAAGCCTTCCAACGGACACAGCGCCTGAGCACGTTGTTGCTTCCCAGCATCACTCGATTGGTGAGTTAGAAGAGCGAATGCAGCTAAATTCGACTCTCAACGTCAATGCGCCACCTTTCGTGCCGGGTCTTCCCACGACACAGCGCCTAATCAAGCACACTCGCACTACCAACGATCTCCCAAATTGGACCGAGCTCGGTCTCGCTGCAGAAGCAGCGCACGACTCCCTTTTCAGCAGGGTACAGCAGCTCAAGGTAATCGGTGCCCTCACACCTGAGGATACGCAAACCTTCGGCACCATCATCTCCAAGCTCTGGAGACAGATATATCTAGCTACACAGGACAATCCCAACATGCTCAAACCAACATCTTCGCCAGGTGTATCCGGCTCCTGGAAATGGTCGAACTATCAACTCTCAGCTGAGGACCGAGAGGATTCGATCTTCGGTGTGAGCAAGAAGTTGGCTTTGTTAGGGTTCTGGTCTAGTGATGACGAGAAGGCGCTGTATGATCTCACTGTGAGAGTGGCGAAGACGTGGTTCTTTGCTAATTCTGAGAAGGTCACACCGTCGACCGTGGTTGCTGAGCGTCTTTTCTCGAACACGCTTCCAGAGCGAAATGCGAAAAGTTTGCAAAACACTTCAAGCACCGCATCAAGCAGATCGAGCTTCGGCTCCGCCGCTGCTAAGCCCAAACCCACAGGGCCGATACCCGGTCTTTACCGCAATGGGAGAATGATTATAACAGAGGTCGACATGTTCGACCACGCCAGCAGTGACGGAGTAATTCCAGAGGAAAGCTCGGGTGAAGAAGGAATGGATGCAGACTCCGATGAGGTGATTATTTTCAAACCACGTGGACGGCGCTAAATCTAGCCGATCTCAGGATGTGTGCGTTGGTAGGGTACGATAGTCTCGATTTGATCTGGTGTAGATACCCACGTCCATAGAGTATGTTCGGTAGTACTGTTATTACAGGTAATTGATATATGATATTATATTCATCTAACAAGAATGCAGTCAACATTCATACCTTACGAACAAAATCCACCCTAATGAAGGCAAGTAACATACCACCTATCTCGCATCCATTCTCCCATCAAGACCATACCAATTCCATCCCGTCCCCATCTTCCGCTCCCCCACTCTTGTCCCGCTACAAACCCTAACACCACCTCCGCATACTCAGCGAACTCTTCCAGGTTTTCCAAACTCACTGTCTGAAACAGCATACGCACGCTATATATCAAAATCCTGGCAGGGCACTCGTTCTAGGGGGGTTTACCGAGGTACAGCCGAGACGAGTGCCCTGCCAGAATACGGGATAACAAGGAGCCAAGAAATCTTCGTCGGTTTCGATTGGGAATTGAGCGTGGTGCTTTGAGGGAGGCTGTCGATTATCCTAGTGCTTATCGTACCACGTTGTCAACAAGGTTGATGTACTGAGAGTCCAGACTCATTAGCTAGCCACCTCGGTCGCTTCATCGTCGACGAGGAAGTTCTCCAATGTTCAGTGCCTTTCTTGAGGGCGGTATACCGCATTGTCAACCAAATATATTTATCGAAAGCTTCAACCAATTAGGTAGCCACCTCGGTCACTTCATCGTCGACGAAGAAGTTGTACAACTCGCTGACCGGCTCATCGCAATTCCGGTTCAGCTCGTGCTGATTCAATGAGCCTGGTATGACACCTGAAGCCATCGTCCGATAGCTGTGTCGAGGGAGATCAGCTCCATCAGAGCCTTGATCGTTGCTTCTGTTTATCCGTATATATATGTAGGGAGATATTACGGTTTACACTCCCAGATTAATAGCGCTCAAGAAGCTTGAGACCGCATTTGTCCAAGTGTGATCTTTTGTGCCAAAGAATGCACGCGGTTGGTGAGTATCAGTGAGTTAATGCAGGCCTTTCTAACGCGGGCACGAAACTCACGGAGTCGAACCTCAGCTTCCAAAATTGAATGATCAGTTTCTTCTTGGACTGGCATAGTTGGGACGTGAATTGATCCCGGGTCTACCTCACTTGGTCCAGATGAATGGGACAGAGAGGATCGATTCGAGGCTGCCTGGCTTTGAGACTTGGGGAGCTTTTCGGATTTGGAAGGAGATGATATGCTTCGATTGGAAGCTGATGCAGAATCGGTGTTGTCCTGGACTGGCATGGTTAGGACATGACTTAATTCCGGGTCTACCTCACTTAGTCGAGATGAATGGGACAGAGAGGATCGATTCGAGGCTGCCTGACTTTGGGACCGGGGAAGGCTTTCGGATTCCCAAGGGTCCGTTTGATCAGACTCAGTGCTATCGGATTCAGAGAAGAAGTGTCTCTCGGATCGATGCTCGATGGATTGGCTACAACCCCAGGAATTTGGAGAAATTTGTTCATCTCCCAGAGTTCGAGTCGACTTATCCTTTCTGATGGAGCTGATTAGTATTTCAAACATCAGATGGTTGCTTTTGGAAGTGTGGATGAGTTCGTACTTGTTCGCGTCCTCCTCGTTCGAGTCCTCCTCGTTCGAGTCCTCCTCGTTCGCGTCCTCCTCGTTCGAGTCTTCCTTTTTTATGTCCTCCTCGTACCAATCTCTCAAACATCCTGTGACCCAAGGTTTAAAGAATCTCGATGCCCAAAATAAGAGTTTATCAACGATAGACCGAATTTGAAAGGCGTGTAACATGTCTTCAATATGACCACTCCATATACAAGACATTCGCTGGAGTAAATAAGATTGTCAGCAGGCTAATATACCGGTATTCAAAGCGATACCTAGAGCTCAGCGAAGAACATACATATAATACACCATCTGCAGTCTTATCCATGTAGGCTATAAATAGCTTGGCTTTGGGTCCGATGAAAGTGAAAGCGACTATAGGAGATGGATTTCTCGCAGCTGGTGCTGCCAGCCGGTCACAAAGCACTAAACACGTGTGACAGGCATTGGCAGCTTGCCTTAGGCATTCCTCCTCGTCTCCCAATTCCTTTTTTATTTCTACTACCATCCAAGGAAAACCTCCGCGTTCCGTCGATTTCACAGGCTGATACACAAAATCGTTCCGATGACTTTTACTCATCTGTTTCAAGTCTTCTTGGGTGAAGTATCTAATCCCTTCGTCCTCGCTCTCAAGGCCCTCCAGAAGAGAAAGGTTCTTGTCGCTGTACAGGCCTAACCCGAACCAGAGATCTGGCTTGGGCTGGTGACCTTTTTGGTCAGACAGCTTTCTTCGGATGGAGACGGCGTTGGTAAAACATTGATTCGAGCCCCTGAAGATGAAGGTTAGGTGCTTGAATGATAGAGGTCACTTGCGCTCGTCTATAGTGCTAACCAAGATAGTAGATCCCTCATGTATATTCCCTGGCTACTTCTGTGAGTCTACTGAGATTCTAACCGCGATGCCTGGACTCACTCGGAAGCTTGATCACAGATATTTTGAAACACAAACTTGGTCAGTAAATCATTCCAACTACTTTCCCATTCTCTTGCGTATAAGTTTATTGCTTTATCGCGCAAATCTACGGCTGCTTTCCATCGATCGTCGTATCGTGGATGGCCACAATTGCGATACATGGTCTCCGGCAGGGGAAACGCAATGTCCGTGAACGGCCTGTCTGACTCTGAAGGCTGCCTGTCGTGTCTTAAAAGCGTTTCCAAAGGTATTTTCTGTTCGCAGAAGGATAGAAGCGATAAGCAGAAATCTTCCATCCCAAAGAGGCTGACCATACTTGAGTGAGAGGGATAATTTCCGAGAAATTGAGTAGTAGTCTCCGGAGGTTCTCCGCGTAGGGTGGCAGCGGTGTGGTATCGCTCTCATCTTCTTCAATATGTATACCACTATTGTGAAGTACTTCCAGAGGAGGTACCATTTTCTCCGATGGCAAGGAGTGGACGTTGGAAGTGATTCGAGAGTACGCCCCATGTTATGTCGATAAACGCCGTAGGATCTGTGAGATCGGCAAGCCAACACCAATCACAACGAGCGCAAGAAGCACTACTTCTAGGTTACATCCACGTTAGCGACCTTGGGTAAAGACGTCCTTCCTATTCTCTGCTAGTGGATCTTAGGCATCATCTGAGCCCCCACAAGTGCCCTTGCGACACGGGATGAATGACGGTGTCACTCCTACAAAATGTACCACTGATAAACGACTTGCATTGAGTACTATGTAGGTATTCAGAAAGACTATTGCTGGAAGGTATTGCCTCAGTACCTCAGACGTGCCATTGGCCAGCAAGTAAGCTGCTAACCCGAAGGGGCTTAGCGTTAACGATCAGCAGCTTACTGAGGCTAGAGATGCTTAGTCATCAGATTTATGAGATTATCGAGTGAACGGCATAGCGGCTCCCGGTCCGAAGGTTAACCGAACGAAGGCATTCCTAACGCGGCTATATTATATAAGGCTTATAAGTTATCTACACGTGAATTAGGTATAGTGTAATAGTATTAATAACTATTAGCTGATAGTGGCTAATCGGCGCCCCACCCCTAGTCGCTGTCGCTCCTAGAAAGGAATAATATTATGGAAAATCTCGTCTACATAGTAATTTACTAAGACCCCTTGATTGGTAATCACCGAGGTTGACCCGGACTGAATTCCAATGTCGCGCTACACAGGTGCCTCTCACAATTTCCTGCACCGTTCATTTTTCCAGATAGCCGAGCGTGCTGAGATGGGCATTCGAATGTTTTCTCGTACATAGCAAAGTCTCTAATGCCCCCTCCTGCTGGCATCGAGATGACCGTGTGAGAGGTCCTCATAAAACTACCTAGGGTTTTTTTATTGCGGCTGTGCCGATGTCTATTGGGTCAAGACGCACTCCTTCCTACCCCAAAGCGATCTCCATTCCGGTGCACCACCAAATCATTGATGCCCGATATTATCGCCAAGGCAAATAGGTATCACTGCACTATAACGGAGTCAAAGCTCGTACACCGCTACTAGAAGAAAGCGTTGGTCTTCCTTGTGCTTCTCAAGAAAATCTACCAGTCCTCGAACCTCCTCGCGCCTTCCCTTCCACACGTTCTCGAGCCTGGAACTTCATCTTTGGCAGCCGCCCTGGCATCTTGAATAGAGCTGTCCACAGCCATAGCAGAACTGGGTCCGGCAGCGACAGGTCATGTGCAGGCAACCGCTCGATTTCTCGACTATATTAGAACAATTTGGACAGGCTCTCCAGCCTTGTGTCGTGGCCAAAGCCCTTGCTTGTTGTGTCGCAACATCTGCTGGGCACTCTGTGCCTGGATGAGATTCATTCCGACAGTGTCGACAAGTGCTCGTCCGGCAACGTGGACAATCGATGCGATCTGGTCCGTGTTCTTGCGAAGGAGGTATGAAGGCGCCGCAAGGGCGATTGGAACAATATATTGGATTGGGTGTTGCAAGTTCCAAGAGGAGGTCTTGATACTGGCGGTGGACGTCTTCGGGTAGAAGGCCCAGCATGTCGTCTACGGGCACGGCGGCCTGACAGCATTGAAATGGTGTTCGAGACTCCAACGCCACCTCGAATGCATCTAGTAACTCTCAGCTTACGGTATCTTCTAGCATGGACAGATGGGCTTCCTTACTTTGGAGATCCTCTCGGCAGTACCAATGCCCGCATGGCGCCTCAACCATCAGCCACATATCGGCAGCTTCAAGGCATACGGCACACTCTCTTTCCCGTGCTCTTCTCTCTTCCTCCTGCCTCTGTCTCTCCTCTTCTTCGGCAGCCAGCTGAGCCTGTCTGGCTGCTATGGCTTGTTCCCTTACCCTTTCTTCCTCTTGCAATTCGTACCGTCTTTGCTCAGCCTCGGCTTCCAACCTTTCTCGACGTCCCGCTAATCTTTCCTCTTGCGCTCTTCGGTATGCTTCAGACTCTTCCCGGGTAATCCTCTCCCGCTCGTCCTTAGCTTGGAGGAAGAACCCTCGCCTGGTAGCCTCGTGAAAACGAGAGTTGTCAAGAATGCCGTTGTACCAGTCATCTTGCTTCCTACGCGTCGTATACGCCCTTTCTTCTCGTTGCTGGTCACGGCTATCAGCCTGGAATCGAGTATAACTACGCCCTGTATCGATTCCAAGATCTTTTCCACCATCGGCACGCGTACTTGCTATGTTGGCTGGATGCGTTGTGCTGTAGTCAAGGAGTTGTTCCGCTGCTAAGTCAAGAGCTAGCTCAAAGTCGCTCCTCAATTGTGTTGCGGTATCGTCATTGTGGTATCCGTTGTGATTTGTTTCTGGTTCTCTAAGTTGTCTAGAGCCTTGAGATGAGGATTTCGTTGCTCCAACGTGTACGACACTGGGGCCGAAGACAGTACTCCTAGATGCTCTATAGGTAATAGTGGGGGTCCTCCGGACCATATGCCTACTGCTAGACCGTTGCGGAAGCGATCGAAGAGGTGTTGAGGCAGCAAAGCCGTCATGCTGTCCCATGTTCTGAGAGCAATTGCACGTTGATTCCGGCATAGGTTGGGGATTGACGGAGTATGTGCAGGGAAGTCAGATAGCAGACACAAATTGCCGTCTTGGGTCAAGCTTCCAAAGCCTACCCAAGGCATCTGGAGTGGGGCAGTAACGAGCAGATGCAGGCTAATGCACTGCAAATGAATTTACTGGGGCCAACAGGGCGGAGTCATCGATCAGTTGCGGATTGGGAGACAAGGCTGAAGCACTTGGCATGTCACCGTCTCAGATCAGGAGTGAGGTTGGACAACCTGGCGTACATCCGTATAGGAAATACAGCTGTGGCAGTCACAGATTTGGCTAAAACTCGACGAATAGATTCGCCATGATCCATAGCCACAAGCGCTGGCTTTGCCCTTTGAACCAATCCATGGCTAGTCTCTGCTGCAAGCTTATCACTATGAGAGCTCATACTAGGCAACACTGCATCTTGGCTGACTCTAGGCTTTCATTTGTTCGGCTCCCTGGGTTCCCCAACCGGAAGTAAGTACTACGGTCTCCAGCGAAACAGTTGTTAGCGTGACAGGGATTATTTTTTGGTGAGGGCGCGAAAACTATGGTCGTGGGATGTGAAGTTGATAACGTCCGCACGGATGTAATACTTTCCCCTGATACGTAGTAGACCTTCAGCCTCATCGAATATTTAAGTGTATCATGTCGCCAGCGCACAGTACACCCCACGAACCTTTGTCGCAATGTTTCCTAGCCTTGTCTAATTTCACAATTTGGCTCTTATGTCTAACGCGATCACGATCTCTGTGGATGGCGAGGATGGGAGTGTAGTCTCCCGAAACCCGGGCATCCGCTTGGTTGGAGGGGATGCCGACCTAGCGTTGGTGAGGGTATGGGCGTCTTCTTTACGATTTCTCCATTTACAGATTGCAGATGAAATGAGACAGATGGGATTTCTTTTCCTGGAACAGCGTTGGCGTTGTAAGAATGGGATGAGACAAGATAACCGCAATTGGAGAATGTTCATGGTTAACTGTTCATGGTCATTTCTCCTTCTAACCCGCTTCTGGTTGAACAGAAGCGCAATAGCAAATCCATGTTGCCATTGCGAGCTCGTTGGAAGTGTTCAACGAAACGCAGGCTATTGGATCAAACGTCGACAAACGTTTTCTCGATCACTTACTGATTATAAAGCTTAGTACGACGACAATGTGATTCATGGCCAGAATGCCGCCCCAGCTAATCGTGGAGGGCCTGCCGGGTTCACGGCCTTTGAGCTGTGGGAGTCTGAGACTGTACTCGAAGGCATCAGTGCCCAACTCTTGGAGAATAGTTCGAGGCAGCAACCTCCAACCTCAGTCGAGGTACCACCGAAGAGAGATGTGGTTTTTACCGCTATCGGAGGCACTGGCGAGAATGGCAGAAACGGTGGTGATGGTCAGCCCGGAATGGACGGTGTCGATGGCAGACCTGCCACGCGGGAGGTCGATGCAACGGTGAGACTCCTTGTACAAAGAAATGCTATCTTTTGAACACGTTTCATAACAACTTCATGCAGCCTGGTACAAACGGAGGAAACGGCGGCGAGTAAGTAATCATGAGTGCTTCTCTTCTCTGCAGTTTACTCCCCATTCTACTTGGTGCTGGCATCCATCTGAACGATTTCAGCGCAGGTCGTGGGACCAACGGTGCAGATGGGGGAGATGGTGGAATTGTTGAGATACATGTTGATGAAGAAAATACGCACCTTCTGTTTTCGGTCAATTGGGATGTCAGTGGGGGACTTGGTGGAGCGCCTGGACACCATGGGAATCCAGAGAGAGGCGGCCGTGGTGGACATGGGGGCCAAGGTCATACCTGGTAAGCCTGCAAAAAACCTAAAGAGTCCCGATCGTATTGTTTGCTCATTCGTCTTAGGGAAGAATTAGTAGGTTATAGATATGATTGCACAGATCGTTGTCTTGGCCAGACGACCACCTCAACATCACAATCGATCGTTAGGGCCGGCAGCAGAGTTGGAAGTGGAACGTGAGTATCCTTTAGGAATACTGTCCTTGAGACCGCAACTTTGTTGAGCTGACGCGACAAAGAATGGCTCTAGTAGCCCCCATGCATCGAGAAATAGTTCAAGGCGGAAACTTACAGGCGGTGATAGCACAAGCCGCCGTCAGATGGGGGGCTTTGAGGCAGCCGAGACAGAATCTCAATACAGCGAGATGCAAATGTGCGGGTGCGCCGTCAAACATTTCATGTGTTGGATGCGACCCAGTGCCAATCCACACAAGGTTCGAACGAAGCGCAGGCTTAGATGGACGAGATGGCAGGCCTGGGGCAAGTATAACGACGCCATTGATACCTGGAGCCAAGGGTCAAGAAGGTACCGCAACAATTGTTGTCAGAATGCGTGACGGTGGGCTGCAAGAATACACTGCAAAGTATATTCTGGAATTGATAGACTTTGACGTTGAGGATGAGAATGGTGATGGCATATTTGAACCAGGGGAGCATATCTACATCCGTCGCATCAGAGTGCGCAATAACGGTGAATGATTGCCAAATACGATGAATACCGTTACTAATTTATCGATGTTCAGGGGGGATGCCATCACCGATTTGCCGTATTCCAATTGCTGTACGTCCTTCTCGGTGGCTGGTACCGACAGAAAGCCGGGCTTTGATCCCAAGTTCGATTCCAGCTGGTGAATCTGTAACGTTGGATGACCCCATCAGAGTACTGATTCGAACAAGCGTGGATCTACCGCCCCCAGGCAGTCTTTTTCTTCAGCAAGACACCCTGTCCGTTACTGCACACATGCCATGGCTTAATCGCGAATTGCCACACTTTGAATACAGCCGTCATGTGAGTATTCAGTATCCCGTGGAGCTCAGGCAATTTGATTTCCTGAAGACTATGGCACAAGGCTCCACAAGCCGATTCGCATTTAAGGTACCGTCCGAACGTTGCGTTTGATCTCCGTGAGCTGAACGCGATCTAGCTATACAACAAAGGCTCGGTAGGAATAGGATCAGCATCACCCTCTGTAAGGACACTCGAGATCTGTAGCTCCTTCCCTGCAGACTGCGGCAACTTGCTGTCCATGCCGAACGAATGGGTGAATGAGGTCACTCAGGATGTACCGAATGTTGCATCTACGAGTGCAGCACCCTTATCACAAACCATACGGATCGAACGCGACGCAGAAAATTATCGGTATGCAGAGATCTGGATGGGTGTATACCTAGAGGAGCCCATACCCGCGGATGCAGATGGCGTTAAATTCGAGCTTCGAATGAATCTCATCCAACAGGTAACCCTACGTATCCAGATCTCATCCCTCTACAACTACCAACCACAGTCGAGCTTCTTGCTCGTTACAAACTCTGCGAGTACAAGAAGCCGCATGCAAGCGATCCAGAACTTCATCAATGATAATCTCGAGAAACAAGTAGATATTTGGAATATCTGCCTCTACGGAGGCTTTGAGCTTCCTGCTGAAGATGGTGAAGGTTCATCAAGAGATGTGATATCAAATTATCATGGGAAGTCAATCATCTTCCTCGGAGACACATTCGATTTCTTCGGAACAGGGCAAGAGGCCGCAGGCAGAGATTTTCCTGAGTTGTGCGATCCAAGAGTCTTGGCGAAAGCGAGCGCCCAGAATACGGCTTTCCTCTTTCTCGGATCCTCTGGAGACCCAGCCCTGCAGAAGCTGCTCGAAAGGGTCGTTTTCCCCGTGCCTTATTCAGCCGCGGGCCTGGCGAGGTCTATATCAGACTCGAGCAAGTTCAAATCAAAGGAGGATTTAATCGAATCTATGAAGCAAAGCAAGCTGTTCAGTGACTCAGCCACACATGCATACACTGTCCCGGTAGAAAGAAGATGGTACCGACTGGGTAAAGGAAGCCCAAGATTGGACTCAGCTGAACTCGCAAGGCGTTTGCGGCATCAGTTCCCGCAAGAAAGGTTCCTCGTAGCGCCAGTTACGGAGACTGTTGGCACATCAGACACGCTACAGGGGGATTCTCCACAAAGCGAGACATTACAGTCGCAGAGAATTACAAGACTTGCTATACTACATGGATTACCACACAAGATTTCAGTCATTGCAACTGAAAAACGGGCTGACACCTTCCACCATCTCGACAGCTTCGAGAGGTTCATGATCGTAAGGATCCTGCCAGTGCTAAGGCGCATCGAGACATTATGGACAGCACCCGCTACAGGTCCCATTCATGCCGAAGACGACCACTTGATCAGTACATTCAAACACCTACACCTCTCCCTCCTCACTGAGATTAACCTCGAAATATACACATTCCTCCACAAGTCACAATGGTGCAATAAACTCACCTCTTCCAAATCACCCCAAGAAACCACCTGCTTCCTCCAGACCCACCTTCCCACCCTCTCCAACCTCCTCCACCACCCCTCCGCCATTAACTCCTCTACCCCACCAGAACCCGTCATGTCCCTCCTCCAACATGCCTACGCATCCAGCCTCCCGCAGAAGAAACGCCACCTCATCCGCGGAACCTTCCTCCCCCTCCTCCACCGACGCACACACCTCCGTCACATCCTCCACACCACCCTCACCACTTTACTAGCCACCAAAACGTGCGACAAACGCGCCATCGCCACCTTCTTCACCACCGCTAAATCCCTCCATTCCCACTTCGATGCCACTAAAAGGAACACCGGAAACGTGATATTGAGACAAGTCAGCGAAGCAACGAGGCGGAGTGTACGTCAGTATGAGCTAGGGCATAAGACCGCGAGCACGTTCGTGAAGGGCAGTATGTATTGTACTGAGGTGGAGTGGGGGGAGAGGTGGCGGGGTGTGGAGGAGCAGGTGGGGAGGATTAGGGAGGAGATGAGACGGGCGAGGGGGGAGTTGGCGAGGATGATTTTGGACGTGGATGAGGTGGGGGAAGCGGAGATGGAGGGGTGACGGGATTGGGGGCAAGAAGGGGGAGAGGAAAGGGCGGCGGATGGGCGTGCGTGGATCGATTGTCTGTTTTGAAGATATACTGTTTGAATTGTTGAGGATATACCCTTTCGCTTAGGTTTTTAGTTTCGTTCGTCATATTGTCCGATAAAGATACCTGGTCACATTGGAGTCAGCCACCTCTTCGTCGGTTTCATCGCTTACTGCCTGCAGTTTCCAGCGTTCATTGAATACTAAGTAGCAGTTACCGGCCCAGCCACTATGCCTTTCGCAACCAACCAATCCCTCATCTTAGCTAGGCTTATTCTCACATCTCCATTCTGACCTCTCCATAGGATCTCTCCTGCGGCTGCTCGTCGCGGTCAAAGATTGCTGTCAAGATTCATCCCATCGGTTTGCTCAGCCCATATAGAGGCCTTGCACCCGAGGATTAGATGCTACTGGTCTTTTGGGGTCGATACAGCAAAGGAACAGCGAAAGCAGACGCCTCTATGGCGGGTGGATGCCAACAGACATTTGGAATCGATTGAGGCCGTGCAAGAGGACACTCTAATAATTTGTAATATTCAAGAGGATCAAGTGGACCTACTTATCTTCAAGGACCAGTATTCTATTATGACTAATCTTAGTTCTAGACTTAGGAACTAAGCAGTTGTTCTCTTCTTCCTCGACACTAGAGTCAAAAAAAATAGCCAGAAAACGAAAACGTACTCGTCAATGAGGGAGAGCTGTTAGGTCTTAAGAGAATGAAAGATGATAATAAAATGGAGAATTGAACGCAAGAATGGGAGCGCCTCGGACGTTTCAGCATTGCAGGAGATATTTGAAAACGAGAGAGATAATCGAAAGGAACATGGCAGGTTGGGAGATGGTGGATGGTTGGAGCCGCAATTGGCTCCTCTTAAATGTAACACGGGTCAAATAACGTCCATCGTCTGAATTTGTATGACAAGGAGGGCTGAGGGAGAGCATGGAGGAGTGAATGGGGAGCGCGAGGGAGCACAGAGAGGAGGGTGAGGAAGCAGAACGACGAAACGGGCTTGAGCGCGTGAGAAGAGCGGCGATACCTTAATCAACGAAAGTTCACGTGTTACGCTGAGTTCGGGGAATCTATATATACTAAAACTATTATTAAAATTGTAGAGAACGCGCCCCAGTCAATTCCCAAGAAAAGCCTCTTTCCCTCGGAATTGCTGCCCACGATGCCCTGTAGGCACACGGTGGCGACGACTGAAGTGGAAAAATACACAGCAAGGCGCATATCTCCACGATGCGGGATTTCAGCTGTCGAAGTCCAAACAGCGGCGACCAACACCTCGTACGAAGCTCGTTTACTATGAGACAGATCCTGGCGGCGTAGGCACCATGTGTACTTTGACTCGACATCACGCACCTCCTGGCAAAGACGATGGCGCTGTCGATCGTTTGTTTGGCCGTGCTTCATGCATCACCATGTTTCCATATACATACAGTTGGCGCAAATCCCCTCACAAAACCCGGTCAGAACTCTACAGGACGTGAAGGGTCCGTTACCTTTCATGCAGGACCCGCAAGCGTCGTTGTTTTTCTGCGGGTGGTACACATTTGCACGGGACTGGTGTACAATCGCCTCGGGTACGTATGTACGCTTCAGGTTCTGTACCAATCGGTATGAAATGCTGCGGGCTTTTCCATATCTGTACTGACATCCAATTGTCAGAATATATATATCATATTACGGCTTGTCGAGTCGACACACGCCACCTGCCATAATACTCTATCTCATAGTACTTCGCAACACGGTAGCTAAGTAAGATTTCAGTCTCATCAATAGCCTTTCCTCGTGTATCTGCCTCCTTCTGGGATGGGTATCATAAGGTAATCGGAGGTGGCGGCGTGAAAGAAAACAGATCTATGGTCCACTTGAGCAAGTGATGGCGAATGTTGAGGATGGGAACCGTGATATCTTGCTGAGATGCCGAGACCAACCCTTCAGAGCGGATGTCATGACGCCGTTGACCTCTTTGATACCAGGTTCCCTGATGGCGCGCCTCCTGACATCTTCTGCTTTGTTCCAGTCGGCTCTTCAGCTAAACTTTCTCTTCGTGCCGTACGTTGATATTTACCAAGTCTTTTCATAATCCTTACACTGCCAATGAGTAATAAGAGGGGATGGCCCTCCACTTCACGGCTTATGCGGCAGCCTTCAGAATAAGGCTAATTGTGGGTTTGAAACTTTTTCCTGACATCGTCTAGAGCAATAATGAGGTTTGCCTAACGTTCGCTCGGGAATATCATCGAACTGCGAAAAGCAATCGCGATCAGATGCTTCATTGTCCTAAGACCACAGTATCCCCAATCTCTGCGTCCGGCACTTATTCACCTTCAGGCGCACAATACACGGTAGGAACTGCATGGAACGTCAGATTTTGCCACCTTCCTTTTGTTTTGGCCGCTTCCATAGATTTCTGCTTGGTGGCGCTCTCGATAGATCCCTGTTGTTTGGTTCGGTAATCCAGCTCAGTTCTCCTCTTTTCTCGTTGATCGATTGCTTCCACGTGCTCTTTCCTTAGTTACTCCAGGGCTGTTTGCTTGAGCTTTTCGATCACCTTCGCCTCGCAGATAGGGTAGCTACATGCATGAGTTTCTGTCCCTAGGGCGCGGAACAAGATTGTGAGTAATCCATAAGACTAACGAAGATGATCCTTTCTCGCGCCAGCGCAGCTCACTGGGAAAGCCGCACCAAGCGATCGTGGAAAGGAGTGTGCCAAACCCTCGGCTCTCAATTATATTTTACGTTCTTTCATTCGAGTAAGACCAATTACCATTATCTCTCGGACTGACTGTCCCCATGATACGACTCCTGCGGCGACCTCCTCGGATCTGGAAAAGAAGAGACATGATCATACGTCGATTCGGCAATTAGCCCAAGAAGACATAGATACCGGTCTAGGTACCCCGCACATCGTACACTCTCTCGCGTCGAGCACTTCGACGAGCGGGCCAACGCTGTCGTTCGGATCTTGAGATGTGACTATAGAAGTATTAAGATCTCCGGGATCGGGGCCTCGAGGAGTTCTAGCAATTTTTCATCCTGTCCCCTCAGTCTACTGCTCCTGGTTACTAACATGTTAATGATACTCTTATTCGCCTCTGTCCATTTCCTAGCAATCTCTGTCCCAAGTTTGAACTGAACGACTTTATCAGAGGCGATCTTTTAAGACCTCCTCTTCGAGGCTAACTCGAGAAGGATCCGTTCTTGTCATTGTCTTTTCTTGGTCTCTCTTGAGAACTTCCGTATACACGATCTCGGACTTGTGTGCTTGAAACACCGATAGCAGTTGGTGCTGCAATTTGTGGGAACATGTTCTCGATGGCAGAAGCTTTACACAAGCCAGGCCTCTTCAGTGAATGAAAAGATAAGAAAACCGAATGTGCCTTTCCACAAGCTTTCGTACATTTCCATACAGCTGTCACGCCACTTAACCAGCCCGACGAGCTCTCATTGTGAGAGACACTACACTCAGGGGAGCCAACAACAAACCGAACAGTTTTCAGAATCATCGATGATAAGAAGGCTTTAGCAGGATTTACTGGCAATTCGCAACGGAAATTTGGAACGAAGGACGTTAGCTCAAGGTGTAAGATATATATATACTCTAGCCGTTCGTAATATACGCCGTTTGTAAGAGAGGTGATCAGAATGTTCTCGTAAGAAAATCAGAAAAGATGCGACACTGCTGGTATTCCGTTGCCAAAACATCAGCGCACAGTCCGCTCAGCCGTCTCGTTCCCCTCTGCAGGAAATAGGCGAAACGTCACAATCTTATAGTATTGGTTGGCTTCATGATCTTTCTCAGAGGGTCCCGGACGTTTCCTGCTATACCATCAAGAGCACGAGGTCCGTCGAGGAAGCAAAGGATTCTTACAAAGTACGGAGGTAGGAAACGTTGTCGTGCAACGGCAATCCGTTGTATGAGATGTCGTTGCTATCCATGCCCGCAACTGGCGCCCCTGTCGGCACGACGCTGGTGGGTAGATGCTTATGTCGGCCTATATCGGAACAAGCCTTTGCTGCTTGGCAGAGCATATTGCCGATGTGAGGGTCTGGTTAATAAAGTTAGTATGGTGTGCGTTGGTAGCATTCGATAAAACCTGGATTGTACAACTTCCCTTACCAAAGTCCATGAATTCCAAGTAATCTTCTTCCATCGCTGACTGTACGCAATATCAACGTCATAAGGTCCACAGCAAACATCTGAAAAACGAAGAGCCCGACCAAGACCTTTTGGTTCGGCCCTCATCAAGTCCCTAATGTGAGCTCCATTATCAGATCAGATATAAGGGGCATGCTACTTTCCCTAGTAGACCGCTAAGAGGATATTTATCTAAGCGACTGGCAGTCGCTCAAGATGAGGGAGGAGTGAGAGTTGTGGTGGTGGTGGCTGTAAAGCATCCTGACTTGTATCTGATGCGAAGCCGCGGCGGGCACATCAGGAGCTGGCCACCCGGGGGGGGGCCGCTGCAAAGTGCACTATAACTAGATCAGCTTCAACCATCCTCCATATAACTGGAGTAAATCGACTGACCATAGGCCTCCAAGAGCCGGGTGCCATCTTTGGCAAGGTAATAAAGACGATGACATGGATAAAGCATGCGGCGAAGTTGGGTAACTTATTTGGAGACACTTCAGGAAGTGCTCGGTATATATAGACATAAGAAAATACTATACGGTCCATAATGACTCCTGTTGTTAGGAGAGAATGACAGAGATTCTTCTGTGCGACAGGTCTGAGGCCATTCTTGATCGAGGCTGTCATATGGAGGTCTGCACAAGCAGTGATCACTGAAGTCTTCGCTAAATGTATCTTCTCTGATGTTCCGCAGGATAGTAATGTGATGGAAAGAAGATAACTGATGATGAAGACCAAAATAAGACTTTCCTACGTGAACGTTTTGAATAGATTATTGAGGATAAGGAAGTATTTGCATGTCCTTTGAATATTGGAAGGCAAAGTAATCGCGCAGCATACATATAGTAGGGATTTGTCGTGCTAGATTCACCAAGGGACACTCATTCACTTCTTACCTCACACGGTGGGAGTTCAAGTTTGAACTCACATGTCGAATGCTCAGAACCTCACGTTTGAGAAGGGGCCTCAGTCGATCAAGATTCGAGGGCGTCAAAGACAAAAGCATTGTTGTGGCTCTACGTCCGATCACAGATTCGGTGGTTAACAGTATCCAGCCAAATCCATGGCTTTTTCCACAGCCTCGTAGAAGTCATCAAAGGCGTACAGTGGCAAGCCGCTCTCTGCAATCTGGAGAATGAATCAGCATAGTCGCAAAATTCATATCTTGCCATCACTGACAATTCTCTGGCCGACCTCTTCATTGGTACCCCTCAATCTCACAACGACGGGCACGTTGATCCCCAAGTCTTTGTAAGCAAGCATGATACCATTAGCGATCATGTCACAAAGTGTAAGTCCGCCAAAGATGTTGACGAATATCACTTTCACGTTCGCGTCCCTGAGTATGATCTCGAAAGATCTCTTCACTGTTTCACTTGTCGCTTTGCCGCCAGTATCGAGAAAATTCGCGGACTTTCCGCCAAGGTCCGCGATTGCGTCGACAGTATTCATCGCCAGACCGGCGCCGTTGACTGAGACTCATCGTCAGTAAGTAAAGCCTAAGGAAGTATGGGTTCCATTACCTAAAGTGCCAATATCGCCGATTCCCTTAAGTCTAGATGTATGCGTCAACCAGTGCACAGAGGCTAGAACCGAATATGGGAGCTCACTTGATGTAGACGATTCCGTCCTTCCCTGCTTCCACCTCATCTGGGATCTCCCTCTCGACATCCCGCATGGCCTGAATCTCTTCTTGTCTTTTGCTGCTGCGGAACGCCGAATCGTCGAAACTAAACTCAGACCTTGCAACCGATATCTTGCCGCTCGTAATACGCGAAAGCCTTACAGTGAGCGAGGATGCCTCTTTACGGAAGAAGATGTCAATCATGGCAGTCAGTATTCTTGTCAAGGACTCATATGAATCTCTGCTACAGTGGAGTTCGGCGACTATTGAGGAGTATGTAGACCCATTCACTCTCATATCAAGTCCAAGGGCATGAGCCTTTGCATGTATATGAGGACTTTCGCCTCCAATTGAATATGAGGTGATAATGCATGGAGTGCAAGTCGCGCGGTCAACGGTGATCTGGAGAAAATACTCTCTACTTTTAGGGTTATCATCCTCCGAGACCGAGACACGTCGGTTTGCTAGCATCTGGTTGCTCTCGGATTCTGATATATGAACATTTCGGACGTGAGCAGACTTTGTAGGGCGTTTTAGTAGTGCAGACCTTTGCAATGTATGTATATTGCGGATTTGGGAGCTACGTCGAAAGCTCTTCGGCTAAGTAATTGAGTCAGCAGCCGATCTCGACTTGAGGGTGCACAGGTACTTACGTGATTATTCAAAAGTCGTTTCATACCTTCGCCAAACTGTGAAGGATGGTTCACAATGGTCACCCCTGAATCTTCAAGTACTTTGACTTTACTCTTTGCGGATCTTTCACCCGCACCTACAAAAGCTCCAGCATGACCCATGACTCTACCTAGCGGAGCTTGGACACCTGCAACTAGGGCCATGATCGGCCTTCCGTACGTCAGTGTGCTCCCTGAGTAAGAGTGCTGTGACTGACTTTGAATGTTCGGTGCGGCTTCGGTAGTCCTTGATCCACTCTGCAGCATCTTCCTCAGCACTTCCCCCAATCTCTCCCACAATCATGATACCACGCGTGTCATCGTCATCCTCAAAGACCCGTAGGGCGTCCACGAAATTAGTCCCCGCGAGAAGATCACCCCCAATGCCAATGACGAGACTTTGACCGAGGCCAGCTCGGGTTGTAGATGCAACAGTTTCATAGCTCAATGTACCGGACTTTGCTACTATACCAACGCTTCCAGGTCTGAAGAAAGGCAAGGGATGAAACCCGAGTCTGCATTTACCGACAGCGGATATCATGCCTGGAGAATTGGCGCCCACTAAGCGTGATTTCGATTGCGTTCGAAGTACTGAATGGACCTTCTCTGCTTCAGTAGTTTTACCTTATGAGTATACTGATTGCTAGCTCACCCTTAGTAAGTCATGGAGAGGGATATGTTCAGCGACAGCTACGATGAGTGGAATCTCTGCTCCAATGGCTTCCTCTATGGCTGCAGCAGCCTGAGAAGCAGCTACATAAACGACAGTTGCATCAGGTTTTAACAGCTCTTGGGCCTGAAGCACAGTAAGACATTGGCATCTGCCGGACAACCTACATACTGATGGATGATCTTACTCACAGTGCGGACATTGGGTAGAACAGGTAGTCCAAGATGCTCGCCATCCTTAGCAGGAGTGACACCCCCGACGATCTTCGTCCCATACTCGAGAGACTGTCTAGCATCCTGGGTGGCCTTCAATTTGTCAGTCTATGTTAGACAGGAGATCGATGGATCAATCCACCTGCCGCCCGGTGAACCCCTGAAAAATGACTCGGGTATGTTGTCCGATCTTAAGATTGAAGACAGTATCAGAGTATGCAGAAATAGCACTTGTGGTAGAAAATGAGGCTGATGCACGTAAAGTATACAACTTGACAATGTAGCTCCTGCACTTGCGCATGGAGTGAGGGCTAGGGAGCCATTGTTTCCTGACCATCGCTCAGACAGTAAGCATATAAGAGTACTGAAAGAGCTGGCAAAGACATAGGAGACAGATCAGATAATATAGAGAGGTTATATCATGATAGACAGGCACAACAGGATAAGAAAGGAAGTCTGCCAAGTCATTCATATGACGACTCGGCTCTAGCCCTTTCCAACAGTCCAACATTCCAACATTAGCGTCCTTCCGTGAATACGAATCTCGGCTTCCCTATACCTGTGCCTGTCTCAGTACTCCGTTAGATAATTACGCATGGCTCACATGGCTATCATGGTGCGGAACGATGGCCTTCGAGGCGTGCGCTCCTCTCGCCAAAATCATAACCATCCCTTGGACATCAAAACCTTGCCGACGGCCTTCGCTATCGGCATCCGCTTGTTGCCGAACGATCGACAAGGGCTTCAACGGACAACACCTTACCGATGGTATTGATCATCAAATGATGCCATAAGCGACCTGGCATATGCACCAAGAGACGACTGAAAGCCGCGTGAGCGAAAAGCGCGACACAAAAGCGAAAGCGACCGAACGCTTCCAATCAACCCTATAAAGACAGCACTCCACCGCCCTCCTCCCCCAAACTCCCAAACAAATACCACTCGACCCCATCCAAAATGGTCACCCTAACCCAATCCCAAACCATCCCCATCAATCCCCCCTCCAGCACCCCCACCCTCTCCCTCGCCGAATTCTGGGAAGTAATGCACCTCAAATGCCGCAAACCCGAGCTCTTCGTCGCGCCCATCGCAAGCTCAACCGTCCTCGAAGAAACGCCCACATTTATGAAACGCCGCATTGTACTCAAAGACGGCATGGGTCCACCTGGCGGGAAAGCGGTGGAGGAGTTGCAGATAAGGGCGCCGTGGAAGGTACGTCCACACTACAATCCCATGCCCGGATTGGAGAGATGGAGGTAGTAAACAGCGATGCTGATACGTATGCGTAGGTGGATTTCTACAACGTAGACACAGGGGCCTTCATCAACAACACGATATCGCAAGGGAAAGATGAGAAGGATCTGTACTTGACATTCTATTTCGAATGGCTCTATCCGGATCTTAAGGAGGGGAGTAAAGAGGCGGAGGAGATGGGGGAGAAGTTGTGGGGGATGGCGAGGGAGACGGTGCAGCATACGATCGATATTGCGAGGGAGATGGCGCGGGAGGGGAAGTTGGGGAAGGGGATTGAGCATTGAGCAGGGGTGAAGAACGAGGAAGGGGGTTTGGGCGTGATGGCGGTAATGATCCACGATGGAGTTGTGGGTTACGTTCGCTTGTTGAGTAAATATAAAGGCTTACGCGAATCTCATTGATGTCACTCCGTGCTTTACGTCTGTGCCAGAACCAGGCATGTCTCCAATCTTACCATAATACACCTTCGAGTATGGCGCGGAACGTTGATGAATGCGATGGCACCGAAGCCAGAAACCAGAGTCCCCATGCATCGGAGTTTATGCCAATGATTCTCGTACAGTACAGCGCTCTGTCCCATATCTTTACGCAAACATGCATACACGCAGGCAGTGTCTCTTATTTTCCGAGCCTTCATCATCATACTAAAGCCTAAAAGTCCATCATATTCCCAGTTCTTGTGCTCAACCACTCGTTGCCCTCATGCGCCCCCCTCCCTCTTCGCATATTCATCCTCGATATTCTCCTCATACAACTTGTCCGCCGCCTTGCTAGCCTCTGATGCAGTTTGTGATCCACCAGCCTTTGCCTCTTCGGCGGCTGAGCCACCGCTCGATGTATTGGCATTGTCCATGGCAGAGGAGACCTGGTTGGTGGCAGACTCGGTATTGATGGATGTGTCGCTAGTGGATGGCTTGTCGCTGGTGAGAGATGGGAGGGAGGGCATTGTGAGTATGGTAGGGGGGATGTGATTGTTGGGGGTCGTACGTCCGATGGTAGTACGAGGACGTGTAAGCGCTGTTGATTTGTGGAGCTGTGGTGGGTTGAGGTTGGGATAATGGAGCAATGCCAAGATAATCATGCAATCCCATGAGCCGGTGATGACCACACCCTGTAGCAGCTAGGCCTACAAGAGCTAGACGGTGATCATCTCAGCCTCAATGTTCTAGGTAGAATACTATAAGTACCTAAATAGGTACCTTAAGGTAGGGAGTCATCCCGATTCCTATTGGCGCGGCTCCAGTGATGGCTTTATCCCTTCCTTTTTGGGCTATCTAGCGACGCAACATGCTCAGCGCCTCACACATCTCCAAGTCACATTCACCCGGCCAGAAAGCTGCCAATGGAAGGACCCATCGACGGCACCACGGAGGCCCGTCCGTAATGCCCCCACGCTTACTCCGTACACCGTAGGCACCTCCCACAGTCCAAAGTTGCGATTACGGCCTTGAAACCTACCTTCATACAGATGGTCTGTCTGCAAGACGACGAGAGGTTTGCCACGGACCGGTATCGAATCAAGTATCCGCAGCCTGTCCACCTTATCTAAGGCGATGAAGCGAGCTATCGTCGGCGAGGCCGTGTACGATAAAATGTTATCATGCATCATTGTCATAGAGATATCAAATTCCTACTCATGGCCGACGTAAAGCTGGGCTTGGCGAACGAGAGTATCGAACCCCATTGGTCCAAAGAGAGGATCAAGCTCGGCGGTTAGGCACGGGCTCTTCTTGGTCTTGCCACGGCTTTGCGATACCATTCGCGAGTCTCATGGCTTGGCATACGGAGAATCCGCGTCCTCGTCCTTATTATTCCATATTGCGCAGCCCCAGGAGTCCGTATTCTCTCGGAAATGGTCGGTAGCGTGGCGTGGTAGCTCCTATTATCGGTACCAGAACCTGGCGCCTATTCTACAACACCTCGAGCAATGAGGGATCAGGGCGAGCCGATTCACCTACAGCATCCTCATTACCGTGACTTTCCTGCATACCCATTCTCGAAGGTGGAACATCAATTCTCATGCATGCACAACATCGGCTTCTGCCGAACGCTGTATGCAGCTAAGGCGTTGAAGATCCTCGACGCCGGGCACTGTACGCGACTAGGGTAACTATGACTATACGCAACCTTGGCTGGTAGTACCAGAGAGTCCTACAAAGAACTGTGGTGGTGGAAATGAAACGACCGTCAACATTTTGTTGACAGCGCATGTTGTATGACTACAGCTGGAGCACGAGAAGAAGACCGCACTTCTCGGCACAAGCAGTGGCATCCATTTACCTAATTATGGTGCACTGACAGTTGGTACTGAAGCCTTTTCACATTGGTGGCACGGCGTCCTCCGATGAGGTCGCACAGAGTGGCAACGATGCGTAAGCCCATCCTAAACCCGCATGGTCGTTAGCGTGGCTGAGAAAACTGAAGGCTTACGTTTCAGGGCGTAAGCCCCGTTCCCTAAATGGGAAAAGATAACTAATAGCAGCATCCCACCTTTGACCGTCAGGTGGCGGCCTATACTGTAATTGGAGGAAGCCATGTTGGCGCACCGATAAGGCAGGTTCCGGCTGTGAAGCCCTCTCAGAGACTTGAAGAATATGCCAGTATGGGTATGCAACTATTTGGCAGCATACCGATTCGAACAACCAATGGCATGATAACATCATCCCTCAGGTGGCCACAGGTTGGTCACCTTGCGTCTGAATATAAATACCTTCCACGAGTGCCGTTGTTGGACATGATATTTTATTGATCTATACAGCGTCAATTGGAGCTATTGCGTAGAATAGTTCATCGCAGCTCTAGCCCATCACATCTTTGCCGACCTATCTTTGCCGACCAGACAACGAAGATGAATGCCCTGGGTCTCTGTTCTCAGTCTCTCAACGCAACCATCGGCAACACAAACATCACCTGGGCACAAGCAGTGTCGAATACGATCACTACTCTCGCCGCGACATCCTACCTTCGGCCAGATAGTGGTGGTGCACTCTTGCCGTGGGTATATACCATCGGCCTCATCATCCTCCACATTCCCGTGGTGTGCATTCGCGTTTCACGCTGGGAGGCCGTCCAGTACTGGTGTCTTGCCTCTACCCTCTTCACAGTCGTGATATACACGCAAGCATATATCTCGACGCAATTCGATGCAGGGAAGGTGCTTGTTTGGACGCCACTTGTTCTCGTCATCGACGCTGGGAGCATGTTGCAGGTGATCTTCCTCATCATCGAGGCCAAGAAGGAGGCTGCTGCGGATGACCCACAACTCAACAAAACCCCCTGGTACCGCAATCTGTCAAACTACACAGCCTTCGTGGCTGCTCTCCTATTCATTGCGGTCCTTGTCCTACAGCTGCTTGGACTTGTCAAAGCTGCTCAGGCTGTCGGCGCATCTTCAGATCCACCACTCGTAGCATGGTGCTCACCGCTCTTTCAGCCTCTGGGCAAAGCCGTAGTGGATGGGAGCTGCAATGTATATGAAATCAGTCAAAGTACGCGCAAAGGCCTTGGGTGTATCTTACTTCCTGGCCACTGGCAGCAGCAATGGCTAAAGGGCACGATCGCTGGCGTTGTCATCGAACTTTTCACGGAGTTGATCGATCTTCTTATATTGACCTTAGTGAACGGTAAAAGGAAAGTATTCCAGGAAGTCAAGATGAAGCGACCTTGGGCGACTATATTCTCGGGGCTTGTCGTCCTCATTGTTACCTTGATCTATGGCATCAACTACTCCCTAGACCTACCGCTGGGTATTACCTCGAGGGTGACAGTCCTGACAGATTTCCAAGGGCCGGCGTCATATATAGGAGAATTGACAAGTGCGGGATTGAGAGGCACTATCATTGGCTGGACGGATGGTGTCTTCGAAGGCTGGAAGTCCACATACTATGGGAGCTGGTCTGCTAAGTGATAGAAAGGCTTTGAGTTGAATGATGACACGGAAAGGAAAGCACTATGCATTTGTTTTGTTTACTGAGGTTGAAGCGCAGGTGTAGGATCACTCCGGAAGAAGATCTCGGGAAATGGGACGAAGCCATGGAGTACCATCGCAGTGTAGCTATACCATGTATTCTTGATGCGAGTAAATACGAATTGACATCGTGAAATCCCGTGTCCTGACAAAGCACTCGTTTCAGGGGTTTTGTGCTGAGGCCCCAATGGCAGGACCTGTTGACGGTTCTCTCGACTCCATCATGCATGCAAAGTGGGCGAGAGCGCCCGCCCCGGGGACACTCCTAAGCTGCGGTTGATGTTGTAAGGAATACGTGCCAAGCCTGGGCTAGTTGAAGAATTACGGATTAGAACTATTCTAAGCCGCTTCGGGTTAACAGCACCTCGACTGCCAAGCATGCACGCGTGCTTCGGCAAACTTTCCTATATATCAGATACACCAATTGATCACGACCTTCCCACCTTCCCCTCGTTCCCTCGTTCACTCAAGGTCTTGATATGTTGATCAACAGATATGGGCGACGAATTCGGTGATGATGCCGACTTTACAGCCATTGCAGACGCTATCGATCGGGGTTCACACAAGACGGGACCAGCCACCTCCAACGCTGCAACCTCGAAGATCCAGCAACCGAAACCTCAGGCCTTGCCTAACCGAACGGCGCCTTCCTCGATCATTGTCTCGGCACGTCAGAAAGGCAACCCGTCCTTGAACTACATACGATCTCTCCCATGGGAATACGGTGACATTCCAGCCGACTACGTCCTCGGCGCCACTACTTGCGCTCTCTTCTTGAGTCTGAAATACCACCGTCTACATCCTGAATACGTATATTCTCGCATCCGCGCATTGGGTCATAAGTACAATCTGAGGATCTTGTTGACAATGGTCGATATTCAAAATCATGAAGAGTCCTTGAAGGAACTGAGCAAGACAAGCTTGATCAACAATCTGACCCTCATCCTGTGTTGGTCGGCACAAGAAGCAGGACGCTACCTCGAATTGTACAAATCATATGAGCATGCTTCGCCAACATCAATCCGGGCCCATCAGGCAACCTCTTTCAGCGAAAAGCTCGTGGAGGTTATTACGGTCCCTAGAAGCATCAACAAAACCGATGCATTGAGCCTTGTGTCCGCATTCGGAAGTGTGAGAGCTGCTGTGAATGCAAGACCTGAGGAGATTGGAGAGATTCCGGGCTGGGGCGAGAAAAAGGTGCAAAGATGGTGCGGAACCGTCAGGGAGAACTTCAGGGTTCGGAAGGCAGCCAAAAGGGGCATTGACTTGGCGCGAGAGGGGAGCTCTATAGGTCTACCAAGAGATGAGAGCACTTCAGGACTAACAAGAGAGGACAGCCTGTTTGAGGATGGAGAAGATGTTCTAGAGGAACCGCGCAACGGCGTCCCTGTCCCGGCGCTACTAAGCGGAGTAGCTTCCGAGCCTGCCAAAAATGCCAACAACAGTACACCTAATCGTATGGCGAAGAGGCCTGCCAGTGATTTGCCTCTTTGGGAGCCTGAAGAGGACGAAGAAGAAGCTTTGCTCTTAGCTGCCGCCGAAGAAGAGGATTTGAGAGCGAGCAAGGATAACGACCAAATGAGCTCCGAGCGCATAAAGTCATCGACGAGGTCTGAAGGACAGCTCAATGAGGGTATGGTAGCAGCTCTAGCAAAGCTGCGCAAACAGTGATTTTCCGTGGCTCTTCTATATCTCTAGCTACACGAAGTAGCCGTTTGTGGAGCATACTCACTACAGGGCGTATCCCTCATCGAGTGCATGGAACCAAGAGGAGATCGTGCTGCAAGGCCGAGCTACGTCGAGGCAATATGAGGAAGGTACATGCCCACAATTCTCACGTGTGCAAACTTATGGCGCGTGTACCTGACCTCCCCAGTACTTCAGGCAACGTGTAATCAGACAGCACAATTGTACGGCTGTTATGGCACGATTGCATCTGAATGATATCAACCACAAGGAAGCCTCGAATCAAGTCCTTTGTTGACTCCTGGGTGGGGTCACCAGGCAAAACATGCCTGACTAATACCTCTCCGATCATTGGTCAGTCCACATTTACCTGCATATTCAAAACAATCTAAGGTACACCACACTGAACGAAGTTTAGAACTCCGGGAAAACAATCCGATTAAATCGAGGATCAACTACAAAGGTTACAAGAAACCTCTCCAACGCATAGTTTTCATATATACATTGGTAAAGCTACCTATCTACCTCCGTTAAGAACCCTACTTTGTCGAAGTACAAGGCTCTTACTATGACGTCCGATGGTTCTCAGAACGGCCCCAGCGTTCCTACTAGCAGACATCTTTCGCCTGGAAGCCCGGAGAACGTAAGTGGGAAGACCTTAAGGCCTACGGACAGTATCAGTATGCGGAAAGTCACACGTAAGTTGCTACCGAGCCGTTGATGGTATAGGTAATCTATCTGCAACACTTTGCTAGCTCAACTCCCCACATCGTTCTTGCCCACTGATATCCCCGCCTAGAGACATCCTCGTCACTTTCAATCCAAACCATGGTTTCTGATAGCACGACAAAAGATGCTACTAAAGGCATGGATCTCGAGTCACAGAGCTCAATCCACAGACAATATGATACCCGTCTTGCTACTCCCTTAGATCCCATCAGCCGTCGAAAATCCACGTCATGGATAGCCAAGCTCCACCCATCTGCTCAGACCATAGAAGACGCCGTTATGGGGACCTCTGATGGCATGACCGTCCCTTTCGCTTTGACAGCGAGCTTAGCTGGTTTTGCGCCTAATGCCAGATACGTCATGCTTGCCGGCCTTGCAGAGTTGACCGCCGGTGCAATATCGATGGCACTAGGTGGTGCCTTGCAGGCGAGATGCGAAAGGTGAGTACACGTAAACACCGTATCACCTGCCATTTCAAGCCACTAATATTTAGCAGAGAAACATATACTTCAACCGCAAAAGCGACCGAAGCCACAATACGTGACACCAAAGCCTACATCCCCACCATCGTCGACGACATCTTCTCGCCATGGAACTTCAGCCCCGAAACCCTCGCGCACATCTCCTCCGACCTCTCCACCACCCCCATCGAAGCCCAAACAAAATTCATCGTCCGCTTCCACCACGGACTCTCCGTCCCCAACAACTCCCGCGTCCTCAAGTCCTCCGCCACGCTCGGGAGCTCCTACTTCCTGGCCGGCTTCCTCGGTCTGCTACCCTACATGATCGTCGAGCGGACCCAGATCCGGCCGGCCTTGTATGCGTCGATAGCGGTGGAGGCGGTCGCGTTGTATGTTTTCGGATATGCGAAGACTGGTGTGAGCGTTGGGTGGACTGGGAGGGATAATTTGCGGAAAGCGTTCGTGGGCGCGGTGATGATGGTTCTAGTGGGGGCGGTGGCGAGCGGGATCGCTGTGGGGTTGATCACGGGTGTGAATAGGAGCGAGCATGTTGCTGGGTGAGAGGATTTGGCCAACAATGCTGTTCTGAATAAGTCTTACCTAGGCTCCAGAGATTGAAGCAATATTTCTACGAGGCTCGACATGTGCCAAAAATAACATTCGAATTATCCTTACATCTATGTCTATCCTTCCTAATAATTCAAACCCCCATTACCCATTCCTCAGAAAAACCCTTCATGCCCAGAAACAACAAGCTAACAACAAAACACACAGCAAAAAGTCAACCAACACTCCACACCCACCTCCCACATCCCCTAGCCATTCACAAACCCCACCAAAACCACCACCGTCCCCACCAACCCCACAATCCCCATCATCCCCACTATCCCCATCATCCCCACCATCCCCGTCCCTCCAACCCCAAAATATCACTCAGCCTCCCCTATTCACGTCCCCTCACCATATCCCATCATCTCCTATGTTGTAGGATCCCCAGATCGGCTTATAGCTATTCTGATGAGTAGGAGAGGTTGAGGGTGGGGAATAGGCGGAAGGGGGGTCAAGAGATGTAGAATATTTTCAAAAAGTCTATCCCCTAATCCCGCTAGCACTGATATCAATAGCTAACGGAATCAGATCGAAAACAAGATGCGAAGGCAAAGCAGCCAAAACCAACGTCAAAGTCAAAGTCACAGTTCGGACCACAGCGGTTAAAACGTGAAACTCGAACTGAAAAATAAAAAGTCCCATCGTAGTGTTAGTATAAAGCTTTTCTTCTATACTTACAGCCCGTCTCTCCATCCTACCTATTTACCTACTTATACCCTTTAATTCTCCGCCTACATACCTATTAATCTACTTATCTATCTATCTATCTAATTATTTATCTATCTAACTACCGCCAATTCCATCTATTCATCACCCTCTTGATCCATCACGCCTTTTAAGATGATATTGAAATGAAAAGTCCACCAGCCTACCTGATGTTTTGGATGGTCGAGAGTAGGGTGTTAATGCAGATGTGTTGTGACATGGTTGGAGTTGAAAGGTTCGAGGGTTGGATGGTTGGAGTTGGATGGGTTGATCAGGGTGGGTAGGTGGGTGAGGGTAGTTTCCCAGTTCCGCAAGTCCTTCCGTGTATGTTGTATATGAGTAAGTTCCACTCTTTCTATATTTTCGGAATCAAAATCAGAGGGTATGATCGATGGTTGATGATAGTAGAATAGCGCGAGGAGTCTTGCAGTGTACGATGGATGGTCGTATTGAAGGGGGATGTCGATGGAAACTTAGAGAACAGGCGGGAGACACGCTTCCTGGCGACGCAGCTTCTGGGCACTCTGCCTTGTCTTCATTCTGTAATGTTGTGAAGATTCAGGTGCTTGTGGCTGCTTGTGGCTTTGTTGCTGCTTTGTGGAGTGTTAGTAACGATGTGTCGTGGTGGTCAACAGTGGCCTCATCATGTATAACAGGAAGGTGCGATCGCGATGGCTGCGATGTCAAGCATGAACCTCTACCCTGCTTGCGGCGTAGAATCATTTACGCCAGTATCGTCTATGTTTTAGCAGTATACTTATATTCAATACTCAACTTACCCAAGCAAACGGTGTCACGTGCGGTGGATAGCCACAACCTCATCCATGAACATGGCCACCCCATCCCAACCGCCCGAAAGACAATCCGGATCCGTCCGCGTCCTCCGCATCCCAGCCGGCGACGAGCGACCACACCTCATCAACCTAGAACTGATCCCCAACATCAGCCACGGATGGGACACCCCCGTCCCCAACGTCCTCGTCTTCTGGAGCAAGGAGGGCTGGCGGCATCGAAGACTCATCATTTTTCCGTCGCCCGATCACTTGGTTTCGAAATTCGGTCTGTATCAGACGATGTGGCGAGGTGATGGCTGTACGTTGCCGCTGAACAAGTATTATTCCGATGCGAAACGGAAGATATATGGGGATGCGTTTTTTGTGGCTATGAAGACGGATCGGAATGTGGTGCCGGTTTTTGTGGAGTATAGGAATTTGCTGGATTCTTTTATGGGGACTGGTTTTGTGAGGAGCTTGATTGAGCAGCATGATGCCTATGATGCTAGATGTGGGGTTGAGACTTGAGATGTGAGGGATTGCGGTTGGGGTCTTGATTGGTGTTAAGGACGCATTCTGTTCAGTGTAAGACGAGAATCGACAATGCCCGATATTTACTAATTTCCCGAAGCCGTGATCGAATTTGAATATGTCATCGAGGAGAAATTCATGGGAGATGTGGGATTGGTGCAATGGTGATGGATATCGTAGTGGATCATCCAGGGATCTCGAAAACCTTCAACGCCGAGACTGCATACTGGCCCAGTCACATTAGCGGAAATCATTGTGTGGCTCGATCCATGTACCGAAGCTCATGCTTGACTACGGTCTGTGAGCTAGTAGCGTTTGGAGCATATACAATGGGCTCCCATGTTGTGCCATTGCTATAGCTTGATCGGCCCTGTACCCCAAGCCTGCCATTTCTTGTGCTCAAATTGAAGTAAGTTTAGGCTTCCTTGAAGGAATCGATGCAGAGGAAAAAGCTCCTGCAGGGGTGCTAGTGGAAAACGAGAAGAGTTTATATCAACCTTCGAGATTGAATTACTTCAACATGCCATTCATGTGAGTTGCCCATGTGACTCAGGTTGAGTTCTGGCCCCAAGGTTCGCCGATCGTCGTCTCTTTTCAAACAGTGAACTCCGAAAAACACTCTGCGAGCTCTGCAAACAGACAATTTATCGAATCCAAGCGGACGGTAGCAGTTTTGGAATTTTCAGGAAATAGGAACAGATACTAATACTCCAGAATGGTGATTTTAGATGTGACTCAAGCGCAGATACAAGCGCAATGCCTTTGATGCATACAATACTATGAAATGGTACCTGGGGTTTGGAGAGATTTGGGAGATTGTGATATAATACTATGACGTGATACGAATCCATGCTGTTCCTCTATCAGATGCCACCCAACTTCCAGAAGATAGTGCCGTCTCTACCCATGATGCAATACAAATCTGTCAAGTTCACCGAGTCGCGAGACTAGCTTGACATCTCTTACGCGCGCTTTTAGTATGCTTTCATAATCGCGAATTCTTTTGCAAGAGGCTATTCGAATACGTATGCGGGAAGGTTTTACTGTTTCCAAAACGGACTTTGAGCCTCTTTCGAGCTACCTATCGAGTGACAATCGTAGAGAAAGTAGAGGCATGATAACACATAATCACGCTGTCACTGGAGCTGGCGTCACTACCCTACCTCTACCAGGCCGTGACTGTGGCTGTGGCTCCGGACCAGGCATAATGACGGCCAAATAATACCACACTACAGTGCTTGCGATCATAGCGGGATACATCCCGGAGACTAAACCTCCCAGTCCGGCCGCCGTCATCAGGAGAAGCGTGTATGACACCTCCTCCACTAAAGTCCAAGGTACTGTTCTATCTGCTGGTGGCAAGATTATGACGATGAGTTGTCCGCAGGTGATGCGTACATAGCTCTGTTCAGGAAGCTTCGCCCATTCGTTGATTGCTGCACGGCGGATCTCGGAATATGTCTTCTTGAGGGACAGAATGATTTCGTTTTGGGAGCCTGGGATTGTATTGAAGTGGGTGGCCAATCGATAACCGCTCCATAGTAGAAACATGGTGGCGGCACGGAAGCGCCCGATGGTCAGGCGTTGTCGCTTTGCAAGCGGGGATTTCGTTGACTGGTCGAGGTCGAAGGGGTGGTATGGTGATATTTCGGTAGTCACCGGTTTAATCTGGTTGCGATGTTCAAGCTGATGCGACGGCAGCTGTTGTGAGGGACCTTGATCGAGGCTGTCAAATGCTAGAGGTTTGGTCCCCGAGTGGCTGGGTATTGCGTTCGATGTTACGATGAGAGGAAAGACAAATGTACACAAAATCGCCAAGCGTCGTATAGAGAGGTAGCACATACTGATATCGAGGTCCAATAGAGAAGTCCGCTTCAGGGAAGGATTGCATATGCTTGACTTTTATTTATTCGAGAGGTGTGCTCAGCCACGCGAACATGGCGACCTCATATTCGGAGCAATAACGATGAGCATTGGCGCGTCGCGTGGCGCCAATGCCTGATAAAATGAATCACTCGGACGGCTGACACATGTAACTTGATAACTTGCGCATAGAGGCCGAGAACGGGTAGAGCACCGCATGGAGCGGCGATCCATTGGGAAGGACTCGATTAGCAAGCTGGGTGTAGGGGAGCATCGCACTGAGACTAACACAAACAGACGACGCGCGTCACTCGATATTGTAAACATCCTTCGGTTCTTCAGGAGAAAGTCTCCCCGCAAGCGAGCCGTCCGCTTCGGAGTGTATTACTATTATGCGCCGTTGACTCGAGGTAAGAGTAATAACAACGACGTCGATGCTCAGATTAGTTCGAACGCACAAGATGAGCCCGCACGCTTGGGAGCAGCGGGAGCCACGACATTCAAACCTTAGCCCCAGAAGCTATACCCGCGTATATTCGTCAAGCAATACTGACACGGGGTGAAAGATGTTAGCTATCTATGGTGCTATGGAGCACGTTTAAGGATCTACTGGCCAAGACATCTGATAAGGAGATAAGATAAGGATTATGGAATTGACCGCCACCCAAATCCACCACTCCCATCTTACGAACCTATACGAGTGCGCATCTTCCCCTTCACAGTCCTCGATATGGTACACCTAACAGCTAGAATCGTTATCACACAAGGCCACCATGAGCGCTCCAAAGTCTCCCATGTCTCAACATCACGAGATAAGACAGAACAGCAACCATGCCCAAGCTACCTCCGCCGACAAAGACTCGATCAAGACTACAGAGGTCGGATATGGATAGCTCGGCATTAGTAGTTCGCGTCTCCACGTCTTTGTCCCAGCTTTAGGTGCCATGTCTTCTGGTGATCGGAATTGGGTCGTTGGCGAAGAGGAAGCCGTATTCTACCCATCACTAAGGCAGCTTATAACATGAGCATCAACACCTTGTCTAGGATACCGCGAATGGATATTCGAATGGCACCTCTGAAGCATTCATCGGAAATGCCATGAATCAAAAAGTTATGACTCTGGCGGAATCCTTCGCCGTATGGGAGAGCAGAAGTACATACGAAGCACGATTTCATTCCCGCCGCGAATTAAGGCATATAGTACATCCAAAAAGCGGGTACGTACATCCTCCACCCCATCCCTTCGCTTCACCAAACTCCACCTACTGACGCCCACAGGTCTCCAGAGCCAAGCAATCCTCACAGCTGTCGACGCATCGGTCGCGCGCCTCCAAGCTACATACATTATCCTCCTCCAAATCTACCACTACTACTCTCCGTCCCCAGCAAAGGAAACAATGTCCATCGTTACCCGCTCATCCTATCGGGGAAGAAGACACTACATCAACAGCTCCAACATATAGGCTCGTCCCTTCCTGTGGCGAACATAGTCGGCAGATTTTCTACACCTCCGGACAAAATCATGCTACATCTTCGCAAGCCTTTTTGCATAAATATGTGACAAGTCAATTTTAAGAGAAGGTCCTGCAACCGCGAGTATCCTTGGCCTCTTTGCTATTCATTGACAGATCCTCATAAGACAGGAAGCCTGCCTACGAGACATCACTGGAAAGTGACGCGTCAATTCAAGAAAAGGTCACGCTCTCACTACATGTAGCCACCAGGAACGGGTTGAGGACCGACGGGCTCAAACTTATACAAAAATCCAATGCATTAAGCCATCAGGAAAGGGACAAGCAACATCGGGCATGAACGAATGGTATGAATGAGTCCAGATATCACCATCTATCGAAAAAATTCGACGGGAGCGGAGAGGTCATTCCAGGATTCGTACAAGCTCTGGGCGATGATCTAAGTGGCACCGGCCTAGGGAGGAGATGCTCGAGCAGGAGAGGGAGATACTATTGAAGGCCTTCAAAGAAGCCGGGGAAGAGTGGATAACAACGTTCTCCACTACTACGTATGCCCGGGTGTTTCACAGCTCCGACATATGCACTGATTTGCAATTGGTGCATTGCGACCTGAGACATACCAAGAGCGCCGACTGAGGCTACAGCCCATGATGGAGTCTTCTAAGCTGCTTGTCTGCTTACATGGCAGGCTGGCATCCTGTATCCATAGGGAGAGGCTTCGGTTTTCGTAACGGCTTCGCCTTGCTTATCATGCCACGTTTCGATTGGCCGTTTTCGAGGCGGGCCCGAGACAGGCGCCGAAAGGGGTGCTCTCCACCTCCTAGGCATGAAATTGCAAGACCCTGGGGGTTTCAACGGCAGCTTCCTGAGTGTGCAAAGCTTAATGTTCCCATTGAAATTGGCAGGGCGTCAGCATCACCACCGAATTGCCTCCATTTCACTCGCCGAAAGGAACGAACATTATCACCTGGAGTGGCCCAATATTGAGAATCATTGGAGATCAACTCTAGGGATGTGCCCAATGAATATCCCCTTACTCCTTACGCTGTCGGCGCAGCTGTTTCGGGAAAGGTAAGGTGTGCGATGAAGGAATCCTTTGCAGGAAACACGCGTATTAGGGGGCCCAAAATAGCAGCCACCTCGGACGCCGGTTGGCGCTAAGGCGGGGGCTTAGTACCTTAGCGTGTGCAGGAGCCTCGTAATTTCCCCATGGAAACACTAGCGCCGTCTATCATCATCCAAACTTTCACGGGGCTCCAAAACCTCCTGATTTCATAACATCCACTGCAAACCCACCCTCGTTCACCGACATCAAACCTTTACACTCGTTCAAAGTACTTTCTTCATCCCAGAGCTACGTCTACACATCATCCAGCTCTCAATCCATTGCATCTGTACAGCCTTCGATACCTGTAACGTACATTCTACCACGAAATGCGTACCTCCATCATCCTCGCTCCTGCGTCCTTTGCAGTCGCTGCGTTCGCGCAAAGTGGAAATGTATGTCTCCATCTACATCGAAGGGCCTGCACAATGATTGCATTCTTTGTCGAGCCCTATTCTGCACGCCCGGCTCCGATGTTCGAGCTTCCAACTCACTGTCTTCGTCTACATTGCCAGCCAGTCCTTTTCTGCAAAGGCTTCGACTGACTTGGATCCTCACAGGTTCCCTCAAATACTTTCGTGGCCCTTACAAACTCGCTCGGCGTGCCCACAGGCCAGCCATTGCCTATAACCACCCAGCCTGCCCCGGCGACTAATCAGCCATTGCCCATCACCACTCAGCCAACGGTCATCACCACGCAACCCCTCCCCGCCACCGTCCCGGCTGGCACACCTTCGGCCGGTCCGTCGACCCTCGCGACCATGCCTATGCCTATGCCTATGCCCATGCCATCCGGTGGCTCGGCTGTCGGGACTGGCGCAGGCTCCTCCAACACCAACGGCACTGTTTCTACGGCCACCCTCTCAGCTACCAGCACCAGCGACTCGTCTTCAATGAGCTCCAGCGGCGCCAGTGCCAGCTCTGGCTCCAGCACCGGCTCTTCCACCGGTTCCTCCTCCAGCCCCAAGAGCTCATCGGGCGCCGATATGCTCGAGCCTTTCCTCGGTGCCGGTCTAGCTGCTGCTTTCCTTGCTGCTTTCTTGTAAGCGGTCTTCATAAGTACAGGCTGTTTTCGCGGCATCTATACCAGGGTCTTTTCGGCAACACATTGACGGGCGTTTTGCTTGATACCTATCATAGTCGTTCTGAGGGAATTGGAACAAAAAGTCTGATCATCATTTTGAAGACTTGGGATAATTGAGTCGAGCGATGCGGCCATTGAATAGGGTGTATCTTGTCACTATGGTGGTCTGGTATTATAGCGTGTGATCTGTCACTTACCACTTTGTAATATGTGACTTTAGTTTGGATTAGATAGACATATCAAGCATAGGTTGTTCGGTGGTGGCTTGTTCATTTCCAAACTGATATGCTTTCTATCGTATGCCCAGTGCCTTGGACCAGCCATTCATCAACAGTCCCAAGGGTACTGCTGCATCTGGGAAATCACCCCCAATTATTCATGCAATGTCGGTCTATTGGCACAAAGTATGTCAAGCCATCTTGGCGATGATCATCACTTGAGGCGCATATGAAGCCAAGCAATGCATGTTTCAGATCTCATCCACGTTTCGCCTGTAAAGTCAAACATCACTCACTCAAAAAACCTTCGACTTGGCGCATACCTTTCTCACTTCGAAGTGCAATATACGATCGATAGCAGGGTGTATTGCATTAATGAAATCCTAGAACAAGGTCCATGCAGCGGGCCCTACAGCGCATCTCATCGTCATTGCATGCATAAACCCCCACCCCAATCACTAGGATAAGCCGCTTTCAGACTCAGATCGTCAGACCTCTTCCTCACTACGACAACCACCAGCAAGACGCTCCGAGAGTTCACTCTGCGTGTGCAAGCACCTTTCGGAACTGCTCCGCCAACTTGCGTCGATTGACCTCATTTCCACGACGCATTGTTCAGGAGAGAACTGCAACGCCTCCGAAGTCAATTGGATCTCTGAGCTACACCGTATGCCTCGACGACGGATACAGCTATCGTGTCCTCAAAACCGCTGTGATCAATAGGGTCCTACAATGGCGCTCCCGTGACGCTGGCCGCTCGGTCGGCTTGATTGAGAGCGGTATGGTAGGAACCCTCTACGCTACCCCATATTCCAAGAATAGGATATCTAGATATCCTCTTCCTTGGGTCGTCCCTAGATTGGACGTGCATCGAAGACAGCTATCTCAAGCCACTTGGACGAAGATCGCTCTCCCTCGTTGCCAACCAATCTTAGCCTTGCTACAATTCCCCGATGTTTCTCACCGAATCCTGGTTCTGGCGGGGCTTCCAATCGGCAATCTTCTATTACGTTTCCTGTGCGCCCCTCTCGAAATTCTCCTACCGCCGGAAAAAGCGAAAAGAATACAAGCGGGCTAAAGCTGAGAATGCAATCAATGAGGCAGAAGGCGGCGTCCACAAGCCCTTGGCACCTTTCAGCACTAATCCTCATTGGGAGGAAGAGATAGCTATCGGGCCTGGTCCACCCGTAAGAAAGGCGCAAAGAGATGGGAGGGGGCTACCAGAGAAGGGGAAACAGAAGAAAGATAGGCAGCTGCCAACGGGGAACAGTACAGAAACTGGGACAAGTAGTGCAGATACTGTGGTGGGTGCAGATACCGGAGAACGCGTGCGAAACAGTAGTGAGGGCTGGAACAAGAGGAGGTATCAGCGCGAGGATGAGATACTGTGGGGCTTCGAGAAGCAAGACACAGAATTGACCGGCATACCACCAATGTCGAGTTCGGCAGGCCATCCTACATACCAATACTACGCCAGGAACCCAGCGATCAACGATCTATCGCCACCAATCGTGAGCACGCACCCAACCAACAGGATCGAAACGCGCTGGATGCTGCAGCCCCCACCAAAGGCGAAAGTCATGGACGGGAAAGAGAGGCAGGTTCCGGCAATCACGCCGAAGCGGAGCCGGAGCACAAGCGGTGGGAGTCATGACATCAAGGGCACCTTGAAGAAGGCCCCAGACGTAAATCTGAGCCGCCAGGTCGGAGAACGACTTATGGAATCGAAGCTCAAAAAGGGCATGTCGGCGCAGTCATCTGTCACAATGAGCAGGGGCCGCTCCGCTCATAGCCAGAAATCAGCAACATCCGCAGAAGCAGCACCTCACGACGGAGAGCTGGATACATCGACCCGGACGCGCTCCATCTCCGCAAATCGTGAAAACCAACCCCCACCCATCTTCATCAACTCCATAACCCCACATCCCTCCCCCTCACCACCTCATCCACCCATATCAACTATACCCTCCGAAACCGTCCCCCAACGACGAAAAGAAAGACCCCCACATCTTCGCCCACTCCCCGTCACCACAAACAGCGCCTCATCGCTAGAAATACTACAAGAGCTCATCGCGCCCTCTTCACAACTCAACACCATCAACACGGTCCCAACGCCATTATCAAAAGAAAATAAAGACGTAAATCTGCCGCCTATGAGCCAGCAGAAAGACATCGAACTCAAGCTTTCGGAGCCGGAGACTTTATTCCCGGAACGTGGATGGAATTTTCCCCCCAAGACGGGCGGCGTGAAGGAGAATGGAACCGCGCCATTGGGGCCGAGGTGGAGTATGAGCATATGATGGCTGCTACGTCGACAATGACGAAGGTGAAGAGGCGGGTTTGAATATCGTTTTTTGGTGCGATTAGCGAAGGTGTTGCGGAGAATGACTGGGTTTTCTCTTGGTGGGTTCGCATTTTGTGCGTGGTGTATGAGCTGAGGAGTTTTCTTGTGTCTAATTATATATAAAGATGAGTTCAGTTTTCCTATCTGTATAGTTTTATATTCATCGCTACAAATATCCAAGACCGAAAACCCATACCTATCACGCCCTATACGCCTTCTACTTTCAACGGTTTGCTGAAAGCACCAACATAAATCCGCTAATTTCGGCCGGGGGCGTGATTTTCCATGTCTTTTCGTTCATCCGTTTACTTGTTTATTTATTTGTTTAGTTGTCTAGTCGTTTGTTGTTTGGTGATTTATATTCATCTACTATCCAACTCCACTATCCAACTCCACTATCCAACTTTACAAAGCTAACAGGGGCGTCTCTATTCTATTCTATTCTATCACGAACTACGAGTATGAAATACGAAATATTATAAGGAATTCGTGTCCTAGGGAGTGAAGATAAACCTTACTCCCTTCCCCCTTTCCCCCTTACCTATCTACCATCCACTACCATCCCTCTCAATCCCTCCCCAGCCACCACCTGCAATACCACCTTTCGTTCCCATACCCATACCCTTTCCCTTCCCCTCCACATCCCTCAACCCCCTTCTTCGTCCCCTCTCAATTACCATCGTTTATTAAATATAGAACTAGAGGGATAACGCAACACTTTATATACTGCGATACTGCCGTCGGTACCTCGATAGAGACTTCATCTCATGTTGTGTAATTTTGAGATGGGGGATGGGGATGGGAGATATGTCGTATGCGTAGGCTACTGGAAAAAGAGGAATCACAATAGATAGGGATTAAATATGCGACGGCCTGGCACTATTCTACAGTGGAGCGTATAAAAGAGGTGTTGTTGCAGGAGGATAGGTGTGGGCGAGGGTATCATCATTAGTATCCGATGAGAGCATAGTGATGGCCGTATCCGTGTACAAAGGTTAGAACTGCTTTGATCCCCGTTCTTCCGTACCATCGGATTACGTTGCATTGGAAAATCATCTTCATTCTGTCATCTTCTTGCTCCTCCAAAAGCCAATATCTATCCTTTTGCCGATCAGCTGCCTACCTAACCTTTCCAGTGGTCGTCACGCTTGTCATCGTGCTGAGGGCGACTGGTTCCCATACCCACCACCCAGGCCTACACATCTACCTCGCCATGCCCATCCCCACCCCCTCCCGGTCCCTGTTGTCCATTCCCAGCCACCGCCCCACCCCTACCCCCTCGCCCTCCAGCTCTCCCCGCCCTCCTTCTCGCAGCCGCCATCTCTCTCACTTCGCGATTTGGATGTCCCGATCCATCTGGTGTATGTGCTCTAAGGCATAGTAGTATGAGAACGATGACAACGGCAAAGGTTACACCGATGACTATGCCGATCGTGCCGCTAGTTTGCATTGGTGTGGTGTCTGGCGTGCTGATGGTGAGGGATTTTGAGTCAACGTCAAATATGTTCCTGTCTGGGAACAGCGAGAGTAAGGTTGCTGAGGAGCTGAAGAGCACCTATTGCGTTGCAGTAGTGAATGGTCGAGTCTGTCAGGATGGTTGTAAGGCTGCGCGAATGATGACTTTTTGGTGGAGAGTATTTGCTTACGCTTTGATCGGAAAACGTATGACTGTGGTCGTTCAGTGAAGAGTCAAACATAAGTTGGTCTCTTGTACGGGCTGTCTGCGCAACATTCACCGGCTTGGAGACCTATGAGCAGTATAGATTCCACATGCCAGGTCGATAAGTCGGAAGATTGTAAGTGCTGGGTATTATGCAAAGATGCATGAACCGAATATTTGTGGTACCGTCAAGCACGTTTGGGAGTAACACGTGCGACTATTGTGGGTTGGAAATGTTATGAAGCTGCGTGGGCTTTAGTCCAGGCTGACATACGATATGGTTCTTGGTTTCTGCGTTGACTGTAGTTCTGGGAAGTATAATGTTTGGCGATGATGCAAGCTACGTGCTCAGCATTTCATATTGTGCCGATATCGTCCGGCCGTATACTATGGGTTGTGTGCCGGAGAGATCGCTATTCGATGCCCTGAAAAGCTTTGCGTTGCCTTAAGTTTCTATATTGCGGTATCGGCGGTAGGCTACTTCGTACATAATTGCAGCATCTTTTTCTTGACAGTCATCGATCTGGCTACCAGCTTTCGTCAAAACTTTTATCGACCGCGCAAACATCGCCTCTTGGAGCCACGGCGAACAAAGGTCGCCAAGATGCCTGCCTGTAACGGACAATGTTACAACAAGTACTGCATCTCTGATCTGGAGGCCCACAACGCTATGGCGAAGCATTCCGTACTAATAGAGCAGTATGAAAGCAAAAGCCAGCGCATCCGAGAGGCAATCAAGACGTTAGTGCACGCCGACGCAGGCCTTACTCAACTCCACTGGGTCGAAATACTCTCCTTGATGAAAAAGTTCGGCGAAGATGTCGCTATATTGCAGCATACAAGCTTCCGTAATGTCGCCGCTCCTGCTGAGATGGTGGAAGATGTGTTGCTGAACTTCGATCGAGGTATTTGGTGTTTGAAACAGCTCATGTGGATACAAGATACTCCTCCGGTTCAAGATTTCAGGGAGTTGATGGCACAAATGCCTCCTGACTTTGCGCACTCCATCGGCTCTCAGCAACGCACTCCGCATTTTCCCGTGCATTTTCAGAACCTCCAGCCACAGATTACGGCTACTCAAGCGTCGATGCCAGCTCCGCGGCTGAACATCGCTTTTCCTGGAAGAGTACTGCCTCCACGACGGAGAAAACCGTCATCCTCACAGACCGAATGCGTGCCACATGTGAGTCCGCAGATAGCTGTCGGTGAACCGCCTGTTGGGAGCCAGCATGACTTTGGGATTGAGCCGGCTTCGAGCCAGTCTTCCACCATACCGTGTGGTGATGCTGAAGGAATGGCTGCGAACCCATCCGCAAGTGAGTCGATAGGCATCTCGAGCTCGAGAAGAAGGCGCGAACCAGATGCCTGCTCTATGTGCAAGCTCAAGAAGACCGGTTGTGGTGGAAGATTCAAGCATTGTCTCAAGAACCCGGCCAACGTCAAATCTCCTACCGCAACACCAATCAGAGAAACGCCTCAACATGAGAAGCTCAAGGGTAGGTCTGCCATCTTCCCGGCAATAACGATGCAAGAGCCAGCCTCCAACGGAGAATTGAGTCAACAACTGTTGCCATCAGACCGATTACTCCCAACTGCCAAGTTTTCTATCACGACAAATTTCGAAAGGAACATTTCTGCAGACGGAAGAACTAGCCTAGCCATTGGAGCTGAATTCGGATTGCAGCATACTCATAACTACCCAAACGCTATCACAGCCGATGCGCAAGAGAGCACGAATATGTTCGCCACTCCTGACCCATGGGGAGAGTGGTTTGATGAGATCGGAAATCGTACCGACTACGCGCTTGATCAAGGATATCAAAATGAAATGTCTGGCTCCTAGTGATACGAGAGCGAGGATTTCCACAGGCTGTTGGTATTCTGTAAAGGGTCCAGGCGAAGGTAAAGGAGTTAGGAGCTGGTGGATATGCTGATTTGATAAGGGCTGCTCTCTGTTGAAGGTTTGTTGGAAATGGGATGGTTCGTCGACGGTCGACTCAGTAGCCACAACCGAAGCAAAAATGGACTCTTGCTTTGTACTTGGTTGTGCTTATCAAGTGGTCGTGCAGAAATCTTATTATCAGGCGAGCATCTCGAAGTTGTCGAACCTAGCACTTATCTTTCCTCCATATTCATTATTGCCTACCCCATCATGCAATACTATCCTCATACTAAGCGCTCCATGTGATGAAATGTTTGAGGCATAGGCCAAGATACTGCCATTATCTACTCACGGCCATCCAGGCTGCGAGTCCGCAGGTCATGCGTAGTCGACATGGCGTTGATGGTCTTTCCTGCCACACTTCTTCTTTACTTGACATAATTGGACCCTCGGAGCTCGGGGAGCCCATGGTACGCTCACTAGCGGAGATTTGAGATATCTTTGTCATCTAAATCGGAATGAAATCGGTCGAGTCATTAACAAGAATTCCAGATGATATTGAGCTAAGCGCGCGTGTAAGCATGGCGGGCACTGCCATCGCTCTATTAGCGTGTGCAATTTCAATGTCATTGGCGTGCTGCAAGACCCTGACCCCGACCCCACGAATTGCAGTAAAATTCCTGATTTTATTACGCCTATACAGCTATTCTACTTAATATTTAACGCTTATAATATTTATCTAAGTAGGCTAAAAGATACGCATTTATCTATAGTATATAATGCTTTAAAAATTATAGAAATCGGCCTACGTACGTAGAAGATATAACTGATTTAATAAGTACATCAACCCAAATTTTTGCTGCAATTTGTGGGGTCGGGGTCAGGGTCTTGCAGCACGCCAATGACATTGAAACTGCACACGCTAATACTCTATTCCAACTTCCAGCCTCTCCCATTCTCTGTAGGGCTAGGACATGAAGATACTTACTTGAAGGTACCTTCATTGAGTGGGCAGATAGCCATCTCATTTTAGGGCACGTTTGCTAAACCACGTCCTCAGAGAGAAAATGAGGAACGTGATACGCTGTCTCGTAGCTGATAGCGGAGACGCTGTCGTCAGCATATCTGGGAGATGTCAGATAGGGGCTGGCCTCAAATTGCAGGGAAGGATCGTAATGGAACCGCGAGGAAAGATGACTGAGGAGCAGAAAAAGCGTTTGGCGATCAAAAGATGTGTCGTGATGACAGGCGCTTCTTAGGGTATCGATTTCTACCAAAAATTTACCACTTTGGCACAGTGTCAACGAACATACCTTGTATCTCCATTTCTAAGTGGTATAAAAGGCCACTGAGCTAAAGCTTGACACTTTTGACCAAGCCCTTTTTGATACCTGTCTTTTCGCCTTGGTATCCACCTCTACCTTCCCCGCCTTTATACAATTGCCTAGTGCTTCCTAATTTCTTGAGTTTGCTCTCATATTTATTCCTCTTCTTCACTCTGGGGTTCCGGACTTCCTTCTTACGCTTGGGAGTGATCCCCTGAGAAGGTTGTGGTTGTCAGCATATCTCTATCGGTCTGAAAATATAAGGGACAAGGTCTTGAGGGGTACTCGCCTTGTTCTTCTCAATCATCCATGAAATAGCCCGCTTCCCATCCTCCCCTACATTGTTGTCATCAACAACACGCCGGATACCACCTTCGTTGCTTTCCTGAGCATGAATAGCAGCCAGAGCCGCCTTGGCAGATTTCTTGTCCGCAGCCTTTGAGGCGACGAGGTCGTAATAGTCTTCTGATCCGCTACCTTCACCATCACGCAATTTCTTTGCAGCAGCATAATCTTCTTCGTCGCTCGACCCACCTAAAGCATCACTTCTATCTTTGTGCTTTGACTTCTTTCCACGATTCTCAGCCTCAGCAGTCAACCTCGCTTGACGATCCTTCAGACGTTCTCGATACGGTAGATCAGCATCTCCGCCAGCGTCGCGACTAGCAGCGTCCCGCTTATTGGATTTTTGGGCGATTTGCGAGGTGTAGAAGCGGAGCGACTTCTTGCGTTTGTCTTTTTCCGCAGCCTCGTAGGCAGTGAGTGTTGTTTGTTCACCAAAATCCGAGTCTGAATCTTCTTGGGCTTTAGTAGTTGTTCGAGAGGTCTTTATAGGATTTGAAGGCTGTCCAGTGCGTTCTGTAAGTGCGGAGAGGCCGGCGAGCTCCTCTTCTGTCTTTCGAAGCCGCGCAGCGCGTTGAGCTACTGCTTCAGCTTGGACTATACTTTCCGCTTCCTGGGCTTTGGAATTCTTTTGCTTTCGCTTCTTGAGTCTATCTCCACTCTTGCCGTTGGTTTGTGGTAACGGGCTTGTAGTGGTTTCATGGTCGTCAAGTCCATTCAACGTCTCAATTTCGCCGTTCTTCAATTCATTGGACTCTGGCAGGATATAGTCCTTGGCTCTATGCCAAAGGTCTCGACACTGCACCAAAGTCTCCATGATGGCGTGATCTCGAAGCTCTTCTGGGGGCATCAGAGAAAGCCTGTCTTTCGCTTCTTCTTGACCGGATGTGAGTAGTGCAAAGTACATGGACAAAGCCCCAAGGTAAGTGGCCAAGGAGCTGAACTTGACCAATGCAAACGACGTGACTTCGTCCTCGGAATCGAAGCTTCCTTTAGTCCTTCCACGCTTATCATCCGGAACAGACTCTGCTTGTGTAGCTGCGCTTTTCAGATCGACATACATGAGTTGCAATTCCAAAAATTCCTTTGCCAAAGGCTCAAATTCCGGATATCTCAACCTCAGTATTTTGGATCGCTCTTCCGGTCCCATAGCATCGGTAATTTCTAGCCTCGGTAGAACCTCCCTTAAAACCTTCCCCCGCCCTTCGTCAATGGCTTCCTCTCCTTCATCTTTCCCAGTCTCCAACCACTCCGCTTCATCGAAGCCAAAGTCCGCCTCAGTCATACCCTGAAGCTGCTTCTGCTGCAGTCTCTTTGCCTCGGCTTCTTCCTCCAACGCATCCGCTTCTGTCTCGATGGCGTCGGCATTGTAATAATCTTTCTTCGATGCTCCCCAACCACCAGCATCTTCATCGTCTTCGAACGCTGCTGAGGCTTCGGAGTCGGAGTCTTCAGTGGGCCTCGAGGGTCTGATGAGCGTTGAAGGCTTGCCTATAGGATTGGATGACTCTTCTGCATCTTCGTAGTCGTCTTCGGAATCAGAGACGTCCGGGCTGATTGCTAGGACTTCCTCATCTGAGAGCTCCATGAATTCTTCTATAGATGGCTCAGCATTTAGAAACAGTTTCTTTTCGGTTTTAGCGATTCTCTGTCTACCTTCGTCTTCTATCCTCCTTTGTCGCTTCTGGGCAGGACCCTCGTTGAGCGATATCTTGTCTCGATTAATGTGAAATTCATCTTCGGAATCCGCCACATCCTCATAAGTGTTGATTCGCAGCTTGCTGTCATTTTTCGGGGCTCTACTGGGTTCGTCATGACCAAATGGCTGGCCACCGGCTTTCCTCTTTTTCCCCATTGCGCTGGTAGAGGAAGAATCTGTTGCGCAGAAGATCTGTGTCGACGCCAAAAAAATGTGGGTCGGCGTTAACAACCTGGAGATAGCGCGGACCTTTTTGGGAAATTAAGCTTACGCAGTGGGATATTGTCTCTCCGCTCCAGGAGCCATTGGTCCATTGATCAAGTCAAATGGCGATTGGTATCGTTTGGGCCTCTGCTCTTCTTGTTGTGTTTCTTTCTGTATTACTATTCGACAAGATGGGTGGCTTTCAGAGCAGAAATCAGTTCCCCGTGAATGGCAGGGTGAGCTTCCCACTCACCTAGAACTCTTGTACAATTCCACATGCTAACCCATGGATGGTAGACGGTGCTTATAACCGGTGGCTCAGAGGGTATGGGCAAAAGTGTAGCAATCCAGCTTGCCAAAAAAGGCGCGAATGTTATAATCGTAGCACGAAACGTTGGGAAGCTTGAATCAGCAATCAAAGAGATATCCGTACTACCTTCCCTCTATCCACTTTAAGTCTCTTATTGATATAATCCCAGGCCGCAGCTATCAATCCCACCCAACGCTTTCACCACCTAAGCTACGACCTCACAGACCCCGACTCCGGCCCCTCAATCATCTCCGCAGCGATAGAGTGGAACCTCTCGTCCCCACCAGACATACTCTTCTGCTGCGCCGGCGCCTCAACCCCAGGCCTCATCATCGACACCCCCACCTCAACCCTACGCTCACAAATGGACACCAATTACTTCTCCGCAGCCTACATAACCCACGCCTTCCTACAACCCTGGCTACAGAAGAAACCCGCCTCCCCCCCGACCAAGAACGACTTGGCCAAACACATAGTCTTCACATCCTCTCTGGCAGCATTCTATCCGCTAGCTGGATACGGGCCGTATTCGCCATCAAAGACCGCATTGAGAACGCTGAGCGACACGCTGAGTCAGGAATTGCTGCTCTACGCCCCCTATCGTACCATCCGCACACATACTATCTTCCCCGGCGCGATTTTCACGACTGGGCTTGAAAAGGAAAACGAGATCAAACCGGCCATCACTAAAAGACTGGAAGAGAGTGATGGGGGACAGACGCCTGATGAGGTGGCTGTTGCGAGTATCAAAGGTCTCGAGAGAGGGGAGGAACTGATTACTACGAGTGGATTGCTGGGCTACGCGATGAAAGTGGGCATGTTGGGGAGTTCGAAGCGGAACGGATGGGGCATTATGGATACTATATTAGGCTGGGTTGTGCTGATTGTGATGGTGATTGTGAGGAGGGATATGGATGGGACGGTTAGGAAGTGGGGAAAGGAGAGATTGGGAAGGGATTGGGCGTAGAGTGAAAGAATATCGTCGCTGGGTTTTCGTCTTCCTATGGAGTTCTAAAGATACCCTTGCAATGTTGAAAAATATCAATTCTCTCTAGTGAACTATGAACCTTTCGCTTGCTAGCGCCTTAAGGTATATAATATTTGAGGTATCGGCGCTGCTATTCCAGAAACGTACGTAACCAAAATCATCTGCATTGATTAACATATTCCCCACTCTTCCAAAGACAACCAGATTGTGTTTACGCGAAACAATTCTTGACGGTGTGTTCGTCCTCGATCCGCTCTTTCCTCAGACTTCCTGTCTCCTCCCCTGACATATTTGGGAATATAGTAGGCAGTTATAGGCTAAGCTTCAATTTCCTCTTCAGTATATCAGCCAAGCCAGCCAATTGTTTTGAGGCCACACTTGGCGGAGACCTTTTCGGCAGGTCGATGAGCGCATGTCTCAGAGCCGTGATAGCGGCATCTCCATAGAATTGTAAAAATCTCTCTTCGGACTCTTCGATCAGGCCCTTTAGCACGATGAAATGGGTCTGTGAGATCTGATCTGGCGGAACGTTAGAAACTCGAGCTAGAGCCCTCCAGTAATTGTCCGGGGGAAATGGGTTCAGCGCTACGGCATTTTCGTAATTTCTCAAGGAAAGCGCAGCAAAGCCGGCACCAAGACCAGTCATACGCTGGAGATGAGCCTGCACGGGAATGAAAGGTCCGTTCGCTTCCTCCTTCCACCAACCAAGCCGCTCTTTGCCATGCTGATAAAGCTCATCTCCGTTGATTCCGAACAGGACTGGGCAAACCACATGCATTTTGGCGATGAAAATGTCGATGAGGCTGATACCCTGCCAACGGAAGGCTGCGATGCCGAATATATGACTAGCTATCGTACCAATTTGGTCTGCTAGTTGTGGCTTCATGCCCGCCTCGGTGATGAGCTGGGCGATGATAGCCTTTGCGAAGATGTTGAGTAGGTAAACCAGTAAAGCAGGGCCGGGAGAACTCTCTGTTCCGGCAGGCGGATAGGCAAGGAACATAGTGATGTCAGTCTCTGGCTTGGAGAGCTTGGCAGCTTCCTTGATTGTCTTGATGATGTTGCCGATCTAGGCATTATCGTCAGTATATGCAGTAACATGATATTGCAACACGTACCTGGTCCTTGTTGTTATTGTTGCCTTTCTTCTCCCTGATTTGTCCTACACTCTTTCTGATCTCCCGACGCATCTCTGACATTGCATTTTTGAGGCGAGTATCCTGAGTGGCGTGGATCTTCATATTCCTACGCAGATCTTTCAATCGCTCGTGAATGCGTAAGTATCGACCGTGCTCTTCTTCGTACTGCGGGTGGCGAGGATATTTGTTTGATGGAGTGGCTGACAACGTGGGTTTACTTGAGGGTTGCGTGATAACTGCAACACGTGCTTTCTGAACAGCTACAGCAGCTTCTTTATCTTTGGCCTCATTTGCTTCAGCTTGTTGCTTGCGTTTTGCTGCGTTGATCTGATCCTCCTGCTGGCGATGTGCATCTTCCTTGTCTTGTCGAGCTTTCGCCACTCTTTGCTTCTCAGCTGCCTCATTGTCTGCTCGCTGTCTGGCTTCGGCAGCTCTCCTTTCCTCCTCCGCTCTCCTCAGCCGTTGAAGTTCTCTCATCTTCGCTGCCTCCTCTTGAGCTAATTGTTCCTGTCGCTGCTTTTCTAATTCTCTCTGAGCCTCTTCCTCGCGCTTCTGTCTCTCAGCTTGAATTTGAAGCTCCAATTTTTCCCTATATTGTTCGGCAGTTCTCCGGACTCGATCGTGCTGAACAGCTGCCTCTGCAAGTGCCTGCCGATGTAACAACCTTCTCTCGTCATTCTCTTTGTCTAGCTGCGCATAAAAGTCTCGCTGGTCAGATATGGCAATTTGACTGAGTTCCCATAGTAGCTGTCTCGAGGGGCTATCTTTTGCCAATTTGTAGGGGCTGGCCATTATGTCGGTCATGTCTGTGAGTCAGAGCTAGTAACCGGAGTTATAAGGAGACGTTGGCCAATGGATTTAGGCTAGGTTTGGTGTGTTAATGCTGCGAGGAAATGCTGGTTAAGAGCGGACGTTGACTATGTCGGAGGGTGCATAGCAGCTCAAGTGCAGTGATCTCCGAACGGCCATTTGTTGCTGTGCTTTAAATGCGACAGACCCAGAGCATGATATGAGATACTAGTTACGTTCCTCGGATCGAAGATTGTAGCAAATGGAGGTGAATAGTTTGAAACAAGCAGATATTCCGCATTGAAACTAAGGTAGAATAGCTCTAGAAAGATTAGTCAGCACAAACCCTACTATACGCTACTGGTTGTGTTAAATAAGGTACAGCAACCTGGGACTATTGAGGTTTCACCGTATATATGCTTATTGAGATGCAACTGCAAAACCTTGGAGTATTCTTATTGCAATAGCGGTAATTCTGGTAGATACATCATCTACTCGAGCTGGGTTTTGGGAAGAAGATGTCTGATATTGTGTCTGAGGATAAGGCAGGTGCTGGGGACCTCAATCGTATTACGGAGTAGTGTAGATATATGAAAGTACAAAGAACGCATTCTTTGGGGTTCATTGTTCTTGAATTTCGTGCTGAGACCCGAGGATGCTAAGTTTCTGTGCACCCAAGATCGACTTCACCTCGATTTTTTGCCCGTACTCTCGCTCCTTTACCTCCCTCTTCCCTCCCTGACGTCGCTCCCTCCCAAACATCTCTCCCGATCCTTCCTTTGATCGTCTTGGATTCCTTCCTTCTGCCACTAATCCTTGTCATCGAGACATTACTATTGCGTTACATACGCAGCCACTGTCGACTCCTGTCTTTTGCGGGGAGAAGCCAACGTCACCGTACAGCAAATCAACCAAATTCATGCTCTACAATACTTTGCGGCATTGACCATCCTTATCTGCTCTACTACATCCTTTCTTCCTACGATTCGAGGTTCAACGGTATTACTGTCTTCGGAGCTATTGTCAAGAGTGAACGAACAGACCGCCCACGTCTAGCAAGTCCGACGGACCCTTCCAAACCGCCTTCAACGCTAGCCATCGTGTGCCTTATATCAGCACCGCGGGCAACAGTTGCGCCTCGCTCTCGACCTTTCATACATAACATTCAAGCCAAGTCGCAGCAAACATGGATCAGCAACAACAGAATCTGGGCGTACCCGGGCCCGCGGGTCGACGACTGCACATTGCACATCGTCGTAGCCCTTCAGAAATGACTCCATTGCTCAGTAAGTCGACTTGATGAAGCCAAGCAGTTTGAACCAAATAACTCTGGGGATGACGATGTCCGCCCCAGTGCACCTAGATTCTACTGACGTGGCATCTCGTGCAGTGGAACAACTCGCTTTGCAGCAACAGATCGAGCATCTTCAGCAACAGCAGCAACAGATTGCTGGGATGCATCAGCAGTATGTTAACATGGGCATGATCCCTCAACAACAACAATTACCCAGTGTAAACTTTCCACAGCAACAGCAGGGGCTACAACCGCAAATGACAATGTCAGGCATGTCACCTCATGCAAATGCTTTTCAATTTCCTCAGCAGGGCCAGCCGCAGCAGCAGCAGTTGGGCGTTCCGGTCAACGCTCCCACGCAGCCTGCGTCCCACCGCCGCAATCAGTCGGCATTACCCAATATGAGCATGGGTCCACCTCCAGCTCCTTCTTCTGGTGCTTCCGGTTCAGGCTTTGGTGACTTTGGTCAGCAGGGTGCCTTCAACCAAGTCAGGGACAACTCGTCTCAGCGTGGCGGACGAGGTGGAGGACCACCAGGTGGAGGCCATCAGCGCCGTCACTCCCTGGCTCTCCCGGAAGCGAAGAAGGCCGCAGAAATCGCTCAACAAAAGAGGACAACGTCCGGATTTCAATTCCCCATCCCCGGGGCATCCGGTGCTTCACCCACAATTACAAATCGAGCAGCCAGTCCATCCACCATCGACGAGCAGGGCAACGAGGCCCAAGAAATCCCACCGAATCCATCCGGCCTGAGTGTACGTGCAGGCAATCGTGGGGCGGGACATGGAAGGAGCCAGAGTATGGCCATGGGAAACGGCCGGGGTGCCTCACAAGGGCGTGGTGCCGGTAATTTCCAGTTCCCTCCTCCAATGGCGACCAGCGACGCGGGTGCCAACCCAATACAACAGCAATCAGACTTCCAGCGACGTGGTAGTCAGAATGGTGGTCATGGGCGAACATCGTCAAGAAATTTTGACAGCAATTGGAGATCACAGGGGTCAAACCAACCACAGATGCAAGAACAGCAGCCGCTGATGAGCAACTTTGGACAAAACCAGAACCCCAACGCCAACTCCTTCCAACCTGGACATAGGGTCAGAGGCTCTATGACTCAATCCATTGGTTCTGTTGGGCAGTTTCAGTTCCCGGCTCAGCCACAGCTCGTGCAGCTACCCCAAGGACAGGTCATGATCCAGCAACCCCAGATGTTCGCAGGCCAGCAGCTCAATCCTTTGCAAATGCAACAGCTACAAGCTTTGCAAGCTGCCCAAATGGGTGGCCAACAATTTCCTATGCAAGGAATTCAGCCTACACAGCCTCAACTGTCCGCACAGCAGCAAGCACGTAAGACTTTGTTTACTCCTTATCTTCCACAAGCGAATCTTCCAGCGCTGTTGTCAAACGACCAGCTTGTAGCTGGTATACTTCGTGTGAATAAGAAGAATCGTAGTGATGCGTATGTCACAGCGAGTGATTTGGACGCGGACATTTTTATTTGTGGTAGTAAAGACAGAAACCGTGCTCTGGAAGGTGATCTTGTAGCTATCGAACTCCTTGATGTGGATGAAGTGTGGGGACAGAAGCGCGAGAAAGAAGAGAAAAAGAAACGTAAGGATATATCAGATGCCAGAAGTGGAAGTAGCAGCAATGCTCCTGAAGGACGTCCGAGAAGCGATTCGGCCACCAACGGCGACAGTGCACCTTCTGGACCCTCTGGCGGCAATGAGGGTGGCCTTAAAAGGAGAGGCAGCTTGAGACAGCGTCCAACACAAAAAAAGAACGATGACGTAGAGGTGGAGGGTCAGAGCCTTTTACTAATGGAGGAAGAAGAAGTAAATGACGAACAAAAGCCTCTGTACGCGGGCCACGTTGTCGCTGTGATCGAGCGGGTGGCTGGACAGATGTTTTCGGGGTGAGTTGCATCACCCTGCACGTACATCGCTGTGCACGCTAACGATTCGCAGCACTCTTGGACTTCTGCGCCCCAGCAGTCAAGCCACGAAAGAAAAACAGGAAGCTGAGCGTCAGCACCGCGATGGTGGCTCTGGCCGTCACCAACAGGACCGACAGCCAGACAAGCCAAAGATTGTTTGGTTCAAGCCTACCGACAAGCGCGTACCGCTCATTGCCATTCCCACAGAGCAGGCCCCACGCGACTTTGTTGAGAAGCATCAGGATTATGCAAGCTGCATATTTGTTGCCTGCATCAAGAGATGGCCTATAACATCTTTGCATCCGTTTGGTACATTAGTAGAAATGCTCGGTAAGATGGGTGACTTGAAGGTTGAGACCGATGCATTGCTTAGGGACAACAATTTTGGACCTGACGATTTCTCGGATGCTGTACTGAAAAACATTGGCTTTGAAGAATGGTCGGTAACCAGCGAGGGTGAGGATGCGTTAGCGTCACGGCGGGATTTTCGTACGGAGACTACCTTTACAATTGATCCCAATGGAACGCAGGAGCTCGACGACGCATTACACGTCAAAGAACTTGGTGATGGTGTGGTCGAAATCGGTATTCATGTTGCAGATGCAGCTCACTTCATCAAGCACAATTCGCTTGTTGACCGCGAAGCAAAGAAGCGCGGGACAGCCGTATACCTGATGAATCGGGAAGTCAATATGCTTCCGCCAAGACTAGCATCTGACATATGCTCGCTCAGTCCGGGACAAGACAGGTTCACAGTCAGCGTCGTTTTCAAGGTTGATATCGAAAGCGGCTCTGTACACGATGACGATGCCTGGATCGGGAAGGCCATGATCAGGAGTGCCGGCAAATTGACCTATGATGAAGTCGATGCAGTCGTGAAAGGAGAAGGAGAGGTTCAGCTTCAAGGAGCCACGGCGAAGGACATCCATACACTAAAGGTACGTTTGGAGCGGGTCGGATCGAAGACCTCGTGACTGACGTGGAGCAGAAAATCGCACAAAGATTCCGTGAAGCACGCTATGGATCTCGCTCAGGAGATGTGGCTCCACTGAGGCTCTTGCACCAGCTTGACGATGAGAACGTCCCGGTGGAGCATAACATCTTTGACTCGACACCGGCTCACGAGATCATTGAAGAGCTCAGTCACAAGGCAAATACTTTCGTGGCCCAGCGCATTGCCGCAGCTCTCCCTGAAAAGGCCTTCCTTCGTCGTCAGGCACCCCCTAACGCCAGGAGATTAGTTACATTTGCCGATAGAATGACTCGACTAGGCTATAACATCGACACCTCGAGTAGTGGAGCATTACACAATAGCCTATTCAGCGTTAAAGATGCGGAGCTACGCAAGGTATATCTGCATCCTGCCATGCCATATTCAGGACATTACTAACGATATACAGGGTATGGAGACTTTGCTCATGAAAGCTATGCAACGAGCCAAGTACTTCGTTCTTTCTAAAGTGCGAGCCGATCAGGTCCCTCACTATGCTTTAAATCTACCGTTGTATACCCATTTTACAAACCCTACACGTCGTTACGCTGATATCGTGGTCCATCGGCAACTCGAGACTGCATTGTCCAACGGCGTTGTTGAGTTCACTGAGGATGCAGACAACCTTGCCAAAATAGCGGAAGCATGCAATACTAAGAAGGATTCAGCACAGAGTGCCCAGGAGCAGAGCGTTCACATCGAATCCTGCCGGGTCATGGACAAGAAGCGCATGGAATTTGGCAGTGACTTCATCAGTGAAGGCATAGTCATTTGTGTATATGACTCCGCGTTCGACGTTCTCATACCCGAGTACGGCTTCGAGAAGCGTGTCCACTGTGATCAGCTTCCGTTAAAGAAAGCCGAATTCCGCAAGGAACAACGCGTCCTTGAGTTGTACTGGGAGAAAGGAGTGCCCTCATCGGCATTTGTACCTGAAGATGAGCGCCCCCATGCCGGAGCTGACTCAAGTCGCAACGGCAGCGCTGCCCCTCGTCACACAGACCCCAGCAAGCAACAAGCCCGAGGTATGGAAGATTTACAGCGAAGACAGACAGAGTCAGGAACAATGTCAACGGATGACGTTGATGCTCTTTTCGACGATGATGACAACATGTCCGAGATCACGGAGTCGACTGCAGGTGTATCTCTAGGTCCTCAGCATGATCGCCCGACTCAGAGTATGCCTCCTTCACCAACACACAATGGCTCGGCCACCGATACTCCTCTACGCACTCAGTCGGACCCTAAGCTTGCGTCCAGCGCGGGTGACGCTCCCGAAGCGAAGTTGACCAACAAAGAAAAATACTTGAGCCTCTTTAAGCTTCGGGAAGAAGGCGGAGAATATATTCAAGATGTTACAGAGATGACAAGGGTCCCTGTGATCCTCAAGACAGACCTCACGAAGAGTCCGCCCTGCCTTACCATTCGATCGATGAATCCGTACGCTTTGTAGGGAAGTTGGAACGACTCGAAACGGGGACGACGGGGCTTTTCCACGAACAAGTCCACCCGCTTATTTTAACATATCATCATACCCTATATCCATTCAGCCTTGTCTCCAGAGCAAGCAGTCGGCGTAAATGCAGTTGTTTGTAGTAATGATGCACAGTACGCCGAAGGGTCCTGGTGTTCTTGCTCCAACTATCAACCGCTCAACAAGTTCTAAGAAATCACCAAATTGAAATCAGGACATAGAGGGAGTGGGACAGTTGCTCCAGGATCATATCTTTTCCCCAAGTGGACCCAGATGTTTCATAGAGTGTATTCACTCCAGTATTTAGCTATATCCTAGTCAATATATATCGAGTATCGTACACCTGTACAGATTACGGCTCTACAAAGAAGGTATATAGCAACTCTATCCAAATTCTCATGACTAAGACAGTGACTAAGACGGTGCAGACACGAGGATCGGTGACACGAACTGTCTCGACTAGAAGGATGATGGACAAATCCAGCTGACTGTTTTCGTGATGATGACTACCAAAGTGTTCATTGCAAGGAAATTGACCTGGTATTGGAGAGTTTATGCAGGGCTCCGTGAAAACTGTGTCTTGGCAATATAGATAGGGAGGTATTACGGTTACACCCCCTTTACCTATAATTATACCCCCTAACTACCTACTATTACACCCCCTAACTACTTATAATTATACCCCCCCGTATTAGGTTAGCTCTATATTATTATAATAATACCTCCTATAACGCGTACTTCTAATATTTCTAGTTACTTATTATCCCCTAACTCCCCTACTCTAATTAATAATATGCCGTTCCTTATAAATCTACCTCTAGATAGTCTATTAGATACTTCTCCTAAGGCGATAAAAGCGTAGATTAATAACTTTATAAAATTATATAACTACGCGGTTAGAATCTAGAGGACTAAGGTTAATAAAAAGGGAATAAAGTAAAAAGCCTAATATTTTTATAATTAGGGGGGGAAAGAGAAGGCATTAAAGGGGTAGAAATAATTATATTCTACTTCTTAAATTATTAACTATCCCTTTAAGGCTATTATAATATATAATTAGATTATAAATACCTAGTTTCTTAAGGTAGAGAACTTATCTTATAATTATTTTAATATAAAGTAGGTTAACTATTAAGCTTATTAAGCTACTATTATAACTCTAGAGGTATAAGACTAAATTAGAAGGTAAATATTAATAGGGGATAGACTTAATTAAATTATTATTACCTTATATCTTAATTATAATAAGGATAATCCTATCTTTATAACTTAGGATATTTATAATACTAGGGCGCGTATAAAAAGAGTTAGTCTTAGGCTATTTATAATTATATAAGCTCTTCTTTAATAGTTATATAAAGAGGATAATTAGTATATAAAATACTTAAAGGATTAAAAGGAATAAATTATATACCTATTCTTCTTATATACCTCTTATTATAAGATATTAAAAATAAATTAGGAGGTACTTATAATAGATAATACTTATAAGATAAATTAGTATAAAATCCCTCTCTTTATTATTACTAGAATTATTATATTAAATATATTATTCTACGTAGCCTTCTACTTTCTTAAAAAGGAAGAAGTAGAGGATTATATATAGGTAATATAATAATAATATAATATATATCTCTTACTAGATATTCTAGATCCCTTAATTAGTATTATAAATTATAAATTAACTCTTATATTAGCTCTTTATAAGCTATACCCTTAGTCGTGAAATATACTTTATATCTAATATATTAATAAAGACGTCCTCGCTAATTATAAGGCTAAATTTAGTATAAAGGAGGATTAGAATAAGTTTTAAGTTACCTAATAAGTAGTTATTTACGCGTATACTATTATAAATTATAAGTATACGTAGGATAGTTTATAAGATAAATATAATAATTATAATAATAGTATTATTACCTACTTAAAGTAGTAATAGATTAATTTATATTAGAGGAAATTTATTAAGGTATATATTAATTAAGTTCTATATTTCTTTAATATAGCGAGTTTAAAAGCTAAAAGTAGATATACTATATTAAAGAGAGAGCTCTATTATTTAATAGGTAAGTATTATAGATTCTAGCTTATATTTAGCCTATTATAACTAATAAAGTAATATAAGTAACTTTAAGGTAATTATTAAAAAGATTAGAACTCTCCTTAGTAGGTAAAAGGTAAAATATAAAGGTAATATAAAATTAATAAAGATATATACGCCCTTTAAGATAAAGATATTAATATTTTATAATATTATTACTTATATCTCCCCCTTTACCCTTAGACATATATTAAAGTAATAGGAGAAGATATAAGTTAATATATTAAAATAATATATTAATATCTTTATAATAATATTAAGTCTCTTATATACTTATAGAATTAAAAATTAAATAGCTAAGTCTAGTAATATTAGTATACTTAGACTTTATAATATCTACCCTTACTAGTAATTTAAAAAGCTTATATCCTATCTAATATAAGAGTATTTAAATATATTAGAAGATAATAATAACTTTAACCTACTCCTTACTATCTAAGAACTAGCTATTACTTATATAAAAGGTAGACCTTATAATTAATAAGAGCTAACTACGCGCGTAGAATTAGCTATATAATAATTAACTTAATATAAATCCTTATAATTTAAACTTATTAAGGAATACCTTACTTACTAGAGCTCTAAAAACTCCTCCCCTTAAGTTAGTACCCTAAGCCGTCGCGTTATAAGAGGTAGAGTAAGTACGCCTATATTAGGAGGCTAGGTAGAGGAAGATATTAAAGGTAATTTACTAACGCTAGAGTAGAGGTTTATACTAGGGGTAAGAGAAGGTCTAGTAGTAATATTAAGGGGACGTAGTAGGGGCTAGGGCCTTCTCGCCTTACTAGTATAGCGACGACGTACTTTATAGCCTAAGTAGCCTACTCCCTAGCCTAAGCTATCTACCCCTACACTTATAAAGGGCGCCCTACCTACGCTAGTATTACCCTTAGCTAAGGCGACCGCTAGGCTTATAATAGAGCTAATAGGACGTAGATAGTCCCCTATATTATAGGTAAGGAACTAAGTAGGATATAAAGGTATATATAATATTAACGCGTAGTAGCTAGATATAAGAGAAAGTATATATATTTAATAAGGGGCTTAATAGTAGTATCTCTATTTAAGACTACGCCTAGTATTAAGTTACTAGCTAGAGCCTATATAAATAAGTAGGTTATAAAGGCTTTTCCTACTTATATCCTTAGGCCTAAGGTTAAATATAGCTATATAGGTCGGTCGTACTTACCTAATATCGCTATAACTATAATATCTACCCCTTATAAAAAATAAGCTCGTCCTAAGCGTATTAAGTTATTAGATTAACTAAGTTAGCCTCTATAATTTTAGGATTAGCTAACTACTCTACTAACTAACTATTATCATACTTTATAATAATATCCTCCTTATTTTAAGCGCCTTACGTCGCTAAATTAACTAAGTTAGCCTCTATAATTTTTTTAGGATTAGCTAACTACTTTACTAAGTAACTATTATTATAATTTATAATAATATCCTCGAGATATAGGTAGTATAATACTAGGCGCTATAACGCGTTATTAGAGATATTAAGTATTCTATTAGCCTTTTCTATTAACTTAATATCTCTAGTACTATTAATTATTATTATTATATCTATAACGGAGTAGTTATATACGCTTAAATACCTTACTAGCTCTAATATTATAGCGTTTCTATTTATTAGTAGCTATATATTTAACCGTTATTATTTCTTATTAGATTCCCTTAACTCTTCTATCTTAGTTATTAGTATTATTAAGAGTAATCCCGACCTTAGGTTTTTAAGACCTTTCCGGGCTAGCTAGGTTAGAATAGGTTATTATAAGGAAGTAGGGCTAGGCTGTCTTATAGCCCCTTATAGCGGGGGTATTAGAGTAGTTAGTAGTATAGTAGGGGTGCTATTTTATATCGGATTAGCTAGTAGTAAGGTAGTTCTCCTTAATTTAACTAGCTTTTTAGACTTCTTTATTATAGATTTTTTTATCGTAGAGGATCTTAGCTGACGATTTTTCTCCTTTATATTACTAGGCGGTAGTTCCCCTAGGATATCCTAATCCTCTAGTAGACGGATGATTTCAGGATAATTATCCCTAAGGCACTATAGCAATACCTTATTACCGCTAGCTATATAATCGGGGTATTATTTATTAACTATCTAAGTCTAGTTAGGTAGTAAATACTTATTAGTTAGGCCTAGTTATTCCCCTATATCGTTATATAGTTAGCGCCCTTAAAATACGCGGAAACGCCTTACCCCCTTATTATCTAAGGCCGTCGCTAGTGCTCCTATAAGGATAAAATCTATAGGTAGATATCTATCTAAATTAAGGCTTATTTAGTAGAAATCCCCCCGCTTAGATAAGTTAGAATAAATTGCCTAGAAAATCTAATAATTAGGTAGAATAGTAAAGCTTTTATAATAGCTTATAAACTCCTCCTTTAAGATAATATAGTCTAGGTTTAAAAAAACTAGCGTAGGGAATTTATTAACTAATAGCTAGTCTAGATACTTAGAAAGAATAACTCTTTTACCTAGTTTCCCTAAAATTTTCGCCCCCCTATTATCTCTTATATAGAGGGTCCTAGCGATATAGTAGTTAATATTAATATCTTTAGAGGTAACCTTACTAATAGCTTTAAGGGCTTCCTTAGGAGCTACTAAACGGGGCTATTTAATTAAGTAAGGTAAGGATATATTATTAGGCTTATTCCTAGGGTCTAACGCTAGGATCTTATAATTTAATAGAGGAGCTAATAATACCTCTAAGGTTATTAATAATATAGGTTATAAATTATCCCTAAGATAAGCTTCCTAATCTATATCTAGTAGTTACCTAGGTTTATATTCTAAGTTATAATAGATATTATCCGCTATCTTATAGATTATCTTAAAAAGGCTTAAAATGCTAGCGTAATTTATACCCGCCCGCTAGTTTAAATTAGATATAATATATTCCTAGGAATAGCTTAGGTCCTAGTCCTCTCTTAATACCCTAAGTAGGGGTGCCTTATAATTTATTTTAAGATAATTAAGAGGATTATAGAAGGTAAAATCTTTATAACTATCCTATAATCCTATACTTTATAAAGTTACCTTCCTTAATTTATAAATTTTAAACTCCTAAAGAATCTATAATTACTTTCTCGCCTCCGCCCTTATTTCCTCTTAGTTTAGGCTAAACGCCGCTTCTTAGGCTTAACTATTATAGTTAAGTATATTAACCTTAGGTAGGGTTATAATATACTAGATAACGTTTTATTTAGCCTAGTATAGATTTTCTTAATTACTAACTAGTACGCCTAACTTCTTAGTAACGTCTAGGGGTATAGTAAGGTCTAGGAATAAGTTTTATTATACCTATTAATTAAGTTAATCCTAGATCTAGTATATAATATAGTAGTTATTAGGAATAAAAATAGGCTAATTATATACTACTAAAAGAGGTCTTAATCTATTTTCTCTTAGGTACCTTAATACGTAGGCTCCGTTAGTAGTTTTAGAGTAATATAAGTTATTTTTATAGAGGGGATTATATTAAAATTTAAATTATAATATATAAACTTAAAAAACCCTTAAAAGGATAGTTACTTTAGGTAAGTAGTTTAAGATCTCCTTAGACGTAAGTCTACTTATATAGAATTAAGTTAGTAGTAAGTACTAAATATAGCCTTTATCTATATTTATCCTTAACTAGTTTATAATATATAAATTAATATCCTTATTAGATAGGGTTTTAGGTTAATACCTTATTATTATATTTATTCTAAATTAGGTTAGTAACTAGGCGACTTTCTTAGTAATAGTAGTCTATATAAGAACCCTAGGTAGTAAGGAGTATTACCTCTAGAGATATAACGTGTATAATATATACTATATTAGTATTAATAATTAATAATAGAGATAAAGGTAAGTAATATAAAACTTAGTTTATTATAAGTTAAAGCTACGCTAGTAGCGGGAGTACTTATATTATATATTTTCGGACTATAATTATATTAATACCTTTATCTTTAACGGATATTAGTATATTACCTTTAAGATTTCTTAAATTTAGCTACTATATCTAGTATATCTTCCCTAAGGTTACTAGTAGGTTCCTAGGTCGTTTTATTATAGCCTCTCTACTTAACTTAATAGCTATCTTTTCTACCTCTCCTCTCCCTACGTAGTATTTTATCTACTACGTATTCTTATCTACCCTATATAATAACGGGTACTAGGGGAGGAACGGCTTAACTAAAAGGATTAGGTTTACCCTACTCTAGGTAGATTACTAATATTACCGGATAGATCCTAGATATACTAGGGGGTAGTTCTAGCTTATATACTAGGGGGCTAATTTTCTCTAGGATCTTATACGGCCCTACCCTCTTTATTAATAGGGAGGAGGACTTAGGAATATAATATCCCGCGTCTCCCGTTTTAGTAAGCTTAAGATATACACTACCTATTAAGTCTAAAACCCTATATTTTAAATTATATCTTACTACTATTTTTACCTAGGCTAACTTTATAGTATTTATAATATTATTACGTACTATATCCTGATAATAGAGGAATTTCGCTATAATTTTATTATTTCCGGGAATAATAGTATTAAGGTAACCCCTAGGTTTTACGCTATAAAGTACTTTAAACGGCGTTATAAGTATACTTATATTTTCCGTAGTATTTAAGGCGTATTTAACCTCTAGTAGTAAAGTATCCTAGTTCTCCTTATATTAGCCTACTAGTAGATATCTTAAGGCCGTTTTTATAGTCTAATTAGTTTATTCTACTTATCTATTAGTTAATAGATAGTAAGCTATTATTATTCCTAATAATACCCTATATTTAGAGAATAGAGTTCTCTAGAACTTACTAGTAAACTTAGGATCTCTATTAGAGATAAGGCGGCTTAGAATACCTTATAACTAGTATATATTATTAAAATATTATCTAGCCTAGATTTTAGCTATATTAATCTTATTACCTAGGACTAGCTAGATAAATTTAGAGAACTTATCCGTAACCGTAAGTAGGGAGTTATAACCTTACCCGGTTAGTAGTAGGCTAACTATAAAGTCTATTACTAGTTCCTCTAGAGGGTATTAAGTATCCCCTACGGGATATAACTCCCCGTATAATAGTTATCTTAAAGGTTTTAATAATTAATAAGCTAGGTACCCCTTAATATACCCTTATATAACCTTTTTTATTCTTAGGAAGTATATAGAACTATATAATTAGTTATATATCTAATAAATACTACTATATATATAGTAGTTATATCTATATTCTAGGATTTTACGGGTAAGCTTTTCTAGAATATAAAGCTAGTCTAGTCCTAGGTAACTATATATATATAGTAGATTATTCTTAAAGTCCTAGTAATATAATTAATATACTATTTTAACCCTAGATTTATAGCTATATAACTCTTTAAGTTATTTCTAGATTTAGTTATAGATTTTCCTAAAATAGGGATCCTTAGGTAACGTATTTAAGATTTTATTTAGAAATTCCTTTTCTACCTTAATTACCGCTACGGGGAAGATATTCGCGAGTTTAATTTCTATTATAAGTAGTCTAGATAGTCTATTAGCGTTTCTATATATAGTTTTAGCCTAATAGATAATTTTTATCCTTAGTTAAAATATAGATAGGTAAAGAGCCTACTTATTTAAGCGGGTAGATCGGCGACTATTTATTTTATTTTAAAGCGCCGAATTTAGAGTAGTATAATCTATAATAATAGTAAAGTTACTATTATTAAAGAATTAAGGGAGTTTAATAAGGGCTTAAATAAGGGCCCTAGCTTCTAATTCTATAGCCTAATATCGGGTTTCTACGTTAAAGAGATCTCTAGAGAGAAATAATATTAGCCTTTCTACCCTATCTATTTTAATTTAGTATAGCGCTACTTTATATTCCTTTTCTTTACTACTATCTATATATAATATAAATAGTCTATTAAAGTTAGGAAATATTAAAGTAGGAGCGTTATATAGCTTTTCCTTAAGAATTTCCTAAGCTTTATAATATTAAGGACTAGCTTATAAACCTTCTATCTTATATATAGTAGAGACTTAAGTAGGTTTTAGATAGGATATATCTACTAAGAGTTATTTTTTCTTAGCGTAGTTTCTTCTTAGCCTCCCCTTATTTAGGCTTCCCTTAAAGCCCTCTATTTTTAACTTAATTAGGGGTCTAGTAATTACCGTATAATACTCTATAAATTTACGGTAATAATTAAAGAAACTAAGGCTAGTCTCTAACCCCCTTAAATTTATAGGGAATAATATCTTCCTAATAGCTTTAACCTTCTCCTCTATTATATTAAGCCCTAACCGTAATATATAATATCTAAGAGCTATTATACTTAGATATATAAAATAGTACTTTACTAGTAATAGTATAACTCCGCTATTCTTAAGGAGTTTAAGAACCTAGTCGAGATATTTAATATAATCTTCTAGAGTAGCGGAGAAGATTATAATATTATTAATATATATAAGGATAAATTATTATAAGTAGGGGGATAGTAGCCTCTTTATATAGTATTAGAAAAAACCTAGAGTATTTACTAAACTTATAATAGAAACCTTTAACTACTCCTAGCCTTAGTATAAGCTAATAAATATAGTCTTCTACTAATTAGAAGGGCGTATTCCCTATTAGAAAAAGCCTTTAATAAGGTCGACTAACAAGAATATTATTAATCTACCTAATACTCCTAGGATTATATCTTACTTTAGAAGTAGATATATATCTAGGTAAAGCTTAATATTAACCTTATATAAATCTACTACTACCCTTAGCTTCCTATTTTTTTAAACCACGAAGGCTAGTAATAACGCGGTAGAGGGTACGCCTAAAGGAACTTTCTTAATTTAACCCTACTCTACTAGGGGATCTAGGATTAAATTTATAGCTTTATAATCCCTCTAAGAAAGATTATACGGGTTTTACTTTAATCCTATTATATCTAACTTATCTTTAAAGGGTATTAATATTTTAATACTATTATTAAACTTTCCTAGGCTATTTTAAAAAAGGGTCTTATATTTTTTAAGTACCTTTTTAATATATTCTTAATATTTAGGACCCTAATATATAAAGATATCTACTTGAGGAATTATAACTTCCTCTAGAAAGTCTATTATATAAGGTATATCCGGTTCCTCCTTAAACTTACTAGTATAAATATCTACGAAGTAGAAGTCTACTTTAATTAGCTTAACTAACTCTTATAAAACGGCTAGTCTTCCTAGTAATTACCCCTAATAGATCTTAACGGAATAATTACTAAAGTTAGCTATAAGATAAGCTTATAAATTATTACTAACTACTACTTAAACTCTAGAAGCGAATATCCCTAGCTATAAGTTAACTATTAGTAATAGTTTAAATAAATAGGAATAATTTAGCGCTAGCGGGCGATATATAATTAGGATATTCTATCCCCTTCCTAGATCTAGTATAGTAGGTAAGGTAGTATAGATATTTACTCTTTTATATTTTAGTATCCTTAATATTCTTAGCTTAATTAATAAAACCGGTATTACTAGGGGTTCCTAAATATCCGCTTAGATTTTTAGGATATAATCTACCTTTAAGGTAACTCTAATTAGAATAGGGGTATTATTAACTACGGCGAGATCCTAGTATTTACCCTATTAAATATTAACTATACTTAGTTTTATAATATCTATTCCAATAATTATATTATATAAGAGTTTTAAAACTATATAAATCTCCCTAGATATTTTAACTAGGTCCTTAATTAAGTTATATATTATAATATCTACTTTAATATAATCTTATAATAATAACTCTCTAGTACCGACTCCCTTATACTAAAGCCTTCTTCCTCTAGTTATAAGGTAGACCTTATAAGCGTTAAAAAAGGCTAGGCGGTAATTATTAGAAATAAGTAATATTAGAGACCTAGTATTAAAGTAAAACTTAAGGATTCTACTATCCTTACTAATATATTAGTATATTATACTAGAGAATTTCTTAAAGTTTATACTAGCTCCTATTTTTATATCTATAAAATTAAAAGTATTAGATTTAGCTCCTTCTAAAGATAAGCTAGTAATATTATTATTTATATAAGATAAGTTTAAGGATATTCTAATAGTAATATTTAAGCTATTAGTAGAGTTATTATCCTTAGCTAGGCCCTAACTACTAGTTAGGAGCCCTAAGAGGCTTCCCCTTATAAATCCTCCTTTATAAGGATCTCTAAAGCTATATAGGTCTCTAGATTATATAGGTCGAGACTATTATTATTATTATTATTATTATTACTATTACTATCCCCTAGGTTAAGGTCTATTTTATCTTCTAGTTTAACCTTTAAGGCCCTTTTCTTTTTATTACTATAGTTACTATCCTAATAATTTCTACCGTAATACTAGTAAGGATAAGGTAGAGACTTTTTAGGTTATTAGTTATTAGCATTTATCTTTTCTAATTGGCGCCTCTTTATTTCTATAGGCTTAGGGTTAGACTAGATAATTCCCTTAGCCGCTAGATTACTAAATAATTACTAGACTCTAGCTAGGGATAGTACTTAAAATAGTTAAGTTATTATAAGTTTTTAACGGGGTTTATTTATATTATAAATACGCTTTACTACCGCCTTATTATTCTAGACTCGTCTATTAAAATTCTCTACGGTATCTCCTTCTTCCTATATTAGGGTTATAAGTACTAGGTTTAGCTTAAGGCCTTATTATAAATACTTAATAATTATATCTTTATTAGTTATACCTACGTTATATAAGTAGTTAGTCTTTTAAGTTAGGTATTAACTAAGGGTAGTTAAGGGCTAGTTAAAGTAAAACTTTATCTTCTTAGCCTCCTTTATTAATTTAAATTAATTAGGTTAATATTCTTAAAGGAGTTTATCTTCCTAGATAGCTAGATTATAGTTTATTTCCTAGCGGACTCTTATAGAAAGGCTATTATACTATTCTAGAGTATCCCCTTCTAGGTATATTAAGAGTACCCTAAGGACTAGACTACTACCTTCTAGTTCCGCTATATATTAGAAGTAGCGAATAAAGAAGGCGGCGGAGTATTTCTTAAGATTAAATATTATAATTTCTTAGGGTTAAAGGTTTCGCTCTTTATACTCCCTTAATTAAGGTAGATATTTATTAAAGTCTTCGTATTAATAATAATTTAATTAAAATTCTTATAGAAAGTTATAAGGAGGGTTCTACTATCTATATTCCTAGGGTTTATAGTTATAATATCCTAAAATTAACTCTAAACAACGGTTTTCCTAGGGTATAAACCTAGGTTCTAGACTAATATTATAGTTTTAACTATAATAAAGTTTAGCTTCCTATTAGGTAACCTTTATATATAATTATATTAACTTATTTTACTCTACTAAAAGATATTATAGCTTAGGCTCTTATTACTAGTAATCTTATTAAAACTAGTTAGGCTAGAATACTTTAGGCTAATCCTTTATAAAAGGTCGGCGAGGAATAAAAGTCTCCGGCTAGGTATCCTATTATAGTAGTATTAGGGTATTTTAACCTTATAAACTAGCTATAATTAATTTAAAGCTAGGAGTAAGTAGGGACCTACTATATTATACTCTTATTAAATCTTCTTTAACTTCTTAATTAAAAGGGTCTTTTTATTCCTAATAGATTCTATTTAATACTAGACGCTAGATTCTATTAACTTATAGCCCTCTTCCTAGAGGGCGAGCTAGCTTACGCTATATAAGTAATAGGTAACGGCTAGAGGTAACCTCTTTAATTACTTATTAAGAAAGATTAAGATTACTCTATTTACTAGGCCTATTATATAGTTTATTTAGCTACTCCTAGAATATCTCTTTATTTTTAATAATAGAGTACGGGTAGCTAAGAAGTTATTACTTAACTTCTACCTAAAAAGACTTCTTCTTAGTTTCTAATAAGAGTTAGTAGATAGCCTAAGCCGCCCTTATATTAGTATTACTAATTAGTTCTTAAAGGAATAGGGCTTTATATCTTAGGGTCCTCTTAGTTAATTATCTTATAATTACTAGTACCGTAATATAATCTTATTAATATACCGTTTTTAAATACCCTATTTTACCCGAATTCTTCTAGATTCCTATAACTTCCTTAATCTACCTAGAAATATATTCCGCCGTACCTAGACGAGGTATAACTCGTTTCCTAGCTACTACTAAGGATTCGCCCTAGGCTACCTCTATAGATTTAGGTAGGTTAACCGGATTATTAAGGCCTAAATTATTTCTCCCTAATTTAATTTAATTAGCTATCCTTATTAGGGTTATCCTAGAATCTAGGTTAATTCTAGAATCTAGGGTTCTAGTAGATAGAAGGGCCCTTAATAAACGCTAGGTAGTCTTAGTACCTCGCTTAAAATCCTATAGAGTAGCTAGAAATATCTCTAGCTCTAGTTTAAACTACTAGGATTCCGGCTAGGCCGATCTTTTAAGATCCGCTACTATTCTTAAGCCGTACTAAGCTAGTCTAAGACTATTCTAAGTAAGATACTTAATAAGGTACTAATTAGGATAGTTAACTAGGTTTACTTATTTAGGTTCTATAACGAGGAAATTATATAGGTAGAAGGTAAGAATAAGAGTATTATAATTAGTCGTAATAGTAGGTTAAGCTAGGTTAAATAATATAGAGGGCTTTCTAACTCTAGTTTTTAGAAGAAGGGTAGGGAATAGAATAAAGAAGAATAAAATTATTAAGGCTAATAAATAGAAATCTCTTAATAGGGTAACGGGATAAAATAGAGTAGAAGCGACTTTTATACCCCGTAATCCCCTTAAGAATAGTTAATTACTAATAAATAGACCCGATCTAAATAGATAACTTAGTATATCTATTTAGGATCTTCTAGTATTACTACTAGCTATTAAGTTACTAGCTAGAGCCTATATAAATAAGTGGGTTATAAAGGCTTTTCCTACCTATATCCTCAGGCCTAAGGCTAAATACAGCTATATAGGTCGGTCGTACTTACCTAATATCGCTATAGCTATAACACCTAGGGGATATTACTATTACTAGATATTAATTAATTAGAATACGCCCTAGCTATAAAAGTTCTAATTAAAAAGATTATAGTAATAGAATATTTTAGGCCTATTAAATTTCACGAATAATTAATCTAGTCTAAAGAAAATCGCGTTAGAGATATTACTAAAGTTTTAGTAGTAGGATCTCCGTACTACGTTACTATAGCAACGTGGAGCTAACCTAATGCGGGGGGGTATAATTGTAGGTAAAGGGGGTGTAACCGTAATATCTCCCTATAGATATTCCCCGCAAAGCGACGACGCTTGTTCAGCTTCTGTTGATATCACTCTGACACTTTCAAAGCTAGCCTCGTAACAAGAGGAGCGTCCAGTCGTTTCCGTGTATTGCCATCCTTCCACCCTCGTTGACTTCACCAGTGAACAGACAACTACCTGATCACGAGTATTCTACCGCTTCTGGTTCATGAAGCTTGGCAATCCCCTACCCTCAAGCTTCCGTCAATATCAACGATTATCATCCTTCACCAAAACTGGTGTGATGTAGTAATCCTACATCGTAACACACCTATCTGTGTGAGAAATTAGATGATTACACTTGGCGGCCACAACGTCCGAACTCATATTCGCTTGGAGCAAATCCCTTGCGTCACTTTCAAGCCATTGACACCAACCTTCCTTCTGGGGACCTTGTCGAAAGACTTCGTCAAAGGCCTCGAGCCTGTCTCCACTATCACTACAGTCCTTGCCCATGATTGAGCGGCGTCGAACTTCCAACGTCGGTCTGCTTAGCTGTCTCGTCAAGACCGCGCCACTTACTAGACCCGTGCTCCGGACGTAGAGCCGAATCGACCTCTACTCTAAGGACTGTCCTTGACCTCCCTTTGCGAACCCCTTCATCTCTTATAGGTGGTACTCATCAGAAGATAACAGAATGGATCCTTGGAAAAGCTGGACCATTGTGGGCATCCTTGGAGCAGGGGCCGCCTACTATTACAGCCAATCAGGCAAATCAAAGACTGGGCGGAGTCCAACCTCTTCTGTCCTTGCGAATCAGAGCCAGCCTCGCGGCTCCGCCTCGACGAACGACACCACAAACACGCGGAAGAAGAAGAGCAGAGGCAAGGCTCCTGATGCTTCCGATCGAGATCCCAGTAATCCTGCAGAGGCATCCTTTAGTTCCGCTAAGGGTAGCTCGATAGAAAAAGTGAAAAAGGGTAGGGATGGGAAGCAGCAGGCTAGCAAGCTCACTCAAAGCTCGACCGCGGCTGTAAGCGGTATACCTGAGGTTGAGGTTGGTGCAGATGATGGGGAAGATGAGGTGATGAGCAATACAGAGTTTGCGATGCAGCTCTCGGGATTGAAAACTGGGACTTCTCTAAAGAAAGCGGACCTGGCGAGCAAGGATCACAAGAAGACCAAGAAGCAAGGCAAAAGCTCAGAAATGTTACCTGAAATGAACAATGGTACTATCCACAAGCCCAATGAGATCTCGCATACTCAGGAAGCGTCCACGGCTTCGTCTACTACAGGAGTTGCCGCGGATGATGATCTGTCCCTTCCAGTATCCCCGGAGTTCGGTGCCTCCCAGGCTACAACACCATCCGGAGGAGACATATCAGATATGCTCGAAAAGCCTGTCAAAAGACCTATAATCCTTCACTTGACGGAGCCTACCAACCAGCAGCCAGCTCGGCAACCAAAGGCACAAAAGCCAAAGGCTGAGCCAGAGACCAAGAAACAGAGACAGAATCGCCAAAAGAACGACGAAAAGAAAGCTGTACGTGAACAAGCAGAGAAGGAAAGGCGTGTTTTACTTGAGAATCAGCTCCGTACTGCTAGAGAGGCCGACGGTCGAGCTGCCAAGAATGGGCTGGGCGGTTCTACAGCTCCATCCACGTCTGCTTGGGATAAGTCAACGGTTTCTGCGGCTGGTGCTACAGTCAGTAGTGCTCCTGTACCTCCCAAACCACATGATGGTCCACTCCTTGATACCTTTGAGGAAGACAAATCTTTTTTAGGTGATGCGCCCCAGGTGAATGGTGGGGCGCGCGACACATCGAAGGATAGGCCACCAAATGGTGTATTGAACAGTGTATCGACAGACGGGAAAGCCAAAGATGGGGCGAACCTCCAGTCGACAGATGGAACGACCTCGGGAAAAGATACAAATGCACCGTTTGATGAGGAGCAGGTAAATTCGTTCAGCAAGATGAACGGTGACGACACTTGGAAGACTGTTTCTAAAGCAAAGGGCAAGAGGAGATCGACCACTGTGACTTCTGCCGTCAATAGCAATAGAACGCAACTTTCCAGAAGCTCTAAGAACCCTACGGCTACTGATAATAGATCTTCACTTTCAGCGACCACTAATAACTCTGCTACTAACGACCATTCACCATCTATAAGTGCGCAAACATCGTCAGAGATGGACGACGCAGATCTCTCTCCGACCGCCGCCGAGACAGTGGTCTTAGCTAATCTTAGGAATGATGAGAATGAGCACAAGGATAAATCCCGTGCTACAGATATAAAAAGCCCCGAAGACCCAAGAACTAGGTTTCCTCACCTAGACTTCGAGGGGGGAACGTTCAAAAGCGAGGACATCAACGATAAGGGAGTCTCTAAATACTTTAGAGGCAAGCTTACATCAAACGGCGAGCCGGACTACAGCGACCCCGACTATCCGAGGAATTGGGTACCAGGAATGAGCGTACACGATATCTACCGCCGCCGTCCCAAGCACTTGGGCTTCAGGGACGATGGTGTCACTATGAAGGAGACATTCGAGACCATTGATCATGATGCTTGGACTCGTGAAAATATACAAGATCATCCCGACTACGATCCAGCTTGGCCTTACGCTCTGACTGGTCATCCAATGGACTCCGAATGGCTCGGCGATTGGAACTCTTCGGACATCGGAACCGCAGATGTGAAGCGTGCTACGCGGGCAGATATTGAGGAGGACAAGCGGAAGACTCCTAGTAAGGAGAATGAGGGCGTGGAAGAGCATGCGGACGACTACTAGGTGAGCAGGCCAATAGTGTTCAGCTGTCTTGTTTCATGCGTAGCCGTGCTAACCAAGCTCAGCTGAGTACGATCTCATCCGTTTGAAAACTTCAGATACACCTGTTCGAACAATTGGGAGGCAATTATTCATCTTGAGCTCCAAGGGTGAGCATACTTGCAAACAAGCGAGCATATTGGGCGCAAGGCATTGATGCAAAGGCGGAAGAATCTTGCATGGGCTCGGCCATTCCATCGGGAACCTCCCCGATCATCGGGCCTACTCTTGGGGAGCAATGGCGTGTATTTCTACTGATCGCTGCGATCGACAAGAGGATATCACTAGCATCTCTTCTGTCTTGTACAAAGGTTCCCCGAATTGAATTTGGCGGAGAACTCTTTTCAGTTTCGTTAGGCCCAAAGCTACATGGAGCTGTTCAAGATGGCAGGTGAATGAGGCTACTTGCTAACCGAATACTGGAAGGAGGATCTGCATGGTCACCTAGTATTGGTCCCTCCTATGCTGTCTCTACATCCAGGGCTGTGATAGCCTCTGTTATACACTAGGAACACTCAAAAATGTTGGCATCACCTAATACACATGTTGTAGAATAAGCATTATAATCTTCACCAAACCCACATAGAACTAACCCCTGAGCCCCTGATTTGTTCTTAAGGTGTTGAGCAAGTTAGCTTGGCACATCGCGGATGCCGATTGCTTCCGAATTCTGATCCGCAAACCGACCGCATCTGAAAGCGTGTCTTTTTGCTACACGTTCTCTTTCCTCTGGACCATATGCTCTGCAAACATTCCCATTGCACATGTCCTGCCGCTGAGCCATTGCAAAGTGTCTAAGTCGCTGCCGAGAACACGCTTCCATCCTTTGCATGAGGAGCAACAATGTCGCAGATACGGGGCACGGCGGGCTACAATCTGGGTCCGCAAGACCGCTTTGGCGGTCCTGGCAGGGCAGATGCCACCAACGATCCCAGCCCACTCGAGCAATTGAGGGAGCAGACGAATAAGATCGAAGAGTGGTTAGATACGACGGCCGATCCCATAAAACCGTGAGTTGGCAATATATCCGTTAGCGTTAGTGTTTTGCGTTCTATACCTGGCTGTGAGCCTCTTGATGTCTAGGCCAGTGCATGTATACACTCTTGGGACAGATTTCTAATAGGTGGACTTGGATTGTATAGATATATACCCGCGGCAGGACGCTTCCTGATAGTATGCACATTCATCGAAGATGCACTTCGAATCATCACCCAATGGAACGACCAACTCCTCTATCTCAAAGACTACAGACATAGTATGTGATCTCTATATGACCATACTTCCTCTTCACATCAGCAAAAACTAAACTGATCTCTATAGTACCGTGGGGTCTCACGCATTTGTTCCTCGCCCTTAACGTAATTGCCATGCTGTCTTGCTCGATTCTTGTCATAGCCCGCAAATACCCCGAATATGCTGTTTTTGGTCTCATTGGTGTTGTCATCACCCAAGCCCTCGGCTACGGTCTCATATTCGACCTAAACTTTTTCTTACGCAATCTTAGCGTAATGGGCGGTCTGCTCATGGTGTTATCGGATAGCTGGGTGCGCAAGAAGTTCGCGCCGGCAGGACTGCCATTACCGAATGAGAAGGATCGCAAGAAGTATATTCAGCTGGCGGGCAGAATATTATTGATTCTGCTATTCGTGGGCTTCATTTGGAGTGGGAATTGGGGGATTGCGAGGATCTTAGTCAGTCTCTTTGGGCTGGTAGCTTGTGTAATGGTTGTGGTTGGGTTCAAGGCAAAGTGGAGTGCGATACTTCTCGTGGTTATTCTAAGTGGGTTCAACTTGGTGGTCAACAACTTCTGGACGGTAAGAGGAAATTTCAGAAATTACTACGAGGAGATATTCACTAACTGGTGTGATGTAGCTGCACGAACATCACCCACATAAGGATTTTGCAAAGTACGATTTCTTTCAAATCCTCTCCATCGTGTAGGTCTATTCATATTCCTCGCCCTTCATGTATATTGACCAAATCTAGTGGCGGTCTCCTCCTCCTCGTGAACATGGGCCCCGGATCATTCAGCGTGGACGAGAAGAAAAAAGTGTATTGACCTGGAGGCACCACCGAGAGAAGTCAATCTATTGGTGACTAGCATAGCCAGCTTTTCAACACCTAATGCGATCATGGAAGGGGTCGCATCTGAGGATACGGAGACACAGCATCAAGGCGTAAAATGATCAAGATTCTTGGGAAACGATGGATCTTGCGAATCTTGTACTATAGAGTTTCCAGGTGACAATACTGTACGTTAAGGCAGTTGAAACTGCAATGGATGAAATCAAATCGCCCGTTTAGGCAATTGCAACCGCGATATCTAGCTTCGTTCTTCTCTTCTTTCAATCTCACTCACCACCACAAACCGTAATAGAAAGTAGTGTTAATCGCTGGCTGCGACTTGAGGAAAGCCAGTCTACAGATTGCAAGCATTGGTGTCATGGATGTATCCCACTATCTTGCGGATTCGCCTCCGACAGTGGTGCCCTTGACCATCAAGCCGCATTTTGACGCCCTGACGGAAGAGGAAAAATTATATGCTCATCATATATCTAAGTAAGTGGATGCGTATACTTTCCCCTGTATGTGACTTTCATCCAATTTGTAGCTTAGTCTTCGTGAGCATGGCGGCCACACAATATGTATGAACGGTAAACTTGCTGCCATAATTTCATAAAGGAAGCTCTTTTTATATATCAGCAGGGCTCCAAGCCATCCCATAGGTGCCACAGTCTATTTCTTTGGTTATCTGTTCGTAGAGGCTATATATGTCTTCTTCACGGTGTTCTATTCTTGTTGCCCAAGAATCATAAAGCATTAAGACTTTAGCATGAGCTCTATCAGATCATTATACATAAACACCTGGACCAGACTCTGTGATCATTTTGTTTTGGTACCTGACCCGCAGCAGAGCGGCATTCTTCGGTACCCGTATCATCCTTCGTCAGGTCTCCCCAGAATCCGAATCCATCTACGACCTCATTATCTCTTTATACAAGCACTGCAATGGCGACTGGTCCCAGCTATCCAAGGAAGCAGGTGTCGAGAATGCAGAAGTGCAACAATTCCTCGAATACGCCACTCAATTCCTCGGCAATCTAGGAAACTACAAAGGCTTCGGTGACGCCAAATTCGTACCACGATGTTCGCCGCAAGTGCTCGAGAAAATAGCTTCGACATCTTCTGAAGCTAGAAGGTATTATGAGGGATGTAAAAATAGCATCTACGCTGATGAAACGAAACCTGCCCTCATGCATTTTGGATTTCCTGGAAACGAGCATATGTCAAATTACTATCCCGAATCACCGGATATCACACAGCAAGAAATTGAGAACATCGGCGAAGTTTTGGGCAAAAAGAAGCTCTTGCCCGAAAATACTCGTCTCCGCAAGACAAAGACAGGCGACTACGAAGTCCTGATTGCTTCCGCACTTTCCAATCCCCCAGCATCAGACGTTGATGTTGGCTCCGAAACGTCGTGGGCCCTTGAAAACGGCCGTAAAATCTCCCTCGTCTTCGGCGACCATCAGGAAGAAATGGCGAAGATTGCTTTGCACATCAAGAAAGCCGGACAGCATGCTGCTAATGAGACGCAGAAACAGATGATGGATGCTTATGCTAGGAGCTTTGGTACGGGCTCATTGGTGGCCTTTAAGGAGAGCCAGAAACTGTGGGTGAAGGACTTGGGACCGGTGGTAGAGAGCAATATTGGATTCATCGAGACTTATCGAGACCCGGCGGGTATTCGAGGAGAGTGGGAAGGGTTTGCGGCTATGGTATGTAAATTCTCTATCTTGATGCCTGTTCGCAGTACTCCACAACTCATCTGGAGCAGTAACTGCTGATCCCATCTCTCGACTTTCGTTGGACGTTGCTGACCCTAACTAATCCAAGGTCAACAAAGAACGCACTCTTGCCTTCAAGAAGCTCGTCGATGCCGCACCATCCATGATCCCCAAGTTGCCTTGGTCCTCGGACTTTGAAAAGGATACGTTCACGCCACCGGACTTCACGTCTCTTGAAGTACTGTCGTTTGCCAGCTCCGGAATTCCAGCCGGTACGCCCATTCCCAGTATTATTTTCCCTAGTGTACATATCTTCTCAGGTCGTGACCTGTATCTTTGGAGCACAACCCTTTGCCTCACTTTTTCGTAGCTTCCTCCTTTCTCATCATGCGAAAAGTCTGACTCTTCCCTTCTCTCTAGGAATCAACATACCAAACTACGATGACATAAGGCAAGAGTGTGGTTTCAAGAACGTCTCTCTAGGCAACGTCCTCGGAGCCAAAGCGCCCAACGAACCTATCCCCTTCATCCGCGCTGAAGATCTAGCCCTCTACCAAGAAAACCGAGACCCAGCCTTCGAAGTCCAAGTCGGCATCCACGAACTCCTCGGCCACGGCACCGGAAAACTCCTCCAAGAAACCTCCCCCGGCACCTACAACTTCGACAAAGCCTCCCCACCCCTCAGCCCCCTAACCTCAAAACCAATCACGACCCACTACAAACCCAACGAAACCTACTCCTCCCTCTTCGGCCCAACCGCCAGCTCCTACGAGGAATGCCGCGCCGAATGCGTCGCCATGGCGCTCTCCTGCGAGTTCTCCCTCCTCGCCGTCTTCGGTCACGGCGACGGCAACCTCGATATGCACGGCAAAGCGGGCGATATCCTCTACACCTCCTACCTCTCGATGGCGCGCGCCGGCGTGCTCGCGATGGAAAGCTGGGACCCGAAGAGCGACAAGTGGGGCCAGATACACATGCAAGCGCGCTTCGCCATCCTGAAAACCTTCTTGCAAGCTGAAGATGATTTCTGCGTCCTCGATTACAAGCATGAAGACCTGTCGGATCTCACCATCAAATTAGATCGGAGTAAGATACTAAGCCATGGTCGACCGGCCATCGAGGCTTTCTTGCAGCAATTGCATATTTATAAGGCGACGGCGGATGTGGAGGAGGGGAAGAAGCTGTATGAGCGGATGACGAGGGTTGAGGGGAGCTTTTGGAGGGAGGGGGTTAGGGGGGAGGTGATGAGGAGGAAGACGCCGAGGAAGGTGTTTGTGCAGGGGAATACGGTTGTCGGGGGAAAGGGGGAGGGGGGGGTGGTGTTGAGGGAGTATGAGGCTAGTGTTGAGGGGATGGTGAGGAGTTGGGCTGAGAGAGAGGTTTGAGGTTTTATTCTTTTTTTTGGTAGGAGGGAGGGGAGGGGGTGTTGGGATGGGGGTGTTGGGATGGGGGTTTTTGGACTGGTTACGTGGAAGAGATGGTGATGTATTTGAAGTTCTGACAAGTAGGAAAGCTCACATTCTCTCGTGTTGTAGGATGAGGATTTGATTGTTCGAGGGGCACATATAGGAGGCTTAATTCTTCTAAGAGGGTTAGTGTGAAGATTTGACGATGGCTCGTTTAATTAGGTGTAGGTGTAGGTGTACCTAGTTTCTGATACCAGTAATGAAAATCCCACGTCTCTACTCCGTAGGACTCGCACTATTCGTCCCATGCCACATAATGTAGACTTGGATCCTCACACTTGGCCCATACTCTGCGCCCTGGTCCTCCTCCGCCCACCACCACCACCACCACCACCACCACTACCAGCGCCAATGCCACTGCCACTGCCAAAGTCCCCGCTTCGGACTCGGACAGGGCTTCTCGCACTCGCATCCATCGGCTTCCGCCGCCGGACGAGCTGGTAGCACCGATCGAGTTCCACCTCCACCGCACATCTGACTTTCAGCGCCGAGACGGCGGGCCAGACGCTGCGTTCCCCGTGCAAGATCCAATACTCCAAACTCTCCTTCGTGGGTGTTTCGAGGAGCTTGAGGAAGTCGCTCGCTGTAAGATCGGGCACGAGGGTCACGCTGGCGCCGGGGACGGTCTCGTCGATGAGGAGGCGGCGGACGGTGGTGGGGAGGAGACCGAGGGAGTCGAGTTGGGAGAGGCGGTGGTGGATTTCGAGGGTTGTGAGGCGGAGGAGGGGCGCGATGATGCCCGTTCTGCGGGCCTGGCGCGGGTTGGCGGGGTGTTGGAGTTCGGTGCGGAGGAAGGGGGCGATGTAGGGGCGGGCTTGGCTGACGATGAAGTGGTTCACGTTGAAGAGTTCGGCGATGCGGCTGAGGGGGGAGTCGCGCTCGTTGGGGGTGTAGGTTGTTGTCTTCCAGGATTGGAAGGTGAGGCCGGTGTTTTCGGAGGAGGAGGGGGAGTTGAGCCAGGGGACTATGCGGCCGGTTTCGTCTTTGCAGAGGAGGGGGTGCGGGGTGGAGGTGCGGGTGGTGGTGGGTGCGTTGGAGGCGATGGCGGCGGACCAGATGAGGACGTTGGGCGCTGTGAGGTAGTTGAGGAGATTGGGGACGCCGCCGCGGCCGGAGGTGGCGACGGTGATGTTGAGGACACGTTTCGTGCGCGCGTAGGCTTCTTCGAAGGTGAGTTCCCCTACATTGGCACGGACGCATTCTTCGAGGACGTTCACGTCGAGGAAGTGGCCCTCTCGAACGAATCTCCGGAGTCGGCGCAGGATGGTCTGAGCCTTTCCTGTCTGCTGCTGGGTCAACATCAGTGCGTGTGTCTCTTCTCCACCCACGGCTTCATGGTTGTGATTGGCGAAAGCCGTCAAGTCAATCCCGTCCCCATTCAAGAAATCCAGTAATTCCTCCTCCGTATGAATGCCAACCAATGCCGCGATCAGTGCTCCTGTTGCCGTCCCTGTAATGATCCTGGGCAGGAGTCCTCTAAGATGCAAAGCTTTCACAACCCCCAGATGGCAAAGCCCAAACATAGCCCCTCCCTGCAAGACCAAGGTGGTTCGTCCGAATGCCTGCCGAGTGTCATGCAACAAATCCAGCTTCGCCTGGCTTGTCCATCCGCTTTCATAGCTCTGATTTGTCGGTAGAGCAGTCACATATTCGACTGCTAGAGCAACTTGCGTGATGTATTCCTCAATCAACAGCTTGGTCCCTGCGTATGCCCGATTGAATAGCTTTGGTGTCGTTATGTTGCCCAGATTGCGTACCAAGCCCGATCGCAAGAGGTTGACAAGCCCCAGTACATCCTCCTCGTCATGCCCATTGATGATGGCCAACCGGCGCTCATTCATCAACTTGTAGTCGTAATACTTTGATAAAGCATTCTGGCGCCATAGATCGAGGTGGAGGAGCTCGTCGAGAGCTTCGGCGGTTGACGTCCATTCTTCGTAGGTAGTCGCAGCCGAGAGGGACTGGAGTAGAGTCGGAAGAGGGGGTTTGCGGTGATACCAGTTGGTAGCTTTCTGCAGATATGGCTACGTTAGTCGGGTGGATGCATTGGAGTGGTAAACGGGGAGGAGGCGGACAGATTGCCAATAACTTCCTACTTCTGTCAGCACACCCCAGACTGACGCTAGAGCCATTGAAGAGATTCGAGAGCCATCTCAATGCATAGATGTCGGTTTTTGTGAATCAAACCCCGATGGTACGAATACGCTGTTGATTGTTGTCGGAATAGTTAACATATTCCGACGTCACAAGATAATGACGATGTCATATAATCAAGTCTTAATCTATACCATATATTGCTACTCATACTTCTACTAAAGGGTTACTCGAATCCATATAACATTGAATGATTTTGAAGATTAATTTATTTACGCCTCTCAATTTTCAAGTCACGATTCTTCCCTTACATACCCAATGCCTACCTACGCCATCATAGGAGCGACCGGTAAAACTGGAAGCTCACTGCTCACCCTTCTTCTCAAGAACCCGAAGAATGTGATCCATGCATATGTGCGCTCCAAGTCCAAGCTTCTCACCCAATTCCCCCACCTCGACGAGAATAAATCCGTTCAAATCTTCGAAGGTGCCCTCACCAACATTCCTATGCAAGCATCATGCATCTCCGGCGTCGACACCATCTTCTCCGTCATCGGCGAGAACGAAAACACGCCAGGCCTTCGGATTATGCAGGACTCGGCCCACGCCATTGTCGCAGCACTATGCCACCTTGGCTGCAATAACGGCTCAAAGACCGTCCCCAAAGTCCTCTTTCTGAGCTCAGCTTCGATGAATCCACGGATGTACTCCCACGAACCAGCAGCCATTCATTGGCTCCTTTGGAAAGCAATGTCGAACGTCTACACAGACGTTTCAAGGGCGGAGGAGTATTTGAAATTGCACGAGTCGTGGCTAATGGTGACATTCATCCAGCCTGGAGGGCTGGTCGAGGATGAGCAAAAGGGTCACGCTCTGAGTTTGGACCGAAAGGGGGCGCCGGGCTTTGTCAGTTACCTGGACTTAGCGGCAGGAATGATCGAGATTGCGGAGGCCCGGAAGTTCGATAAGACCGGGGTCAGCGTGATATCGACCGCCAAGGATGTCAAATTTGAGTGGAAGGCCCCAAAACAGCTGGCTAGAGGCTTAGTCTGGCATTTCGCGCCACCGATAGCGCATGTGGCCAAGTATGTAGGAGTATTCTAAGGTCTGTGGAGCGAGAGGAGAAGTAATTTGACCAAACCAAACGGCCCTACAGAATGAGGAGAATTGGGTATATACCATTGAATCACCTCTGACCAAACCAATTCTGCGCCTTGAGAAGAGTCGAGGAGGTCCAAGACGGAGTGGAGTATTCACGCTTGACCGGCTATTCACCACCAGTTCTGGCTGGTGTCCTGCTGTATAACGTTAGGGTCTATAGTCCCTGCATCTGCCATTTCGAAATCTTGCATGAATTCGTCCCACTCTGCCCAATTTATGGTATCATCGATGTCATTAACAATTAACGAAGACAAACTGTCCGGGGGCACCCCTTGTTCCAGATTGAGTGTCTGGGCGTAACCAAGCACGGAATTGGGATGGTACGGTAGATCTGCGAGGTTCGGATCCTGAAGAGGGCTGTAGACTTGGAACTGAGGCAAAGGCAGCTGCTGTTGGGGCATTGCGTTTGGTGCCTGTTGCTTGCTGTCGTTCCTTTTCGATTGGGCTTTGCTCATCAGCTTCTTGATCGCTCGCCATAGCACTCCATTCTTCGAGTCAGCAATCCGTGCAGCCCAGTCATCAAAGACGACATCCACTATTGTCCAAGCTCTCTCCACCAATGAGCCCTTATCTTGCACGCAGAGCTCCACCAACACTACTGCTAGAGCGTGCCATTGTACATGGGTATTGAACCACCATTGCCACTTAGCAACAGCAGGCTCTGTGTCCAACAAGTGACTGTACTCGAGATTCTGAACGGCGGCTCTCAGAACAGCCTCTCTGCTCACATGTTGGTGAGAGGTGGATTTACCATGATACATGGGCGGATGATAGATGGCTAGGTGAAACCGTGATACGACCAATCGTACCACTACTAATGTCACCCATTGCAGAGGCTCTTTCGGATCACAGTAAATCACGATCTCATTTTCGAGAAGCTTCTCCAGTTGCTTGATCCGAGAAGTCTTCTCTTCAACGGAGATTGTGGGTTGTGGGTTTACTTCACCTTCTCTCACCGGCATCGTGAAACCCACCGCGTCCCAAAGGAGGCGTATGGCGGCGTTCCAGACGATGTGCGAGGCTCGAATCTTGGTCATATCGGTGAACCCTTTTCTCTCGACGAGTGGTTCCGTACTTTGAGGATCCATGTCGCTATCGTTGATGTTCAGAGGTTGTTTGCTGTTGAATGAATCGGACCATATACATGGATCAGAGGCTCGGTCTTCACAACAGCGGATGTCCAGAGTGACGATCTGCCACCATAAACGACGTCGTAGCTCTGTCTGGAAGGGTGAAAGACCAGGCTTGGATCCTTCCCTATGCAAACCGAATGAATGTCCTAACCGCATCGCAACGCTAGTCATGGTCCAGACGAATTGGCTATCATCATTGGTACGTACACTTGCCTGATGATGCCATTAGTCTCCGCCGCTGATACATAGATACATGAGAGGCGGCTAGGAAAACCAATTGAATCGCAGTAATGCAGGTGTGCTATAAGCGAGGTCTACTAGTCGTGCATGTGGATAGAGACTTACAAGAAAAATAACCAACGCTTGAAGGGTCCCTAGTTCTGTGGTATTCAGCAAGTCTGCATTTGCCAGCGCTGTTTCAGTGCCGGTTCTATAACGGGCTAGCAGGTGTTCCCTTGCCTCATGGAAATGCTGCAGACATTCCTCCTGCGTCAGAGAAGTAAGCGCACAGTAATACACAGCAAAGAGCATGGCCTCGACGTAGTTGCCATATGGTATTTCGTGAATATTAGAGGAAGCATTCAGGATCAGTTTTTCCAAGCTAGGGATATGTAGTACTTTAAACATGGGATCACAATTTTGGGAATAGAAAGTGCCTAGAAGAGACATATGCTGTGGAGAAGGATGTAATAGTCGCAGATCTTTGGATGGAGCAGGGACCGAGCCAAAGAGGACCGAATTGTGACCGTTCCAGCCGTTGGGGGATGATTGTACAGACTCTGGCGTTTCTCCCTGTGTGTCCGCGACGTCCTCCATGGTCTCTTTCAAGCCTTCGACCTACAAGAGAGTCGCTGTCAGTTCTTCTTTTCATTATGTTCGGATATGTAGAAGGCCAGACGAACCTCATTCATCAAACTCTTGAGGAATGCACCCCCCATGAATAGGGTCGATTCGCTCCCTCCATCTTCCTGGCAATTTTCTCTCTGTGACTTTGGAACCTCTGAATCCTCTGTAGATTCTCGTCTGATGCCAGGCATAGATGGCCTCGCAGATATCCGATCCTCTGCGATCTTATTGCCATGAACGTCTTTCCCATCAACCTTTATTCTCTCAATCAATTCCTCCATCCTCGATAGCCTTCGCACGAGCTCATCGTTCGCCGCCTTTGAGTTACCACTCTTCTTTTTCGGATGTCTCACACGCTCGGGAAAGACGCAGGCGAGACCTGAGCGCGAGCATGGTGAGCAGGGATGGACTTTATCGCATTTGATCTTTCTCTGGCGGCAATGGGTGCAGCTGAGGGAGTGCTGCTTTGCGTCGGCGGAGTGGTTGGAGCTTGATTCCAGGGTCGATAAACTTCCATGGCCTTGGGATTGAACTTGTGCCATGACTGGAAGGACGATGAACCCTGGGACCTAACAGCGTTACGGACATGTTGTGTCTGATATAGGACGGCAGGCAGCAAGTCTGGTACGCACACAAATCAGGTAAAGCGCCAATGAACGTAGAAGGGTTCACTGGGTAACCGTCTACACTCGGTGGCCGTCCAGCCTTATAGGGTTAGTACCCTATAAGGCTACCCTAGAGCATTAGACTTTATAAATTCTAACTCTTTATAACCTAATTTTTATAATAACGCTATCTATTAATCTATTTAATATATTATCTAATATACCCCTACTATCCCTTCCTCTATTATAGGAGGTTAAACTAGGTAGGGAAGATTATATAGAATTAGCCTATACGGCCTAGGTTAAGGCTAGGGGACTAGGTAATAGAATCCTATTAATTACTAAAGTAGCTAAGTAATATAGTATATTAAAGAGTATACTCGCTAATAGAATTAAGGGGAGTATAATAGTTACTACTACTTTATATAAAGGGTAATAGCAACTTAGTCCTAGAGAAGAAGTAGTAATTCTAGCCTAGGTTCTCTATCTTTACGTATAGGGTTAGCTACTAAGGGTAGAGTAAGTATAATTTATAATAAATAAAATTCTCCTTATAAGAGATAATAAAACCCTAATTAGCCTTAATTAGCCTTAGAAATTTATATTATAATATCTAGAGGTAAAGATAGTTTATATTCTACTACTAGATAAAGAATATATTATAACCTAGGATCCTAAAGTTCTATTAGGCTAGTTTAATCTCTACCTATAAACTAAGATAATATATAAGGTAGATAAGAGGGATATTTATAATATAGATAAGAAAGGCTTTATATAAGGGGTAATTATTAAGCTTAAGGTTATAATATCTAAGTATAAAAAGAAGAAGGCCTATATAACCTAATATAGAAATTATAAATAGGTATCCCTTATTAAGTATATCTTAATAGATAGAAGGTCTCTACCCCCCTAGATTATTTTTAAAGGTAAATTAATCTAGAAGTCTTAGAAAGAAGCTCTTAAAGTAGGTAAAATTACTATTAATAAGAATAGTTAGACTAATAATATAATTAGATTTAAATAGCTTTAAAGGAGGTTTAATTAAGAGATATAAGGCTACTAAAAGGGGGAATATTAAATACTATTAATTAATAGTTATACTTTATATATTATAATTATAATAATTTAGTACTATATTAATTATAAGATTATTCTTCTTTACTTACTACTATATATAATATATCTTCTTTAGCTATTAAATATTAATATCTTTTCCCCCTTAATAATAGCTTATAAATCCTATATCTAATAAGTTATATATCTTAGAGGAAGCTATTATATTAATAAGGTAGACTTTCTAGATATCTATTAAATAGCTTAATATAAAGTAATAATATTAATTAATATAAAGAAGGTATAAACTATAGTAGGACTATTACTATTTAAACCTAAATTAATTCTATAATATTGTTTTATAACCTAGCTATTATAATAGTATAATATTAAGATCCGTCCTATTATACCTCCTAAGGCTATAATTACCTTAACTAGCCCTAGTAGGAGTTTTTACCTCGCCTTAATACTAGCTAATACTTTATATATATAATAAATCCTATAATATATTATATAGACTATAGTTAATACGTAGTAACCTTAGACTAACCGTCGAGTCGGGTTTTAGTACTATAAATTAGTACCGACCCGAATACTTAGTACTAGTTTAGGTACCGACCTAAATACTTAGTACCTACTTCTAGTACTAACCCGAAAAGCCTTTAGTACCTTAGCGAGTTAGGTTAGACTAACCCGACTCGCTAAGGTATTATTAAGAAGCTAAGCTACTAATAAAATAGTAGGGAGTACTAAAATAGTTTCCTTATAATATAAATTTAAATAGTTTTATATTATTAGGATCTATTATATACCTAATATCCTTTACTTATTACTTATAGTAATATAATAGTCTATATTACTATTCTATATTACCCTTTAGTCTCTCGTATTTAGAGTCTATATTATATTAGCTCCTTTAGGAGTATTAAGTTCTACTAGCCTAAATAATAAAGCTATTTAATTAGAATTTAATAATCTTAATATAAATAATTCTATATTAAGTAGTATTCGTCCTAGCTAATTTATAAGTTAGGTTAGATAGGGTATATTAAATAAATCCTTTTAAGAAAAGAAAGCGCTTCTTTAAAATACTATTAAAGTTATTAAGGAAGATTTTCTAGACTTAATTTTTATAAGGAATAATAAATATATTAAATAGAGTTAATATACTAAAGTCTATTTTAAAGTATAGTAGTAGTAAACCGCTATTAGTTAAAGCGTTAAAATAAAGTCTAGTACTAAGATTAAGGATCTACTTTAAATTAAAAAGATTATATTAGGTAAATAGGCTAATATTTAGGATAACTTTATCTAAATTACTTTAATAGTTAAAGGATTATTAAAGATTACTTATAAGAAGTATAATAAAGTTCTAGACTACCTAATAACTACTAATAATTTAAGTATATTTAATATAAGGAAATATCTTAAAATAAATAAATACTTTCTACGTAAACGGCTTAATCTATTATTATAAATAGAACTTTCTTTAAGTCGGGTAAGTTATTTATAATAATATAAAATAGTAATATAGAACTAATTCTTTAGGATAATAATAGAAGAAAAGTAATACTAGGTTTTCCGCCGACTTTTCTTAAGAGAAGTAGAATAAATAATTATATTAATACTTTCTTACCTTAAATTGGTCTTTCTAAACTATTAATTAACTAGAGTTTTAATAATTATTATTAATAGCTTATCTAGATTTAACCCTAATCTATTATACTAAATTATAAAGTATAATCTTTTTAGATTTTAAAGGAATACGTATAAAAATTAAAGTAGATCTAGAGTATCCCTAATATATTTCTCTTATACTAGATACCTAGTCTAGTCCTTAAAAGGTCGCCTATTTTAGAGTACTAGTCTATTAGGTTAATATTAATTTTTAATATTAGGAATATCTTATTACTTTTACGCTACTTAATATCTATTATTTTAGGTATTTACTTATAGCGGAACTAATAAAGATATTAACTATTTATAGAATTAAAGATAAACTTTTTAGGGTTATTACTAATAACACTAGTAATAATAGAATATTAAAAGATAAACTAGAGAAATCTCTTACTTAGCGCGATATCTAATAGGATAAATTATAAAAATCTATCCCTTATATAACTTATATCTTTAACCTTATAGTATAAGACTTTATTAAAGCCCTAGATTTAGAAGCTTTAAATAATATAATAGTATTATTAGAGGATACTTAAGTTAAAGATATTTAAATAAGTATAAGTCTATCTACTATTATTAAGAAGGTATAATATTATAAAGGTAATATAAATAGGTAATATACTTACTAATATTTAGAATAAATCCGCGCTCTTATAGTAGCTATTAACTCGTCTCCTTAATAAAAGCTTTATTTTATATAGCTATAAGAAAGCTCTATTAGAAGACCTAGAAAACTTATATAAGATATTTATATTTATTAGAATTCTACCTACCTAATACTTTATTATACGTATTAGCTACGTAAGTTTATTAATACTTAGGTAGACGAGAATATAATTAATCTAAAAATTAATAAGATTAGCCTTAGCGGGTATAAATAGTTAATTATCTTACTACTTAAAAATATATTAAATCCTATCTATTAACTTACCTTAATAGTTTCTTAGATAATAAATATAGGTGTATATTTAGGGTTCTAATTATATAACGCCCTTTTTAATTATTTTAATAATATTAAAATAATAATATATAATAGTATAATACTTAATAAAGTAAGTATTATTAATACTTATAAAGTAGCCTTAGTAAAACTCACTAAGTATTATTCTAAAATAAAAGGTAAAGGCGGATTAATATATAACCTTACTAATATTCTAGACCCTTTTATAAAGCTAAGTCTATATAAGACTTAGGATAAGTAAGAGTATTTAAATAATAGTAAGACTTTAACCTCTTATAAAGAGATATATAAGGATAAATTTATAAAGTACTTTTATAAGTATTATAAGATATTACTAGTTATTAGAAGGATTAATATATAAGAAGTATAGAATATTAATAAGGTAATATAATATAGTAATATAGTTAAAGTTATATTAATTAGTTATAGCCTTTAATAAGAGTAAGGAGAAGTCTACTTTAATATCTAAATTATAAATCTTTATTATAAAGTAAAGCTATTTAATACTTTTATTCTAAAAGTCTACTAGAGGATATTCCTATATAGGAGTACTAGAAGGATAATACTTTAGCTTATCTAAATCTAATATAAATAGTTAAGGATATACTTTTATATCTAATATTATTTATAGGTATTAAGAGAGTTTTTAGTCTTACTTAATAAGTCTATTTATAGGATCGCGTATAATTAGAATTAGAGTTTATAAAATAAGTAATACTTCTAAAGTATTATAATTATATTATAGGTTTAGACCCTAAAGAAGCTCTTACTAAGCCCTAGGATATTCTTTAAAGAGAAGAAGATACTAATTAAAGTATTATTAGAGGTAAAGATCTATTTAAATTAGAATTAGTAGATATCTTAAGATAAATAGATTAATAGTTATTATTTTAAAGTTAAGTAATATTAGGTAGTATAATTATAAAGTATATTTAATTTTTATATATAAATATAAAGGTAATATAAGAAGGTAATATAATTCTTTATTTTACTAAGAGTATTATAATACTAGAAGCGCCGTAATACTAGGAGCGCTATAATACTAGGAGCGCCGTAATACTAGGAGCGCCGTACTATCCTAGACCTACCCTCTACTCCTAATATTATAAAACTATTACTACCCTTAAGCATTAAATAGTATAATATTAAAGCTCCTTATTAATTCCTATATAAGTTATAGATCCCTTTATATTATAGTAATACGCTTAGCGTAGATATAAAGTAGATTTAAATCTATATTTTAAGATATATTAATAACTATTATAAGGATTAAATAGTAATATAAAGAGGTAATATATTTACTTAAAAGAAAAGATATTATAAATACTTCTATAACGTCTTATAATACTACTAAAGCTAAACTCTAAATTTAATATAACTATACGCTAACTCCCCTAATATTAGCTATTACCTCCCTTATAAGTTAACTAAATAGTAGCTTAGGGATAAGGTTCTTAATACTTTTCTAATATTATTTTATCTCCCTTAGAGCTTTAAGACCTAGTCTAGTCTTATACTTTTATTTTAGTAGTACTACTAATTATAATAGATTAGCTAATTGTATTTTAATATATTACCTATTTATATTACCTTTCCCTTCCCTTATATTAGCGTATTCCCCCTCCTATTATATATAGGCTTACTCCCTCTAATATTCCTAGCTAGTAATTATAGTATTTTATTAGCTAATTATACTATCTACCTATTAGTATATAGAGCGAGAAATATATTATTAAATAATATTATAAGTCTACTTAATATAAGCTATTATTAAAGTCGTTAAAGATATTTAATAGTAGATAAAAGAAGGAATATAAGGTTTAAAAGTTTTAATATAAGGTGAAGTAATATTAGGCGGAATGTTCCGCGTAATTATAGCGTAATTATAGGTATAATCACCCCTTAAAATCTTCTTTCTAACTCTTCCTACCTCTATATATATTAGGAACTAGACTGGAAGGCTAGTTCCTAAGGGCTAGAATAGATAGTATAAACTACTAGCGAGTAGGTAGTATCACGAAGGTAGACTTAATACTCTAGTAACTTTATAGTTATAGAAGAGCTAATCTCTACCTTCTAAGGAGGTAGAGGGAGGATTATCTAAATACCCCTTAAGGAAGCTACCTAGCCTCTTAGATATCTAGATAAAAGGATATCCGTCGGGATAATAAGAAGCTAAACTAATACCGCTAGGATATTACTAATACTACTAGGATATCGCTAGTAAGCCGTATTATACTAGCTAGATATATTAAGATATTCTAATAATTACCTCCCCTTTAAGGGTATTTATCCCTAAATACTAACTATTACTATCTATAATAGGACTCGTTAAAAACCTTTAAAACCCTAGTAGGGAAAATAAGGGAAAGAGTTCTAAGGATAGTAATAAGGTAGTAATAGTAATATGCTACTAATATTATATACTACTAATATATAAAAGCCTTTATAATTATAATTTATATTAATAGTAAGATATAATTATTAATTAAGTTTATTATTATAATACTTTATAAACGTGTAATATAAATAAGTAATTATAAAAGTTAGATAATAATATTATACTATTAAATCGCGTAGTTAATATATATAATATAATATATAATAAAATTATATTTTATTTACTTCTAACTTCTTTTATAACTACTACTATTAATATTAATCTATTATAAGTTACTTTAAGTTATATCTTAATATATTAATAATAGGAGCTAATATATTTAATATTAATACTATTAATACTTTATTAGATAACTACTATTAGAGTATAAGTATAATATAAAGGATTAATTACTAATATAATACTATATATTAAATAGTTAATAACTATAATAATAACTAAGGTAAGTCTTTACTAGTACCCTCTTACTATTTTATATATATTATTACCTTATAATAGACTTTAGTTATCTTTAAGTATATTATAAGTATATTACTTATAATATACCTTCTTCTATATATCTATTATATTAATTATTTAAGGACTTTATTAATATCCTATTATATTATACTTCTTTTAAATTATTCTTATACCTTTTACGCTTAAAGGTATTCCTATTAGCTAACTCTTATAATAGATAGTTAAACCCTCTTACTATACCACGCTACTCTATTATACTATTAGAGTAATAGCCCTCTTATAACCCTATTATCTTTAATATACTAAGTACCTAGGTTTAAGTCTTAGGTTATTATATAATTATAAGATAGGTAGGGCTTATAAGAGGTACTACTACCTTTATAAGCCTTATAAATTAATTTATAATAATAGGATTTTAATATACTTTACTTATAATATATTAATAGATTATAAGTCCCCCTTAACTTCTATACCTATTATCTAGCCTCTTTACTTATAACCCTATTATTACCCTCTAGGGTAGAAAGTTACCCCGTTATACTACTTTTATAATATAAGTTACTACCTTTAAAATTAAAGTAGAGGTAGTAATTTATTTAAGGGAGCGCGGTAAAATACTTTTATATAAGTTATAAACCTTTAAGGAATTACTACGCCTTAATATAAAGGTAGGTAGTTAAGTAGCTATTACCTTAGAGGGTATTTTAAATATAATAAGATAGTAGGTAAGTTCTTTTATTATATATTTCTTATAATATATATTAATACTTTTATAAAAGGGGTTAACTACCCTTATTATAATAGAGGTTAATAAGGAGTTAGGGGAGGTAAGTATATTATTAAAATATTCTACTATCTTTATATAAGCTAATTATATATTAAGAGGAGGATAATAATAATTTTAATAAGGGGGAGATAGAGGAGATAGAAGAGGATATAAAGGAGGAGGAAGAGGCTATTACCTCCCCTATTATTATATTACCTACCCCCGCTTCTACTAGCTTTAACCGCCCTTCTTATAATAATAGTACTGCTAGCTCCGCCCCTTTTACTTATAAGATCCGCGTCCCTCATGCTCCTCACGCTCCTCTTACCCCTATTACTCCCACTCCTATACCTACTCTATCTATTCCTACTAGGGATACTACTTTATCCTTTCACTTATCTTTTATAAGCTTTAACTTACCTTAATATACTCCCCTTATAAGACCTTAATATTATACCTTTAAGTAAAGATTTTTTTTTAGGTTATAAGGATTTTCCCCTTAATTAATTCTTTTCTTATATACTTCTTTACTAAAATCTCTATTATATAAATATAACTTATAACTTACCTTATATAACTTAACTTTATACTTAAATAATTCTATTATAATAATTAAGTATAAGTATTTTACTTATAATATCTCTTTATTATATATATATTATTATATTCCCTTTATAAGTCTTTTATATTTATATCTTTAATAGATATCTATTAATTATATTCTATTTTATAACTAGACTACTTAATTAAGTAGTATTAAATACCTTTATTTTTTATCTTATCTAGAATTTATTCTACCTTATAATATTCTTTATTATTAATAAGTTCTAGAGGAGGTATAAATAGTTACTTACCTTTATTAAGATAGCTCTAATATAGTTTTAATAAGGAAATATAAAATATAAGATAGATTCTTTATATTATTAAAAGACTTAAGTAGTATACCTAATATTTAATTATATCTACTACCTTAAAGGGACTAATATACTTATATAATAGCTTTTAATTTAATCTTTTCTACTTTAAGTTCTTTATAACTAATATTACTAGTTCTTCTATTATATAAGACTATAGGATATAAAGTTTATTATAAAACTTTATAACTTATACTTGAATAGTCTACTATTAATCTACTAGTATAACTCTTACTTTTAAAAGGTTTTTTATATAGTCTTTAATTATAAGTACTCCTCCTTTTAGAAAGTTATCTCTAACTTTATCTTTTATATATAGATTATATCTATATATTATATAAAATAGTAAATAACCTAGTATAATATAAATACTATTATAATATATAAATTTAGCTATTAAGAGTAATATAACTTAATTATCTTATTTTTTATTTAAAAATACCCTAAGGTAATATTCTAATATTTAATTCTAGTATTTAATCTACCTATCTATTTATAAATAGAAGGTAGTACTTAATTATCTCTTTATCTTTATATAATAGTAGACTTCTAATTAATAGGTATTTATAAATAAGGATCTTTAATCTAATATAATACCTATTAATAAATTATATTATAATATTATATTCTTAAATAAGATCTTAGCTAATTTAATAGTAATATAAATACTCTTAATTAAAAGGTATTAAACTATCTTTATATACCTATTAATAACTATAAGAATAGAATTATATATAAAAAATTTATATTTACTAGGTAGTAAGCCTATAATAAAATCTATAAAAAGTTCTTTCTAAGGCCCTTTAAGTTATAATAAGGATATTATATTATTATAAGGTTTATATCTAGGAGCCTTTACCCTTTAATATATTTTATAAGTTTAGATATATAACTTAATATCTACGAATATTCTACTCTAATAATACTTATATTAGAGTAACTCTAAGGTTTTTTATAACTTAAAATAACCTATTAAGGTATTATTATAATACTTTATAATAATTTCTATATATAATACTAAATTATCTAGTACGTAGAGTACTCCTTTAAATCTTAGTAATCCTATTAAATTAACCTTCTAAGGCTATTTAATAGCATTTTACTTAGAAGTTATATACTTTACCTTATCTTTCTATTTAATAATAAATAGATTATTACTTTATAATAAGAGGATAAGTTCTTTTAAGGATTTTAATCTAGCTTTATAAGCTATTTTAAGTTTAATAACTACTCTTATTAATACTTATAAGATATATTATTTATAATTAATAACCCTAGTAATAGGATTAAGTAGTAGCGCTACTACGTTGCTTTAATACTAGGAAGGTAGCTTTATACCCCTTCTATCTAAGTTTTTAGGCTTACTTAAGGGTTTCCTAAGCCCTCCTAAGCTAGATAAGTTTATATACTTAGTTATTTCTTCTAACTACCTTTAGCTAGAGATAATACTTCCTAAGTTTACTAGCTTATTTTATAAGGTAGGTAGGAGCTAGTTAAACGACGTCTTAATATTATTATAGTTAGGTCTATATAATAAAGTATTTATAGAATTCTTTTTATTAGGTTAATATTTAATATTAAAGTTATATATAATTAAATAAATAGCCTACTAAGCTTAATAACTATTTAACTACTTTACTTATATAAATCCCCTAAGATTATTATAGTTTATAAGTACTTTAATGGCGTAATAACTACCTTCTACGTAGTATTACTATTACTTAAAGGCTTTAATAATTACTAATAGCTCTTAATTATATATCTTATACCTAGTCTTAGTAGGTATTAATTTATAAGACTAGAAAGCTACCAGATATTAAGCCCTATTATTATCTTATTAAGATAAGATAGTAGTTATAATAAAATTAGATATATCTATTTTAATCTAAATTTTCTTATTAGGATTAAAATATATTAAAATAGGTATAGTTATAAAGGCGTAATATAGGTTATAAAACGCTTTCTCTTTACTAGCGCCTTATATAAATAGTCCTAACTTCTTCCTATCCTTACTACCTTTTAAAAGGCTAGTTAAGGGGGATACTATTTATAAGTAGTAGTATATAAAATATTAGTAGAAGTTTATAAATCTTAAGAATACTTAGACTTCCTAATATATAATTAATACTAGCTAGTCTTAGATAGTAAATACCTTATAGCTATCTATTAATATACTATTAATACTTATAATAAACTTAAGGAATTCTATTAAATTAGTATAGAGTTTATATTTCTTTTGATTTATATAAAGCTAAAACTTTTATAACTACTTAAGTACCTAGTAGATATATTACTTATAACTTAAGATATCTTCTAAATAAATTAAAATATTATTAAGGTATACTATATAAGTAATATCTACTAGGCTCGCTAAAGCTCTATTAATATAGGCTTAGAATATAACTAGGGTATTTACTAACTTAAACGGTATAATTATATATTTAAAATAGTTATACCGCGTATAAAACGCCGTCTTCTACTTATTACCCTTATAAATATAAATCCTATAATAAGTATCCTTAAGGTCTAACTTAGTAAATATCTTTATACCTTATAAGCGATTAAGTATTTTACTAATTAGAGGGAGAGGATAATAATTCTTTACTATTACCTTATTTAACCTATAATAATTAATATATAATTATAAGCTACTATCCTTCTTTAATATAAATAAAATAGGAGCCCTTATAAGACTAGTAGACTCTTATATCTAACCCTTTAACTTAGCGTTATTTAGGTAGATATATAGAGTTTCTAACTCCCTTTATAATAAATTATAGATAGGCTTATAAGGAGGCTTATAACTATCTATATTAATAGTATAGTCCCTAGGCTTAAATAGGGGTAGTCGTCCTACCTCCTTATTTAAAAAAATATCTAAAAAGTTATAAAGACTTTTAGGTAGCTCTAATACTTTACTATTAGAGCTCTAGGTTTCTACCTAGGATAACCTAGTATAAATAATAGTATAAATTACTAATTCGCCTTTAAGGGTATCCGTAAACGCTTACGGCTCTAGGATAGATACGCTAGTAGAGTCTAGTAGAAATTACTACTTTTAACTCCCTAGATCTACTTATATCCTAGCTTCTAATAAAGTAGGTATACTAAGAATAATTAGTAACCCCTTCTTCTTAATTATATAGAATATACTAGTATATTAACCTAGCTATCCCTAGCTATTAATAAGATAGTACTCTACCTAATATACGCCGTAGTAATAGACTAACTAACTATTTATTTATTTAGGAATTAATAGCTAATAGCCCTCTAGGAGTTTTAGGTTATATTACTTAGTAAAGCTTTAGGAGATAATATTAATCTCCGCTCCTATATCTATTAGGAAGTTTATATAGTCTTATATACCTTATATATTAATAGAACTACTAATATTAATATTATAAATTAATAATAAACCCCTTTTAATAAGTAAGCGCCCTAGCGTTAAGGTCCTAATAAAGGCGCGCTTCCCTTTTTTTAGTTTAGTAGTCCCTTTTCTAATAATATTAATAGGTATTATATTTAGGTTCCTAGGTATCCTAGGCCTATAATAGTCCTTATTATAGTACCCCTTCTTTCTATAATTAAAATATATTAACCCTTCCTTAGTATCTAGTAACTTACTATAGCTACTAGTAGGCCGAATACTTCCTATTTTTATAAAAGGATTAATACCTCTATCTTAACTTCCTTCCCTCTTCTAACCTTTATTCCGCCTATTAGAATAATCCCCTTTTTTAGTAATACGACTATTACCCGCTATTATTCTAGTATAGTACCGCTAGTTATTCTCTAACTAAGTAGTAAGGGTAACTAGGCTTTCTTTAATTATAAGGAGGTCTTAATAGTTTATAAGGGCCTTTTAGAGGTCTAGGCGTAACTTTATAAAGAAGTTAATCCGCTAATATTCCTCTAAAAAAGGAGGGATTTATAATTTAATTCTACTTAAATATATATTAAAGCTTTATATTAACTAGTTAGAGTTCTATTATATATCTAAGTATAACTATATATTGTAAAGCTAGTAGTTTACTAGGTCCTTAATAAGGTTTAGTAAGTACTAAGTAAAGTACTCCTAGGTAACTACTCTCCCTAATAATAACTTTTTATAATAATCTTATAACTTAATAGGCTCGCCTTCTAAGAATTATATAGCCTAAGTAACCTTTATAAACTTAGTTAAGAATTTATTAGGTATTAGTTAGAACGTAATATCCGTAGTATAATACTATTTCCTATACTTATATATATTCTTCCCCTTATAAAAGGGTAAGTCCTTAGGCTTTAAGCGGCTCCTAGGGTATTAACTACTAGGTTCTTTTAACTAGCCTCTAGCGGACTAACTTAGGGTAAAACTATTAAAGATAGATTCTACCCTAGGGTCTAACGTACCTTATACGTTAGTACCCTAATTTAGAGGGTAGTCCTCTATTAGGCCTAGTCCTAACCCTTATTATATCCCTCCTAGTAATCCGCTAGTAATTTAATATAGATCTAGTATAGCCGTATCTACTTCTACTTATAATCGGGCTACCCTTTCTTAAATACCTTAAAGCTTTCTTTCTTTTATTAACCGCTCTTCTTTAACTTCGGTAGTAGTAATAAGTTTATTAAGCGTAACCGTACTAGTAAGGGTTTTATTAGAAATTCTATTACTAAGTATATTATTTATTACTTTAATATCTCTTATATTAGACTCTAGTATTATATTAATTTTATTATAATAGATTTCTAATACATTTTTATCTCGCTTAGTATTAGATATCTTCGCGTTACCGTACTATTATAATCTAGACTATCCCCCTTTAAAGGTAGAGAGATTAGAACTATTAGGAACTAGACTAGAAGGCTAGTTCCTAAGGGCTAGAATAGATAGTATAAACTACTAGCGAGTAGGTAGCGTTATAAAGGTAGACTTAATACTCTAGTAACTTTATAGTTATAAAAGAACTAATCTCTACCTTCTAAGGAGGTAGAGGGAGGACTATCTAAATACCCCTTAAGGAAGCTACCTAGCCTCTTAGATATCTAGATAAAAGGATATCTATTAGGATAATAAGAAGCCGAACTAATACCGCTAGGATATCGCTAGCAAGCCGTATCGTACTAGCTAGATACGTTAAGATATCCTAATAATATACTTAAGACGTTATAGTAAGATAGGTTATTAATATATAGTAAGTATTTATTACTAATTATATTACCTAAACGTATTACTAGATAGATAAGCTAATATAATATTATAGTAATATTAAGTCCTTATAACTAGAATCTTAAATTAATCGCGAGTAGAGAACGGGTAAAAGACTAGGATAATAATAAGAAGCTATTATATATAAAAGCATCTAACGACCGCGTAGTAGTATTAAAAAGGATTAAGAAGTTAAAGGAATTAGATATATAGAAGATAGCTACTAAAGAAGATTACACGGAGCTAGTAATTAGGGTTAAGGATATTATAGAGGAGGAAAGACGTGAGAGAGGGATTTATAGTAATATAATTAGGTAATATAATACTTCCTAAATAGCTAATACTATATAGTAGAATATTTCGAGATAGAGTTACGCCTTAAAGATAATAAAGAGGCTACTAAGGAATAAGCTAAGCTAGATAAACTAGTAAATTACGTAGAGAATATAAATATTATAACTAGTTCTATAGAAGAGGTAAATATATAATCTATCTTTAATCCTATCTTCTAATTAACTTAACTTTTAGAATACTTCTAAGGAAGTTATAGATACTATTAGGCTGGAATTTACTAGATTTAATCTACCTATTATATAAATTATTAAGTAAAGGATTATATATTATAGGGGTCTAGAGGAGTTAAAAGATATATAGGACCCTAATACTATAAACGCTTATATTAAGTTTATATAGGAGCACGCTAACGCGTTTAATATAAAGGATCGCGTTATACCTAACCCTATATAGAGGAATTAAGATAAGGAGGGTATCTTAATTAAATAGACTAACCGCGTCGGGTCGGTACTTTAAACTCGAGTCGGGTTCCCGACTCGACTCTTAGCGAGTTAATACTAAATTCCTAGCCTAAGTATTCGGGTTAGTACTAATAGTTAGTACCGAGTATTCGAGTTAATACTATAGGGTAGTACTAAGTATTAGTACTAAAGTATTAACCCGACTCGCTAAGATATTAGTTCCACTTATATTATTTTGCTAAGACTATAATATTAGGAATATTTTTTATTTATAATAGTATTTCATACTATATATATAGCTTACTAATAGATTACTAAGCGTTATTATTATTACTAACTAGGTAATTCTTAATAGTAAATAAGGTAATAGCTAATTAACTATTTATATAGAAATAATTACTATAATATTACTAATATTTTTTATTTATAATAGTATTTACTATTATATCTATAGTTTACTACTATATTACTAAGCATTATTATTATTATTACCTAGCCTAACCTAGGTAATTCTTTAAGGTAATGTAAAAAGGTAATGCATATCCCTAGGGAACTAAACGGGGTAGTAAAATTCTAATTAGAAAAAATTCTATTTTTAGTATAGGGGTAATTCTAGAAAAAAAATTAGGGTTCCTTACTATTTTATTAGGGGCTTGGCGTCTTGGCGATACCTTGGCGAGTCGGGTCGGGTTAACCCGACTCGCTAAGGTACCGAGGGCTTTTCGGGTTGATACCGAAAACTGGTACTAAGTATTCGGGTCGGTACCTAAACAGGTACCGAGTATTCGGGTCGGTACTAATCTATAGTACTAAAACCCGACTCGACGGTTAGTCTATAATTAAAGTTAGTACTAATAGGAAAGAAATTAAGTATACTACTAAGGAGGACGAAGAAGAGGATAGGGAATATAAGCTAGAAGATACTAGTGAGACTAGTAGTAATAGTAAGGATAATAATAGTAAGTATAATAATAGTAAGGAGGATAGTAAAGAATAGAAGGATTATAAGTACGAGATTATAGAGGTATCTAACTAGATAGATAGGCTATCTATTAAAGGCTATTAAATAATTATATTACCTTTTTATATTACTAGAAAGTATTCCTAATATTATAGTCTAGTAAAATACCCTTACTTAAACTAAAGTCTTAGTAAGTCGGGTTAATACTTTAGTACTAATACTTAGTACTACCCTATAGTATTAACTCGAATACTCGGTACTAACTATTAGTACTAACCCGAATACTTAGGCTAGGAATTTAGTATTAACTCGCTAAGAGTCGAGTCGGGAACCCGACTCGAGTTCGAAGTACTAACCCGACGCGGTTAGTCTAGACTAACCGTTTTTTCGGTACTTAGGGGTCATTTTTGGTATTGACTCGAATTACCAAACTACTTACGGCTAGCTTATACCCTGTATAGGTTTAGCGTTACATAACTTTATGAATTCGATTCTAAATTCAATTCCTCGCGGTTAGTCTAGGTTAGTCTAAGTAACCTAATCTATTATATACTTTATAAAAGGTAGGTAAAGTAGCTATTTAAGTATTAGCTAAGTCTACTATCTAGGGTATTACTAGTATAAAACTTCTAGAACTAAATAGATAAAAATAATAGAAGGCTTATTACTTAAAGGGAAATTATAAAGCTACTAGATATATAAATAAAGTAGTACTTAAGGAATAATAGACTAATTAGGCTAATAAAGCGTAGAAGGCCGCTATTACCTCCTTAAATAGACTTAATATAAATGTCTTTAATTTAAAGGAAAAGCCTATTCCTAAATTACTTCCTACTCTAAGGAAGAAGCTATTACTTCCTACTATTAGACTAGTAATAGTTACCCCTTTTAGGTCACTTATAACTATATCCGCGACAGCGATATTAGATAGGATAGGAGTACCCCTAACTATAATATAAGAAGTAATACTAAGGAAGGTAGACTATATAGTTATTTAGATAATAACTAAGTAATTAAAAAGACTTATTATTAAATTACTAATAAGGGTAACTACGGCTAAGTTAGAACGGGGGCTACGAAGATAAAATAGCTAAGAAGGATAGGAAGGATACGTGACTAGAAGAATCAGCTAATTAGGATAAGGTATATAGATAAGAAAACCTTATAAAGGATAATATAAATAGCTTTAAATAGTTATTTTATAGATTTATAGTTAGAAATAGACATTTTAGACTATAATAGGGTAGGCTTATAGGGGACTAGCCCTATAAGGCTGGACGGCCACCGAGTGTAGACGGTTACCCAGTGAACCCTTCTACTCGTACTCCGTGTTTTGTCTTGAATGCGACTTGCGACTACGATTTCCGTCTTCAACTCTTGATTACAGTCAATTGGGCCATTCTTAGCCACACGATATGTTGATGTATCCTTTTTCTGCGCGGCTATCATTGCGACTGTCTGTTTGCTGAATTGCTGATTTTCTACTCAGAATCTAGCCTTAGGGTTACACCACCGTAATCTGTATTCCGTTCCCATAGGTATTTCACGTTGATGGACCGTCATGGATGACTATACCACACGTCCGAAAGACTAAGCTCTCGATCAATTCGCAGAAATGACTCAAAAAGATCAAGATCCACGCTGCTTACCACAACATTCACATCGGACGAACAAGGCGGTTCTAAGTGACTTTATCTACGACTACATACAATAGGGGGGTTCAGACTATTCTGTCGTTTGGTACAGTTTGAGTGCCGTATGCGTTCCAGTTAGTGTATTCGGAACAGTATCTTATATGCACGGGATTTATGGAATGGCGCCAAATACTAAAGTAGTATCTCATATCCCAATAGATAGAGTATGCTCATAACCTTTTTGAACGGAAGCCGAGATGTAATATCCTTGTAGGGATTGGAGGAACGATCATGGGCCTCAAGATCAAAGGCCGTCCGTGCAACTACAGACGATTGTGGATTATACCAGATTTCTAGAAGCTCGACATGATTCCTGTAGACCAAATTGCCAGTCGATTCAGGATTCTAGCGCACCTAAGATCCTGAACAGTTCCGAATACCCATAACCAAGTAACATCCTGTAAAATATCCATTCAACCGCTCCTCTAGATCATCAAATTAGAGATTCGTATTTGTCCAGACCAGATTTCTGCCCTGTCTGACTCATCTCAGCCGGTGGCGGCATCGTACTATTGCTATTGAGGACTTTGGCCGTCCCAAAGTATCCACTATTCTGTGATTGCAATCCCGGTCGCTGCTGAGCAGTCGTTGGCGGAGGAGGAAGAGAGAAATTCGAAAACGGCGTCACCACTGGTGGTTGAGGCGAAGATATGGAGAACTGCTGCGGCTGCTGGAACGAGGGTTGGCCAGAGTAGGATGACCACCCGGTAGTCCCTATCGAAGGCTTCATTGGCTGCATCATTGTAGGCTGCATGGGAGCGAAGGAGCCCAAAGGATTGGCAGGGGGTTGAGTGTAGGGGCTCGCGATCGTAGAAGCACTTGGACTCAATGCAGCAAAGGCGCTGAGCGATTGATCTGGCGTGATTGTGCGAGATTGGGGTGCTATTGGGTTCATCACCCCAGACATCGAATTAGATTCGTTCTGAGCTCTAGGTGATGAAGATGACCATGAAAAGCTTGGAATTTCTGCTGGCTTGCTGTTTTGTGCCTGGGGTCTTATTGCTGCACCCAGCATGTCCGGATTCATCCCATTCGTGGCACCTTTTCCCAGAACAAGCCGTTCAAAGTCATCTTTGCCAACGTCTTCGCTGCCGTTATTGAAGAACGCGTTAGTGGATCCACCATTCATTAGGTCATTCGATCTTGCATTTATCTTGTTCGTGTCGGAGCTCGACAGGTCCCGTAGCTTTCTGATTTGCTCGGACTCAATCCTAGAAGAAAGCTTCTTGATTAAGTCCATGAAATCTTGAAACTGTTGCAGATTGAGCAGCGGTCCCAAGCTGAAGCTCCAGAGAATGGGGATGCCCTCCATCGCTAAAAATTCGGCATCGGCTATCCTACCAACTTGTCTAAAAACGGCGAGAGCGGCCATCATGACTGCTGGTTCTTTGGTCTTCATGGCCTTTAGCAGTGGAACGATCTTTTCTTGGATAGTGAATTTATCGAGGATGGCGTTGCTACTCGGTTTCGTCTTCTTCGAGCTTGTCACAGCTCCGTCAAGACCATCGCTGCTGTCGGCTTCATCGGCCGAGGACCCGCCGCATAGAATGACGAAGGCTTCCAGTCCTCTGACCTTGATACCCAGACTAGAGGTTTTGCTGAAGACTGCAGCGACAATTGGAAACACCTCGTTTTTGATGGTAGTAAAGTCCAAGATTGCCAGTACAGTCGGAAGGCAACCAAGAGCCTTGTCCACAATTGAATGAGTGGGTGACTCCAATCCAAGCTGCAAGATCGGCAGTATATCGGTCTTGAACTCTTTTCCGTTGCAGTTTTCTCCAATAAGACTCATGTTCTCGAGGACCACGACCAGCCCTGCCTCTTTAGCCGTTTCCCGTTCAGGCTGACCAGGTTTTACATTATTGTTCAGAAAAGTGTCGCGTAGCTGCGGTAGTATTCTTTCCGTCATCGCTCGCTTACCTGATGGGAGTATCCCAATAACCTTGAAGACATTTTGTAAGATCAGAGACAGCAACTCCTTGTCTTTCGTTTCTTCGAGGAGCGCAGGTAAAACCTTCTTTTCCAGCACAGATATTGGGAATTGATCAAGAATCTTAGGCAGCCCGCGCATGAATTGAGACTTCTCGTTAGGCGTCTTCGCTGGCAAAGCGTCCAGAAATTTGATAGATGAAACAAGAATATTGTCAAAGAAGGACGACTGTTGGAACTCCCGAGCATTCATGCGTTGCGCTGGCCTTCGGGTTATCAACCGGGGAAGAACACCGGACTTGATATCATTCGGCAGTGGTCTTGATGACAGAAAGTTATTGCTTGTTGAAGGCGTTGTAGATGAGGAGTTGAAAAGCTTCTTGTAAGTGGAGAGGTTTGAATTAGCTTTCAGGGGAGATGCGTGGGGCGAATTGTAAAGCGCGAGAAGCAGAAGTCCCAAAGAATACATATCAGCAGACGACGAAATGTTGCTATCCAGGACGAAATCGGGTGATGTAAAGTCAAGGTCCAACTGTATAGAGCGCGGTAGCCGAGGGTCGTGGTAAAGGGCTTCTGAGAGAGATATTGGAGGTAACGTTGATTGTGAACTGGAAGTATCTGGAGGACCAGCGAACCCTAAGCCGGCTATCTTCCAGTCTGATTTGACATTGATAAAAATCGAGTCAGGCGTCAAATTGCCATGTACTAAGCCAGCAGACTCATGCAAAAATTCAAGACCTTGAGCAACTTGCAGTAGCCCTTTCTGGATCTCCAACTCATCGATCTCGAGCTCTCGTCTCCGCCTTTGCCCGTCCGTTTCCTCGACAACATATCGACTTGGCCTACCAGCACCTCCGCCGGCTCTTTCCTCATCGTCTTTTTCTTGTAGCAAGCCGGCAAGAGAAGCTGTCACTGGCTCTGTGGCAAACATCAATCCACCACTTCGAGTGTCCTCGATGGGCTCCGCAAGCTCGAGGATACAAGGATGCCGTAATCTGGCCAAGAGATTGGACTCCTTTTTGATACGTGCTATCACCTCATCGTGTAGTTTTCTCAGGGAAGCACCTCCCGATCGACTACTCAGTCCTCCCGAATGGGGATCTAGGGATTTGCGGTCGAAAACAAAGACCGAGACTGCTTTTCCCGTGGACTTCTTCTTTGCATCGTACACCTTCCATGCTCCAGATATTGATGTGGGGGTGGTTGATATAGTGTAATTAGCTGTGATATTCGAGTTGAAGGCCTTCAAGGCAGAGGTGAACATTGTAACAACTAATCACCCAAGGAGGGCAAGGTATTTCGAGATAGATGCCTAGTCTGGCGACCTTCATTAATCGACCATACCCTGACATGTACAATGACCAAGTTGGCGATACTCCTTCCGGGCGTCAAGGAATATTTTCTGCTCGAATACCAAAATGAAGCTCCATACGGCATGAATCAAGAACGCTCCCAAGCTTCAAGGGTCACAAGAGACGGAGCAGCATTGTATGGAATTGGCCTACTTGTATTCGGTAAGGATGCGGCTCTGGGCGGAAGTCCTGTCCGTAGGAGGACCGGTTTTCGACGGCACGTGACGGCACGAGGGCTCAAAATGATTATTCCGACATCGCAGCGCCCTACAACTCGCATTTTGAATCCCAACTTATCACAACATAACTGCGGAAGCCAATGTGAAGGCGAGTGGTTTGTTGGGTGTCGCAATGGGTCGGAATACTGCTCTCAAAGCTTCGCGACCACTGTGGTCTATTTCCAATGCTTCATTGGTTACGAAAAGAGTCTCGCCATGGCGGTGTCGGAGATGCTACAGCATACAGTCACAAGAGGAGGAGCTCACCAGGCTGCCAGATATAAACCCAAAACTGCTAGCAATATCCAAGACTACTACACCCAAACAGGTGGTTCCTCCGGAGCAGCTCGTTTTCGGGCGGACATTCACAGGCAAGCGAGAATTCATGGCCCAACGCCAATGCTCGCCTCTGCTAATAAGGGCGCCCCTACAGACCACATGATTGCGATAGAATGGACAGCCGTCGACGGCTGGCGAAGCCCACGCATAATGCCCTACCAAAACCTCTCCCTTGATCCCGCGACCTGCGTGTTCCACTACGCCTTCGAATGCTTCGAAGGCATGAAAGCGTACAAGGACGCCCAAGGACGAGTGCGCCTTTTCCGCCCAAGCATGAACATGGCACGGTTCAACAGATCGTCCGCTCGAATCGCACTGCCCAACTTCTCTCCCAATGCCATGATTGAATTGATTTCGAAGTTTTGTTCAATGGAGGAACGATTCATTCCCGCCGCGAAAGGCTATTCCCTATATCTTCGTCCCACAATGATTGGTACACAGCAAACGATTGGCATTGGTCCTCCTGGATCTGCTCTCTTGTTTGTGATCGCCTCACCCGTAGGACCATACTACCCCACCGGCTTCAAAGCGGTCTCACTCGAAGCAACGGATTACGCTGTCCGCGCATGGCCAGGTGGTGTGGGTAACATGAAACTCGGGGCGAACTATGCACCGTGTATAGTACCCCAGCTGCAAGCGGCAAAGCGAGGATTCCAACAGAATCTGTGGCTCTTCGGAGAAGAGGAATATGTGACCGAGGTTGGAACGATGAATTTCTTCGCGGCCGTGAAGGATAAGAAGACCGGGAAAAAGACACTTATGACAGCGCCACTGGACGGCACGATACTGGAGGGAGTTATTCGGGATTCGGTACTCGATCTTGCGCGGGAGAGGTTGGTACCTGAGGGATGGGACGTCAAGGAGCAGAAATTCACGATGGGAGATCTAGCCAGCGCTGCGGATGAAGGCAGATTGATCGAGGCGTTCGGGACGGGGACCGCTGCGGTAGTGAGCCCGGTCCGAAGGATCAGCTGGAAGGGGAGAATGGTGGAATGCGGATTAAAGGAGGAAGAGGAAGCCGGGGAAGTCGCGAAGCGGATGAAGGCGTGGATTGAAGGGATTCAGTATGGAGACGAGGACCATCCATGGAGCGTGAAGATATGAATTCGAAGACTCAATGTTGGAGTCTGGTCGATCCGTCATCTCGTTGGGTAATACTATCGCTTCATAAAAGCGTTCTTATACAGCCACAGCTAACGCAATGGATACCCCATGATGTTTTTCGAAGACCAGACTCGCACGTCTCCCGAACTGTGTGTGCGTTGTCGGCAATTCTTCATTTCACCCTTTGAGGGGATGGTGGAACACCTGTCATAATCGGTAGGCTTTGTCTTCTCTTCATTCACCAGCCCTCGAATCCCACGCTAGCAGCATGCCGCGAGGGGTATCGAGCCGTTGACTTGCGACGGTACTCTGGAAGCCAAAGCGACGCCGCCTCTCTGCAGCGAAGGGGGGCTTTGAGTCTCGTGCATGAGATGTGGCTGGAAACCCATGAAGGGGCCGAGCTTTAGAGAGGAAGCTCCGCGCCACGGGATTGTTTGGGCTTGAAGCACAGTTTCGTCCGGGTCGTTTTCGCTCCAATCTTTTTCCGCTTGGTAAACAGCTTCCGGCGCAAGCCCTCATGTCAGGGCCTTCTCATTCTAATAACCCTTTACAGAGCTGGTTCAAAGCTTTGATGATCCTTTTGGTCTCTCTAGAATCTTGGTTTGGTTCTTGTAATTCTTGACCAGTTGTCTTACAGCTAAATCGAGCATAACGTCTTCCGAGCCCCCTGGTATTCTTGCACCAGGTACTTCGCGGTATATCCCTAATTCATTAGTCTAACCAACATATTTTTCTGCTGCACTAGAGGACTTACGTTCGACAATCTCTCCCTTTCCGGTCCGCGTAAAGCCATTACCTCCAAACAAGAGTACTGCGCACCTGGCACACTCATCCAGCACCATTCCCGCCTGCGCTTTCGCCAATGCCGTCATACCACCCAGCTCCACATCAGCGTCTTGTTTTTTCAGCTTTGTCATTTGGTAAACGAATTGCTCCATCCAAGCCCACTGACTCTCCAACAATGCTCCAGCTTTGGCAAGTTTATGCCTTACGACACCCTGTTCCATTAGTGCCTTCCCAAATGCTTCTCGTTGCAAGCAGTACTCAAAAGCAGCGCTCAACGCTACTCTGGCTTGGCGGGTAGCGCCGATGGCAATGGTGAGTCGCTCGTGGTTAAAGTTCGTCATGATGTACTTCATGCCTTGACCTTCTATGCCAATGAGATTAGAGAGAGGTACTCTGACATCGGAGAGCTCGATGAATGTGGTGCCGGAGGTCAATTGGCCGCTGACTTTGATAGGCCGCATGCTGACACCGGGGTAGTCGAGGAGGGGGACAACAAGGAAGGATAGACCTGAAGGTCCTGGACCGGATGTTCGCACAGCCATTGTAGAATACTGAGACCAGATCCCGTTGGTGATCCTAGAACACTGTCAACATGGTATGCAAAGCGCTCTCTTCGACGGATAATGACCATTTCTTTGTCCCATTGATGACATAGAATTTGCCATCCTCTGTTTTCTCAGCCGTAGTCTCAATATTTGCGACATCACTTCCTGCTCCAGGCTCGGTAATGGCGAGACAAGTCCTCTGTCTGCCCAACAGCAAGTCGGGCAAAAATCTCTCTTGCAATTTCGGACTCCCATACTTAAGCAATGGGGGAACACCAAACGCCATTCCAATCGTCAGACTTGCTCCAGGCCCCAACAACCCTGAACGTGACATTTCGTCGCAGAAGATCGCAGTGTGTACGTAATCCCATTCTTCCACTTTCACAACTCCTAGTATATCATGTATACCTAATTTCTTGAGCCAGCTGACTGGTAGAGGAGCGGGCAGGCTCGGAATGAGCATGTTGGCTTTGGCGAAGGCGTCGAAAACGTGTGCGGGGACCATTTCTTCACGCTCCCAGTCCATGGCATATTGAGAAAGGCTGTCCGTGATGAAGGCTCGACATGCTTGTTGCCAGCGCAGGTGAGAGGCGGTGTAGTACGCAGAAGGGAGACCGCAAAGATATGGGGGCTCCGAGAAGGGAATTGGCCTGGACATTGCAACGATTCATGGGTCGCTAAACAGTAAAGTCTTATGTCGCAAGGAGACGGTCGAATTGATCGAGAAACATCCAACTGGTATGGTTAGAGGGTTAACCTCTTTGCATACTTCAAGCAGATGAAAGGATTCCTGTTGGCTTACGCGGGGAGTGGTCCAAAGCTCCGCTGCCGAGGCCCAGCTCCAGCTCTGAACGAACTGCATCAGACCGTCCGCTCTATCTAAACCCCCAATCCTCGACTCCCCAGCTGTTGTTCCATGGTCCAATAGTCAGGCGGATACCCAATTGCAGGCATACCGACGTGACTTCCAACATCCCCGGTGAAGGGCCCTGCAAGGATATATTCTAATCTGATGTCAGATTGCTGAATGAAGCCCTGGATGTACATCGTCAATGATCAAGCTGGAACCCCGAGCGTTCATCTCTTTACAAACAGTAACGATGATGCAAGTCACCCCTTATCCATTCACAGGCACGCGGCTCGCAGACGAGCTGTAAGACGCAGCGACGTCAATCAAGCTCTTGGGCCGAGAGGTTCGTTCTAGAATATTAGGTGTGGACAGCCATGTCGAAGATGACTAGAATACAAACTCCTTCACGACTCGAGACACGGGAGCGACAGACGTTCCGATAGGGTAGCATGGAGTTTGACATAAAGAAGGGAAAACTAAAGTGCGGTGGCGACTCTGATCACTGGATTCAACATGATGAGATGTATAGCGTGAATGTGGCAGCTTCACTTATATACAGTTGCTGGCTTTATGCTGGATTCTACAAAATGAATTCACGTTTCGAGTTCGCACCTTCTGCACTCAGAACTCAGGCAAGGGCTGTGTTCCTTGTATGCGAACACCCTCCAGATCCCCTGGTTTCAGCCCCAAAGCCTTCAGGATCGTTGGCGCAACTTGCCTGGTAGAGACCTGTTGATCGTACGATGCTTTGCGAAGCTTAGGACTGCTCACGAAGCAAGCGACCTTCCTGTCATCATTGCTGAGGCCTCCATGCTCTGCAATCTTCTTGTTTGAGGTCGTGTAGATGACGCCAAGCTGGGGACGAATGATGATGTCTGGCACCGCAGGATCTTTCAGAGGATTGCCATAGCCCTGGTCGGTTAGACTGTCTCCATATATGATGTCTTCAATCTGAAGAGTGCCGCGAGCAGCATTCAGGTTCTTAACGGCCGTGTTCAGAGTGGATTGGTCCTCCAGGAAGATCAAAGCGATATCGTCAGTGGTAGCGAAGGAGACTTTAACACCAGTCGACGAGGATACCAACTTTGGATCGATCTTTCGGAATAGCTTTGGATCAATTGGTGCTTGGCCGTGCTTGGAAGCCACAACTATCAAGGTATCTTCGTAGATACCTTTGGACTTGAGGGCTGCAACTAACTTCCCGAAAGAGGAATCTACGAAGTCAAGTGCTTTCAAGAGATCTGGGGTGAATGCTAGAGAGCCGTTCTGGTAACCCTTGGTTTTTTGACCAACAGAAACAGCTTGGAAATTTCCACCAAAAAGAGCTGGGGTGGTCGTAAGACCAGGAGCTTGGACTTCGGCGTGTTCTGGTGTTTTGCCATCAATCCACTTCAAAAAGGCGTCGACATGGAGCTGATCATACGCGATAGTGGCATCGACAGTGTTGGCAACGGCGGCAATTTCAGGAAAGTAGCCTACTGTGAGGCCCTTTCCAGAAGGACCACGGACAAGATCGTAAGCTGGATGTTTGTCGGCATATGCGGTCTGCTTCCCGCTGGCTTGCACAAGTTCCCAGATGGTATTAACCCGGAGGCGTTGATGCGGGTAAACCTGTTGGCATTTGCCATTGATAATGGCCTGGGGAAGATTTTCAGGGTCGATACCACCGGAGAAGAGCTCGGAGGAGTTGTAATCCTTGCTCTCGTCGTAAGCGACTGATAACTGTCAGCAAACCCAACTCAGCTCATGTGTGTCAAATGGTACTGACCTTCCGCTCCCGGATTCCCAGAACAGCGAGTCTTTGATACGGAAAATGGGTCATAGAAGCTGCGATCGTACGTATCATCATACCAGACGCCTGTCGTTCTTGGGCTTGCGCCGGTGAATTGATTCAAAATGCCGGGAAATGAATCGGAAGGCGCCGAGGTGAAGGCATTGGTGTATTGGTACCCGTGCTCCAATAGCTCCGCAATATTAGATTTAGGGCGCTGTGCCACATACTTGCCGACATCACTCGAGTGGAGGCCATCAACGCTGAAGACGGCAACATGTTTGAACGAGCCTGGGTCAACGTTCCATGCCGAGACAGTAGTGGCAGCTCCAACAACAGCAGCGAGGCAAAGATTTTGAAACATCATATTTTCAGGAGATGACAAGCAAAGATGCTGAAAATATTCCACCCAGATGGCCAAGGACGAAGCTCTTTAATATACCCATCGTGCTTCTCGCGCGACGCCACTGACATGGGGTTTGGTGTCTTTACTGGTGACTGGGAGCACTTGCAGTCACCATCAGTGATTTTCCAAGCACGTTCCTACAATTCACACTTATGCACCTTCCTCAATTAGCGAAGCTGCTTAGTAGGAGCCTCAGAACAAATAACAGGCGACCATTGGAGTAAGCACGTGTCGACCCACGCTAAGACGGCCGATCGATCGTGACTCGGCCGAAGCCCTTCCTGAGCTCAGGGACGGTATTGAGTCTGTGATACGTGAGCTGTGTAGCGTAATATAATCCTGTCTGCCTTGCAGGCAAAGAATCGCAATGCTCAAGCACGTGTCAAACATATACTTAGCGTGGAGCATCAGTTCCTAAGGGTTTGGGGTTATAAACCTAAGCGACAGCCCGTCCCCCACAGCCAAGTTCATTCGACGACCATCAAACGTGTATCTGAAGCTTGGCCATGATTGGGTGGTTCAACTCATGGAGATATGCATCTTATTGATCTATCAGCACTACCTTAATCATTGCAGATCTGATGAGATCGTTAGCTTGGGCTCTTAGCGGCGGGGGATCGAGGTGACATGAATCTTGAACGAACTCAAGGAAGTCCCAAATTCCCGTCCCTAACTATCATCAAGTGTGTCCATGAAGGTCATCGACCTCACCTCCTGTCCGTTCGTGAAGTGATTGTCTATCGTATTCGCGCCTTCGTCGTCATGGGTCTTGAAGCAAATCCGATTTATATATGGAATTACAGCGTGACACGGGGATTGCTCGAGCCAGCTGTTCCTCAATAAATAACAATACGGGATGGTGACCTCCTGCTTCAGCTTTTTCATATACCCAATGCGGAGAAAGTAATTGGTTTGATTTGTATGGTCGCTCTGACGTCAATCTCGGCTTTTCTATGCGTTGTCCTGCTAGAACAGCCAAAGGGCATGATACTTAAAACCTCGATTCCAACAAATTGCATCAATAATGATGGAAGCTTGCCTAGCATTTCATTGGGACAGAAGCGAAGGAGATTTTACTGAGTCTAAATCGATGTGAAGATCTCTGGGCAATTAGGAGATGGGAATAGAATAGCTAGTTGCACGTACTTCACCTCTTGCTGAGGTACAGTGTGTAGATGTGGTCGCTAGGCGACTAATCTTCCCTGAACGAGCAATCGCTGCTGGTGAGAATCAAGTGTAAGGGGTCACGCAGAGATAGCGTTCGTAGGCGGGCGAAAGCAGCCAAGATTGCTTCTGGTCATTGAGGTGAATCACAGGAAGGTAATGTGAATTTATCTGGGTCTTTGAGATATTGTTTGCTTTCGGTACGCCATGGGAGAGGGAGAATATGGCTTCCATAACATCTACCTGAGTAAGTTCGTTCCTGTCTGCGGTATGGCAAAAGAGGGGACTCGTAGGACTACAATGGGCATGTCCGAAATTAGACCAAAGATTGGTATCCAGACTGCCACTTTCACATCGTACGATACATTCATACATACTGCTCTTCCCCAACCCCGATTCAATTCATACACCTCCTATGTCAGTGGCCGATTGCTCCAATCCGCACCATTTGTGCGAGGACGACTACACTTCAGCCTTCAATTGCGAGTGATATAGCAAGTCATGTACTCGAAACAGAATCCAATATTACATGGACTAGATTCACCATGCTCATTTGATATTGCGTTCCAATTTTTCAACCTTCATCGGCGAAATCTAAAGGTTCATCGAGCAATTAGGTCAACGAGCATCCAGGATCACTCTCTTGTAGATAATCCACTTGATTTGGATGAGTTTTGGAGTAGTTTGTCAGATGATCGAAGTACGTAAGTACTTATACCTATACGAAATTCAAGAGGAGGAAGTACGGAACTCTTGGCGCCGGGTAAATATCGGCTACCAATTTATATGGAATCGAAAAAGATTGGTCCCTGCCAGACAAGAGACACTGGTCTTGGGCTCCTCCATAAAGTCATGGCTGTGGAGCAAATAGGGACTGTCTCGAGCCAATCTACGGCTGTCCAACTTCCTGTCTTCGATACGACTGCTTTGTCAAGCTTGACCCAAAGAATAAAGAGTAATCGTGAAAAGCATGGGAGGGGTTCTGCAGTACAGTCCAGCCCCGCAAACTCAAAAGTGAAGAAAGAGAAGAAGAAGGCGGCAAAAACAACATCTCATCTCGAAGTCTCAACGCTGAAGACGGCAGCTAAAGGACGTGAGAGCAAGACGCCAGCAGCAACAGCAAAGCCCAAGACCACTGCGGCGCCGAAGCCTATCCAGGGCAAGAAAAGACTGCACGATGGACGGCTTAAAGAGCCAGGGAAACAGAAGAACACAGGTAGCGTTAACAGTATCGCGCTTGGGGACAGAGCACCAAGATCTGCGAAAGGCGGAGATTTCGATATCGACGGAGATATGAAAGCCGTTGGTGGCACTGAAGATGATATTGACCTGATCGCGGATGCTCACTCTGGGTCCGAGATTGAAGACTTGGGTGGGAAGTTGGTTGGTAATGATGTACAGAAAGACTTACAGCGATTGATCCGCCAGCTTGGAGTGGACCACATGGCCAAGGATCAGCAATCGGAAGATACAGCTTCGGAGGAGGGAGTTGAAGGTCACCAGCAAGCGAATGGGGCTAGTGTCATTGGAATGACTGCAATGAAACAGGCGAACACAAACGGCACCCAGCCGGGTAGATCAGCGACCAAACAGTCCGGGAAGGGTGCTTCTTCCTTAGCTTTCCAGCCTCAATCCAATTGGCATGCTGTTGAGCTACCTACGCTTCCTTTACCCACTCAAGAAACCATAGCTCTACCCGTAGAGCTGTCCAATAGCATCTACGGATATGCTAAATCCCTTTTAGATGAAGAGAACAAGCAGTATGCGGGACATAGTCGGTCCACTTCGTCCGCACACCAATTTTACTCTACCATAATGTCAACAGGAACACTTTCGGATAAGATATCTGCTTTAACCCTCTCGGTCCAAGAGTCTCCAGTCCATAACATGAAGGCTCTGGAGAGTCTTGTTGGCCTGGCACGTAAACGTAGCAGAGGTCAGGCGGTCGAAGTCCTTGGAGCGCTGAAAGACCTTTTCGGTCCAGGAAATCTTCTCCCCTCAGATCGTAAGTTGAGACAATTTGTCAGTCAGCCAGCATTATCCGCAATTTTTAGTCCTACAGACTTTCATTGGACGTCAAAGGATACACTGCCAAAGCCCTTGAAACCAGTTCATTTGATTCAATGGGCCTACGAGGATTGGCTGAAGACCACGTACTTTGAAGTACTCAAGATCATTGAGACCTGGTGCAATGATGAGGTAGTCTTTGCAAGAGGTAAGGCAGTAGTCTACGTCTGTCAGTTGTTGAGAGACAAACCTGAGCAAGAGTCAAATCTACTGCGTCTGCTAGTAAATAAGCTTGGTGATTCGGACAAGAAGATTGCTTCCAAGACTTCGTTCAATATTCTACAGCTTGAGACTACCCACCCACTCATGAAGCCCACTATCATTGCAGCTATTGAAGCAGACCTCATATTCCGGCCCGGTCAGAGCTTGCACGCAAAGTATTATGCTACAATAACCTTGAACCAGACCGTGCTGAGTGGGAAAGAAGAAGGTGTCGCAAGGAAGTTGCTGGATATCTACTTTAGCATGTTCGTTAAACTACTGGAGAAACCTGACCTGGCGAAGCCTGCTGTGACAGGGGTCAACAACATTATTATCAACAGGAAAGGTGAGGTACAGGGTGGTGGTGGAGCTGGGGGCAAGAAAGCACAGAAAAAGCTCGAGGAAAAGGAAAAGGCTACAAGCGTCGACGAGGATCTTCGAGAAAAGATGCTTTCAGCTGTGCTCACTGGGGTCAATCGTGCAATGCCGTTTACCAATACCAATGACGAGTCATTCGAGAAACACTTGGATACCCTTTTCAAAGTAACCCATTCCTCGAATTTCAATACCAGCATCCAAGCGCTTATGCTCATACAACAGCTCAACGGCTCTCACCAAGGCTCGGTAGATCGGTTCTATCGGACGTTATACGAATCGCTTCTTGACCCCAGGCTCCTCACGTCTTCGAAGCAAGCACTGTATTTGAATCTGTTGTTTAGAACGCTCAGATCTGATCTCAACATTAAGCGGATCAAGGCTTTTGCCAAGCGATTACTACAAGTCGTGGCCATGCACCAGCCATCGTTCACATGCGGAACCCTGTACCTCCTGAGAGAACTCGAAAGCGTCTTCGCCAACCTTGAGGCTTTCATAGATCAGCCCGAAGAAGACGACGATGAGGAAGAGAACTTCAAGGACGTGCAAGAAGTCACAACCAACGGAACAGGAAATTCGCAAATACCTCGCTCCGTCCCAATTTCCCAAACAGAAAGGTCACAGAAATACGACGGTCGTAAGCGCGACCCTGAATACAGCAACGCGGATCACTCCTCCCTCTGGGAACTCACCCCCTTCCTCACCCACTACCACCCCTCCGTATCCCTCTTCGCCACCCGTCTCCTCACCCACACGCCCATGCCTCCCAAACCCGACCTCTCCCTCAACACCCTCATCCACTTCCTCGACCGCTTCGTCTACCGCAACCCGAAAACGACCCACACCCCCAAAGGCGCCAGCATCATGCAACCCATGGCCCACGGCGGCGGCGGCGGCGATTCCAGCGCCCTCCTCGTATCCGCCTACTCGGACAAGGACCGGAGCCGAGCGCCGCTGAACTCGGAGACGTTTTGGAAGATGGAAAGTGGGATGGTTAATGCTGACGAGGTGTTTTTCCACAAGTATTTCAGTACGCTGGGACGGGGGAGGGAGAGGGCGCAGAGGAGGAAGAGTAAGGCGGAGGGGAAGAAGGAAGATGCAGGGGGCAGCGATAGCGAGGGTGGGAGCGCCGCGGGGGACGAAGACGAGATTTGGAAGGCGCTGGTTGAGAGTCGACCTGAATTGGACGAGGGGAGCGATGGTGGTATCTTCAGCGACGATCATTCCGAGATTGAAGACAGTGATGAAGGCGCGCTGTTGGATCTTGACGATACAACAGACGACGACGATGCACCGCTCGCTAGCGACGAAGAAGACGTACCGAGCGACCTTGACGCAGCAGCCTTTGAAGCTGAAGTGCAGACGGGCAAGAAGAAGAGCAAGAGTAAGGGTAAGAAACCGGAGGAGGAGGGAGAGACCCGAGGAGCGAAGAGGCGCCGGATGAAATCTCTGCCGACGTTTGCGATGGCGGAGGAATATGCTGAGATGTTGGGGGATGGGGATGGGGATGAGGATGTCGGGTGAGTATGGGTGACGGATGAATACATAGTACTTCAAGGTAGATAGATGGATCGTATGGTCAAATTTTTGTTATGAGAATGACTGAAGTGGATATGTATGGAGAGAAAAAGTATAGAGATCGCTCCTTAACGCGCCATCGCCATCGCCATGGCTTCCTTTATTGACAATCATGTAATGTACTCCGCACACTCCGTTCCAATAGCATCAAGAATTCCCCCCGTACAAAATATCAAAAGAACCAATAAACAACCGCTCATTCTCCGTCCTCCCAAGCCAACTCATCACCAACACCCTTCCCCGCCTCCCCCTCCTCCACCCTTTCCCCCCCCTCAACAACCATCCCAACCCCCTTAACAGGATGCAACAGCACCCCCGGCAAACACATCCTCCCCTCCCCCGCCAACTCCTCCTGCTCGCCCCCGTCATTATCGACTTTATACCCCAACCACCTTCTCCACAGATTCGGCGCAAATCCCGCATCGTAAAACCACGTCGTGCCCTTGAAATTGTGTTCGCGGCCCCCATACACGCTCGTGCGCGCGCCGCCGGACGCCCCGTTGCGGCCGCCGTTCATGACGCCCGCCAGGTATTGCGGAGGCCAGCGGCGGTCGATGAAGACGGGGTGGGGGGCGTAGACGGCTTTGTAGCCGTGATGGAGGGAGATGGACGCGGGCCACATTTCCGTGAACATGTGGTGGCGCGCGAGGACGGTTTCGCGGTGCATGGTGCGGAGGAGGCGGCGGGAGAGGCGGGAGGAGGTGCCGATTGTGGCGCGACGGGGGGGGAGGGCTCGGGTGGTGTTGTAGCCGGTGACGTCGGAGACGTAGAACCATGTTGTGCCGTCGGGGTCGAAGAGGGGGCTGAAGGTTATGAAGTCTGCTTCTTCGCCGACGCCCCAGGTGTATTTGTCTTTTTCGTAGGAGGTGGGCGGGATGGGGTCGTCGTAGTCGGCAGTGAGCATGTCTTCGGGGCCTTCGGGACCCCAGACGGGCTTGTCGCTTTTGCCTTGTGGGGAGCCGGGGATGTCTGCAGCGGCGCCGGCTTTCAATCCCGACCAAATGTTGTTGGGGTTGTCTGTTCCCATCTCCGTCTGCACACGGATCATCTGTTTGAAATCTTCCCAGGAGCCGTGCACGGACGGGAGATAGAATCGACCGTTGCGCTCCCAGAGGCCCTTGCGAGGCTGACTTTTGGTCCATTGTCTGACTCGGTCGAAGAGGTGATACCATTGGCCTGTGTACCGTACATCCATCTCCCAATTCCATACGTACTCGTACTCGGGGTGTTGATGTGAGAAATACTGCAGGGCCATATATTGGCTTCGATAGACCCCATGGACGGGAAGGTCTCGGAAGAAACTCTCTTCGAGACCGCCATAGACGAGGCCCATCTGTCTCTCGCTCCATAAGCTACCCATACCACGAAACTCTTCGGGGAGCGAATTCTCGAGCACTCGATCATAGATTTGTTGCTCGGCCCAGATAGGGACGTTGTCGTCCTTGACGTGTATAAGAAAGTGAATCGTGTACTCCCCACCGGACAGGAGCGAGAGTTCTGCGATCATGGACCGCAGATAGATGATGTCTTCCACACCATAAACATGATCCCACCATGTACGAATCACAATGGCAGTACGCGGGAGAAGAGTCTTCTCCACCTTACCTTCACTCCCAATATCAATTTCACTTGCCGTGGCAGTGATGTTGTCTCGCTTCTTCAGACTCACCATATTGGGTACCGCTCGTGGTCCATCCTTACTCAACTCCCCAGAGCTACCCCCGCGACGCGTGGTCTCGTTCGGAGGGGATGGAAATCTCAATTGATTCTTGAGCGAGCAAGCTTGTTGTGCCTGTGCCCACCCTACCCTGCGGTAGTCTACCTCCGGAGCGTTGTTTGGTCCTTCCCACATGTCGTCTGCACCTTCTCTTTCGCCGCTCAGTCCAGCGCCAGTACCACCCCTCCTTACCGAGTAGCCAAAACCATAGGGCCCCAGTCTTCCGAATCTCTCAAAGCAGATATCGTTGCGCAAGCCAAGGACATCGTGAGATCCCATGACAGCATCTGGTTGTCCTTGGGGTAGGCCCTCGTAATACCGGACTTGAGGTATTCGCACATGGCCTTCGACATCCAGATAGCATTCTTTCTTCTCAGCATACACTGAGGTATAATTCGATGACTGATAGTCTGGGTAAGGATCAAAGGCGTTACTCTGTGGGATGGGGGTTTGCGCTCGTGCTGCAATTGAGCCATTGGTTGGTGTCGGCTCTTGATCACTTGGGTACTCTGGTATGATCTCGATCTTGGGCCTCAGAGACCTTACTCCACCGAAGTACCTGGTCAAGAATGGAAAGTCTTCCCACAAGGGTGGCTTCGGCGGACCTTTATTTACCAGCCCCAGTTCAAGCTGCTTTGACGAAGTCCAGCTTGCTCTGATTAGACTGACAACGAAGATTACTAGAGTTGTGAAGAGTGCCAAACAAAGATATCTGGTCGTCTTCTTGCTTGGTGGTTTGTAGGACTCGATGCGGCCTTTTCTTTTCGACCGAGGCTTTCGTAGCATTGGCTGATAGGATCCAGATGTTTCGCGGGATGAATTAGAGTATGATGATGGAATGTCATGGCGGTCATAGGCAAGGGAGGAGTCTGAAAGTTCGTCGTCGTCTTTCTCAAGATCTTTGGAAGTTCCCATATCGTAACGGTCCTCCTCATAGAGGTCAGGATTCGGGCGGTGTTGTTTACCCATGACAGATCAGTGATGGAAGATGTAATGCCTCTCAATCTCAGCCAGCAATGGCTACTGGTGTATAGCTTTCATGTAGGTCATCCTTGTGGGCATTTTGATGTCATGTCGCGTGGACGAATCCTCGGAAGTCAATAAAGGATTGTTGACTAGGCGACTATCGCGCCAAGTTATAGAAATAGCCTTAGAAAGCACTGGCACACTGGTAATGCAACCAAACCATCTTCGCAATTCACCTGGTCGCCTCGTCACACTCTTTTCATTCATATCGGAGTCTTTGCAGTCGGCCAGGTCGGCTTCATCGCCTCTGTCGATTCGTCGATTCATCTTTGTCGCAAGGCCCCGCTGTGACCAGCGAGTGGTCTTCTTCCGAATCGTCCAACTGGCAGCCACCCTAGGGAACGCTTCCTTTTCCGTGGCCCTGCATCCTTGGACCAGGTACCTTGGTACTTCTGCGCGAGCTGTGGGCGTCTAAAGCGCTTGATGCCTTTCCGCCGTTGAAGGATGCTTTCCGCTGAGACTTCAGATCTATGAGAAGGAGGCTCCAGTCAGATAGCCACCAGAAATGTATACTGTGGTATGGTCAGGCAAAGTTCGAGGCCTCAGTGTGAGCTGGCCTGACCTGCTGCTATCCCAAGCAGTTGTGGCTCCTTCCGGTCTGGCCATCTCCCGCTGCTTTGGGCTAAACAGGTCTGGCATACCCCTCCTATCTTGGCTGGCCTGGATCCGCACACATCGAGATCTTCATGCTGACGCCCAAGTGGATACCGTGGACTGCAAGCCATGGGGACTTTTGCCCTTGTTGTGACTATTAGGTCCCGATCTGGCCAATATTGGGTGCGTGGAGCGAGCAGCCAACGTCCTCACTCCTTCTGTTTGTGCTGCCTGTTGAATGTGCATTTGCTTCTTCACTGCTTGGTATGGTGCAGAAGACACAGATTCGAGCAAGGCAGCCGAAATCGGCATCATTCGAGCAGTGGTGTCTGTGCGTTCCTGCAGCAAGGTATTATGCCGGTCAACGCTTTCAGGCAGTTGTGCGTGCATCTGGACCAAAGAGCGGTGATAGTGATTGTCACACAAGTGCTGAAGACGCCACTAACAACGATCAGCTATCAACTTCACCCCTTGCCGGTCTCGCATTATTCTGTTATGCTATCCAATGCTAATGCTGGTGCTGGTGCTGGTGGGGCCCAGTTCCGCTTCAGTCACTTTTCATTCCCGGAAGGCCTTCCGATTGCTCTGATGTCACATGCCAATCCCTTCACTCTTCCTGCTCACCAGTTCTCCTTCAACATCAATTTCTCTCCCTCTCTCTTCTCTTCTCTCTTCTCTCCCCACAACCGACCCATTGTCTCTTCCATGCACAGTAATCAGCCTGTTCCCTGCGACGACCACATATTCCACTCTCATTCAGAATCCCAAACTCTGTTCTACTGCTCCCGCTTCACGCATCGTGATTTGGTCTCGGTAAAGTGCATGGAAGACTCTATGAAACATCAACACCTGCCTGCTCATCAACAAGATCGTTTCGCTACGAAGACCTACTTCAAACCAGTTCGTCAGGTACCATTGATGGGCCCTTGAATGAATGCTCTTTTCACATTGATTGAGATACTCCTTTCCAATCATTGAGTTTGCCTGCTCATCGTGTAAACAAGGATAGAAAGTACTCTGGCACAGGTCAAGAATGGCAGCTTCTCGCTCGCGCAAAGTCTCATCGACCTGGATGTTAACGTTATTCTCTAGGTATCAATCAGTCCACTCTCCCAATTAGGTCTTGCTCACCATGGCAGCCGTCTACGAATCTACCCATGATGAATTCTCCAACATCCTCATCACTCAATCTTCTCCAAAGCTCGCCTACTTGCTCTACTCCAGCATCTTACTCTCCATCCTTCTTCCCGCCTATCGCATCATCTTCAAAGACTATCACGCATTCTTAGCCCTGGGACCCGGCGGCACCCCGAGCACCTTCTATGGCTACCTGCGTGTCACCTACCTGCGTTTGTTCACACTCCGAGATCCATTTCAGCCTCCTTCTCTTGCTCTCCCCATGTACCCTCAGCGCGGCTACTTGCGAACTCTTCCCCATCGTCTAGGATTTCGCCCTGTGGTGGCTGGGATCGCACCTCATCGTCAGCTGAACCAAAAGCCCGGACCCCTACTGCATCACGCTCTTCGTGCCGCTTTTCACAACCTGACGGATGAATTCCCGTCTCTCATCCGAGAAGGCAACTCTTGCTTTGAGAAGCACGGTCTTGCCCTCTTCTTGTCTGCATTTGCTCACGAGCATCCTGCGGATACCCCACATCCAACGGTCAGCCATCTCAACCCAACCTGCCAAGATACTGGAGAAATTTGCCATTTACATGCCACGGTAAGCCTCTCTTATCAAGGGTTGCTGGAAACATCTCATTCTACGGAAAACTCTGCTTTCATGTCAATAACCTTTCACGAACGTTGATCATGAGATTCAATCTCAAACCGTGTCCCAAGTCCTCTCAATTTGCTTTTCTTACCCTTACTGCCCAAGCACCCAAGATAGTTACTTCTGCCGTCCCCACCGCCAGCACAACTTTCAAGCCATCCAGCCAATACTAATCATTTATGTATTCCGCCTCTACAGGATTCTAGTATGCATCTCACTCTCCACCCGCTCGACGCAGTAAGCCACAACGATCCCATCTTCCGCAATGTCGCTGCTGACGAAGTCAAAGGCACAAGTCATCGGCTCTGGATGGGGCGAGCGCCATCCGCTTGCAGGCTGCTCAATCCACGGCAAACGTCTTTTGCCTTCAGGGTTCGTGATGGTATATGCCCCACGCGAGGAGAGCGACGTCGCTACGGTCATGGAGATTGTCAAAGCGGGAGGCTGGTGGGTCGGAGGCGTGGATCTGGGAGCCGGGAAGGCTGAGAAATGAGGGAGTGTGAAAGGGGATCGACTGGAGAGTCGAATCCTAGCCAGGATGGGGCTCATAGCTTGACTAATATAGCAGTAGCAGATGACTGACGCTCGACGGGAAAGATGAACAGACTGGCGTACTATATGCTGCGTTCTTTGCTTGAGGAGCAACCAAGCGGATTGCTTCGAAAACTATACCAAAGCGGGGACTCGCGGAGTTTTAAAAAAGGAGCTGAAATGGCGATACCGCTTAACACAAAACAAAACAAAACAAACAAAAGCCAAAATAGCTTAAAGCAAATAACAAGTATTCCATTAGGTATCTAAGACATCATTTTCCATCACCAAGTTTCTCGGTGAACCATAACTGGTGGATGGCATTCTCTACCACCCTTTCCCAACTTCCACTCTTCCCCATCGCTGTGCATGTCCCATGTACATTCCCATCTCCACTTCCTCTTCCACTTACTAGATAAGCAGACTACTCAATTCCCACCCTACCTTACCTCTCTCGCATACACACTATCACTATCTTTTGATTTCATACCTCATACCTCATACCTCATACCTCAAACCTCAAACCTCGATCTCCAAGATGACAGATGCGAGATGCCAGATGCCAGATGCCAGATGCCAGATGCCAGATGCCAGATGCCAGATGCCAAATGACAAATGCCAGAAGACAGATGCCCCTCTACTTCAGTACTCTGGACAATCGAGACGGCTTAACATTGAATAGCATTTGGGGGTAATGGCGCTGAAGTATATATACCAGAGGAGAGCTATGAGAGGATGTCATCTGTTGGTCTAGGTAGATATACGGAGTGGATGGTGGGTAGGATTAAAAAAATCCGCAAAGAAGGTGCTTTCCTTCGGACTTTTTCGCAAGCTCCGTGGTTGGTCGTTCCCTTTATGAAAGAAAAGAAGAAAGATCATGCACGTGAATAAGTAAGTAAGAATTGGAGCGAAATGGATGTTACCATGTATATGTATGTCTGGTAAATAATGATATCGCATGTAGCTCACTTAGGTAGCCATGCTGGATTCTAGAGCTAGAGCTAGAGCTAGAGGGGGTATACCTGTCGTTGAAGACGACGCCGTCGCAATGCCTGTGCAGGTTTTCAGTTCATCATAACGCCAGCGGATGCTTTGTTTTCGTGATGCGCAGTGTGGGGTGTTGAGACCTCTTTTCCTGCCGCCGTACCGATGTCGTTTACTCGTATGTCCATTTGTTTTGCGATCATTACTCCTCCGCCCATCTCCGCTCTCGCAGCGGCATCTCTATTCCTGCTCTCGCACGGCTACCGTCCTGTTCCGCTCTCCACGCCCAATATTCTCCCAGCCGGATCTCGGCGTACGAGGCGTAGTCGAAGTCTATTTGCGAGATCGTGGCTTGGATGAGGGCCCAGATGCCCCAGTAAAGGCCTGGGATGCCACGATATGCCTCGACCTCTTCGAACAAGCGGTCGACACTTTCGCTTTGCTCGGTCTTGGTCCATGTGGTGGCGTAATGGGATATGTATTCGTCGATAAAGGCACGACGCGTGGAGCGGGTTGGGAGAGCGCTGTGGTCGCAATCGAAGCCGCCCCATTCGGCGAAGTGGTTGGCTATGTCGAAAGCGGCCGGGGAAGGGACGGCGTATTCGTAGTCGATAAAGGCGATGGTCTCGGCGTTGGAATCTTTGTCGACGGTTGGACGAGGCTGAATGATGACATTCCCACTGAGGAGGTCGGTATGGCCGAAGACCAACTAGACGGGTGTGTCAGTGACCGATCCGGGTATGAGAGCTTTTCTTGGCGTACTGGCTGCTTCCCAAGCCCTGGCGTATCTCCCAATTCGGATACCGTACGCTCCAGTTCCTTCTGCAGTACTGCCTTTCGATTTGTCTCAGGCTCGTTGGTAGTCGGTAGTGCAAATACCCATTTCTGCATGATGGTCCAAACGTTTGGGACTGGTAAATTAGGAGTGATTGCGTTTATAGATTCAAGGGAAGGAAGTGACTTCGGCAAAGGCGAATTGACGAGCGGGATAGGAGGCTCAACGTCCTGAAGAAGGGCCGTTCGTTCCGCCGACGTTATAGGCAGAACCGAATGCCAATGCGCCAATTTTCTCGCAACTCCTCGCCAGACTGGCGCTCTTCTTAGATCTTCTGGAGTGCATACGCGACCTCGAATGAACTTGTAGATCAGGCCATTGTTGAAACGAGCGAGCAGGGGAGGGGCAAGCTTGTGCTGGGCGAGAAGAGAGTGAGATGTTGCCTCCTCTGATGGGTAGTCAGTATTTTCCGGTTGGCAAGATTGCGATAGGATGGTGGCCTAGAATGGGCTGTGGAACCCACTCTCACGATCGATGAGCACTTCGGTCCCCTTTCCATAGGCCCGGAGCAGTACCGCTTCATTATCTGTCTGCTCGTCGGTGATACCAGGGCGTCGTTTCACAGCCTTCAACAGCTGCATCATCAATGTTAGTATTGTGCATAGGCGCCACTACGCCCGGGCAACGCAGGTGCGAAGAGACGTACAGTATTGGTAATCCCGTCGGTGAAGCGGATGAATTCGATTGGGCCTTCCCCGTGCTCCCATTCCGGAAGAATCGTCAAGATCAGACGTAGGGCAGAAGATTGAGAGTCGGCATTGTTGTAGGAAAGCGGAATATGACGAAGGGTCTGGGAATTGCCAGGATTATTCACAAACATATCTCAGAGAGGAGCAAGGTCATTCCAGTGTAGATGCCCCACAACTTCACGTATCACGGAAGTACCAGGCCCCTTCGTTCGAGGTGGCAACGGACGACGCTGCGGTCGGGATGGGCCGTTGAGTGTAGAGGCTCTCATAAGAAGCTGTGATGTTCCGAGTTGCACCTGCGTCGAGGCCGCGAGACATAGTCAGGAACTTGGGTAGGCACGACTATTTTGATCCTGTTAGGATGCAGTACTCACTCCGGTATTGGATGACAACTGGACAATAACAAGGATGGTGCAGCCTCTTCGTAGATACGTTACATATACTCTATGCTAGCCATCCGGCTGTGTGTAGAGTGTTGTACGTACCCTGGCTTAGGTAGGCACGTAGGCGGTCCCTGGCGTGGTCGCTGTCGTTGAAAGGGATCTACTAATCGGCGCCCCGCCCCTAGTCGCTACTAGGAGCGTAAAGTAGCGACTAGGGGTGGGGCGCCGATTACTCGTACCTTATGTAACTCCCGAGACTAACTTTTAGTGTCTTGGGCCTTCGCCAGGAGGAACACTACGCCGGAATACAGTCGGTATTTCTGAAAGCCTGCTCATGAGTTATCAAATTTACACGAAATATACATCAGACTAGACTAGCGTGTATGTAAAAGAAACATCGGGCTACCTGTCCTCTTATTGGTGCGCATGTCCTTTTCTATGGACAAGGGGCCTTATCGATCTTAACGGCGTGACAGAGTTTCGTTTCGCAGCCACCTTACCTGATCGTGACACCAAAGCCGGTCGCCAATCATCCTACCCCACACATCTATACGGTACCTTACACGATCTGACGTTCGTGGCGTTGGTGCCACTAGAATATCTGCAGGTGGAACGTGGAGACAGCTTCGACCAGATATGTACTACTAGTAACTCCAAGAGATCAGCTACCCGTTCCAATGATGTCTCCCCTTGCGCCGTCCGTGCCTGGAAGATACTACCTAGCTTGGCCTACGCCGTCTTGCATCAGTAACTCACTCAATGTGCTCCAATATCCTGACTAGGTAATTGACTACTTTCCCCAATTTGTACCTTCTTTCTGTCCAGATCCATTGCTCTTTTCGCCTCGAAAGAATCCGTCTCCCATATTCTCGAACCCTTGTATCAACATCTACGTCTCCATAGCCAACTCAACTGCTGCCGAACCCTACCTACTCTTGCGGTGGTAGTACATCCCAGTATCTAAATATTCAACGGGCTTTATCCCTCAATTCCCACTTCCCGCCTCTCCATTGCAACGGGTGCTTGAGGACGGACCCCTCCCACCTTCGTCGCAATGGGTAGTGAGACATACTCTCCTTACGCAGTAGCGGAGAGTGAACCGGTAGCATGGAAACCGGGAGAAGAAATGGCTGCCGCTGCGTTCATTGGTGCCGCCATTTATATAGTGATTGACCTCAATGTGGGCATTTTTCGCATATTTAAAAGACGCCGGGGTCTCTACTATTGGTCGATGCAACTCGGGACACTTTTCTGCCTCGTGGATGCGCTTGGGGTAATACTCAAATTCCTGGCGCCGAATACCAAACATATCTGGGGTCTCTATACTGCTCTACTTCTCTGCGGCTGGACAGTCTATGCTCCAGCTCAACTTCTCGTACTATACTCCCGATTACATCTTGTGAACGATAATCACAAAACACAGCGATGGGTCTTCTACATGATCATCTCAACGTTCTTCTTTCTCATTATTCCAACTTGGGTTGTTGTTTGGCCAGCGTACGATCCCGATCCGAAGGTATCATCTCTTTGGTCCCCACGTGACGCTATCGTGGAAAGGTGTGCTCATGCTTCCATGTTTCTGCTCTTCGTCGTGTAACTGATTAGGGGCTAGATACAACCAGATCGGATTTACCCTTGTCGAGTGCGTGATCAGCGGAATATATATATGGTCATTGCTGGGTCTTTTGAACCTCAAGTCCAGTGTCCGACAGCGCCGCGTAATGCTCGATCTAATCTACGTTAACTTTATTATATTGTCTCTGGACTTTCTCGTTGTCATCCTTCTTTATCTTAACCGAACCGTACGTAGTCCTTGGTGTTGTCCACGTCCGATGGCGTGTTGGAGTTTTGAGATGCAGAAAGCCGATACTGACCCATATTTATGCAGGGCAGCTCGCATCCCATACAGATATTCAGCTACGCTGTGAAATTACAGCTAGAATTTGTTGTGCTGAACCAGCTCATGGCCGTTGCTGCTCGAGGGCTTCAAAGAGAGAATTTCGAAGAAAGGCGGTACCACCACGGCTCTGCAGCTGATGCTTTCTCCGCTGAATGTCGTGAGTGGGATAGGAAACAAAACATTGCAGTTCCAAATGAACCTCGAGGCAATCAGCAAGAAAGCCAAGATGTAGCTCAGCCAAACGGCTCTTTTCAGATTACACTTCCCTCGCCTGTATTATCGAGAGAGCACCAGACAACCTCAACATCTATCGCTGAGAGCGGATCCAAACAAACAAAATCGCACCCGCTAGCGCCAAAGGGCACAGCTCGGGACGGAAGTTACGACCATGGAACACGGGATCGATGTGGTTCCCATACCGAACCAGATCGTCCTTTGGAAGGCTTCTTCGATAATACCGACGCCGCCAGTTACGATGATCCTGATTTGATCCGTCATAAACCTAGTGAGGCATTCTCTGGCGAAACATTAGGCTCTCGTGAGGATGAGACGCGTGAAAAAAGTTCTCACACTTATCCTCGACGGGCAAGAGAGGTGAAGGAACAGGCCATACGATCACTGCGTCTCTCACGCAGGGATCATGGTCAGCAGCAGCGGCAACATGACGATCAGCAGGATGGCAGCGAGCTAGAGAGGACCGAGACGAGAGTGAAAATCAAACGGCGTATTCCCAAGAACGGTAGACACAGCAAACCTGATGAAGATGAGGAGGAAGAGACTGGTGTACATATGTGGGAAAATCGGAAGGGATCACTGGTGTTGGAAGTTCCATGGTTCAAGTCCAAGACTGAGCCATAGGAGAACACGAGCAACTTTGTATATATCAGAGTAAACGAGGTTGTATATATTCACAGCTAGAAGCTTGACCTAGCGATAAATGTATCTGTTGCGTTGAGGATATTAGGTTCAAGGTGCACATCAAGAATCAGCGTAGACCCTCAGAGAGAATGGAATATGGAGCAGATTTTATCCTGATATACTACACGTCAGGCTTGCTATCAAGACAAAGTTCATTGTTTCCAAATATCGTGGGCATAGCAATTCAGGAGAAGGGCCAGAGGCCAATCTTCGAAGACATTTACGTTGCAACTCATCTGATATCCTTACGTTGTTGGTGATTTGCTGTCTCCGCGGAGGACGTCCTCATCGCCCGAGATGGATTAGCTTAACAGTTAAAGGAGTTCTAGGCATTGCTTAAGACGCCAAGCATTCGTTATCAAGCCTTATCTGAAGGAACATCAACATCCACACCCAATCGAGCCGCTATTCCTTCGGTTCTGCAAGTCCGACAAACATGGGCTTTATCTTCCTGCCGAAGATGGCGCAGGATGGATGGGTAAAGATCTATCGGTATTCGAATCTCCGCTCTTCAATGTCGCGATCCGACACCTCCTTACACAACGAAGCTCTGCTGGTCCCAAGGCATGCCGCAAGACCCCGAGCAGGCTACGGAGCGTACCAAGCTTCTCTACCACGTCGCCAACGACAGGCGGCTGAGTGCTGTACTGCAGGAGGATGAGGCTCGGTCTATTATAGGCTCATATGTGAGCAAAGATGAACAAGCTCTTGCCTCCGCACCCGTCGGAGAACGTCTACCGTACAACGACTATACGACCATAGATTGGCTTCATGATCTGGTAAAATTCTTGGACGCTGTGTCTGTATATCGTCTGATCGTACGCAGGTCAAAGACTCCTATCGTCTCCGCTCGATTCATGCTCGAAAAGGCATCAAATATGGCCTCCTTTCTACCTTCGATACCTGCTCAGGCTGGGTCGCCGCTGCACTTATTGGCATTCTCACTGCCTGCGTTGCCTTCCTCGTAGATGTGGCAGAAGCTACCGTAAGCGACTGGAAGCTGGGATACTGCTCTTCCAATCTATTCTCGAATAGAGAGACGTGCTGTACGGACAAACAGCCATTGGGCGTTCGGAATGTGAACCTGGGAGAAGGGTGCGAGTCATGGCACATGTGGACAGATAGTTGGTACGGAGCCTTTAGCATTTTCGTAGCTTTCGCCCTGGCCTACGGAATCATCAGTTCCTCCATCACCATGTTGACCAGGTCCAACCTGCCTGCTGCAGCTCCTGGTCATGGCGACAAGCACCATCAACCAGCGACGGGGAGTGAACAAACGATTACGGGAAAGAGCATATATCTGGCAGCTGGTTCGGGCATCCCAGAGATCAAAACAATCCTATCAGGCTTCGTCATTCCTCATTTCCTCGACCTCAAGGTCCTTTTAGTCAAAGCTGTCGGTGCAGTCTTTGCGGTCGCCACAGGGATGTGTTTGGGAAAAGAAGGTCCATTCGTGCACATTTCGACCTGTGTAGCATATTTAGTCGGAAGCTGCTTTCCGAAATATCGAGAGAATGGACGAAAGATGCGAGAGCTCCTGAGTGCTGGCTGCTCTTCGGGGTTGTCGGTCGCATTCGGTGCTCCAATAGGGGGAGTTTTGTTCAGCTACGAGGTATGAATTTTCGAAGCGACCATTGATAGATCACTGAGACTTCTGTAGGAGATCAGTACATACTTCCCGCGCAAGGTCCTCTGGCGAGCCTTTTTTTGCTCCCTTTGGGCTGCAGCAATCCTCAAAGCTCTCAATCCCACCGGTACCGGTAAGCTTGCGCTCTACGAGACCAAGTATGGGACGTCTTACTCTGCAATCCACTACCTGGTGTTCGTACTTCTTGGCATAGCAGGGGGTTTGTGGGGTGGCCTATTCTGCAAATGCAACTTCCTCTGGTCGAAAAGCTTTCGAAGATTCAGAATTATCAAGGACTATCCAGTCTTCGAAGTCTTTCTTGTCGTCCTCGCAACTGGTTTGCTCCAGTATCCGAATCCCATGACCCGCGAACCCGGCGACAAAATCATCAGAAACCTCCTCCAAGACTGCCGCGGCATGAAGGATTCGTGGATTTGCCGAAACGAGGCGTCTGATTCTCGCGCTGAGTATATCGGATGGTTGGTGTACGGCACGCTCGTCAAGCTCGTTCTGACGACTATCACATTCGGATGCAAAGTGCCTTCGGGTATTATCATTCCCGCTCTTGATGCTGGTGCATTTTTTGGCCGACTAGTGGGCCAGGCAATACCTGGTATCTCCCCAGGCATTTTCGCCATGGTTGGGGCTGCTGCTTTCCTAGCGGGTGTCTCCCGTATGACCATATCTCTTTGTGTCATCATGTTCGAGCTCACAGGCGAGCTCGAATATATCGTTCCGCATATGATTGCCATCCTAGTTGCCAAATGGGTAGCTGATGCCCTTGAAAAAGAGGGCGTCTACGACCTCGCCCAGACCGTACTCGGACACCCGTTCCTAGATTTGGATCACGCGATGATACTTGTTCAGTCGGAGAAAGCGCTTGTGGAAGAGCTCGTCCCTCCAAAACAGACAATGGACGACATCACCGTCCACATACCCAAAGACAACATGGTCTCGCGCCATCTCCTCGAAGAAAAGCTCGAAAAACTCAAAGAGCGCGGCCTCCTCGACGCCGGCCTCGTCCTCGTTCAAGACGGCATGCTCCAGGGCTACCTTGCGCAAGGCGAGTTGGACTTCGGTCTCACCGAGCTGGGCGAGGTCTGGGACAGCAGCTGCATGATACGGCTGTTGGGACACGCCGAGGAAGGCGAATTCGACCTGACGAGCTTTGTGGATCGGACGCCGTTGAGCATCTGCGCCAAGGCGCCGATGGAGTATGCGGTCGAGATGTTTGGGAAGTTGGGTCTGAGGCATCTGTGTGTGGTGGAGGAGGGGAGTGGAAAGTTGGTTGGGGTTATTATTAAGAAAAGGCTTGTGGTTTGGTTGGAGGGTTTGAAGCATCATTGAATGACTTTTTTGGATACTATGGACTTTATATGTTTTGAAGTGTTAAGAAGCGCATCAACGTAGCACTAAAACACCTCCAGCGAATAATTACTGTAGAGGATGAAATCATACCATCAGCCTAAAAATCTCCTTCTTCTGCAACATTCTCAACCCTACCTTCGCCCGCCAGACGGGCAGGAAGACTCGTCTCCTAGCCTTGCTCTTTGATTATTTCATACATACGCAATCACGCTCAGGAGCCATAGTAAGAATACGAGTCCATATACTCGATTCGTTCTCGTTCTTTACCTTCTCATACACGCTGCCTGTTTCCACAATGAACATTCCCGCGACAGGCAAGTCTTTCAGGCTCCGTGGAGTTAGTAGCTACCATTGACAGTTTCGGTGGAGAGGACATTGCGGATCTGAACACCAATACTTTTTCCAATCTTAGCCTGCCTTTGTAAAGTAATTATGCAAGTCGGAGATGGCAGAACATGTTCAACTCCGATCCAAGATCCCTCACTATCACAAACGGAACATAGTATACGATCATGTAAAGTGGAGTATTCCTTGGACCTAAATGCAGCCTCTTGCGGGTGACACAAAAGCAGGTCAGATCTTTATACCGAGAGCTTTCACCAACATTAAGGTCAGACGGAATATAAGGGAACTTTTGGTGGAAAAGAGGCTTTGAGGGAGCTATTTGATAAAGGATAGATACCGTGATAGCGACGCCAAGTTCTCCCCACGCTAGATAGAATCAGTAGATGCGGATGATTTCCGCGTAGCACCACACGCTTGGAAGAAATCGGTTGAGACAAAGGCAGCTGTCATGGCATCGCAGGACAGCTCTAAAAAGCGCAAAGCTGTCACTCGCGACTCTCCGCAGGCTGACCAGGTCGTATTGAGCGATGGCGGGGAGGACTTTGAAGGCACGCTCCTCAATGGCATCCACTTCGACAATGAAGATGGAATAGACACCGACGAGGAAGACCAAAGCAGCGAGCTTTTCGAAGACGTAAGCGATGGAGGTGAGGAAGTGGAGTCTAGCGATGAGGTCTTCAGCGACGAAGTGCCTACCGATGACGAGCGTGAGGGCAAGGATCCCATGATATCAAACGGGGCAACAAATTACACAATCGCTGAGGACGCCAACGGTAATCCTCGATACATCTACAATGATATTGATCCAGTATACGACTCCGACGACTCAGATGCTCCTGCGACTACGAACACCATAGGTAATATTCCAAGTTCTTTCTACGATACCTACCCTCATATCGGCTACGACATCAACGGAAGGAAGATCGCACGACCAGCGAAGGGAGAGGCCCTGGACGCTTTACTAGACAGCATTGAGGTTCCCAAAGGATGGACAGGCCTCACAGATCCAGCCACTGGAAAGCCTTTAGAGCTGAGCCAGCAGGAGCTGGAAGTGCTCAGGAGGATTCAAATGAACGAAGTGCCGGAGGATGGTTTTGATCCGTACCCAGCTACGATTGAGTACTTCACAAGCAGAACAGAGATCATGCCATTAAGCGCTGCGCCAGAACCGAAGAGACGGTTCGTCCCTTCAAAAACCGAGGCAAAGCGGGTAGCGAAGATTGTACGAGCCATTCGTGAAGGACGAATATTACCATACAAGCCCCCACCACCGGAGGAGGAAGAGGACATGGAAGTCAAAAGGTATGACATATGGGCCAACGAAGCACCCGGGCCGGCCCAACCCATGAACATACCTGCGCCGAAGCTTCCTCCTCCTGGTTATGAAGCAAGCTACCACCCGCCGCCTGAGTATCTACCTGACAAGGACGAAAAGAAAGCTTGGGAGGAGGCAGATGAAGAGGATCGCGACAAAGACTTCGTGGCCGCTGATCACGATGCCCTGAGAAAGGTGCCTGGCTACGACAAATTCGTAAAGGAGAGGTTTGAGCGATGTCTGGATCTCTATCTGGCTCCTCGCGTCCGTAGAAGCAAGCTAAATATCGATCCCGAGTCTCTGCTTCCCAAATTGCCAAGCCCTGAAGAGCTTAGGCCATTCCCTACTACTTGTGCAACGCTCTTTAGGGGACACGAGGGTCGTGTGCGCAGCTTGGCGATAGATCCTTCTGGAACTTTCCTTGCCAGTGGCGGCGACGATGGTACATTGAGGTTATGGGAGCTCTTGAGTGGTCGGCAAATCTGGTTTGTCACGTTAGAGAAAGGAGAAGCCGTTAACGCCGTCCGGTGGAGGCCAGGTACGAATGCAATCATCCTTGCTGCTGCAACCGGTGAAGATGTCTACTTGATTGCACCTCCAATATTGGACCCGGAGACCGAGTCCAAAAGTCACGAGCTCATTGACGTAGGCTGGGGATATGCGGCTATTGGGACAAGCGGTAAAGTGAAGAAAGAGCCAGCTACCCAATGGGTCCGTCCTGGGAGTCGTCTTGAAGACAAAGGAGTCCTCGTCAAATTCAGTCTTCGCAAGACGGTCAAGGTGATATCGTGGCACCGTCGTGGGGAGTACTTTAGCACTGTATCTCCACAAGGCCAGTCCAGCTCCGTGGCTATCCAGTAAGTTCTCTTCCATACATTACCACATGGCTACTAGAGAGCGATCTAACCGCGAGTGTTTTACAGTACGCTCTCCAAGCACCTAACTCAGCTTCCTTTCCCGAAGCCCAAGGGCCTGGCACAAGCTGCGATGTTTCATCCATCGAAGCCCGTTTTCTTCGTTGCTACTCAACGAATGATTCGATCCTATGATCTCTCCAAACAAGAACTGCTCAAAATCATTCAGCCGGGTGCGCGCTGGATCTCGTCCTTCGATGTCCATCCGGGCGGTGACAATCTCATAGTCGGCTCGTACGATAAGCGCTTACTGTGGCACGATCTGGATCTCTCGGTCCGCCCGTATAAGACTTTGCGATACCATTCGCGTGCCATAAGGCAAGTTCGATATCACCAGGGTGGCTTGCCTTTATTCGCCGATGCCTCAGACGACGGAAGTGTACAAATTTTCCACGGGAAAGTAGTGAGCGACATGATGGAGAACGCTACCATTGTGCCGCTGAAGGTTCTGAAAGGTCATCAGATTAAAAAAGAACTGGGAGTTCTGGACATTGACTGGCATCCCACTCAGCCATGGATATGCTCGGCGGGCGCAGACGGGACTTGCCGATTGTGGATGTGATATGATCGCAGAATTGATGATTGGATGATGCTACATAAGGTACCAGATGTTCACTCCAAACAACGATAACAGTGACTGGATCTCGTCCGTCGGCCGAAGTGGAATGTGCTAGCGCAACGTTGAACAATAGCAAGTGAAACACGCTAAACTCAATTAGGCGCTATTGACCAAACAGACTCTCAATAACAATGTATCAAGATCCTTCCTATTGTCAACAACCGCGCTGTTCACCAGCGCACGGTAAGTATGACTAATCGGTACAAGGGCTGGCCTCATTGGTAGCTGCTGGATTCTATTGAGACAATAGGAAGCAACGTGGCACAGGCGATGACCCTTCGCCTATTTTTCCTATTGACCCATGTTATCTATTGACGCACTCTTCCTATTCTCTGTCCAGCCCCTCTCTTCCTGTGACTTCCGTAACAGTGGACTGTATATTATATTCCACTTTCCCTTCAACATCTCTGCTTTCTGTCAAGCACACATCTCCTCTACTCATTCTACTTTTCGACCTGTACACAGTCAATCATCCGTACATCATACCAGCAACCACACTCCACCTGTACCACCACACCACATAAGAGATCTATGCCATCCTCCTCCTCCTCCACAAAAATGACAGCCCAAACAACAACAACCACAAACCCCCACCCACCCCTCACACCAACCCAAGCCCGCGCCCTCCTCCACGCACTCCTCCACACCACCCCCCCTCCGCCCAACCCCCCAAGACCCAACACCTCCTCCCTCCCCCCCAAAGCCACCACCACCACCACCAGACTTCCCCAGCAACCACGTCCTCGACCCCAGCAAACGCAAACCCAAAACATCACCATCGACGCCTCCACCCGCATCATGGGCCACGCCAACACCATCTACCTCTCCTCCTCCCCCTCACCAGCCGAGCAAGCTTCCCGCATCAACGAGATGACGCGAGCGGCGCTGGCGAGCGTTTCGCAGGGGGGTGTAGCGGTTAATATTACTGTGAATGCGGGCGTTAATGTGATTGGGAGTAAGAATGCGATTGTCGCTGGGGCTGGGGCGAAGGGTGCACAGGTTCTGGCGAGGGGTGGGGCGGAGAGTGGATGTAGTTCGCCGACGGGGGTGGGGAGGAAGAGGGGAGCTGAGGGACCTGTTGAGGGTGAGGGGAATGCGGAGAAGAAGGTGAGAGTTGATGAGGGTGAGATGGGAGTGTAGCTTGGAGCTTTGGGACAGGGTGTGCTGGGCTGGTGTATTGAGTAGAATATAGAGATGGGAAGGAATAGGGGAATGGAACATAATGATGGGTGCCTTGCAATGACGCTTTCTCATGCTTGCTTGCGTTCGTTCGTTCATCGTATCAATGCTCTTGCTATCGTACATGTGAATAAACCGTTCCTGCTCACATCTGCCATGCTGAGTCTATCGCCTTCCTTCCTTCCTTCTACGCCACGCTATGATATGCCATGATATCAAATCTACCAAATGTCAATAACCTTGAGTGCGGACTCCCACCTGTGAAAATAACACCGGCGCTCTCATAGACGCACGAGGATACATCGGCTTCAGTGTGATGAATTTCGCCACAATCCATACCTGTCAGTCCGTCAACCTTTCAAACGGTAGTCGTCACACGAAACGCAACATGGAACCGGCCATGCGCCGCTTCAGCGTCCAACAGGTATATCGGCATGGTGTAAACCCTTCGCCCACGGAGGCAGCCGCTTGTCGCGCTCAAACACAAGCCCACAATTGCTGCATAACGACTGCTACCGCATCAGCATATGATCGAGCGCGGTGAGTGAAGAACAAACAGACATACCCTAGGGCCATTGGGTCCGTCTCGGACGCCCCAAACGGCAGACCCCCACACCTCGCAGTGCGAACATCGCCACGATTGCCTCTCCCAATCATTGAGGCTTCCGGCGCCTCCGCCCCCATAGCCGGCATTCCCCACGTCCGGTGTCGCTCTGGCCACGGGGCTGAGACTGCGAAAGCGCCTCTTCTTCTTGCTGCGCTCGCCTCGACCCATGGCGGGTGTCTCGTCTCCTTGATCGTTGTTATTGGCATGCTGTATCGGCATTCCTCCCGCCATATTGGTCGTGCTCGAGAACCGTGCAGTCTCCCGCCGCATTCGGCGGAGTTGTCGTTCCCGATCCCCTTCCCGTTTTTCCATATCTTCCTTAGATAGCCGTTCGATCTTGGGTTCCCACTCTTGTGCCAGGTGCTCATCGTCATACCGCCACCCCGCCTCGCCGCTAGCGGCAAGGTTGTCGATGTCGGCGCCGTAGCCGTTGAGACCTCCGACCAAACCGCCACTTTCGCAAGCTTCCTTCTTTAGCCGCAGGACAGCTTCGTATATGGCGTGTGCCATCGCGGGCACCCATTCACCAAATAGCCCCATATCGGCGCACGTTTGTTTCGCGAATTGCTCGGCAACACCTACTGGATGGAGCAACGACCATTCGAATTTATCTTGGTAAAGCTTGTTTTGAAGATTTATATTGAGGTTGACGATGCAGCGATAGGTATCATCCGGATCGTTTTCAATTTTGGGCGTGGTCGTGAGAGCGGGAGAGGCAGTCGCAGTCACCTCGTTTGCTGGAGCGTTTGAGGGCGATCTATGGCCGTTCGCGACGTTTGAGCCATTGGGTTGGGGGGTGCCGGTGCCCGCTAGAGCCGGTGTGGACGACTGGTCCCTTGAGCGGGCGGGCTGGATTGCTTTGACTCCAGTCCCATTGCTGTTGAGCGTATCAGTGGCGTGAAACAAGGGGTGTAATGCCACTCCTGCGTATTCTTCAAGCTGCTCCCTGATTTGCTTGCTCACCTGGGCAGTCAATGCTGCGGGGTTGGGAAGGTCTAAATCATGGATGAGATGTGTTGCGAATTGATCTGGCGTTATCAAGGTTTCGTGGAGGTTCCACAGAAAAATGTCTTTCAGACGATAAGCAGGTACTGGTTCGGGAGCGCGGTAGCATGGTAAGTTTGGGTTGATGTCTGATGTTTGCCATCCTGGTGGAAGAGGAAGGGCAGGATGAGGTGTGTATGAAGGTATGTCAAGGTCGATTCGGATTGGTATCAGGGTCAGAGGAAGTGCTATGGGCGCATGCAGCTGCTTATCGGTTCTGTAAGATTGTAATCAGTCTATGCGTTCATCTATACACCAGTAACCATGCGTCGTACTTCACAGATCTGAGCTTTCCCATCCAGTCTCTCCATATTCCCTGCACCTCAACAGGTGCGTATATCTCTCTTCCTAGCTTGTGCGCAACTCCCTCCTTGTTCGCTTGGTTGGGGTCTTCTCTCTTGCTTCGAAGACCAGTATGCCGCCTCGGTCCTTCACTGTCCTCAAATATATCATCATCGTCGTACTCGTTCTCTGCGTAATTGATAGCGATGGTGCCACGCTTCGTCATACGTGACAACGGCGCGCTTTGGGCGGATGTTTGGGGTATGACGGGAGTAAGAAGGGCATTTCCATAATTTCGGAGGCGAGGTGCGTAGCTGCTCATAAACGCCTGAGGTGTCATGGTCGCGGCTAAGATGCTTGGTCAGAGGCATAGGGCGACCACGAAAGGTCAACACTGTCGTTTGCTGCGCTGAAGGCTCGACAACCCACTTGATTGGGGTTCTTTGGACGAGAAGGGTCGCTTCTAATTTGTTAGTCAATCTGACAAGGCTTCAGAGTCATTGAAGTGGGTTTGATTTATCAATAATGGTTGGCGCAACGCGAAGATTCAATGTTCAAGCTCGAAGTCTAGGAACGCTAGTCCGTATCGGGCCACTGGCATTTGCAAAGAAATACCATTCGGTATACTGATGACTGATTGTGGCATGTTTACTGCTGATTTGGTTTTCTATGTGGCTTTCCAAATGTTCGTCATCGCTATGCTTCAGTAATCTCAGCTAGTATTAACAATAGCTCCCACTGTTGAGGTTGCCTTTCTATTCAGTTTCCATCTTTCGTTCGTCTGCATCGTTTTCTTTCTCGGCGTACTCTTTAACGCCGTTCACAAATGCCTCCATCGCATCACCATTGCCTAAGGGCACATTACCGCCTTTCTTTATGTAACCTCTGTCCTTGACGGGAATCCTCAACGCCTCGCTGATCGTGGGCAAACCGCCGCTATGCAACGCCGCCGTAAGACTGGCCAAGCTTTGGGAAAATTGAGGTGATCGGAGCACCTTCTGTAGGACTTCCTTCTTCTGATCTAGACTTAGAGCCTCGATAGCTGCCTTTCCGTCTTCCGAATTTGGGTCCACCGAGGATAACCTATCGGCTTTAAGGCTAAGAAGCAGAAGGATGGGCGGAATGTGGGTGAGGAGATCATCGATTGTAGATGCGTTTGCGGAGTCAATAACCGGAATCGTCGTCGATGATGGAAGAAGATCTGGGAGAGTAGTGAAGACTCTGGCCTGTGATTGTTGTGTCTGATTGGTCAAGGCTTGGTTCCCTTCCAGGGACCGGAGTAGGTTTTGCACCGCTGTGGCCGCCTCCTCAGATGGCCCGGTTGCACTAATGCCATTCATCAGCTCTGCCCATGCCTATAGAAAGTAGAACATCTGATTTTGTACCAGGGTATCAGAGAGAGCCTTATTTATGCGGTCGTCTGAATATATGGTATTGAAGGCAAGGTTGGGCAAAAGGCTATTATGCTGCCAGGTGAAGTCTTGAACATTCATATCGTATCCCATAGAACCTTCGTGAAATTGGAATTTAGCTACCTACGCTCTTCCACCGTCTGCGCCCCCCTCCCTTGACTCCTCCCCTTCATTTTCCGGATCTCCCATGAACGGATCGCCGCTGGCAATATTGCCTTGTATATCGCCATGTTCTTCTGGTGCTACATCTTCCATTGAATCATCTCCTTCTTCACCTCCCTGATCATTTCCTATTTCGGCAACCTCCTGCTCCACGTTGACATCGTCCCCTTGAAGGAGCCGATCAACCATCCACCCAATTTTCAAATCACGCTGGCTAAAGTATGCTGGATCTCCATTGGGATCTTGACTCTTTGATTGAAGCCAGAACAGGTGCCGCTGTGTGCTGGACTGGAATTTGAGGACAAAGATTCTGCCGTTGGTATATGACTTTCTGGTGGGATCATACTTCTTGTGGTTATATGGCATGAATTGACCGTCGCCAGCGATCATCACGAGTTTCAGTGATGGCTCGCTCATTGGGGCTGATCGAGGCCTCCAGCAAAAGTTCAAGAGTTCATCTTCTTCGTAAAGATAAATGTAGCCTGGCGTTGGTTGCGGGATGACCTTATGGGGAAATTGGCTGTTCTAAATTGGAGGTTAGTGATGCCGCAGTGGTACTGAGTACTGATGTCCATAGTGGTAGGATCTTAGGGTCCATCGTAAATTGGTCAGAAGGAGGGAGACTCACATCGAGTTCGCAGGCTCCAGCCTTGAAGGTGATGATTGGTGATATCGACATCGTGGCGGATCGATAAAGAAATTGTCTGATGGGGTCAATACGAAGTTGAGGATAAATCAAGAGCAGAAAATTTGATGTAGTTGAGTGGTATTGTTACCGACCTGGAGAGCTTCGAGGGCGAACAACAAGTGCCAAGGCCCGCAGTCGCGTCTCGATGAGGTTAGTCTGCCGCACTCGGTTTCGCTTGTAATCCACAAACTCGCAACTTAACGGCTTCTTGTCTCTCAACCATTCTTCTTCACCACACACTCGCCATGGCGCCGAAACAAGAATCCAGCAAGGCAGAGGTGGAACACAAGACGAAGAAGTTCGGCAAGGCCGAGCGCAAGGTCCCTCACCACACACAAAAGGCCAAGAAGTTCTACCCGGCAGAGGATGAAGCCAAGCCGAAGAAGGTACGTAGAGGTTGATTACGCTTGGATTCCCTTCGCCTGGACATGCTGTGCCATACCAGTTCCTTGCCCAGGGAGTGCTGCAAGTGGTTGATGCAGCTGTCCTGTCCAAATGCTATGGCGACCGCCTACTCTCTCAAGCCCTAGCGTCTAAGCTTGCAATACAAGAATATCTACTGATCTACTCCTCATCAGGTCCGAAAGTCGATTCACCCCGCCCGACCCCGTCCTACTCTCCAGCCTGGCAGCGTTCTCATCCTCCTCGCTGGCCGTTTCCGCGGCAAGCGCGTCATACTCCTGAAGCACCTCCCCCAAGGAGTTTTGCTAGTCACCGGCCCATTCAAAGTCAACGGCGTACCATTACGACGAGTCAATGCGAGATATGTCATTGCTACGAGTGCGAAAGTGGAGCTGAAAGGGATTGATGAAAAGGTGGTGGAGAAGGTCGCGGAAGAAGGATACTTCACAAGGGATAAGCCAACACAGAAGCACGGGGAGGAGGAATTCTTCAAGCAGGGCGAGAAGCCCGAGGTTCGTATACCCTCTCTTATGTACCAATTCTTCTTAAAGGCAGCCGATTGGAGCTGACGGGGCGATGGTACAGAAGAAGAAGGTTACGTCTGCCCGCGCAAGTGACCAGAAAGCCGTCGACAAAGCGCTTTTGACGACCATCAAGAAAGAGCCGCATCTCATAGAATATCTCGGTACCACATTCAGTCTACGTAAGGGCGATAGGCCACACGAGATGCAGTGGTAAAGGGACTATGGAGTGATAAGGGTTCCCTGGGGAGTTGAAGATCGATTGTGGAGCATTAGTGGATATGACTTTATCGAAGACATAGAGCGGCCATGGCGGTGCGATGTGCCTGTGCGCTTTTGTACTAAGCTCAAATTACCAATGAAATCAACTCAAACTCATGCGAAGTGTTTCGTCGGATCTCGAGGAGGGTTCATCTTCAGGCTGTATGCAAATGGGCGGCTTGGAAATTCGGACGTCAAAGCAGATTATTTTTATCCTTCAACGACGTCTGCGACAAATGGGACCACGAACGTCTGGTAATATGTAACCAATTTCGGGGGTATAAACAAACCTCAAAACAGCACCCTCCTCAACTAAAGAGACAGCCATCCATATCCAACAAGCCACCACAAGGCCGGAAAGCATACGTATATACAGCAACATGTTCAGTCAGTCGTCATCTTCGCTCCGTCTCTTGGGCCTGCTCCCATTTTTCCCCTTTTGACTACCTTTCCTTGCAAGACCCCTACCTTTCGGTTTTAGCTTTTCTCCCTCATCTTCGTCGTTGCTTTTATTCTTGCGTGGCCTGCCTGATCTCCTTTTCGGACTTTCCTCGACTTCTCCTCCCGTCGCATCGTCCTCCTCAACATGGTTCCTATTCCTAGTGGCGTTCTTCCTCGGGCTGCCCCTTTTCCTCTTGGGCTGCTCGTCCTCCTCCTCACTTTCTTCCACGGCGTCTGCCACGTCCTCATCCTCGTCCTCGTTGTCTTCCCTATCACGGATCCTCCTTGGCGCTTTTTTCTGTGCTTTCTTGCTCACAGCTCGGGCTCGGCCTTTTGCGTTCTTCCCAACTTTTGTTTCCTCCACTTCATCGCCAATGTCGTCCGCATCATCTGTGCCAAGGCTGGTACCCATAAGAGCATCAGCCAACCCAAAGCAACCGAAGTTGCCATTACCCTCACCCATCAGATGCTTCTCTTGCCTCCGTGCGATACCTCCGAGTATGAAAGCATTCGGTAGCGCGTTATATCCACTGTAGGCAAATGTCTCCTCTAACGATACAAGTATGAGGTAGATTTGGTAAGTCAGAAGGTGGAACCTGAAGAGGATGGCAGGAAGGTACATAGGCAAAAACACATGTAAAAGGTATGGGATGGGGTGGTCGTAGTGCGCAACGAGCGAAAACGGTGCTGATGAGCTGTGCTGCCACGACTCGTGTAAATCCGTCAGGTATGAGCCGTCTGCGTGTAGTGCGTATCTGTGGATTCCATAGGTCGAGATTTCACGCAGCAAGAAGCCAAGGACGACATCCTTGGCAATGCTCCATGGGAAAGGCACACTGGTCGAAACCTTGAGAAGGCTTCGGACATGTAGGACTTTGGTGCAGAGGAGCTCCAGTCCGATTTGGATAGCTACGCCGAGTAAGACATTCCCAATGCTGACCAGCGCGATTTTCCACCATCGACCTTTACCACCGCATTGATCTTCACTCGTTGGCAGTGCGATTTCGCCATGCTCTTTGATCTTCGAAGCCAGCTTTGGCGACACGCTGTCGAAAGCCAGGAAACCAAGCGACGGGAGTATATAGAAGAGAAGCCGTATTCCCAACGTCCCAAAGAGCTCAATCTGGATGGGATCATTGGAGCGGATCAAGATGGCCCACGTCATGTAGAAGAATAGTAGGTTGATGGAAGTGCCATAAGAGGAGAAAGCAGGTATGACGAGGAAAGACAAAGCAGGGATAGAGACGATAGCTTTGACAGGGCTGACGACAAGATCGAGAGGATAACGGAGAGCCATCCATGCTTTATCCAGCACGGATGGTTCACGTGTGAAGGGAATGAGGTTTAGGATCGCGCTCATGTCTGTGGTATCATGGTATGTACAGCTGTGCATGGGAAGGTGAACGAATTACAGGGCAAAAGGCAGTATGCGAAATGACTGAGTCCTAGCCTCTCACTAGAATAGACCCAGCTGTCAAATGAACATTGGCGAATGATATTCCTAGCCAGCAGCAGCACTGAGATACCTGCCATCGATGCCACTGGCTGACTCTACTATTCATACTCCGTGAAGTGCACCGAGGTTACGGTACGCCTATTCTACGTCTGGTGCCGCAGAAGATGTGCAGTAGTTCCCATCAACTGAAGCTCCATCCCTGCAACGTCCTAAGAGTTCCGGAGCCGCTTCCTCTTTGGGGTAGCATACAAAGTACATAGATTTTGGCGCATGTCAATCGACGTTGGCGAAACTCTCCCAGATTGCAGACGGTGTTCTCTGATGGCAATGGCGCCATTGGTGTCGGCTTTGCTCGTTTCAGCGACGGCAGTAGTTCTATCTTAGGCCGCTCTTGGCGCTACAATCGCCTCTGGGCCCACCCTGAACTCCCATACGCAATGTCCATCTCTAATCTCCATTCGCTGAAGATATCAGAAGATCGTGCTGGACTGGGAATCGAAACATCTACACTTAATCTCGATCGAGAGGCAGCTCGGCTGAGGACGCGCTGGCAATCCTTCACCTTACATAGAGCAGTGGTCGCCAGATGAAGACAATTCGCTATTCGTGGCCCATGAGCCCAAACTTTCCCTAACAGCAACAGGCCGCTCTTGCATAAGCCGATGCGCTGACGTGCCGCCCTTCTGTACCTAGGCTCTGAACCACCGGGCCATTCGCCATGTTCGATACATCCAATGGCCCCGTCAGTTCAGACAGAATCTCCGCCAGGACCTCTTCCATCCAGTCTAAGGAAGGAGGCCGGCGCCTCTCTTTGCCGGCTACTGCTCCTCATCACAATGAGAAACGGCGAGACTCAAATCGTGTCCATGTGAAGCCTGCATCCACGGAGGTGATCTCGTCCTTGATAGAAACGCTCTCTGCCATCTCTTCGCCAGTAGAACATCATTTCGACTCCTTGCCCAATCTAGCCGCCTCCCAATCGACGCCTGTATCACCGCACGCATGGCAAACAGAATACCCTAAGATTACCGAACCTACTGTCAGCACTATTCGTCAACGTACTCCGTCAGCGTCGTCCATACTTAGGTCTAGTTTAGATAAGAGCACGCGCAAGAGACCCTACGGAGTGGACGCTGGTTATCTTCTTCACCCTGACCATGCGTCGATGAGAACATCCTCCCCAAAACGCAGTCCCCATGACAAGTCATCAACATTTGGAATCCGGGAGCCAGAGGACCCCTATGATTTGGGTGAGATATACAGCCTCGGGAGCGTCAGTATTGAATCAAAGCCTTGGCTATCTACTACGAGCATCAACTCTACAGGCAGCAATGGCCTCAGGAGTGTTAAGAGCGTCAGAAGTATGAGAAGCCTGAGAAGTCTTGGGGTTAAGAGCTCAAGGGGTTCCTTGTGCTCTAGTGATGAAAGGGTCGTCCCCAAAGCCAAAGGCGGAGTGGAGCGAAAAGCTGAGAGACATGTCATTGAGCATAGCACTCCGCCACAGTCTCCTCCACCAGGTCAATTATCAATTTCGAAACAAGCTACTCGTAGCAGTGTGGCTGTGGAACCTCCCATTGTGCCTAATCGTGCATCTTCTGCACAGTCTGCCGATAGCCCGAGAAGATCTGATTGGTATGCAGAAGACATCTCTGGTGGCCTAGATGACATCAAAGGCCTGCACAGTATACCGAATCAAGACTACATACCTACGAGAGACTCCTCCAAGCGCCACAGCCTTCGCGTGAGCCCCACCAATCAAAAGAGAAGATCTCGACTGTCTGAGCATAGCAGTGTTCTAGAGGCCAAGGTTTCGTCAGTCGAAAACAATCAAGACGCTCTCCACGAAGCTCTCCAGAAAGTGGCCGATGAATCAGGACCAAATACCCAGCCTGAGGTTGCTGAAGATTTGGTCACTCGTAGGATCAAGGAACTCAAAGACCAGAAAATGCAACGGGACCGGTCCTCGATGGAAACTCCCACAGGGTTTCTCTCAATACCCGAGACGCCTGATCGCAGCCTTGTATCTTCACCAGTCCCTACATCTCCGAAGCCAGTCGTCACCCGCAGCCGGGAGGTTGAACAGGAGACTGCGGGGGCTGAGAGCATCAAAGCCGTTGTTTCTGGAGATGCTGAAAACAGTGCTCCTTCTCCAGCCATTGCATCTAAGACGAACCGACATAGCCTGAGTGCGAACAAAAGTATGGAAACGAGAAATCCTGCTGCAATCCTCGAAAATGAAAGCAAGAGAAATTCATATGCCGCACCACAAAGGTCCAACTCCCGCCTTTTGAGGCGCCTCTCTCGGCCTACAAGTCCTACGGCTACAAGAAGACACACAAGGGCGTTCTCGACTTCGGTGAATCCACCGTATCGTGTTAGTCAATATCTATCCGAAATAGAGGATGGCGATTCGATTGATGATGCCGTTGAACGATTCCTATCATCACCTAGGCTCAGCCAAAGAATCAAACACTCGCAGACGGATCGCGTGATAGCTTTCTCCGAAGTAGGAGACCCAAAAGGCTCAGTGGTCTTCTTCTGCGTTGGTATGGGCTTGACGAGGTTTCTCACAGCATTCTACGATGAGTTGGCATTGACCCTGAAGCTTCGGCTGATCACACCAGATCGCCCAGGGGTGGGAGGAAGCGAACCGCACGCAGACGGTTTGGACACGCCATTGGGCTGGCCCGATGATGTGCGAGCGATCTGTGAGCATTTGAAGATCACCAAATTCTCGATCATGGCTCACTCCGCCGGAGCCATTTATGCCTTGGCGACTGCGCTTCGAATGTCTCAGCACATCCGGTGCCGAGTCCATCTGCTCGCGCCATGGATCCCACCATCTCAAATGTCCGTCATTGGAGCTCGACAAGAACACCTGCCTGCAACAACTCTGCCATACTCCCAGCGCATCCTTACCTGGCTTCCCACTACTTTCCTCCGAGCAGCCAATTCGAGCTTTTTGAGCACTACAAGCGCCAGTATCAGCACAAGTCTTCCAAAAAGCCCTCGCCGAAGCAAGAGGAGGGACAGCAGAAGCGTAACTCCGGCTCCCGATCCCGAAAAGGTTGCAACGGATCGTTCTCACGACGCCTCACCCTCACTCAAAGTTCGGGATAGCGAAATCCCTCCAGATGGGGCCAAGGAGAACAGACCTACTCTGATCACCAGAACAACCAATGGAAGTCTGACGACGGCAGAGGAACGGAGTTCGAATTACGAAACCCGCCTTACAGAAGCAATCTGGGAGGCCGCAACGACGGGCACCAACCCTGCCGTCGACCTGCTCGTCTGTCTCGAACGTCGCCAGCCCATCGGATTCCGCTACGTCGACATCACCCGAGCGGTGGTGATACACCACGGTAGCAAAGACAGCCGGGTTCCCGTGGAGAATGTGAGATGGCTCGGCAAGACGATGCGACGATGTGAAGTGCGGGTGCTGGAGGGGGAGGGGCATGGGCTGATGGCCAGCGCGGCCGTGATGGGCAATGTACTGATGGAGATGGCGTCTGAGTGGGACGACTGGAACAGGATAGTTGGGAAGAAGGTGCCGATGGAGAGGAGGGTCACTAATGCGATATGAGATGTTGCCCTCGTTGTATGAGCAGGACGCCCGCGCTTCCTTTGGATTGTTGAGCGCTTCATGATACCCCCGGTCTATCGGCCGCCGTGCTTTTTCAGACTTTGCTATTCCCCTTTCCTTTATATTTTCGAAATCTGAAACGGGGCATTTGGGATTCAGATCTGGCTCCTCGCAAACCATCGCTGGATAGATGGATTTTAGATCTGGCTCCTTGCCCTCGGCTGGATAAATGCAACTT
>JAABUY010000132.1_pt1 | contig 156071 bp, 140 predicted proteins | sample 5560271 | NCBI WGS metagenome assembly JAABUY01 (sample SAMN10711886, study PRJNA513374) | rock metagenome | isolation source: Antarctica rocks | place: Antarctica: Victoria Land, University Valley
GAGGGGGGGAGGGAGGGGGTAGGAGGGACGGGGGTTTTTGTGGGGGGGGAGGGTTTTGGTTTTGGGGGGGGGAGGGAGAAGCGGGTGCCGTTTTGGCGTTTTTGCTCTGAGGCTATTGTTTGTTCGTGGGGGTTGCGGGGGGGTGGGGGGGACATTGTGCGTTGGGTTTTGGTGGGTTTTGGTGGGAGGGGGGGGAGGTTGTGGATGGGTGGTTGGATGGTTGGGGAGGGGGGGTGTGTGAAATTGGAGGGGTAATGGAGGGGAAGAGTCAGGACATTGGCTTTGTGGGTGGGGAATGGGTATTTATGATTGAGGGTGCACGATTGTTGAGATATCAGCTTCGGCTTTGGGCTTTGGGCTTTGTGCTTTGTGGTGGATAATGGGTGAATGGTGGGTCCTTTGTTTTCTTTGAGGGGTTGTGGTCTTGGACCTTTTGATGAGTCTAGATAAAGGGTTGTTGGGTTGTGGTCTGTTGTGTTTTCTTTGTTCTTGTTCTTTTATGAATGGGTTGGTGGTTGTGGGGTGGAAGGTGGAAGGTGGAAGGTGGAAGGTGGAAGGTGGAAGGTGGAAGGTGGAAGGTGGAAGGTGGAAGGTGGAAGGTGGAAGGTGGAAGGTGGACGGTGGAAGGTGGAAGGAAGTGTGGTATTGGGGTTGAGGTTTATAATGGCTTTGTTCTTGTTTTTGATTTGATCTGATCTGATCATGGGCCTTAAGGTGGTTTTCACGGCCACATTGACTAAGGTGACGTTCCGATTGTGGGTGGCTTTTTGGTAGGAGAGCTTTCCGTATGAGAGCTTTCGTATGAGTTTGGAAGGAGTAGGTAGGTGATGATGGGGTGTCTCGTCGAGGTTGGTGGAGTGTTTGCGGTGGTTGTGATGCCTGGGAAAGCGTAAAGTGATAGATATTGGTATCGATATGATCCACAACACGGGTCTGTGTAGGGTTTCGGTGTTGTACCGAATCTTTGGGTTGCAGACTAGGTGTCTGGATGTAGTACTGCTCACGCGACATGACTACCGTCATTCAACGTTATATATATATACCCATTTACTATCTTCAAAAGTGCCACGAGCATTGCACATCCACTTTAGTCTATACCTTCCCAAAGCAAATCTTATCATACATCACCACAACTCTAATACCTTCAATTTCACCTCCAGATCCCTCGGTCTCGGCGTGATACCACCTCGAACGCTAATCTCATAATCCTCTTTCGCAAACCGCGTCTCAAATACACCAACCCACGCAGCCAACAAACATGAAAACTCGCCCTTTGCAAAACCCTGTCCGATGCAACTTCGCGGGCCCTGCAGGAAGGTGAGGAAGGAGTAGTTGTTGTCCGCACCGCCGGTATTGGCCTTTCCAGAGCCGATCCAGCGGTCGGGGTTGAATTCGGCGGCATCGTCGCCCCAGAGCTCTTTGTTTGCGTTCGTGGCCCATGGCGAGATGTAGAATGGGGTTCCCTTCGGTATGAAGTGGCCGAGGAGCGAGGTATCTGTAGCGGCTACGCGCAGTGTGATTGGTACACCTGGGTAGAGACGGAGTACCTCGTTGCAGACGGCGTTGAGGTAGGTCAGATTGTCGATATCATTTGCGGAGACGATTGCTTGGGGAGAGCGAGGGTCAGGGATGGCAGAGCGAATCTCATCGCGTAGCCGGGTTTGGATCTTGGGATGTTTGCAGAGCATGCAGATTGCCCAGGAGAGAGCGGAGGCTGTGGTTTCGTGTCCGGCGATGAGGAAGGTCATGAGTTGGTTGACGAGATCTTCGTCTGAGAAGCCACCTGATTCGATCGCGACGGATAGAATGTCGGTGGTGTCTCTTTCGTTCTTGAGCATTTTCTGCTTGGCGTTTTGGACGAGAGATAGACATGTCCTTCTGATGACTTTAGACCCCGCTTCGAGGTTGTCGTTCCGTTGTATGCTATGTCTTGATTAGGCTTTGTCTAGACCATGAAGGACGTCCTTTCAATAGGAGTGCTCACGGAAGGTTCCGCATCAGCCATGTCGGAAGGAGGAATGAGAGCAGACGAATGAGACGGGCTCTAGGGCCTAGCGAGAAAATTTTCTTATATGTGCGTATGAGCTCGGTGGTCGGGTCTCGGATGGAATGAAAATCCTGTCCTAAACCTGCAATGCCTATAATGTCAAGGGTTGCTCTACTGGCCCACTCGTTTACATCAATAGGTGCGCTAGATTTTTCGCCTGCCGGATCAACGGCCTCACTGTTTAAGATCAAGGCATGGACTAGCTCGCTCGACTTGCTCCAGAAGATTGGGTATAGCTCCTTGATATGCCGAAAAGCGAATGCGGGATTCAGATTCTTGCGTTGCCTCTGGTGTAGCAACTGATGAGCACGAGAACATTGGAGCATTGAACACGGTGACCCACCTTATGTTCTTCCCCTTCTGCAAGGAAGACACCTACGCCGAGGATCCTACCGAGGCCAGAGGCTAACTGAGGTGGCTTGATGAAATCATACGTCTTGTGCACGAGGATCTCAGCGAGTGCTTTTGGGTTCACTGGAACCAGCGTTTCGGAGTTGAAAAAGTCAAGGTATCTAAGCAGACCATCATTCGGGATTTGCTCCTGCCAGCGACGAATAGTTTCGCCGTCACCATTTGGCTCTCGCAGCATTTTCAGACGATGGCCCATCAAGATGTTGCCACCCTGTTCAGCACGTATTCAGATTACGTGGTGCGTGTGGTGAGGGTTGATAGACATACCGAAGGTCCAGGTATCGCACTCAGAGGACTGAGGAACTTTGGATATATGATGCATCGATATATAAACCAAGCCAGAATCTGGAACGCTAGAGCGCCAAAAGCCGCCACAATGAGATATCCGATAGACAGCCAATCACTGTAGCGGTGAACCAGAAAGACAGCGGTGATATCGCTGATGATGAATATTCTGTAGATTGCCATGACTGCAGAGATGGGAACTATCGCGGTACAATTGGTGGCCTGGAATTCACATCAACACAGACAAGTCAGACGAAACATGAGAGAAGCTCATTCGACTAAGGGGGTGGCGTCTGCTTGTAGATTATGCCAAAAACACTGCTTCTTCCAGAAGATCCTGTCGTACTGGATAATGATGGCTATTCTATCATGCCATGAGAATGCGAATAGATGCTGGTAAATCTGGAGCGTAGACAGCAATGCTAAGCTATGGTGGTCGTCAAAACAAACGCGCCGCTAAGGAGCGTATTCGTGTCATCAATGACGCACGCAGTCCGTCCACTAGCAAGCCATGTTCTTTAATCTATTCGTAACCCTGTATGAAATAAAGTAGTGAGACTACAGGATCGAAGCGAGTGGAATGGTATTGTGTACGTTCTTGATCATAGTAGTATGACTAAGGCTAATGACCAATAATCAGGGAGCCAGTTGACGATTTAGCCATTCCTAATGCGGAAAGGTTCGATGATATAGGATACCACTAGTGATGTATCCGAGGTATTGAAAAGAACCAAGCAAGCTTCTACAACTCTCCCTCGCTCCTACACATGGTCTTCATTTCCAATGTCTACCAAAAGTGACTCGGACATCATGCTGATATCCCTTTTATCTCATTGCAAGTGCAAAAGCGAGGCTCCGGCCCATCCCTAGGTTTTTTATCTCTGGCATGTCGACCACCGTCCCAGTACGGTGGTGCATGTCTTGTCGCCTAAGACCCAGGACTCCGAAAGAAACACGAGCATAGCAGAATACTTTCCAGAATATATACCTCAAGACCCTACATCTCTACCCTAGTGCTAATTCAGATGTTCTGCAAACAAATGTTTCGCCCTTTAGCTGCCATGGCTGTCATGCAGCTTACACCCCTGTTGTCCTCCTTGTCTCGTTCCCTTCCTTATAAAAATCCACTAGTCTTGAGCTATATGCCTTTCTCTTGCAATTGTTACTCTTCTATTGTCGTGTAAATCCTATATCCGATGATGATTTTGACCGCAGGTTGCTGGCCATTGCATTTGATGCCTCAGATGGATGGTAATAGGGAAAGAAGATACTCCACCATCGTTCAACGTCGGAAATTGTCACGAGTTCCATAGCTTGTAAGCTTGTCAAGTCTATTGTCACTGTCACTTTCCACTGGCGCACTCCAGTGCTCTTTCAATGATAGCAACACATGAATTCGTTGCGCTTCATACCCACAAGCTTGTTAGGAAAAGCTAAGGCTCAATATATAAATTGTCATATATTGAAGATTGAGAATTACTGGAAAGAAAAACTACACGGAGCTCACCTAAGCCAACCCAATAGCTTTCAGCGCATTCGTATAGTATTCCGTCCTCTGAGCGCTTGCAGATGCACCGATACACCCGACATACGCATCGAAAGCCTCCGTCCCTGCTTTCGCCAAACCACTCACAACACCATCGTCACACTGAGCAGTCAGAAACCACGCCGCGCTACCAAAATCATACTCTGGATGACTCAACAGCAGATCAATCACATTCTCCGGTCCGGCTGCTTGCGCTGCCTCCAGCTCTCCAGCAAGCCCCGGTATACTGCGCGCATAATCCAAATTATATGCTGCGGACTGCATATTCCTCGTTCCCTGCCCCGGAACGGGAAAGGGGAAATAGTGGTGCGAGTATTTGAAGTCACCAGATTCCATGGCTATAGTACTGACCACTGCCGCTTGGGTTGCTGGGTCGGTGATCTTGTAGGTGGCGAACGAGGCCAGGATTGGCGCTAGGGCTTCTTCGGCCGTCTTGCACTCGAGAGGGTGAGTTGCGCCAGAGCAAGTATCGGATGAGGGCGCGATGGTGAGCAGTGAGGCGGCGGTGAGAGAAGAGACAGTTGCAAGTTGCTGTGTTCTCGTGAGTTCATTGGCGGCGGTAGGACGGTCCCCCCGATGCTTCTGATGCAGATACATAGGAACTGCCACACAAAGCCCAACGACTATACTGACGAACAGCAATATGCATACCGCCCACTTCCAGTTTAGTTTTAGTTTCGTTGCACACCGCTGTAATCGACTTGGCTCACCTTTCCTGCTGTTAGCTTCAAGATCCCGCGAGCCATCGAGATGGATCACGTGCAGTCCCTCGGTATCGATACGCCGCTGCTGCTGCCACGGAAAGGTGGTCCTTCCATTGTATGTGGGTGCTGGGGTAGGACCACTCTGGCTCAGCTGAGACTTCTCGCTCGGCGGCTGTAGGAGTGCCAACTTGGCTAAGGAGTTTTTGTCCTGGTGTCGGAATCCTTTGTAGAAGGAAGTCTTGGCGATGAGATCTGAGTCGCGGGTCTCAGGGACTTGAGATGCCATGTGTGAGGATATGCTATCCGAGCAAGGGATATGAGAAGTCAGGACAGTTACGATTTGGTCTGAGCAGGCTGTGGTTGTGGTTGCTGTGTAGGTGTAGGTGCCTGTCGGTGGCGCCGAGGTACGAGTCCTTGTAGGTTGTTCTAGACGGTGGATTCGAAGAGGTAAGAGAAAGGCATGAAACGATGGAGAATATTTTCTCTAAAGGTAGGTGGTTATAAGGCACATGTTGCTGGTTCTTCGAGTTCTTTGATAATCTGGCTTTCATGCGGCCCCTCGGTTTAAGGACTGATTAGTTTACAATGGCATTGTCTGAATAGCAATGACCGACAGTGTGTTTCAATATGCCCCTAATAATGAATTCTTGAAGCTAGGCTGTCAAGCAATGTCTGCAAAGTTTCACATGAGGCGAGTTGGAGATCAGAATTCGATATGATTCTCTAAGTCGACTTTAAGAGACAGCTGAAGGAAGCAATCCCAAACTTTCGAAATCAAAGAGTGGATGACTCGTCAAGCAGGATCAACATAAGCTCTTTCTTACCCATATTCAAGATTGAGAATGGATATCTTTGCGCAAGTTCGATGATAATCATAGCCTACTTGAACGATAACGATGAACAACTCTCTACCAATCGGATCATCCCAACATCCAGCAACCTCGACCTCAACACCATTCATCCTACCTCCTCCGATCTCAATCGCAGTCTCCAGCTCGACGCTGCGCAACAACCGGCACAACACCAAACACAAACATAACAGCAGCCCCCAACAAGAAACAAACCACCGCAGACCTCCAAGACAGACCTGCAAAACACCTGCGAAAGTACCGAGAACTTATTCTCACCTTCAAACCATCATGCTGTCCTGTCTCAAGATCATCACTGTTGAGTTCATGCTTCCGCATCCCTGCGTTGCATATAGGTCGTTGTTGCTGATATGGGTAGATGCCTGGATCACTATTGCTTACGGCTCCGGATAAGGGAGCACAGCCCTTCTGGTTATCATACACCCTGGTTGGGGGCTGGACTGGCTCGATAGGTGGGGCCTGGGAGTTCCGACTCGCCATCGCTGTAAGAGGCATGGAGTTATTATGCGTTCAGTGTATATGACAAAGTGATCTGCAGTGTTGAAATTGTTCGATAACGGTTCCTTGTAGGTAAGTGCAGAAGCCGAACGTGCAAATCCTTGGAGGTGGGAAGGCGAATGGGACTTATGACCGTAAGCCCATTGTTGAGCCCATTGTTGAGAAAGACAAGGACAAGCTTTCCCTTGCTTACCTTTAACCGTTCCCATTGACAAGAATCAGCCAGAAAGTTCCATTGTTCCCTCCGATATCGCGCTGCAAACGATTACGCCCACAACACAATGCCCTTATGCCATCTCATACATGACGCGAAGAAGAGAGGTGTCCAAGCTCACCATCCAACACTGCCAAAGGGCATACAAACAGCTATTTCAAATCCCCCATCCATCGAGCATGTCTACCTCAAAACCCAGCACCGCCAACATCATCAGCGTCACATCATCCCCAGGAACTCCAACACCCGCCCCCTCCATGCTCGAACAAGAAACATGGACGATTATACCCCTAAGTCCAGCCTCCGCCCCAAACAACCTCATACACACCTTTACCCCAAAGCCATTCAACTACGCTCAGTACAGCACCTTCAAAACAGACTTGAAGTCCCAATTTCCACTACCAGCCAGTCTCTCGGTCAGGGGTAGCTACGACCTCGAAGCCCAAACGGCACTCACAGCCCGTTCATCAGCCGAGCGCATGGTTTCAAGAACGCTATCATTTGGAAAGACATGTTGGGATTTGAGTAAGTGGCTCTTCGACGACGAGGAGGATATATAAAGGTAGTCAGTATATCTAAATCTACACATACATACAAATCAGCGAGCAACACGTCTCTTCCTTCTTCTTAATTAATCAATCAAGTACTTATCAACATGAGTAGGCCAAAACTTCTGTGCTTCTAACAGGGCAGTCTGGAGCGGAAGGTACCGCTAGAGCCGAGGAGGGATGGGAAGGGGGTGGTGAGGGAGACGCATTAAGCTGGGGAGGGGGGAGGAGTAAGGGAGTAGTAGAGAGAGGGTAGGGAGTAGAGAGGCGGAGCTGGGAAATCAAAGAATGCGGCTACAGGCGCCTTGTCTATGTCTATATAAAATAGACACGAAAAGTCCGCTATGAACCCCCTAGCCGATCGTTCGCATGGCGCTCCAGGTCCGGAATTCGCCACCAGCGTAATTGCACAAGCAGTGTCCTGACATTGGACTCCATCGCTCTGCCAGTATGCAATCCCATATCTGAAGCAACGTAGCACCCCGGCGCTTCCGTCATCCATGCAGCCTTCCATATCGCTCCCTGCTGCCACCTCCGCACCCCGCCACCCCTTCCTCACCAGTGCCCACACGCCTTTCAGCCGTGCGATCCACCTCGTCCTCCGGATAGTTCACGCCAGAAGCCTACGCATCCGCAGACCGCAACGTTTTGCGTTTTCGCAGGTGACTCGGGACCAGCAGTCACAAGGGCAGGCACGAGCGCAGTTTTAAGTGGCGGTATGGCCGGCTAGCGCGTCTCTCGCCGGCGTGACGTGGGAGATAGCGCTCGTTACGGGTTTGCTGTAAGGTGGTGGAGGGACGGCGAGAGGGTGGATAGTTCTGATGAGGGAGTGAGGAGGGGGGAGAATTGAGGGAGCTGGAAGAAGGGGTGGGGGTGTCTGCAACAAATTTATTCTGGAGAATCGGGGGAAAGGGGAAAGCGTGGAGGATAAGGGAGAGATGCTGCGGTGCTTACTTGACAGAAAGGCTCTGCTCGCCCATGAACAGCGACAGCCACGCCGGCATGCTTTATCTTCTCAACTCCGCAGTCCTCCAAATCGGTCTATCGGTACCCTTTCGATGCCTCAGTATCTTACAACGACCTTGTTTGACGTTAGTTCACTTGCAGTTTTCAGACATCACAACTATATACCTATTTCAATAATTGTTCAGGCTAAGCATAGCTTCCACGTCTCCTCGCATGGCGCGAATCCGCTGGAAGTTCACCTCTGTAGGTAAGGTCTGCGCTCTATTAGTACGTACTGTAGTCAAGGCATGCATCCACATAGGGTGAGCTTTGAAGCCGGAGCTCGTACCATGTTATTTTTACGAGCTAGATGTCTTTCCAGCAGAACCTCTATCCCGGTGTATTGGTAGAAACGTGCCATCTCTAACGGTGTCCTTGAAGCGTTGTCCTGCATGTCCGCGATCGCATTTCGCTCAACTAACACTTGAACCATGCGCGCATGTCCGTGTCGTACCGCTAGCCATAACGCCGTTTGACCATACTTGTTTTCCGACTCAATCTGCGCGTTGTGTTCGAGTAGTACTCTGACGACTGCTTCGTGGCCGTTCTCTGCCGCCCATAGGAGCGGTGATTGACCGAATATATCGTCTTTAGCCTCGATGTCGTGGTCTTCTTCAAGATACTGCTTAACTACCAAATCAGACCCCTTTTCTGCAGCTTCCGATAGGGATGTTCTCGACCAATTTTGTTCAAAGTTGGTGTCGGTATCGTGTTTGAGGAACTGGATTATAACAGTCTTTTCACCTAGGAACTCTGCTAGCTGCCATGCTGTCCGACCATCCTGATTTCTACAATCTGTCTTGACGTTGTGCTCAAGCAGTCGCTTGATCACCCCTTCCCAGCTGTTTCTTACGGCCCATAGCAGTGGGGTCATACCGTCGTTGTCTTTGACTTCTGCGTTGGCACCATGGTTGAGAAGAACCTCTACCACTGCCTCATTCGCATATAACGTATCTTTTGGTCTCTGTCGCACCTCTACGGCATCTAATAACGCCGTTCTGCCTTGGTTGTTTCTGGACTCTATAAAAGCATCGTGTTCCAATAGCAGGTCAACCACGGTGGCTCTGAAAGCTCTTGTGGCCCACGACAAGGGAGTGGTTCCATTGTTATCCCTGGCTTCTACGTTGGCATTTCTTTCAAGTAGAAATTCGACCATGTCTCTATGCCCCTCAATTGCTGCTAGTGATAATGGTGTCAAACCATGACCAAGATCGTGATTGTAAGATTCGCTCTTAGATTCAATACTGAGATCTCTTCTCTCAAGCAGATATCTCATCACATGGATGTCCCCTCTTCTTGCAGCCTCTTGGCAGATCACCAAATCTGTAGAGCCATTTGATGTCATTGTCGCACCATGTTCTAGTAGTAGCCCGAATGCGCCCCAGTGGATTTGCGGACCATTATCATACATAACAAATGCTAAGGACATCGCGGATCGACCAGCATTGTTCTTCGCTTCCACGACAGCATTGTGGTCTAGAAGGAATGCCACGGTATTTTTATGGTTACCCTTGACAGCATGCATCAAGGGAGTGAGTCCTTCCTTATCTTTAGCTTCTATGTCAGCATCATATTCTAGCAGTAACTTGACAATATCCGGGTTTCCCCGGTTTGCCGCCCAAGCCAAGGCAGTCCTGCCAGCCTCGTTCTTGAATTCTTTGTTGATCCCGCGGTCTAGCAGTATTTTGACCACAGCTCCCTGTCCACTGCCCGCTGCCAAGATCAATGCCGGTCCAAAAGTTTTGTTTTTAGGCTTCGTCCAGGCATTTCGCTCTAGAAATATCACGACTATGTCTTCATGCCCATTCTTTGCTGCTTGCATTGCTGCGGTTTCATTGAATTGATCTGTGCAATTTGTTTCGGCATTGCGCTCAAGTAGCAACTCTACCACACGCCTGTGGCCATTCTTGGCGCCTAGCATCAGCGATGTCTGGTTCTGAGCGTCGGCGCTATTGACGTCGATTTGTTGCTCAGGCAAATCAACTTTTGATCTGAAGACTGACTTGATCCTGTTTCTATATTCCTTGGTCTTACCTCCCCAAATACTTCGACCTCTATTCTTTCCAATCTGATCAGTACCTCGGTCGAGTAAGAGTTCGACCACCGCGTCATTTCCGGCTTCTGCCGCCCATGACAACGCCGTTCGTTTCAAACTATCTAGGCTGTTTACCATCAACCCGTCTTGTAAGAATAGTTGAACGACCGCATGTAGTCCAAGATGAGACGCTACCATCAAGCTATCAAAGTCATGAGGGTAAAAGGATTCGTATTCTTTTGACATAGTCCAATAGACTGGGAACCAGTTCGAGAACCTCAGGGACTGGGTATTACATATTTTGAACGACACGGACTGTAGCAACCCAACATCAATGTCGTCATGTGCTTCTCGAAAATGCAAGGCCCAGTAATTTGCCGCGTAACTCAAAAAGGGATGTGTGCTCGTGTAGTCAAGAATGTCTTTCTTGGGAGGAACTCCACTCCGTATCGGGCCACCGCTTAAGCCTGGTGGCGGTTTTAGACCTTCAATTTCGAACACGGCAAAGAGAAGATACCAGATGCATATCCGTGCGAGGATGAGATTGGATGCTTCTAATTTGATGGAGTGCTTCCAGACCCGAGTGTAATTTTGATCTTGAGAAGACATGACGGGATTACTGTTGGAGAGCAAGAACTCCCTTGCTGTTTGATGAATCAGGTAGATTCTCGAGTCTATAATGGTCACAAACAGGCCACATAGATTCCTTATTATGACTTTGCATTTCTCTTCTGGCACAAGGTCAAGGTCGTCGTACGAAGTGCAAGTTGCCTCTATTGCCATAGCCGTATCCATCTCTCGCAAAGTCAGTGGTCTGACAGCCGATACGATGATATTTAGAAGTTTCTTGGCACTTCTCTTGTTTTCACTCCGTTCTAAGATTGCTGTGTAAGCTTTGTCGACGGTTTCTGGCACTGAGCTTAGTATATCTCGAATCTTTTTCTGGGATACGGTCTCTAAACGTCGCCGTACCACCTCCAAGATGAGGTGTAACCATAGGTAAGTTCGATTCTTGAATTTCAAGAGTCCTTCTTCTAGAATCAATCGAACAGAGTCATCAAGCTTCAGTATCTTTCCAAGCTTTTGGACCTCAACTTTGATAACCAGGTTTATCTCACGACTGATCGAAAGTGTCTCTGCTTCGCCCGCAAGCCGGATAACAGGATGTTTGGATATGAGGCCCTGTAGGCTGCGTTCGATATGAAAGTATGGCCGGCTGGTTATCAAGAACTTTAGTACCATGTTTTTCCGGTCATTAGTGGTGGTATTGTTATAGAAATGGTCTAGGTAACTGAGAAGTTTAGTTCTGCCCGACTCTTCACATTCGTCAAGTGCATCGATAATGCATACGACCGTCCCAGTTTCCGCATCCGCTGCTGCTTCTTTCAAGATGCTCCAGAGCCTCTCGAAAAGCCTATGGAGGTAAACCCCATTACTACGGAAGTCTGACATAGCATGCTTAACAAGGGGCTTTCTCTGTTCGAGTAGCTGATGCAGCAAAGCGCACAGTGCATTTGTAGCACTTGTCTGTTCGACATTGTCGTCTTTGAAGAAAAAGTAACAAGTGGTATGAGTTTTAGTACTCTTCAGCTCTTCAGCCACAAGAGACTTAGCCAAGACGGATTTTCCGCAGCCAGGGTCCGCAGAAACCCAAAGCAAGTTTGATGTTTTGCTCTTCCACCAGTACTGAAAGTGAGGATGCTCTAGGAACCACCGGCATGTGCCTTCAACTCTGTCTGGATTTCGTTCCTTGTAGCTCTCATAGTCCGATGTACGAAGACTCTGATGGCAATCTACTTCCTTTTGACTTGGTTGCCAGAAGTTTTGTTCTTCTTTTTGATTACTATGATCTGCAAGATTATCAACATGCATTGGGAGCAGGTAGGAAAAAGCCTGTGCCTACAAGATGCTCTCAACGCCAGTTTAGCTGGAGATTCCAGAACATAGCTTTTGATACGGTTCGAAACGAGAAGAAAGTTCTGGTCGTGTGGTCCTCGATATTTGTTCATCATGGCATGACGAGCATTGAGTGGGATTTGGTCATGACCATCAATACAAGCAGACTCCTGACTGACGAGCTTTGAACGTTAGTCCACGAACGCTTCTGCGGTAGAGGCATACAATTTCTTGTGTGAACTTGGGCAAGAACTGCGTCACACTTCTAGGCAACACTGCATTCAGAACTTCAGTTTTCCGGGTTTCGTAGAAGCAGGTGATACTCAGCTGAAGCTCGCGTTTGACTGCCTTTGCACTGAAGCCTTGAATCAGATTTCGAAGGACAGCAGAATTCTGATTCAGATCTGTGATCAAAGTATCAGAGACCTCATGGCCTCTTATACCACCTAGCAAAACTCTCCATTGTGCTGAATTGGTAGCTCGGGTGCCTCGTAGTGGTGCGCCGAGAAAGACTATGCCGGTTGTAGCTCGTAGGATGCTTTGAAATTCACTTTCAAAGCTACCAGCGCTCTCGAGTGCCTGGGAAGTGAATGTCAAATCATATCGAAAGGCGACTGGTTTGAGTCTACTATGGTAGTCAGGTTAACGGGAGGAGATGGGCTGCTAACCTTGACGACTACAAGTCCTCCGAAACATGATCCTATAAAAATCAGGGGTATGGACCGTGTTTGCTCCTTGTATTTCACCGTTTAGCGTTGTGGTATACAAAGGAGAAGGGCATTTACGTTTGTTCTCACTTCTGAGAGGCTCCGTAGCAGCGTTTCCCCAAGTGCAAGGAGATCGACGACTGGGGCATTGCTATGATAATTGGCGTTGTAATCAAACGTCCATATGCGAGCCTTGGGTACCACTGTAGGCAGCATATCAGCGTCGCTAAGCCAGTTGAATGCATGGCCCCTGATATCCGGGGGGCCATCCTTCTCGTAGGCCAGCCACGTCTTGGGCGAGCTGGTGTCCAGACCGTGCACTGCAACTATACTGCTATTGCATGAGCTCATGCGGTTTGATAATGGGAAAATTGGCTATACTCCACTTCAGAACTTTCTTGGGAGTCATGTTTCGGGAAGACCTTATTTAGATGTGGGCCTTTGGCATAGCCATGATTCTCTAGGAAGCCATTAGCCAATCAAGTACGACGGCATCTTTAAGTCCAGGTTGATGGACACCTACCTTCCATGGCTTCGTCTTAAGTTACACTATAGCAGCTGTCCTTTGTAGCTAAGGATTGTTGCCTTGAGCAACTCCCATAAATATCAGTATTTCCTTTACTACGTCGGAAAAGTCAGCCTCAGCGCTGCTATGCTTGGCACACACCACAAGTAGGATGTTGAATGATATGATGAGCATCAGTCATATGCTGATTTTGGTGTAGTGCAATAGTATCTTATAATTAATGGATGTATGTAGCTATGTAGGAAAGTAGACACGAAAGGGAAAATCTATTCTAGTGTCTGCCAAGACGTGATTTGTAATCACCGAGGTTGACCCGGACTGAATTCCAACATGGGACACGTCTCTGTAGAAATCAATCAAACTGTTCCAACCTATTTTATCATACTATCACAAACAGTATAGCGTCGCACACACTTTATTTGAAAGTCATCCGATCTCAGCCTCTTGTCCGGGCCCTTTATGTTTCGAAAGACTATCTGAGTCTCTACAAATGAGCCAGGAGTGGGCATAGGATATTACTAGAAGGGGCCTCATAAACAACAGGCTAGTGGTACAATCGGCCAGCCCAGTGGTCGAGGCTGTGCACAGGCATGATTGATGCCTTGAGAATTTGAATAATTGACATTGGTAGGAATTCCTGCACTGCTGCCCAGGCGATTAGTAGCGCTTACTCTACCTTACTCCCCGGTGGGTTCATTGTGGCCCGAGTTGTTTCCTAGCTTGAGGACATGGCCTTTAAAGAGTCGAGGTGCTTCCGCAAAAGCTAAAAGCCAATGGCCCCAATTCCATTCCCTAGGGTCCACCAGCTGAACATTCAATTAGGCATCAGCACCAATCGATCTCCTCTGGCCCTAAATCGATCAGATCAAACCTCTTCTGATACACTGCCTGGCCAGCCTCGGATCTCGCTATGCGCCTCCGGACTAGACAAGTATATCCTGAAGGAGCACTCTACCCCGGAACTCGACAGCCTCGCTCCCTGGCTTTGGTTGGTATGTAGACACAAGAAGATTTGCCACTCACCTGACCCGAAACAGCTGACAGCTCTAGGTTTCCACGCCACGAAGCTCGCACATCTCTCCACTACACCACCAGGCTAGCCGGGGACGGAAGATTGTTGTTGTGGAAAATCCGCAGCTACACCTTGTCTGGTTCTACGATCAGGTCTTTATAAAGCCGATCCCCAGATACCTTCTCTCATATGCTTTCTGGCAATATCTCGCAACCCAGCCCGATGTCCTGCAGCAAGCGGTGATTGGATTTCTACGAACATATAGCCACCTTATCCGCTATGAGTCAGACTTTCGTATTGCAATGCGGGAGGAATACGGCTTGATACCCGAGGACGATGGCGAGGAGCGGATGACGTGGGAGAGATTCGCTACATTCATCGGATGGTTCGACAAGGTTGCAGATGACTGTGTGAACCCCAGATATCATTATGGGGAACTTCGACTCACTCGGCTGAACTTTTATACGCGCATATTCCTTGGAAAGTTGACATTCCATCATATTCATAGCCAGTGGAGAACCTTTCTCGGACAGATTTTCACCCCACTGCTATCTTTGTTTGCGGTTCTTACTGTAATCCTGAATGCTGCGCAGGTCGAGCTAGCAGCAGAACAGACAATAGCTGGAAGTGGTCACTGGCTAGCATTCGCTGAATTCTCCCGTTGCCTGTCTGTACTGGTATTGGTTCTGACTACTGGAATCACTGTTACTTTTGGGATAACAGTAATCTTTTTGTTTGCCCACGACATATGGTTCGCAAGATCAGTGCTCAAGGAACATAATAGTGGACCAGGAATGAAGAACACGATTATGAAGTCAGGAGTAGTGTGACGTTAGCTCCGATGCGAACTCCCAATATGGTTCGACGTACGGCAATTTATCCGTACAACTCTATGATAACCCAAAACACCAAATTGCTAAACCTCGAAACCCCAATCGCCCAAGTTTACCCCGTCCCGACTAGGCCCCGAGTGATAGGGCCCTAAGGATCAACAAGCTAGGTGGCCAACCCTAGGGCCCGCGCAGCACACTGTCAACCACGTCGAGATTAGAACCTTAGTTAGGTGACCTAACCCGATAATTCGGGGGCTTTATTCGTAAACTTTGGGGTCTAGGATATCGGCTGGCGAATTCGGACCCCTGCAGCTAAGGGCCGCTAGCCTGCAGCCTAGGCTAGTGGTGGGGGGGCATTGTAGCAGTAATACCCCCTGGGCGATTGGGGTTTCGAGGTTTGGCAATTTGGTGTTTTGGGTTATCATAGATTTGTACGGATAAATTGCCGTATCGACGGCTCCTCCTGGCGGGCCGACCCAGCTTTGGAAAAGCGACGAGTGACCAGGACGCAGATTTTCTATCTTCCTTGACGGCCAAGAATGAGTACAGAGTCACCAGATCCCTCAGTCCCCTACTTTTCCCGAACAAGTAAGAAAGGTGCGGTTACAACAGTGGAGCTGACCAACGATAACACAATGCATAATTTAAAGTAACAGTTCTGAGCTTTGACATCAGATGGATATCGGACCTGACCTCTTCATCGGTAGCACTCCCTGTGGTCGTACGACCGAACCGTTCCACGTCCATCACGAGTGCTAGGACGTTACAGGTCCTTGGTAAGCTGTCTACCAAAGAGAAGCAAGGAAGGTTGTTGACTCCCTTTCCTAAACCAAAACGGCAATCTCAAATCCCAAATTCGGGGTATATTTAATATGAATACATATATATAGATATATATATATGAACTACAAAAACCTAATATAACAATTTATAATCTCAAACAATCACTAGCTATATACTAACATAACCTCTCACGCTTCATCTAACCCTGCAACAAAGCAGATATGTCCGGTGCCTGATACTTCTCCCTCAACCCCTCCACATACCTCTCAAACTCCACCTCCGCTTCCTCCTCCCACCCCGCATCTCCCTCCAACACTCTGCATACCTCGCCCTCCCCTTCATCCACTTCCCCCTCCCCATCATCCACCAACCCCTTCCGTGATGCCCTCTTAGCATTCCCCTTAAACCTCAAACCCACCATCCTCATCCGCATCCCCATCCTCCTCCCAACCCATCTACTCCTCTCCCTCAACCCCATACCCAAGCTATGCTCCAAACGTTTCTGTCTCTTGACCACATGCCATTCGATACCATAATACGTCTTGAGCTGAGGACGGCGCTTTGCGTGGCGCCATACGATATTCGTATTGCTATTGTTATTGCTAGGGCTAATGCTATGCCGATAGGGGGTAGGGAGAGCGGATGGGGGAGGAGGTGGAGGTGGTGGAGTATCGAATGACGGAGTGGAGAGTGTAGAGATTGTGGATAGGGTGTGGAGAGATGGAGAAGGGGGAGGTGTGGAGTGTAGAACATGTAGGTGTTTGGAACGGCGATGGAGGTTGAACCTGAATCTGAATGTGAATGTGCGCCTACAATGCGGATGCCTGCATCCGATGTGGAGGAAGGTGTTGGGTTCGCACATTTTCCTTAACAAAGGTTGGTCGGGGAAAGGTAGATGTTGTATGGTTTCGCGTTTGTAGGTTTGATATATAGTATAGATGAATAAATCATACAGGATCAGGACGTATAGAGATGATGGATGAAGCCGTCTTGGTGCTATAGGATTGGCATTGGAGTTGGGGTCCTAAAATTGTGATCTTTTCTTGGAGGATGGTGTGGAGAGAAGGATCGGTAGGGTATTGTGATGACAACAAAGACAGATAGTGGGAGTATAATGGGAGAGGCGTCAATCCTTTACCGAGAGACAAAGGGGGTTTGTTCTTTTTGTTAGCGGCTTCGAAGGGACTTTTGAGGGGACAGGGGGCATTGTATAGACGTTCATTCTTCTTTGAGGATTTCTTGGTCGGAGTTTTGTGCAAAGTCGTACTCCTAGGAGTATTACTGTGTGGTAAGGGATGAATTAAGAGAAGGGACTGCTGACACAAAACCCGAAGTAGTATAGAAGGATCCAGCGGCAAATACTGGCCTGCCAGAAGTGAGCACTCGTACTTTCAAAAAGACTTCCATTTCAGGATTCATAAGAAAAGGGAAGCCCGATAGAAGATACTCCCTCCCTCCCCTGGGAGAAACGTAACAGCAATGTTTTACTCATTTTCAAAGACCAATCTAAGGAAAAGGTCGTTCCTCGAAAAATAAGGCAAGCAGTGATTTATAATCTTAAGCAAAGAACGGCCCAGTCTCAGGGTCCGCTCCGATATTGTCGGAACAATCAGCGATACGTAGGAAGTGACATGTGTTGAGAAGAGGCATGCTCAATGGAGGTAGTAGCTGAGAGCCAAACTGTTGCTGCGGACTGGAAACAATGAAAGCCATTACTCTTGTGAGAAGTTATATAGAAAGGTTTCATGCGATCGTAGTAAACATGAGTATAGTGAGGCCACGGAACGCTGAGAAGTAGGTACTTGCTGTGTTCACGAAGATTGAATCACCTAGAAGCATCGGAGGGATGGATTGTATCCTCTATAGTCATCAGGACAGCCTTTTGGCGTTGATACGATCACCCACAGACCTCGTACGCTGGATAGCTTACATTACAGGGCACCACTTACCTTCAGCAGGAGATTTTGTGCGCATGCCCTCTTGTCTCTGCGGAGGCTTATATCTTACCTTTCTCAACAACAGTATCTCTACATCGTAAGCCTTTCACAGCTTTGGCTCTATATCTTCGAATTCACTCAAACTTGTGACCGGTCGTCGTCCTTGCGTCAGTTTCATACTCGCTTTATAAGCACGCACATCTTTGATGAAGGTTGTCTCCTTTACGGTCGGTACTTCCGGCAATTCTTCCACTCCATCAACGCCATCAACGCTCTGTTTGACTTCGATGCCAAGACCGGGAAGGATTGTGCCGAGTAACTGCTGACCCTGCACTAAGACTTCGGATGCGTCCTCCTCTGAGACCTCTGCGTCCTCTTCGAGGTAGGAGGCAATAGCTTCAACAATAGCGGCTTGGTCTCCGCCCAAGATGTCAACAGCCTCGAGGCGACCAGTCAGCTTCTCCGCGTCCACATTCACGCCCATTGCTGTCAGATACTTGGCAATTGTGTCCGTGACCTTTTCCTTTTGCTCCGAAGGTGTCATACTGCCAATCACAGCCTTTGGCGTTGATTGTGCAGTCATGTGAACAGACAGTTTGGCACGAGTTGGCGAAGTGGGATCGATATACTGTTTGAAAAAGTCAAGCATGTCGGATTTACTCAAAGGCTTGATATGCTCGACATCCTGCTCTTTCTGCAGAAAATCAAGATACTCTCCACTGATATGGTTCCAGAGACGAGCACTCTCTTGATCGAGGTTCTTGAGCTTCTCCAATCTTTTATTGATCAGACTTTTCTTGTGGCTCTCAAACTCTTCCTGTGGCATGTTCTCCAGCGACTTGCCGAAAAAGGCCAGGAAAGCATTGATTCTTTCCTCCAGATAGACTGTGGGTCTCTCGGACTGTATGATGACTCTATAGCCCATAGTCGTTGCTGCTACTTTGGTACCCGTGAAAACAATGTAACCAAGTTGCTCCTTGGTGCGTAGCTGATCAAACCCTATCTCCTCGGTCATTTGCGCGAGGAGGTAGGTCTTCGCACGCAGGACCCTGTCTATCGCGTCTCCAATGAAAACATAATACTCGATGCAGTGATTAATATTGGCTGGATCTCCCAGGGTCCGCTGGAATGTGTAGTCACTTCCTGGAGGAAGGATCAAATTCCTGGCGATCGACCATTGTGTTGGCGGCAGTACTCGAGGTTTGAGCGTTGATTCTAGTAGATCAGTCACGCGAAGAGCATCTTCCTTGTACATATTACCATGACACAGTATCTCTAGATGAATTTGACGTAGGAGTTGCGGATAGAAATTTGAGATGTCTTCGGGAGTGAGGTCAATGATTTCCGCCAGATATTGCTCGTTGAGCCATCCTCTGTCAGTCCCCAACCAGTTGGTGAACTCGCCGACCTGATGGTAAGGCTGCTGAAAGTCCCAGTTCCTGTAACCTCTGATAAGTCGCTCCTTCACAACCTTGAATCTATCCGGCTTGACCTCCAAGTCCCGCATAGTCAAGAGCACCTTTTCTAAAAGTACGACGATTTTATCATTGTAACCGCTGATGTCGATACCCATGCCAGCCATGTAGGCATCAAGTTCGTAGTCCAGACCAGCGATCTCTGCATCGTATGCGTATTCGACCAAGGCATCCTTGACAAGGGCAGTATACAGTTTGCTTTTTACCATATTTGCAGGCACAGCTGACGTGAGAGGGTTTCGCAGAGTGATGAAGACGTTGCCCCTTGGCACCCAGAAACTATCATCTTTTTTCCACCAAGTACGAATACCCTCTTCATTGCGAATGAGCTTTGGGGCTTTCAACGGGATCTCCACATCCTTCTTTTCAACAGTCAGCTTCGATGGTATGAATTCGTTTCGATGTGGTAGATGGAGCTCTGGAAGTCTGTCGTTCGCGGTCTTCTCTGCAGCCTTCTCAACCGCGCTGGCAAATTCGGACGGGATGTTCTCGACTCGGTATTCAGTGCCGTACCACTTCTCCACTTTATCCCAGTCGCCTGGATAATTCTGACTGACAAGGGTCAGTCTGTAATTGTCAGGCCGAAGGTAGTCCAAGGCTTTGGTGATGCCGTCCGCATCGAACTTGCGCACCAGTGTCTCGCCGCTAAGCAGCCACTCTCGCGGCAATGGTTTCTGCATTGTGCTGATCATGTTCCGGGCAAAATTGCTAGCAGAGCTCTTCTCTCGGAATCTAAAGTCAACTTCTGCCATCCCTTTGACTTCGTCGAAAATCCACTTTTGCGGCGGGGACTCTTTCATCAAGGAAATGTATTGAAAGGTAGCTTCAACTACCTGTTGATATATTTTGAGGCCTTCTTCCGTGAGTTTGATTGAAACCTCAAAGAATGACGATCCGGGACCCACAGGTGACGGACCTGCAGAAAGACCGTTGGCCCATCCCTTGGCTTTTATGTATGCAAGAAGACTTCCAGGTCCTTCGTGTCCAATAAGGTGGCTGATATAACGGCTGGGCTGTGTCTCGTACATCTCATCTTCATCCTGGTATGGGAAGTATATATCTAGTGTCCGTTGGTCCATGACGGGCTTCGCAAAAATCTGAGTCATGAGTTCATTCTTCGTGAGCGGTTGTATGCCATCCCACCGCTTCTGTGGCAGATCCTTATTGTGTACACCTTCGAACAGGTCCCCAACCCAAGATTCCAGCTCATCCAGCGACTCCTTGCCCAGCACCACCAGCTTCATCCGATTTGCCGAATAGTTCTCATCGTGAAATGACATGAACGCCTTCCGTACATCTACACCTCTCTTCCTAGGCTCGTCTCTGAGCGTTTCCAAATTGCCCGTGGAGAAGTGGTGGTAAGGGTGTTTTGGGCTGGACAGAGACTTGTTGAGTTGGTTGAGTCGCCAATTGTCACTTTGTAGGTTCTTTTTATTTTCCGAGTCAACGGCCTTAAGTTCGCGATCTAGTGTCGAGGAAAGAAAGAGGGGGGCGATGAAAAATTGAGCGAAGCGATCGAGAGCACCATAGAGAGGGGATGATGGGACGCCATTGGCGATAGCTTCTGTGCCAGGTTCCGCAGAAGCCGCCACCTCGAAATAGTAATTGGTCTCGGTAGAGGCAGTATATGCGTTCGAGTAGCCGGAGTGAGCTGTCAGGTATTGGTTGTAGTCGTTTTCTTTGGGGTACTAATTGTATCAGCGGTTAGCATCTTTGCATACTCTGGGTATGGAGATACTTACCTTCTTCGTACCCATAAAGAGAAGATGCTCCACTGCATGAGCCATGCCTGGCATGTCGTCGGCATCACTGAAGCTTCCAACGTTGACATTCACAGCAGCGCTGGCTTTGTCTGTGTCAGGGTCGTGTACCAAAAGAGCTTCAAGCTTGTTGGGTAGTCTGACTACTCTATATGATCTGTCATCAAGGGCTGGGGTCTCCAGCTTGTCTGCAAGACGTGTTAGTGGAGCCATGGTTGCTAAGAAACGAGTGGTGGTTGATGGAAGGGGCGATCGAGGATGGATGCTATGGCGAGCGAAGTGCGTGGTACGAAGAAACGTTGGCTGATGCAGCAAAGAGGTCGCGAGGAGAGCAGAACGAGCGTAGAAGGCCGGTCTCACGTAAGACATATAGACATGGAAGACCTGAGGTTTGCACCAGGCAGTACACACACACGCTATTGGCCTCCACCTTGCCAAGACTTTAGAATAGGGCTGAAATTCTACCTGGCCCGGCTCTCCCTTCGTCCATCCTCTGCAACACCATCTTATCGGTCCAACAACTTTGGAGGGATGCAGATTCTTTGGAACAATGATACCCGATCCCCCTCAGCTGCTTAGCTACCAGTGCTACGTACGGAGAAGCCGAACCACAACTTCCACGAGATGCGCGCCTTTTAAAGCGACTAGATAACTCCGGCTTTGCTCAGCTTTGAAGCATCACCACTTACCGCTGGAGAAATGGACCACATATGCACTTGAGACTGCAGCCTATATTTTACGTGTGTGATTATGCTACCAGGGAGCAATCATATAGGACGATATCGACTGTCAATAGCCGCATACACAGAGCGATCTGGAGTTGACCACCAGTACCTCTTTACATCTGCAAGCACGACGAGGTATCGAATGACAAATCTGTATCCGAGCTTAGCAAGTCCAGTAGAATGTTCACCCTTGCAAGCAAATATGTTCGTGCATGTATTCGTTATCAACAGCTTTTCGCCCGAAGGGTAAATAGCATGAATGCAAAATAAACGATACGACTTCACAGTGTTCTTTCCCATCTGGATACTTTTCAACATCTCCTGGACCTATATGGCTAATGTCAGGAGGACCTTGTCTTGACGTCCTGCAAGCAAGAGGCTGGTTTTACTGCGACGGCATGACTCGTCAATACGTATCTTTTTGAGGGAATGAAAAGCCGAAGAATGAAGTAATTTGATAACAGGTTCTGATTCCACCAATCATTTCATGGAGTTTGGTAAGGCCCGACAGCTCTGAAAAGCTAGGATCCCACGAAAGTGGTTGGTTTGGGCTTGGCCCTCGTCTTCTTGAACATATCTCACTTTTTGAAGAGAAAATCTCTATTGAGCGAATTTAATGTTACTTCCCCAAAGACGATCAACAAGCCACCATTGCGGAAAGCTTGATGGTGAAATACATTTCGGTAGATATTCGTACCAGTCCGTAGTTTCGCTAGGGTCCAAAAGGTTGGTGCATTTCGTAGCCTCATGAAAGTCCGGATAGAAGCCACTATCCTCCCAATCAATGATTCCCTTCACAATACAGTTATTCCGATAGTCCGTTTCAACAACAATGTTAGCTGGCCTGAAGTCTCCATGCGTGAACACTGATTGCTTTGTCGTGGGAGGGAGCAAGGCCTTTAGGAATTTGATATATGAGTCGCTCGCAAATTTCGATATAGAAAATTTAAAGTCTTCGAACCCTGCTACGGTTTCAATAGCTTTATCACTCCGGTAATCTCCTCGATAAAGGTCCGATAGCGCTTGGGAAATTGTGAAAGCCAGTCGATTTCAGGCGACTCGTTAGCTAGCGATTGGAGTGTGTCGATGGTACTGCGGTTCAGGAGGGCAATCGCGGATGGATGAGCTGATTTTTGGGTCATCTTGGATTTGTAAGAGGCGGGAATAATGGAGAGGATATCACATTCAGGGTTCGACTCGAGTGCATTTTTTATCTTTCGCATTACGTTTCGATTCACGTTGGTTTGTTTGGAGGGTAGCGGCCTTGATTCTTCGAGGTCAGAGAGCTCCTGGTTAAGAACAAAACCTCCGGTTGGGTGTGGTGTGAACGCCATCTCTATGCTACGTACGATGACTCTGTTGATATCTTTTGGAGGGATAGCGTGCAGACGACGAGTTTTGCGCAGCGGAGAAAGTCTCGAAGAGCTGGTTGGTTCTCGTGGAGAGGAACGCCAAGGATCAATGGCAAGTCGCGCGACCCTCACGCGCGAGCGTAAAGCGGCGCTCACCCTACCGTAGGCTGGGAGGAGGATGAGTCCGGGGCAGATTTCTGTCACCTTGGCAAATCTAGAGACTGTTCCATCCTGCAGTTGTAGGAGAGCTCGGGTCAATTGATTCGGAGGGCTTACAGAGTGTTGCAGCTGTATGAATTGCTGATGACGACAATCATATCATGAATTGCTGGCTAATGAGTCACGAACACTGCCACTTACATGCCACCGTAACATCGTCTTGCTCAATAATACTCAGATCCCTTACGAATAACGATGTCGCCCCTCCACCACCTATCTACGGAGCCATAAGCGGTACCATTAAGCGTTCCTTCCCACCTGAACCAATACTCCGCACTTACGAATTCCATCTCTGATAGGTTGCAATTTCATCTTGATAGTATAGGTATCATGAAAACCGCTTTAAGAGACATAGTCTTGGAGTAAACAAGCAGGTACGATGGATGGCAATAAAGACTTTGGGCACCACGCCTTGATATCAAAATTGTAGCCAGATCCTGAAAATTTTCATGGCTGGAGAGGGCTGAGTATGGGCCTTGCCTTACCTTGAGTCGCATAGAGCTTGCTATCAATGGACACTCATCCCTATTACCGTTGATGTAGTCTGATTTAGCCTCCTATTCGTTAGAGTAACAAACTATTTGAGACTCGAGACGACTCGAGTAAATGAAATGATAATTAGGGAACCTATGGGGGATTTCACACAGCTTTGCCCTCACATTCAGCGACACTTCTTCAAGCCTCCTTTAGTAAGAGCAACACAGAGAGAAGTTTAAGATTGACTGCGCACCCACATTCGCTCCCTGTGTTGCGGGCTACCTTATCCTGAATCCATTCAAGGAGGCGTGACGGGGCCCTTCATGCTGTCATGATTCGAATATGTAAATAAAGTAAAGTAGGGAATTCATCGGCCCCAACTCAGCTAGAATGTTCCCGTCTGTAATTCACTGCTGTTGATCATCAGATCACTTGAAATGTAGCCGATGTAGTAGTAGTAGTAGTATTCATACACGGATCCAGCCCTATAAGGGCTATACCGGAAGTGTCTATAGAGCCCCCTAAAATGCCCTAGCGCTTAGGCTCATCTGCCCTACTTTCCGCCCTCTAAATAAAGAGGTACTAGCCGCTAGTATATATTAGGGTAGGGTTCCTCTCAGCCCCTAGCCGTTTTAGTGTCCTATCCTTTATTTACTTCGCCTCTATCCCTCCGCCTATAGGAATTCTAACTGGAAAATCGCCTAGAAATCCGCCTAATATCCTACTACTATTTAGTATAACCCCCTACCGCTAATAGCTATATAACTACGTGTTATTAACTAATATATCTAAATTCTATATTACTAGTAGTATATCCTACTCTTAAATAGTACCCTATATTATAATAGATAGCCCTCTATTAATAGCTTTCCCTTATTAATAGCTTCTTATTAGAGGGCCTTAAGACTTATTCCGCCTAAGGGTTTTAAGGTAGAGATAAAGGATATAGGAATTATAAAGAGGTTAGTATACTTATCTATTCTAAGGTAGTATATATTAAAAAGACCTTTATAGAAAGGTCGATTAATTTAAATACCTTAAGTCTCCCCCTAATATCTTATATATAATATTAAATATATAAATTAGCTAGGTTCTAATATAATAACTATATATAAGGGATAGGCTTTTAAATAGATATTTTAGGATATATATAGCTATATATATAATATAACTATAAAATAGCTCTTAAAGGAGCCTTTATTATTCTTATAGATATATCTTTAGACTAGATTAACTAGAGTTATTAATTACGCGTATAGCGAGTATATAGGTAATTAGAATTACGATAGACTATTTAGTAGACTACCCTAGATATATTTTAGATGCCCGGAGGCTACTTATAATATAAAATGTAGGGGTGGCTTTCTTCCTTAAGTTGTTGTTTTTCCAATGTAGCCGATGTACTTTGTCTCCGTGTGATACGTTATATTGTTCAATTTCGATGTCTGCGAGTCTGCTTAGCGCAAGAGCTCTTGACAGATATCAAGCTAGTCCTGAGTGAGTTTAGTAAATCATCGTTGCCGGTGAGCCGGGGATAACGGAGATATAACTGGGTGTTTCACAATTCGTGTGTACTTCTTATTCTTGAAGATTCGTCCCATCTTTCCAATTGACTTCACGACAAGTACACTGTGTAGAATACATATCTTGTTCACGCTCAGAGCGAGACTTTGGGTACGGAGGACTTGAAATTCTAGATTAGCGCCCAAAGCCAAGTTTCTACGATCCATAGCCCAGGACCTACGAGGCTCACCTTGGACATTTGCCATGTCTACAGTGACAGGCACAGCACTGCAGACGTCCTACCCGTGAGACTTGAAGTAATTAAGCTCTTGAAGCTCTATCGCTGACAAAGGACCTCCAAGACCACTCCTCCCACAGTCCTTCAGCAACAACCAACCTCAGACCATCCGCCTGTTCCCACTTAGCAATTACACATTCGGCACCAAAGAGAATCAGCCCGAGGAGGATCCCTCAGTGGTAGCTCGATTGAAGAGGTTAGAGGAGCACTACGAGCAGCATGGCATGCGGAGGACGTGCGAGGGGATCCTCGTCTGCCACGAACACAACCACCCACATATCCTGATGCTGCAGATTGCGAACGCGTTTTTCAAACTGTACGTCATGCTAGAACCTCACACAGCCCCGGAAAGCTAGCTAACGCGTGAGGGCAGACCGGGCGACTACCTGCAAGCGGAAGACGACGAGATTGAAGGCTTCAAACACCGTCTCAACGAGCGTCTGGCACCTGTCGGCACACAGTTCTCGGGCGAAGGCGTCAATGATGAATGGTGCATTGGCGATACGTTGGCCCAGTGGTGGCGGCCGAACTTCGAAACGTTCATGTACCCATTCTTGCCGGCGCATGTAACGAGGCCGAAGGAATGCAAGAAGCTCTACTTCATACAATTGCCGAAGAGCAGTGAGTGTCACTTATTTCGTCCTCGAATGAATCAATACTCATGTCGCCCCCAGAGGTTCTGAGCGTCCCCAAGAACATGAAACTTCTAGCCGTCCCTCTTTTCGAATTGTACGATAACACAGCACGCTATGGACCACAGCTATCAGCCATACCCCACCTACTCTCAAGATATAACTTCGAGTTCGTGGATGAGGATGGAAATGTCTGCGCAGCTACACCGGGTGGGAATCCCGGACCGCAGCATATCAAAGTCATGGCACAGGCGGAGAAGGATGAGCAGACCAACGGCGACACACAGCACGAAGAGGGAGTGAATGGACACGGGGAAGGAGGCGAACAAGATGTCGCATAACCGCGATCACAGGCGCATTGATTCTGTTCTGATCTGTCATGGGATATATTACATTCAGTCTCATACTATAAGATTCCCATAGAAGCGAGTGAATTCTTTGTGGCATCCCGAGCTTCACAACATCCATTCCCTTATTCTACAAAACCCCTTCAACCCGATGAAATGCCTACATAGCAACATTGCTAACGTCACCCCCAACCCAAAACCCCAACTCCACAACATCCCACCACCACCCCCACCACCCCCACCACCTCCCCTCCCCTCCCCCCAACTCCCCCAAAAATGATCCTAATCGGCCTAACCGGCTCCATCGCAACCGGGAAATCAACCGTCTCAACCCTCCTCTCCCAACCCCCCTACTCCCTCCCCATAATCGACGCCGACCTCCTCGCCCGCCGCGTCGTCCTCCCCGGAACCCACGGCTACCGCCAAATCCTCGCCCACTTCAGCGCCAGCACCCCCGACCTCCTCCTCCCCCCCTCCCCAAAAGGCCAGCCCCTAAACCGCGCCGCCCTCGGCCGCCGCGTCTTCGGCCCCGAACCAGAAAGAGTGCGGGACCGCCAGGTTTTGAACGGGATTATACACCCCCTTGTGCGGCTGGCGATGGCGCGGGAGGTTGTTTATTATTATATCTTGGGCCATTGGGCGTGTGTGCTGGATATACCCCTCCTCTACGAATCCGGGCTCGACATCTTCGTTTCCGTCGTCGTGATGGTTGCTGTCCGCGATCCGAGGATACAGATGCGCAGGTTGCGGGAAAGAGATCCGGAACTGAGCGAGGAGGAAGCGAGGGATAGGGTTGGGAGTCAGATGGGGGTTTGGGAGAAGGTGGGGAGGACGAGGGCGAGGGGGCGGGTGAGGGGGAAGGTTGTGGGGAATGAGGGGGGGAGGGGGGAGTTGGAGGGGGAGGTGGGGAGGGTGGTTGGGGAGGTAAGTGGGGAGGCGGGGGGGTGGGGGTGGAGGGGGTGGGTTTGGGGGAGTCCGGTTGCGGCGGTGGGGGTGGGGGGGTGGGAGGTTTGGAGGGGTTGGAGGGCTAGGAGGTTGTGGGAGGGGTTGGGGGAGGAGGAGAGGAAGAGGTTATGGGAGGTGGAGGAGAGGAAGGGGTTGTGAGGGGGAGGTGGGAGTGTTTATGATTGTGGGAGATTAGGCTGGTTGAAGAGGCGCTGGTTGCTTCCTAGTTAAAGTACACGGTGCCTTTGGGAATGGATAATAAGATATGTACAGCCAGAGAACCGAGATGAAGGGCCCACGATGGATGCTCGGCACTGTTGTACCTCTTGCATGCTCCTTATTTGCCTCCTTTAGCTGCCAACGCATAGCCGAACTCATGACAAAGCAACCTACTCCAGAGCACTAGGCTGATATATATTCAGAGAAGTGACTTGTATATTTCCGCAGAACACCCCTCTCCTGAGGCGTGATATATATATGTTGCATTGACCGCCCTAGCGCTGCATCTGATTTTGTACAACATGCGGGGAGCAGAGATATTCAGGAATACCTTCATTATGGAAGAAGATCAATGGGACATCCTAGCGGCGATAGTATGAGGTGCGTATCTCGACTCAAAGCATGACGTAAAGTGCAGTGAATGTGGCTACCGCAGGTGGAGGCGAGGTGCTCCGCTGTAGGGTGTCCCAAGGGTCGCTGTAGGTGATTACCATCACGCCAGCAGAAGGCACTTGTTGGCGCAATCTGGCTATGTGGTAGAGCAAAGCCTATAACCTTCGATGAGAAGTGACGACTACTCTTACGGGATCATCCAAGCTGGCGATTGAACTGTGCCAGCGCTGCCGAAGACAGGGGTAGGGGATCGCAAAGCTTTTGTGCCTTGTCCACAGCAGCTGACTAGACAATGGATCAACAAGAGACAGCGTTGACTGCGGTCTGAACTTACAAGCCTATTCCTGCTATCTTTGACCCCCGAGACTGCGCTCAGCGACCAATCTCCCGCCTGCATCTCCCTGAAATGTTTCAGAAATGCGGCACTTGCTCCAGCAGCGTTGCTGACGATATCAAACATCAAATCTGTATCGATGTGCAAACGGTCGCAGAACGACATGGCTTCTGACGTTGCTGCTAGGTGGACACCAATCATGAGATTCTGGACATCGCTGATAGATATCGCCGGCAACTCGAATGGTACGAAGCTTTTTGCCTGTTGTGAAACGAGATCTGGTCGTCCGGGAAGATATAATCGCACTATGACACAATCATCTTCCCTTAACCAGCCAGCGGACTCTCCGGCTATGTACAATCTCTCTGCCTCGTGCAGCAGTGGCAAATCAAAATTGAGAGCCCGATTGGTCCTTGTAATAATACCCACATCCTTCTTGATGATAGCGATCGCAGAGTACGGCGGCAACGTTGGATCAAGCATATGCGGCACTCGGTGACTGAACATCCAGCTACCACCTTCACTCTCCTTCAATTCATCGAAAGCGAGCTGGGTATTGAGACCCGCCGCTGCAACAACTCCCATGGCTTCTGACGTCATAGCAATATTAACGGCAGCGAAAATTTGATGAACGAGCTTTGCTTTCGATCCACCGCCGAGGCCCCCGGGTATATGGTAGAGCTTGGCGCTCATACATTCAAGTATTGACTGGGCATGGGCGAGATCAGAGTCTTTTCCAGAAGAAAATATGGAAAGCGTGCCATCTGCTGCTCGACCAGGGCCGCCAGATACAGGACTATCGATCAGTCTGATATCTGGCCTCCCACTTGCGCTCAATGTTCTAACGATCTCGTCAATATCAGCTGGCGCCACGGTCGAGCACATGATGATTATTGCATTTTTGGGCAGCGCTTTGACAGCACCAGTATCAGGGTTAAACAGAAGTGGCATGGCTTGGCCGATAGTTGCAACCATGCAGATTAAGAAATCAACACCCTCTGCTGCCTCTCGAGGACTTCCCGCTGACAAGCCACCCTTTGCCACTAATTTCTCTATCGACGGTGGATACACGTCGTAACCAATCACCTGGAAGCCTGAATCGAGAAGATGAGATGCCATGCAAAAACCCATGGCCCCAAGACCTGCGAAAGCGAGCTTCGGCTTCGTTGATGACATAGTGTCACGTTCTTGATTACAGAGAGGAAATGATTTGAAAAATGCAAACTTATTGCAGTCCCTCGACGAAACGCGTTATTGCCAAGGGTGAAGACAGACAGTGAACGGAATACATATCAAGCAGACCCATGATTTCCCCGCTTCCCCTGACGTTACGCCCAACGACCGGCAGAAAACTGGAGAGAATGTCCATTCTCAGCTCATGCCTGCCCGCCATGAACCTATCATTGGAAATCTGAAGCCGGCAGGCAACGTTGAAAGGACACAACCCGCAAGTATCATGTAGCTGTGGTAGCCTTTAATGAGTGGTGGCCCTGGGTCGTTGACTGATCGACTTACTCTAGTCTAACCTATAGAGGTTAGACCGTTATAATTCCGTTCAACGACGTACCATCTCCTCCCACCAAATCCCCCTTACACCATCGCTTCTCTTCAGAGAACGATCATTCAACTACGTCGCACCGACCCTGTACTCTCGCAAGTTCTTATAGTATTCGATGATCTTGTCTGGGGATGTGAGGCGATCCATCTATCAAGCATTGCTACGATACTCCTCTTCAATCGTTAAAGCCCAGTCATTGCAAGCGGCCAAGAATTCATTCAATCACAAGCGTGTTGAGTGTTTATCCATCTATAATTCCATGTTTTTGTTCGGTCTTGAAGTTCGTACTGTTCTCTGCGGTGGGCATTCTAGTCGTTGAAACCTTGGTCTCCTCATCAGCAGCACTGCCCTAGTCACCTCGAACTAAATTACCAGAAATGGCCCACTTTCCGTGCGTGTTCTTCGTTTTCAATGATCTCCAGCTGTCTCATCGTCATCATCAGCATCAGCAACGATTTTCTTGATGAATTGATATGAGTGTCTACCGCGAGCTTAGCTCCTTTTCGCTCCTTAGGACCATTACCGAAACATACCGTGAATCTCTCAATTAGATTCGTCATTCTCTGCTTTCCGGCTCACCGCTCCTTCTGGCACTTCTTAAAATTTATATTTCTCTCCTTAGCCCGCTTCCTTTCCGCTCCTTATTCAGTGTCTAGCGTCTTAGTACCTCAACGAGCCATTTATGCTTGCATACCACACATACATCTGGCTATATGAAGTTATTGAGAGTATACTCACCATATCCATACGAATGGGAGGATCAGCTTTAGCACATGAGCCCTCGGAAAATGTCTCGCATTTTGCATCGTTTGTTGAAACAGTGTTAATGGCCCAGCTCGATAACTTGACCTTTGACCATGTGCCGATGCTATGCTTTTGGATTCGGCTAGCGTCGTTCATGGTCTCGGTACTCTCAGTTATGTTGGTTGTAATGCTGGATACAACAACCTGTATGCTATTCTAGGGCTCTAAGCGAGGACAGGTCCATCATTGCGAAATTTATCCGTTCAATGAGGTCGAGTCCTGTTTGCTCTCATCGCTTGAAGATCGTAACGGGAACACTGGCGGTACGCTATTACAACAAGGATCGTACAGACATGTCGTAACTACAGTACATCGCCGCGTTCCATACACCCTTCAGAAACGCCATGATGGACTATTCGTTCCTCATACACTTGCTACACCATCCCACCCAACCCTACGCCCCACTCCGATAAACCTGACTGCCCCCATTCCGAATCTGCACCGTCTCCCTCCTCTGCAACACCACCAACGCCCTATGAAGGGCCTGCTCACTCCACCCCCTCCCCTCCACCAATTCCCTCCTCAACGTCGCCAAACTCGTACTCCACCCCACCGGCAACCTACGCCGCAACTCCTCCTCCACCTTCCCCGCCTCCTCCATCACCTCCCTGCTCCCCTGTCCCTCGCCCTGCGTCACGGCATCCATGGTCGAGGCGAGGAAGAGGCGGATGGCTTCGTCGACGTGCGACTCGAGCGCGATGGGCGAGAGGGAGAGTTTGGCGAGGGATTCGGTGATGCGGATGATGGCTTCGAGTTGGCGGACGGTGATGGGGATGGAGGAGCGGGCGGAGGCGGCGAGTTCGGCGGTGTGGACTTGGCGGCGGATGGAGACGAAGTGGGAGGAGAGTTTTTCGCCGGCTTCGGGGGAGAGGCGGGGGGCGCAGCGTCTTTGGGTGGTTTGTCAGCAGTGTATTAGTGATCTGGGAGGATAGGGGTCCATCATGGAAGAGATCGGCTTACGATTTGCAGTAGCTGATGTATCGTTTCATTTTCTCGACTGGGATCTCTGCTTCGGCTTGGTCTTCTATACCGCGACCTCCCATCTGGATGCCCATAACGTGGCGTGCTATACGCTCATCACGGCCCTTTTCGTGCTCGTCGCGGACGATGAAGATCATGTCGAATCGAGAGAGGATAGTGGTCTGGAAGTCGATATTCTCTCCCGGCGTCTTAAGATCATCATATCTACCAAATATAGGATTGGCTGCTGCGAGCACCGATGTCCTGGCATTCAATATCGTCGTAATGCCAGCTTTGGCTATCGAAATGGTTTGCTGCTCCATCGCTTCGTGGATGGCTACCCGGTCCTCGTCTCGCATCTTGTCGAACTCGTCGATGCAGACGACACCGCCGTCTGCGAGCACCATTGCTCCTCCTTCTAGATAGAATTCTCGCGTGTTGGTGTCTCGCTGTACGGAAGCTGTAAGACCCGCTGCTGAAGATCCTTTGCCTGATGTGTAGATGGCGATAGGGGCGACTTTTTCTACGAACTTCAAGAGCTGAGACTTGGCTGTCCCGGGGTCACCCAGCAGCAGAACGTTGATATCTCCTCGAAGCTTCATTCCGTCCGGCAGTATTTTCTTCGAGCCACCTAGCAGTAGACATGCGATCGCTTTCTTGATATCCTTGTTTCCGTAAATCGAAGGTGCAATGCAATCGGCAAACACTTGATATAGGTCTGGCCTTCTGCTCATCTCCAAGAAGTCTTGCTCCTCTTCTTCAGAAAAGATCGCATTACCCTTGGCCGTATGATCAACATCAGTCGAAATACCCACAGCACGTAGATAAGGCGTTCGAATGGCGACAGCTGAGTTTCCTGATCCCTTCGACTCTTTATTTTGGTAAATGGAGAAGACCCCCATAAGCGTACATCTTGAACCTGGTACCACTCGATTGGTCAAATAGCGATCGGCTGATATCTTGATATGTCTCGGAAGCTCTCCCACGGGCACCTGATCTGGCGCTTCTTGTAGCTTTAATATTTGCTGGTCGATGAATTGACACTTCTCATGCACCACAAAGTAGGGGTCCAAAGGACATTTGTCTGTCGGATCACCAGGTGTTCTCTTCCTTGCGCAGACTCTTGGCATTGTGATCCCTGATATGCCACCATTCACTGGTATGTTCTCGGAGTGCTGGCAGTTTCGACATTGTATATTGAGAGCGGTGGCTTTTGATGAGAGGGTGGAGGCGCCGATGACGATGCCCGGTATTCGAACGAGATGAGATATGTTGCTTGCGTCGAGATCACGTATAGATATTTGTGAGACGGAGGAATGGAGGAGTAGTTGGTGCTCAGGGAGGGCGATTTCACTAGCTTTCTGTGAGGGGAAGACGATCCGGTGGGTACACTGTTTGAGGGCTGCTTCGAACTAAGGCTGTCAACACGCTATACTAACGCCCTCATTGGTGAAATTACCAAAGGTATGATATCTGCGGGCTGTGTCTGAAGCTTGTGGGCCAGCTCCTCATTATAGGAGATTAAGTGCGCGACATCGACGTCGCAGTAGTACTGCTTGATGAGCACGTTCTCCCGCACTTGATCTCTGTAGGACTATCAGCCAGGAAGCGGAGCTGAAGAGTGCCACCTACCTGTAGATGAATGCATTGTCGAGCCTGAATTCGAGTATGAAATCCCGTAGATGCGCCTGTATCTGACTCCTGGAATCCTCGCTGGCGTCTGGGTCGGGGGCGAGGACGCTGAGTGAGTATACTGACTGATGATCCATGTTGACCTAGACTTGGATGTACAGAAGGGGACAGGTAGGATGATAGTGAAAACGAACGAGCTTTGAAGTGTAACGCGTTCCAGTCGCGACACGCGTAGAGTGGGTTTCTCAGGAGGAAGGTCTGCCGAGACAGAATTTCTTGGCACTTGGCATCTGAAGAGAACAAGAAATTTGTGATTCAACACCCTCAGAAGCACTACACCTTGCATCCTGCACCCTTGGCCTCAGAATATCTTTAGACATGGCCCAGATGCAATTAGAAAAAGCCAGTGTGTTCACCGTAATACAACATACTTCTATCCTCTTGGTCAACTACAATCTTTCCACTACGCTTCCCCATGAACCTCCGCCCAGCGATACACATGTCAGACCATCGTCCCTTCCCCTTCCCCTTCCCCTTCCCCTTCTCCATACGATCATGTCTCCGAAGGGTACCTCGACACGAGAGCTGCTGGAAAGAGCAACTGCTAAAGGGTATGTGCTAGGAATCACTGGAGCAGGATAGCGTCAGAGACAACGTACTCGCTGAAGGTTATGAAGGACCACAGACATGCATGAAAAGTCTACGAAAAGCTGGTCCAGAGGCGAAAGGCTATACGCTTCTAGATATCTTAAGCCTATACTAAATCTAGGCTGTCATAGCTCTATAAGGTATTCTAATAGCATACGTCAATACGTACTCCTAGGGCTGGTTTTCAGGCTATATCGCCAGCCCCTACTACCCGCAGAGTTAAACCACTTTACCAAACACTGTAATTTCCAACGAGAATTTTCCTGCAGGTGTTAGTGCAGCCTGTCATGTCCCTTACGCCACCACAGTCAGTACAAGTCTCAGGCCTGCAGAAAGTTTCCTTAAGAGCTTGATATTTTCCAGATTCAATTGCAGAGCAGGACTGGACACTTTCCTCACGTATCTTGCTGACCAATATGTCTCTAATTCAATACTTCTTGCATCAATGGTTACACACAACATTCATACCGTGTTCGATTTCAGTCAATGGATAGCGCCGACGATGGTAAGGCTCCACCAATCGATCAGGTACTGACTGACATCGCACACTATGTCCACCATTACAAGATCGGAAAACCAGATGTAATGAAAAGAGCTCGACTTGCTCTTCTCGATGCTCTCGGATGTGCCATGGAGACTCTATCGAGCGATGAGTGCCCCTCATTCATTGGGCCCATTGTCAAGAGTTCCACGACCTGGCAAGACTATCGCTTGCCTGGCACCGCTTTCGAACTTGATCCAGTAAAGGGTGCGTTTGATATGGCGGTCTTGATTCGATATCTGGACCATAACGATGCTTTCACCGGCGCGGAATGGAGTCCATCCATCTGGTTAAAATTGGTATCTACGTCAGCTACGTATGCGCTAATATTGAGGACCAGACAGGGTCGGTGCTATCCTTACTGTGGCAGACTGGCTGAGTCGCAACAAGTCGGAAGTATCCGACAGTTCGCCACCTTTGACGGTTCACACAGTCCTCATTGCGCTTACCAAGGCTTATGAGTTCCAAGGGTGTTCTCAGATCTCCAACGCATTCAATCCTGTCGGTCTTGACCATGTGATTCTGGTCAAAGTCGCCTCTACTGCCGTAGTTAGCTGGTTGCTCGGCCTCAGCGAAGCTCAAACTGCGGATGCAATTTCCCAAGCCTGGATGGATGGTCAACTGAAACAAAGATCCAAGACAATTTGCGCTTACGGTTCCAAAATGTAAAAATCGAAGAGATCCTGAGAATCATAAATTCCGATGAGACGCCAGTACGACACTTTGTCGACCTGCTATGGAAAGGCTCGTAGAAATGCCACAGAAGTCATACATTCCCGGTCAAGGGTGAGGTGCGTAATTACATGAGGAACTTGTAACGATGGCAGCTTGGTTCTCCAACAAATCAGCGGTCATGGTAGGAGCTTGAGATTCGTCCAAGCCTTCTGGTATCGAATTATCTATACGATTTCTGCAATCCACTTCTCCAAAAGCTCAATAATTTCTAAGTTGTTTTTCTCGAGAAATTGCAGGTGTCCATTACCGTGTATTCCTTCGTCTGCAAGCTTCAGATGTTTCACATTGACACCAGCTTGTCGTAGAAATTGAACAGTAGAGTCATCATATGCCGCGTGAGAGCTTGCTTCCCCTGTCTCCACGAGCACGGGAATATTGAGAAGGTTTTTGAGTCTTCGAGCAGGCTCTCGTTGCAAGATGCGTACTCCACCATTTAAAGTCACATGCTCTTGTGTTTGTAGAGGTCTATTCCCACCCAACGCTTGGTCAACTGGTGGGTCGTAGGTAAGAGGAATATCCGTGATCCCGTAGAGCTTGGTGTGAGGGCCTTTGACAATCGTGCTTTGAAATGGGGGACCCGCGGGCTCGACCGCGACAATGCCTTTGACAAGCTCAGGGCGTGCGTCTGCCCATAGCCAGCCGTGGGTACAGCCTTGAGAATGAGCGATCACAATAGCCGGGCCAACGCGATCGAGTAAGCAAGCCCCGGCCTTCTGCATGAGGATTTGTTCTGCGCCATGATCTGCCAATGAAGGTACAAGACTGGCATAGTAAGAATCGAAAATGGGATCGCCAATACGACCGGAGCCAGGCCATTGCGTGTGCAGGCTGGCTTCTGACCAAAGGGAAAACTCGCGGCAAGCGGTCCAGCGTTTTTCAGCTAATTCCGCCGGGTAGATGATAGTAGAGCCGCTGGAAGGATGACAAGAGGAGCGACCCCGAGATGTTTGATCTACAATGCAGACCACATAGCCAGCATCCAAAAGCCAGGATGCCCAACCTTTGCGGCCATCAGGAGTATTGAGAAAGTTCTAGACATCGCACGTATGAGCTTGAGGTTCAGATGCGGTTGAATATGATTGAAGTCAACTAAATGTATTCGCATATTTTGTCTTACTTGGATTGTTCTTCGCAAGATACCCACACAATACACCTACTCGACGGAGGGTGATGGTGAAGTTGTGTTTACGCGAGCGAAGAGATGCGATGAATGGGACACAGAGAAAGCAGGGTTCGAGCTTACAGTTCCAGTCTGCCCTGCTCCGTGAATGAGCACCAGAGGCCAGGGGTGTTTGATGCCGCTGACTGGTAACAGCTTTTCCACATACATCTGGCCTGTCATCTCATGCTGGTCATTGGCCCCATCATTGTCGACATAATGACCTCCTACATGGAAGAAGGAGCGAAAGTACGCCGATTCTGGTGTGTCAGCATCAGCGTTCATAATGAAAGACATGTATCCTGTTATCCGGTCATACCATTGCGTTTCTTGAGAAAACATTTCCACTTTTAAAATTCTAGCGGTATAATATATAGTACAACAGAGTTTCCAATTAATTTATCTAAACCCTACCTAAACTAAATGCTACTATTATCCCTATTTAATACTATTTAATAACTACTTAATAAAAATACATTATATTATAAATAATAACTAATTAAATAGTTATCTTTTATTAGTTAGTTATAGAATATATTATTACCTTTTATAATATAATACTATTCTATTTATAATAAAAGTTACTTATATTACCCCTTTACTTTATCTATATCTAATAACTCCTACTCCTCCTTATATACCTAAATAGTCGGTTATTTAGTTATTAGTTAGAAGGGTCTCTTTAAGATATACTACTTTAAATAGTATTAATAGGGCTTAATCTAATTTAGATTAGAGGAGTTTACTAGTTATAATAGGACTATTAAGCCTAGAATATTAAGAAGGTCCTTCTATTACTATATATTATAACTAGGGGCCCTATCTTATATAAGAAAGTACTTACTATACCTTTAAATAACCTCTTTATAAAATAGGATTAATTATAGTAATAGAATATATATCTAGTTATAATATTAATTAAACCCTCCTCTTATATTCTTATTCCTCTAGAGTAGGATACTATCTAGCTTTAGAATATACTTAAGATATTAGCTTTTAGATTTCTTAGCTTACTTAGTAAGGAACTACTCCTTAATAACCTACTATTAGATTAGATAGCTAGTATTTTAACTATTTAAGTTAGCCTAGTAGTTAGCCTTTTTACTAGTAGTCTCCTTTCTAAATATATATAAGAGACTATATATTTCTAAAGTATAATACCCTTAAAATATTATTTTTATATAGCTATAATATTATATATCTATACTAGAAGATACCTATAAAAATTCAAGATTTTTACTTAGGGAAAGTATACTTAAAAGTATAATTCTAATATTTATTAGTAAGTAATAATAGTTATAAGGTAAATTTAAGTCTAAATATAATAGATATTTATACGAACTTTTATAAATACTAAGACCCTCCTTAAGTATTATAAGGGTTATAGGGTAAGCGTTACTAATAATATTAATTTTAGACTAAAGGGATTATTTATAATAGTTACCTAGTACTAGTGTATTAATAAATAGTTATTAGGCCTACTTATATTATAACTCTATTATAATATTACTGTTTAGGACTAATAGGGTATAATTAAGTATACTATTATTAGATAACTTATTGTATTAGTTATTATTAGGAAAAGATATTATTATTATTAAAATAGAAGCGTTAAAAGACTAATACTATCTACTAGGTACCTAACTAACTACGGGATATCTAGTATAGTAATATTCTATTCTACTAATAACTTCTATACTACTAGACCGTTTAACGTGAAAGACTAACCGTTTTTTCAGTACTTAGTACTAGATTTTAGTATTGACTCGACTCGCTAAACTACTTACGGCTAGCTTATACCCTGTATAGGTTTAGCGTTATATAATAATTATGAATTCGGTTCTAAATAGAACCGACGCGGTTAGTCTAAACGTAATTCTTAAATTATTATATCCCTTATATTATAATATATCTTTTATACTCTCATAATAACTATTAATAGTCCTACTAGATTTATTATATTAATATAAAGGAGTCTATTAGATATAGGAGTTAATATAGCCTAGTATTTATCTAGCCCTCTAAAGTTTAACCGGCGGTATTTAATAAACTAAATAGTAGAATAGCTTATTTTTATTATTAGAAAGTCTAATATTATAATCTAATATAAAGATATAACTATATAGCTAAGTATAGTATTAGGCTATTTTTATACTTCTAATATTATAATTAGTATTCTTATAAGCTGCTAAGTAGCTATTAATAGGATCTAGGCGTTAATAGTAAGTTATAACTAATATATTAGGGGTAGTCTACCTATTATCTAATAGTACCTACTTATATATAATATTTCTTATTATTCGGTTAAATATATATTTAGGAGTTTTAGGCCTAATAATATAGAGGTTTCCCTATCTTATTACCTATAATAGAGTTATATATAACTAATTATAATTAAAAGTAGGCCTAGTCTATAAGTTAATACCTACGTACTTTATTAATTAGCCTTATAACTTATTAATAGTTATAATAAATACTAGTTAGATAGGGTACTACTTATAAATAAAGGGGGTAGGAATCTACCTATTATTTTCTTTAGATTATAACGGCGTCTTAAATAGTATTACCTTCTTACTATTATAGGTACCGCCTATAATCTCCCCCTTAAAGATATACTTAATATATCTTATTACTTATAATTAGGTCCTATTATATAGACGTAGCGGATTAAGGTTCCTTAATAGTATAACTAGTACGCCTAGCTTAATATATAGCTTATAAGATAGTAGGGAGGGTTTATAAAACCTATAAAAGTACTTAGGGGGGAAGAGTTTATTATCTTCTTCTAATATAGTATAATTAATACTCTAGTATATTATTATATTACTAGGGATATATAATATTATCTTAGTATTAATACTAGTAATATCTTTATTAGTAATAGCGAGAATAGCCCGTTTTAATAGATAAACCCTTTAAGAGATACTTATCCTATTATTAGTATAGATATTCTTAATTAAATTATTAATAGTATTTCCTAGGGTATAATTATATTTTTAATATAATATATCTTTATTAGTAGTAGGGCTTTTTTAGATATTAATAGTATTATTAATAGCGAGGAGATCGCTTATAAATAGTCCTATTTTATAATAGATAGTATCTATTAGGTTAGGATTATTAAGTCGCTTATTAATAGTAAGATTTAAATATATAACCTTATTCTAGAAATAGGCCTTTTAAAGATACGCCTTAATAACCTAGCTACTAGATCCTCCTAGAATAACTAGAAGTATTTATTAGAAGTCCCTATAAAAGTAGACTACCTTACCCCTAAAATAAGCCTAGTTATTATTATAAATATCTTAAAGGCTATAACTAATAGCTTCTATATTATATTAACTCTATATAAGAGACTTATCTTAAAAGATAATATAAGCTCACTTAATTAACTTAGTAAGATTAGTCCCTTTCTTAATCTTATATAAAGAGGTAGTATTAGAGTTTAGAGGTATCTTAAACTATAAGTAAGTAGTCTAACCTCCTTATAATAGTATTAATATAATACTAGAAGATACTACTACTAGAGTAACCTTTTACTAGGAATATAGCTTTTCTATAATAGTATTTTAAACTATTATCTTATTAGTCCCCCTAGTACTATTAAGGAAGAATAGTATACCTAGAGTACTAAATTTATTATTAGTATTAGTATTAATAGCGGCGATAATCTAATTAGTAGCGTAGTATTAATTAGTATTTAGCCTATTCTATAAGACTTTAGCCTTATTAAGGGTAATTTAGTAAGATATTTCTTCCCGTAAAAGTCTATTTAGAATATTATTAAAATTATTAAATAGGATAGTTAAAATAGGTAGGCTATACTAGGTTAGATCCTTAGTATATTTAGGGGTTAATTAATATTCTAATTAGCTATTAATTAGGTAAAGGGCGTACTATTCTATAAATAATTATTACTTATAATAATTATCTAGTATTTAAAGTATTAAAAAATCTTATTATAAGAGGTATAAGTAGTTATTTAAGATATACTCCTTATACTTATTTAATAATATAAGGGCGTTAGTAGGTTAGAGTTTAATTAATACTAATATAAAAAGACTATATAGCTTATAACCTCCCTAAAAATCCTTTCCCTTATCAAGGATCTTATTAGTATATCTATTATTTTTAGTTAACTTAAGCTTTATATAAGCCTCCTTCTATCCTATTAGTTAGCTGTCTATTATCTAGAGGTTATTAAATAATATAACCCCTTTAATATAATAGAGGAGTAGTTAGTAATAGTAGAGATCCTTAATTTTAAGATTAATAAAATTAATACCCCTAAGAGTCTCCCTTCTTTTATATATTTTCTAACGTTTATTTCTTTTATTCTATATAAAGACCTTAGGAAAATCCGCGTATAAATAGTTAAGTAGATCCCTTATAATAACTAGATATTTCCTATTCTATTTTATAAAAGGTAATAGCTAATAATTATTATAAGCTTCCTTAATAAGATAATTTATATTAAAAAACTCTATTAATATAGTCCTATAAAGCTTATTACTATCTATTAGCTTTTATTTAGTAGCCTTATTAATAGCCTAGTTATTAGCTAGCTTAAAAAGGGTATACTAACTTTATATAAGGCTTTATAATACTTATACTAAATAAGAGTATCTTTTAGATAGCCTTAATAGACTTAATCTAGTAAGTAGATTAATACTTTATAATCTTATCTACTAACTCCCCTTACTATTATAGCTAGCTATTAGGAGTAGGGTTATTATTATTATATATATAATTCTTAGTAAGGGAGATATTAGCCTAATTAAGTCCCTTATAAATATATTTATATAGATAGAAAATAGACTTAATAGAGTTATAGATCTTAATATTAATATAGGTGCTATATTTCTTTAATAGATATGGGTTATAAGGGATAACCTATCTATTATTAATAGAGGAATTAGGTTTAGGGAGGCTAACTAGATATTTATAAAAAGGATAACTCCTATTAAATATAAAAGATATCTCTTAGTAAAAATCCTTTAGAAAAGCCCTATTATAATAATTCTTCTCTTAATTAAAATATCTATTACTAGGGACCCTAGTATAGTAATTATAAACTATATATTATAAGACTAACTTACGTAGCGTATTATTATCTTATTAAGGGGGGATAAATACTTAAATAACGCTATTAATATTATTAACTATCTAGATCTAATCCTCTTCTTATATAATAAGGAGAATATAAGTATATAAGAGACCTTACTTTTAAAACTTAATAATATAATAGTAGCTTATATAAATACTAAGGATATATTACTTAAGGAGGTCTCTTATTAGCTCCTAGAGCTTCTAATTAAAGATACGGGTAATTAGATTATAATAGTACTCTAATATCTAACTAGGTTCTAGTAAGCTTTAAATATTAGACTACTTAAGATTATATATAAAGGTAATAAAAAAATTAGGTTTACCCCTTTTTTAAACTATTATTATAGTGTCTTATATTCTCGCTTTTATAGTACGTAGGCTTTCTAGTATTATTAACGGGAGGATAGTTACCTTATTACTAATATCTTTAAGCGAGATATCTAGATTAGTACTAAGCCTATCTATTAGGCTAGAGTAGTAGTCCGCTTAAATAGTCTATTAATTCTAATAATACTAATTTAGGTTATTAAGCTCTATTAATATCTAGATATTAGTAGCCTAGTAGCTAAATAGATATCTACTATTAATAATATAATTAAAGAAATCGGGCTAGATCTAGATATTAATTAACTAATTATTTAAATTATATTAACTATCCCCTAACTATTATCTAAATAATTTAGAACTATTTATAATTAAGTAGATTTAGGTCTAGAAAATAACTAGGAAAATATATTAAATAGTTTTACCTATATCTATTTTATATAAAATTAATATCTTATTACTTACTAAGACCTATTATAACCCTAAGGTATATACTTACTAGTAATATACTAGTCTAGTTCCTACTTAGAGTTACTACCCTCTTCCTACTCTAGCTTATTATTACTACTAATTAAGGTATACTAGGTAAGCGTACTAGTAATACGGTTCCGTTATATTATATATAATAGACAGTCGCCTAGAAGCTAATAGCTAGCTAATAGGAGGCGGTTATACTATAAATATTTATTAAATAGAAATAGGAGTAGATATTAGAGGGCTATATAAGAAGGATATTAATTAGGGATTAATATAAGGCCCCCCTTAATAATTTTAATATAAATATCCTACTTAATTTAGCCTCTTATAGCGTTATTAGGAGTTATTATAATACGGGCGACTTCTATAAAGGTAGGGTAATTATAAGTACCCTTATCCTATTATTTAGGATTTAACTATTAAATATAGACGCTTATAATATTAATAGGATATTATAATTAATCCTCCTTAAGGTAGTTATAATAGGATTTAAACCCCTAGATATATAAATTAATAGATTAGAGGGTACGCTAAGTAGAAGTAAGGGTATCTTAATTTAAATTATTAAATTATTAATAGTAAATATCTAGTTACTCTTATATACTATTTAGTATATAGATCTAGGTAAATTTTTATCTAAGGCTATTATTAGTAATAAGAGGACCTATTAGATAATAAATAGACCCCTAGATCTAGAAGGTAGTTTGATTAATATAAGTATTAATATTAGTTATACCTTTACTAGTAAAGGAGAGATAATTATTATAACTAATAATATTATCTAAAAATTCTTTACTATATATAGTCCTCCTTCCTATAAAGTATCTATTAATAATAATAATATTGATATTATTAAGTAATTTATTAATAAATTATACTCTAACCTTAGCCTCCTTTTAAGGCCCCTTAGGTAATAAGTTAATATTAGCTAGCTTATCTAACTAGTTAGGGGATAGCTAATTATTCTTCTTACTATTATAATATAGCTATTAACTATCCTCTAAGTTACTATATTTATTTTTCTATAATAGTATATTATAATAGGGGTATTTATTACTAGTAATATTAAATAGTTTATTAATCTAGTAAAGCTCTATATATCTTATTATATAGGGATCCTTATATACTTAATATCCCTAGCCTAGCGTCCGCCTCTAATATATATTATTCTACTACTACTAGTATAGGCCTTATTAAATAGGAGGTTAGTACTTAGTATTATTACCTTAATGAGCCTACTAGTAGGCGTACTAGCGACGCGTTTCTAGATAATATTTAGGAGCTAGCGGAGGAGTAATTTCTTAGGGGGTCTCTTTAAAGATAGGGGGAGTAGATTATTATAGGTTCCTAGGCGGAATAACTACTTAAATAGTAGAATAGGAAGGTAGGATAGATTACTAGATAGTAGGGGGGCGTTAGAATAAAGGGAGAGGTAGGAAGTTTTATAAAGAAATTAATTAGTATTAGATTAAAAAATTATATAGAGTATAAATAATATTAATTATAGCTAGTATTAAAGAGTTCTTTAACTACCTAATACGGCCTACGCCTTTACTCTTATATACTTACTAGTATTTATTACCTATAATATTAGGATTGATATTAGAAAGGGGGTATTAGTTAGTTAGGGGTAGGGTAGAGGCTAATAATCCTATATTAGCGTAGTTAGGGCGATACTAGGGGTATAGAAGGTAAGGGATAGGTAGTATAAGTAGTAAAGATAAAGAAGAGGGTATAATAAAGTTTATATAATAGTAGGTTAAAAAAAGAGGATAATATAAATAGTAGGAAAATATTTATTAATAAAATAGGGGCGGAGAAAATATACTAAGAAATAGTATTCTTAATAGGAAAATCTATTTATTTAGATATATCTTCTTAACTACTAACTTAATTATTATAATTTTAATAGTATTAAGTTCCTTAGAAGAGGTTAAAAAACTTTAATTAATTTAAAAATTATAAAAAGGGTAGGTATATAGTTAGCTAGAATATAAAGAATATTACGACTTTAATATTCTTTATAAAAGTAAGCTAAATCTAAAGTAGTTAAATAGGGGTATAAAGTAATAAATCTATTAGATAAGGGGTCTAGAAGATCTTTAGAGTTTGAAATTAGGGATATTCTATTATAGTAAGAAGATAATTTATATAATAGACCTTATCTTTCTAATATATAACTTAAATTTAACCTCTTAATTCTCCTACTTAAATTAGTATCTTATTACTATAAATTATTATATACTCCTTTCCTCTTAGCTTTTCTAGCTACTTATTAGTAAAGTCTAAGTACCTACGCTTCTATTCTATATTAAGAGGTAGTTTATATTAGGATAGATATTATCTATATCTAGCCCTTTTAAAGGTAGTATTAATAGTATTAGATTTAATTATATACCTAATTTTATATATAATTATTACCTAGGGCTTCTAATATTAGTACTTATTTTTAGTAGTATATTTAATAAGCTATCTTAGAAGTTATAAATTAAATTTATAAGGTACTTTAAGCCTAGAATATTATTGATATACTTTAAATAATAGAGGGTTAATATTTTCTTTTTTAGCCTTCTAAGCGCGTTTAAGTATATTTTAGATAGTCTTCTTATTATATTAATACTACTTTACTAGCTATATATTAGATAGATTATAATTCTATTTAAGAGCTATTAAAGTACTCTATCTAACCTTAAGTAAATTATATAGGTCTACTATATATCTTATAATAAATAGGTAGTTATAAGTATCTTAATAGAGGAGATATAAAAATTATAAAAACGCGTCTTAGATAAATTAATTAGAAACTCTATTATACCTAGTAGAGTTTAAGTACTTCCTATCTAATACGCGTAATTACTCTACTTATAAGCTATTCTTAATAGTTACTACGAGTTATCTTCTTACTATAATAGAATATCTGTAATTTAGGACCCTAAGCTTATTACAGCTTATCGGTTAGTTAATAAGTACCCTAATTACCCCTCTAGGACTAGCGCGAATATTAAAAGTTAGATATTCCTTCGTATTCTACCTACCTATATACTAACGCTTTATAATATTTTCTATTTAAATAAAGTTATATAGCTTACTTTTAACTATCTAATACTTTAAAAATAATGAAAATCGATGTAGTAGTTTAAAAGATATATCGGAATAAATAGATTTACCTACTAAATTCTATATACTAACGGCTAGAATAATTAGATTAATAATAAAAATCCTATTATTATTTATAAATTACCTATTCTACTACCTTACCTACTAACGTGTCTAATATCAGCTTAAATAGAGGGAAATATCCGTCTTGTTACTAGGTATATAACGCTATTAGAATAATCTATATTACTATATAGGTTTATAGGCTAATACTATCGCATTTATAGGCTACCTACCTACCTACTAACGTATCTAATTTACTCTCTACTATTCACGTCACCTACTAATATATCTAATATTAGTTTAAATAGGGGTAGATATCCGTCTTATTACTAGGTATAGAACGCTATTAGAATAACCTATATCAGTCTATTAATATATTAGCTAATACTATTACTTATATAAGCTACCTACCTACCTACCTACCTACCTACCTACTAACGTATCTAATTTACTCCCTACTATTTATATTACCTACTAACGTATCTAATATTAGTCTAAATAGGAGTAGATATCCGTCTTATTACTAGGTATATAACGCTATTATAATAATCTATATCGGTTTATAAGTGTATAGGCTAATACTATCGTATTTATAAGCTAAAACATCTAATTTACTCCCTACTATTTACCTTACCTACTAACGTGTCTAATATCAGTCTAAATAGGGGGTAATATCCGTCTTATTACTAGGTATAAAACGCTATTAGAATAGGTATATATATATAATATAGCTAATACTATTATATATATAAGCTACCTACCTACCTACTAACGTATCTAATATCGGTCTAAATAGGGGGAAATATTATTCACCTTACCTACTAACGTATCTAATATTAGTCTAAATAGGGGTAATATCCGTCTTATTACTAGGTATATAACACTGTTAGAATGATTTATATTAGTCTATTAGTATATTAGCTAATACTATCGCATATATAAGCTACCTACCTACCTACTAATATATCTAATATACTCCCTACTATTTATATTACCTACTAATATATCTTATATTAGTCTAAATAGGGGTAGATATCCGTCTTATTTCTAGGTATAGAATGCTATTAGAATAGGTATATGTATATAATATAGCTAATACTATCGTATATATAAGCTACCTACCTACCTACTAATATATCTAATATTAGTCTAAATAGTGGGAAATATTATTTACCTCACCTACTAATATATCTGATATCGGTTTAAATAGGGGTAATATCCGTCTTATTACTAGGTATATAACGCTTTTAGAATGATTTATATTAGTCTATTAGTATATTAGCTAATACTATCGTATGTATAAGCTACCTACCTACCTACTAACGTATCTAATATACTCCCTACTATTTACGTTACCTACTAACGTGTCTTATATTAGTCTAAATAGGGGTAGATATCCGTCTTATTTCCAGGTATAAAATGCTATTAGAATAGGTATATATATATAATATAGCTAATACTATTATATATATAAGCTACCTACCTACCTACTATTATAATTGTAAATTATAGGGGTTATATAGTAATATAAAATTAGTCCATTTTTATAGTAAGAAGAATTCTTAAGAAATCTAAGAATTATTCTACGGGGGATCCTATAAATCCCCTGAAGAGACTAGTAAGCCTTATACGTTATTTCCCCTTACGGGTTAATATAAGGACGTAATATATATTAAGCGTATATATTATATAACCTATTTAATTAGTTATAATAATTACCTCCTCCCTTAAAGAAACTTATCCTTAAGTTTATAATATAAAAGACCTCTTTTATTTAAGTTTAATAAAAACCTTTAAACCTAATATAAGATATAAGGAAAAGAACTTAATAAAGCGAGATTCTAACTTATATAGTAGCGTAGTAGTTATAATATATAGTAGTTATAACTTAATATTATAATATAGTTATCTATTACGCGTAGATATTATAATTTAAAGTATATATATTATATATAATAATTGTTTATATATAATAATAATAGCTATATTAATATAGCCTTAGCGCCTTAGTATTATTATTATAATACCTAAAATTTTCCTTAATACTTTATCTTTTATAGTTATTATTAATATCTTTCTAGGTACTTAGTACCCTCTCTTTTTATATATATATAATAATAGCTAATTATATAGTATAATATCTAATATCTTAATATCTTAGGTATTACTTATAAGTTAGTTTACTAGCTCTTCGCGTAAATATAGCTAAGATAATATAACTTAATCTAATATAAAATATATATAATACGCTTAGCTTTTATAATAAAAGCTAAAGTAGATCCTAATACCTAATTAGGTAGTTAAATAAATAAGGATCTAATTAAAACTCCTATTATAAATCCTATAAAGATTCCTATTAAAGATCCTATTAAAGAGTCTACTCCTCTACTATATAAGCCTATCTCTAAGCCTACTTCTTACCCTAACTCTACCGCGGGTATTAATAATCCTTTTAGCCTAGATAATAATCCTATTATACCTACTTATTATCCCTCTTTTATAGAGGTAAGTACTTAGGTATATTTAGGCTATATAGTTAATATAAAGTAGTATATTATTCTTACTCTAGCTTCTTTAACTACGCGTTCCTAGGGAGCTCCCCGCTTTAAGTAAAATATATATAAGAGGTATATCTACTATATTAATATAAGACTTATAAAGTATAAGTACTTATAGTTATATTATATTTAGCGCGTATATTAATAATATAGGTAATATTATATTTATAATAGCTAATAGAAAGAAGACTATATTTAAGTAGTATAACTATTATTTAAAAGTCTATTATAACTATAAATTAGTAGGTTTTCCCTATATTCTTAGGTTATTTTTATAATTATAGCGTATATTAATTACTTAACTTCTAGATTCCTAATAATATAATCCTAGTTTATAATAAGGTAATTAAGCTTTATTAATTAATTAATAATATTAATAAGCTAGATACTTTAAAGAATAAATTAAAGCTTTAAGAAGTAGGTATTACCCTTATAAATATTATAATTACTATCTACTCTAAGCTAGCTTCTTATAGCCGTATTATAGCGCGTCTAGGTAGTAAAAAGAAACCTATAAGTATATTAGAAGTATAAACTATAATTCTTTAAATAATAGAATATATTAATAAAACTCTTATAAGTATTTATAATATTAAGTTAAGGTATACTTCCTTATACTTCTACTATATTTATTAATTATTATAATTATTACTTATATATCTTTAGGTAGGCTTTAAGCCCTTAGCCTCCGGCCTAGAGGATAAGATAGATATAGATAATAAGGAGTAGGTGCCTAGCGTACTAATATTATATTACCTATACTTATATAGGTAGCTAAATAAGCTTTAACTACTTAACGCTAGGTTCCCTTCTCTTAATTTAATTAAATAGTTTTTTATCTCTTTCCTAAGTTATCCTTATATACTAGCGCCCCTAGGGCGTTTTACCTACTCCTAGTAGGTAAGATAAAAGAGATTAATACTCTTTATACTTATTTTTAAGTAACTAATTAAATATCCTTTTTTACCTTTACTAATTCTATCTTAATATTTATAACTCCTACTTTTAATAATAGTACTTTTACTTCTTATTAAAGTCTTCGCGTATTTCTTATATATCTTCTAGATTTTCTTCTAGAACCTATTAATTATATTAGAGAGGATATCCCTTCTACTTAATAAGATATTAAAGTTTATCCTTTTTTATTTTCTTATTTAAAATCTCTTCTAACTCCTACTACTTATTATTATTAATAAGTTTTAGAGGTAGTAGCTTAAGTATAAAGGTATTACCTTACCTACGCGTATACGGCTCTAAAAGAGAAATATAGAAAATAGGGTAGATTATATATATTAATAGTAATACTAGGTAATACGCCTACTTACTAATAGGTCTAAGGACACGGAATAGACTAATAAGCTTATAAGATAGCTTCCTACTTAGTTACTTTTACTTTAAGTTCTTTATATTTAATATAATTAAGTCTCCTTATTTAAAAGATATTAGCTTATACTTCCTATTATAAAATTCGCCTATATTTCTAATATATCTTACTATTAACTTAATAGGTCTTTATATAATTTATAAAGTTTTTAGATATATTATCTTATATCTAGTACCTCCTCTTAATAAGTTCTATCCTTAGAATATATAAGAATCTTAGGCTAATAGTTATAGTAAAGCTTAAAAGGATTATAGCCTATAATTATATTCTTTATATTATAATATATAAATTTAGCTAGGGGTAATAACCCTACCTAATTATCTTATCTATTATTATAATAAGTTCTTAAATAATATTCTAATATCTAATTCTAATATTCTATTTAGCTATTAATCTATAAATAGAAGGCTATACTTAACTTATAATTTAACTTTAAATAGTAGTATAAGTTAGACTAATAAGCGCTTATAAATAGACTCCCTTAGTCTAATATAATATTATTAGGTATATTATACTTTAGGAAGACTTCTTTAAATAAGATATCTACTAGATTAGTTACCTTATAATCCTTCTATATAGGAAGGTAGTAAAGTATCTTTATATATCTATTAATAACTATAAGGATAATATTATAAATACCTCTATACTATTTATATAGGGGAAGATTTATAATAAAATCTATTATAATTAACCTCTATAACCTAGTTAGCTTAAGAAGTATAGTTAAGTTACTATATAATTAATATTATTTTACCTTAACTCTTTAATAAATATTATAAGAATTAATATATTCTTTAATATCTACCTTTATACCTATCTAGGTATACTTTTAGTAAAGGAGACTAAGCGTCTTATTAAGCCTAAAATACCCTACTAAGGGGTTATTATAATAGCGTTTTAATAGCTCTTTATAGACTAATAAGTCTTTAGGGATATATAACTTCTTATTATACCTAAGTAAACCTTAACTATTAAATACCTATTAACTAGCTCTTCTAACTCGTGTATCTATTATTTCGCCTACGCGTCGCTAGCTAATAAAACTATCTTCTTATTAAAGTACTTTAATTAATTTAATTATAGACTTTAAAGTCGTAGTATATACTATTTTATTCTCTACTATTACGCTAGCTAGAAAATATAGAATAAGTTATTTATAACTAATAGTTCTAGTAATAGGGTTAAGCTATTTCTTAGCTATATTATAAGTACGTTAAGGTAGCGTCTTACTTATACTCCCTATAATTTTAGGTTAAGGGTCCCTACGCCTTAATAGATATACTCTATTTAAAACCGTTATTCTAATAGCTATATTAATAATTCCTAGTACTACTAATCTTACGGCTAGTACTAGTATCTATAACTACCTTACGTATATATTATATATTATAGTAAGTTCACCTTTATTACTAGAGGGTAGTAAGCCCTATCCTAGTATAGGAAATATATAGACCTCTATTATAATATAGAAAATAGGGTTTAATAAACCCGCTACTATTAATAGCTTTTATTATAATATAGGGATAAGTTTATTTATTACCCTACCCTCGCTTTTATAATTAGGGCGCCTTAACGGCGTATTAGCTAGGTTAGTCTTACCTAGTCTATACTTAATAATAAAGTTATAGGTCGAGAGTCTTATTACCTATCTTACCTATTAACTATTTAAGGCCTTTATATTTATAAAACCCCTTAGGTTATTATAATTAATAAGTACTTTAACTAGATAGAAACTACCTTCTAGGTAGTATCTCTACTACTTAAAGATTATAACTATTATAAGTAACTCCTTATTATAAGTTTTATAGTATTCTTTAACTAAGTTTATTTTCTTACTTTAAAAGGTTATAAGATACTATTAACCTAATTCCTAGAGTTATAATAGAATACTAGCTAGTCTAAAACCTAATATATTAGTCTTGACTCGCGTAGGTAATATAGGATTAAAATATCTTAATATTAGTATATTAAGAAATACTTAATAGAGTATATTAAACGTATACTCTACTCTATTAGGCTAATTAAAAGGACCTAATTTAACGCCTTTTATACTAGCCTTTAATAGTCCTATTAAAGGTAACGTGATTTATAAATACTAATAAATAAAATAATAATAAAAGTTTATAAATCTAAGAAAAATCTATACTTTATAGAAGCTCTTAGGTCTAGGCTATAACTAGATAGTATCTACCCTACGCTAATCTATTATAACGCCTTTAATTAATATAATAAATCTTAAGAACTAATATTTCTTTGAATTAGTAAATAATTTATACTATTAAAGCCGCTTAAGTACTCTATATATATAATCCCTATACTTCGTATATAATTCTAAATAGATAAGAATATTATTAAGATAAATAATATAGAATTTATCTAGTAACCCTATTAAGGACTTATTAATATAAGCTTAAAAGGTTACTAGAGTATTTATAAGACTAAATAGTATTATTAAATACTTAAAATAACTATATTATATATAAAATATAGTTTTCTACTTATCTCCTTTTTAAATATAAATATAATAATATATATCCTTAAGATTAAGTTTTATAAAGACCTTTACTCTATTTAAGTAATCTAACGTTTTACTAATTAAGGGTAAAGGATATCTATTCTTAATAGTTACCTTATTTAACCTATAGTAGTTAATATATAGACGTAGGCCTTTATCCTTCTTTAAGATAAATAGGATAGGTAATCCCGCGGGACTTTTAGAGTACATAATCTATCCTTTTATTAAGGCTTTATCTAGATAGCGTCTTAATTCTACTAACTCTATATTTAATAGGTTATATAAGGGTTTATAAGGCGGGTTACTAGTTATATTAATAGCGTAATTACTTCCTTAATAGGATTATAGATATCTGGCTTCTTTAACTAAGAATATATCTAAGAACTTACTAAACTCTAGAAGTAATATATATAAATTAACTATATATTCTTTATCTAGATTACTCGTATCTACTACTCTAAGTCTTAATTATATAGGTTCTAGATTAATAATATTAGAAATAAGAAGTATATAAATAGTAAGCTATTTCTTTAAGAATTTTATAAACTATTATAGATTATTTAGTTAGAATAATAACTTATTAATTCTAAAACGCTACTTCCTTATACTTATATTAACCTTAATACCTACTATATACTATATAAGTCTACTAATAACTAGTAGTAGTCCTACCTTATCTATTATATAGAAGATATAGGCATATTAATAGGAAGAACCCTAACTATTAATAGTTTAGTATATTACGCTATATATATTATAGTAGAAGATAGGCTTACTATCTATAAACCCTAAGTATAGTAACTTAGCGTCTTTAATATATTTTAAACTTACTTTAATAGCGTAAGCTTATAAGATAATATTTAGCTAGGAATTATAATTAAGATATCCCTTATACTTAAGAGGCTTATACTTCGGCGTCGTCTTAACTTTATATTAATATAATATTAGAGGTTTAACCTCTACTCCTTATAACCTCTCCCCTAATAATTTAGAGTCCTTGATAGGGTCTAGCCTTTTCCCTACTCCTCGCTTATATATTAGCCCTATTCGCTTATAGTACTAAGGTTTAGGTATCTTCCTTTTATTTAAAATCTACCTTATTTTAGTAGATTAGGATAACTAGTAGTATAATAGCCCTTTTTATTATAATTCTAATAAGTAATATCTAATAAGTCGCGCGATTTAGGCTTATTATAACTACTCTTACTATTATAACTACCTATTCCTTATCCTCTTATAGTATTATCCCTATTTATTTATAGTTTTTTACCTTTATTATAATCCGCGTACTTATATAGTATATTTCGCTAGCTTTTCTTACTAAGGCCTCTAGTCTTATTAATATTAGCTTTAAGGCGTACCGCTAATAATAGGAGTTTATCTCTTATATTAGGTAGGGACCCCTAATTTATAAGGGCGATTTAAAGCTCTTTAGTAAGCTTAGTATATAAATTTATTACCCGCTCGCTTTTAACCTTTTTAGGAAGTTAAGACTTTAAAGATGTTAAGTATATTTTAAACTTATAAATTACCTATATTAAGTGTTAGTATATATTAGTATACTATTAATATATACTTAACTCCCTATTTATAGGATCCTTAATATAATTTAGTAAAAAGTCTATAAAATCCTTCTAACTTAATATTTCTAATAGATAAGAATATAAACAAGTAGCTTAAAGTTATTTTAAGTTACTCTTAAGCGCTAGTATTATAAATAGAATATATAATATCTATATAGTAAAGTTAAATAGAGTCTATAAAAAAGATATATTATATTATTATATCTAGTCTTAGTATTTACAGATATTCTTACCGTAATAGTTAGGAATAGGGGTTAACTTTAATATACTCTAGAAGGGACCTAAGTACTCCTTAGCTTTATTATATATACGCTTTTAATCTATAATACTATTATTATAAAGAGAAATCCGTTCCCCTAATTCTAGGATAGTAATATCTACTTTAACTTCTTTAAGTTACTAAATTTATAGTAACTCTTCTTACTTACGCCTCGCCTATATAAGGCGTTCTATTATAGGGGGAATACTTCCTTTATAACTTTCTAAATCTCCTTTAAGGGTATTTTTAGCGTTATTAGATTCATTTATTCCCTTAATATAGCTTTCCCGTTCCCTTTCCTATTAGCTAAGATTATTATTAATAGTATTTAATAAACCGCTTTTATCTTAACTCTACTATACCGGCGTATTACTTATAATACTACTAGAGCGAGTTATATTTATTATAACTAATAACGGATTACTACCCTTAAATAGGTAGAAGAATTAGAATTATTATAATTACAAATTATAAGGGTTATATAGTAATATAAAATTAGTCTATTTTTATAGTAAGACTAATTCTTAAGAAATCTAAGAATTATTCTATAGGGGATCCTATAAATCCCCGAAGAGACTAGTAAGCCTTATACGTTATTTCCCCTTATAAGTTAACGTAAGGACGTAACGTATACTAAGCGTATACGTCGTATAACCTATTCGGTTAGTTATAATACCTACTAACATGTCTAATATTAGTCTAAATAGGGGTAATATCCGTCTTATTACTAGGTATATAACGCTATTAGAATAATCTATATTAGTCTATTAGTATATTAGCTAATACTATTATATATATAGGCTACCTACCTACTAAAATATCTAATATACTTCCTACTATTCATCTTACCTACTAACGTATCTAATATCGGTCTGAATAGGGGGAAATATCCGTGTTATTAATAGCCTACTATATCTAATATACTCTCTACTATTTACCCTACCTACTAACGTGTCTAATATACTCCCTACTATCTACTCTATCTACTAACGTGTCTAATATCAGTCTGAATAGGGGGAAATATCCGTGTTATTAATAGCCTACTATATCTAATATACTCCCTACTATTCACTCTACCTACTAACGTGTCTAATATACTTCCTACTATCTACCCTATCTACTAATATATCTGATATTAGTCTAAATAGGGGGAAATATCCGTGTTATTAATAGCCTACTATATCTAATATACTCCCTACTATTCACGTTACCTACTAAACGCTAGGTAGTAGGAGTAATTTTCTAATATAAAAATCTTAAATTTTTATAGGTATTTTCTAGTACCTTATATCTTCTTTACTATAATAGAATATTTGTAATTTAGGACTCTAAGCTTATCGCAGCTTATTAGTTAATTAATAAGTCCCCTAGTTACCCCTCTAGAACTAGCGCGAATATTAAAACTCTACTTTTCTTTATATTCTACCTACGTCTATACTAACGCTCTTAGACTAACCGCGTCGGGTCGGTACTTTAAACTCGAGTCGGGTTCCCGACTCGACTCTTAGCGAGTTAATACTAAATTCCTAGCCCGAGTATTCGAGTCGGTACTAATAGTTAGTACCGAGTATTCGAGTTAATACTAAGGGGTAGTACTAAGTATTAGTACCGAAGTATTAACCCGACTCGCTAAGATATTAGTTCTACTATATTATTTTACTAAGACTATTATATTAGGAATATTTTTTATTTATAATAGTATTTCGTACTATATATATAACTTACTAATAGATTACTAAGCGTTATTATTATTACTAACTAGGTAATTCTTAATAGTAAATAAGGTGATATAGAAAGATAATAGCTAATTAGCAATTCCTATAGATATAATAGCTATAATATTACTAATATTTTTTATTTATAATAGTATTTACTATTATATCTATATTTTACTACTATATTACTAAGCATTATTATTATTACTACCTAACCTAGCCTAGCCTAGGTAATTCTTTAAGGTAATGCAAAAAGGTAATGCATATCCCTAGGGAACTAAAGGGGGTAGTAAAATTCTAATTAAAAAAATCTATTTTTAGTATAGGGGTAATTCTAGAAATTTTTGGGGTTCCTTACTATTTTATTAGGGACTTGGCGTCTTGGCGATACCTTGGTGAGTCGGGTCGGGTTAACCCGACTCGCTAAGGTACTAAGGGCTTTTCGGGTTAATACCGGAAACTAGTACTAAGTATTCGGGTCGGTACCTAAATAGGTACTAAGTATTCGGGTTAGTACTAATCTATAGTACTAAAACCCGACTCGACGGTTAGTCTAAATACTCTATAATATTTTCTACTTAAATAAAGTTATATAGCTTATTTTAGCCTACTTAACACCTTAAAAATACTAAAAATCAGTGTAGTAGTTTAAAAGATATATTAGAATAAGTAGATTTACCTACTAAATTCTATACGCTAACAGCTAGAATATAGATTACAAATAATAAGAATCCTAATATTATTTATATTTTACCTATTCTATAATAACGCTTACTAATATATCTACTATTAGTTTAAATAGGGGGAAATATCCGTCTTATTACTAGGTATATAATACTATTAGATTATTCTATATTAGTCTATTAGTATATATATATAATATAGCTAATACTATTATATATATAAGCTACCTACTAATATATCTAATATACTCCCTACTATTTACCTCGCCTACTAACTTATCTAATATTAGTTTAAATAGGGGGAAATATCCGTGTTATTAATAGCCTAGTATATCTGATATACTCCCTACTATTTACCCTACCTACTAACGTGTCTACTATACTCCCTACTATCTACTCTACCTACTAACGTATCTAATATCAGTCTAAATAGGATTAAATATCTATGTTATTAATAGCCTAGTATATCTGATATACTCCCTACTATTTACTCTACCTACTAACGTGTCTAATATACTCCCCGTAATTCACGTTACCTACTAAACGCCAGGTAGTAGGGGTGATTTTCTAACGTAAAATTCTTGAATTTTTACAGGTATTTTCTAGTATATATATATAGGAATACTTCTTAGTATTTTTATTTATCTTTATTTATATCTAATTTATCTTTCTAGTAATAAGTATATTTATAGTATATAATAGTAGATTAAAATTACTAGATATCTTAAAGATTAATAGATTATCTATATTTAATATAAAGCTCCTACTTATATAAGAATTCTCTTCTACTATTCTATTTTTTTAGTACTTAAAATTAGACTAACTATTAACTTAGACTTTAGTACTAAATAAGATTTAGTACTAACCGAATACTTAGGTTAAGATCTTAGTACCGACTCGAATACTTAGTACTAGCTACTAGTACCGACTCGCTAAGGCCTTAATACCTTGGCGATCCGGGTTAACCCGACTTAAATTACTAAGGTATCGCCAAGACGCCAAGCCCCTAATCTCCTGGAATCCTCGCTGGCGTCTAGGTCGGGGGCGAGGACGCTGAGTGAGTATACTGACTGATGATCCATGTTGACCTGGGCTTGTACAGGAAGGAACAGCTAGGATGGTAGAGGTTGAGGTGTAACGCGTTCCAGTCGCGGTACGCGTAAAGTGGTTTCCTCAGGAGGAAGGTCTGCCGATATGTAATGTCTTGGCACTATGGAGGAACTTCAATACATCAACGGATTATGAGACTCTTGAGGCACAGCCTCGGATACAGTTCCATATCACTCAGCAGGTTGGACCCGTGATAGCTTGGATGGTGCCTGGTATTTTGGCGAATGTCACTTCCTTTTCTACTGATAAGCCTGCTTTGCGGACATCACACTATCACCTACTCGGCAGCCTTATGCTAGACATGAACTTGCGTAATTGCTGCTTCGGGCGCTGAAGAAGATGTGGTTTCAAACAGCCTTCGAGCCCGTCAAGTACACATTGCGGCCCTTTCGGTCTTTCGGTGGTGTCTGGTGCCTTCCCCAACAGACCAAGCATCAATACAGCTGGTCGAGCTCTCTCCAATGAGATCAAAGCACATGTGTCAGGTATCTATTCTTGTTAAAAATCGTATTTTTGCTTCAATAGAACAGTGTTTCTGCTTATGTAAAACGCGCTCTCAAAACCGTCCTACAAAGTGTTACACCTCTAGAGCTATTGTTCAAACAAGATTTGTGATATGATAGCTAATATGAGCAGATCTTAGCGCATACTGAGAGTCTAATCTACAAGTTCTGATCCTCACTATGTAAGCCGATACCATAAGCAGGTAACACAACAGATCGGTAAATTATTTATAGACTGAAACGAGTACAACGCGAGACCTTTAAAATGGTTATGTTGCATGTTATGTTGCAAGAAATAAAGCAGTCCGAAACCCTCTGATAGGCTCTCATGCCCGCAAAGTGTTCGCTCCGGGCTTACTGACATTACAGCCTGCCTCGCAGGGTGCATATATGTTCGCTATTGGTTGAAGTAACTTTGCAAGTTTGTTTCTCATTACTATTCTTGGCGCACTTTCGCGCTTTCCGTTATCTGTGTTTGATCCATTTCACTGGTATATTAAGCAACCCTTCCTATGCAGAGACAAGAGAACAAAGGAGATAGCAAACATTGCTCGTTTTTTTCCTCACACAAATTGCCACGTATCACATTATAGAGTGAAGCATTATCACTGGACTTCTGATCTCTCAGTATGGACGATCACCAGCCAAGCAAGGGAAGGCCAGCCGACACCCTTCGGCTACATCATGGATCTCCCCTTTCCCGGCGTCAGCTTCGCCAACATTTACGAGCACGGAGACATCGTGACGAGCATGACCCAACTCAGGCCTACATTGGGCTACGGATGCAGGCGCCCTACTATATCCCACCTAGCGATAGAGCTTCACTATCAACCATCAGTGATTCAACCTTAAATTTTAACAAAAGACATGCATATGGAATACAGAAAGAGGCTAGTACGAAAACTTTGCGAACGGACATGCATCCCACAAGGCCCAGTGTTACATCATGCTTGTTGGAGCTTCCGCTCGAGCTGCGACAGCAAATCTACGGCTAATCGGCGCCCCACCCCTAGGAGCTGTCGCTCCTAGGGGTTCCCACCCAAATGTCGGTTTCAGCCCAACGTCGGATTTTTCAATACTATCTACTCCCTATTAACGACAACATATCCGCAGCTTCTCAGGTTCAAGAGGCATCTATAGTAGAGGCTTACGGTATATTTCGCCGCGGCGGATTTACATATAGCGCCGCTGTTCCCAAGTATTATGCTAGTAAAGAGAGACATATGCAGAGACGCATTACGGGGCTAATTCTAGAAAGTACCTAACTACGAAGCCTGATCTTAAGGCCACGCACGACTAACGCCGGATAGAGAGTAGTTACTGTGTAATTATGTACTACGTCTTAATAATATTACGCATTTACTTTGCGTTATAAGGCGAGAAGCATAGACTTTTAGAAGAAATATTGAAAAATCCGACGTTGGGCTGAAACCGACATTTGGGTGGGAACCCCTAGGAGCGACAGCTCCTAGGGGTGGGGCGCCGATTACCTTTTCCCTTGGAACGAGCAGCACCTTTTTCAAACCAGTGTCCATGGAAAAATCCCAAATTTTGCGGTCAAAGCAGCCGAGCGAGCCAGCGACTCGATTTACTCTGGGCCCACACACGAACGACTGCAAGCACATACTGCGATCATGCGTGTCAACAGCCAGCTTCATCAGGATGTACGGGAATACCTCTTCCATGACTGCATCATCAGGATCCAGGTCGATGAAAGCGGGTATTCGTTCCTCGAGAAAGACCCCGGAGGACCCTTTCCAGACGCCAGACGTGGTCCAATTGGCATCCAATGCGCTCCTTCTGATTACGACTTCCTCAACTATAAATGCCGAGATCGATTCACTGGTTGGCACAAATCGTTCATGTCAAATTTCGACTTCACCCAGCCAAAGAAGCTGATGATCACAATACAAGCTCCCGATTATGAGAATCCAGAAGGGGTGGTGCAGATCCGAGAGAGCATGATGGATCTTTGCAATGTTCTACGCAAGTGCCCTGAGATCAAAGCAATCGAAGTGGAGCCACAAAGCCAAGAATATCATCATACTGATCAAGAACATGATAGGACACGTAGAAACGACACCCATGGCTCCTACTTTGTGTTGGAATGGGAAGACAAGAATCTTCCCGCATCACAAGCATGGTTCGAGCACAAATTGGGGCGTAAGCGTCACAGATTCGACAGAGAGGCTGTCTGGCGTGGCAAATTGAGCTGTCTCGTGTCGCAAGAGTGGCCGGATCTGCGATTGGTGCTCCAACCGCTCTATACTCTGCGAAATGTTGTCAAAGCTACTATTATCCTCCCAGCAACCACAGAGAAGATCACCAACCTACAATCACGGACCGGGCAAATCTGCATTTACATGGCTGGCCCAAAACCGGGTCTTCGCCTGAGAAGTGTGTCGGGATGCTTGGAAATTTATGAACAAATATCTAAGAAATGTATGTCCACGTTTTTGCCATTGCCATTCTAATGTGGAATTTGCTTTCATAGGAGCAAGAATGATGATTTCTGACTTGAAAATTAGGCCAACAATCACTCAAGGGCCCCCAAACAAGAGCAATGGTCAAGAAGGCGAAACGAACCAAGGCGAAAGATATGTGGTATCGATGGCATTGCGAGACATGTGAAGACGAGTGGACCGAACAGGGCGAACCAGGCTACGACAGTGAGTACGAAGCGGATTGGTGATTGTAGCCGGGATTTCGCTTTCCATGAAGCACAAAGTGTGAGTGGAGGCTTCACATGCGATGATCCAGTGCTTCAAGCTGACATCTGTGAAGCAAGTGGACATCGGTACGATCTCCAGCCACCAGATATTACCAAGTCTTACACACGTTCAACCCCCGACAGACCAAAAGTGAAGGGTACCAATATCCCAAGCGAAGCCAAAGCCATAACCCATCAAAGAACCAAATCAAATCACCAACAATATCGTCGTTGGCAGCCAGGAAAGAGGAGCTTATAAGTCCCAAAATGAACCTTTATACAAGATACTACAGTATTTGATGAATATCATATCCAAACAAAGCGACTTAATCTGAAGGAAGTCAGCATCTCATTCCCCCCAACCCAATCCAATCCCCCATACCCATCTCCACAATCAGCAACCAAAAAATCCACTATTAACATGTGATAGAGTCTATTGATGTTGCCCAAGGACATAAGGTCATAGACGAGCTTCTGTATCTGCTACAACACGTCTGCTTGAGAACAAATCCAAATAAAGAAATCTAATCTGAAAGAAACCAACATCTCATTCCTCCCAACCCAATCCAATCCTGCATTTCCATCTCCACGCTCAACAGAGAACAAATACACTATTTACGTATCATAGAATCCATCAATATTACCGAGAAGAACATCTGGCCAACAAATTAAACCTACTAACCGTCTACATTACATAACTCTCACATCCCTCCTCCCCACCCGGATATTCAATCCTCCTCACCACCCATCCAAGGGCAGTACAAAACCCAACACCAGGAATCCTACGTCCTTCCTTCCTTCCTTTCTACCCTCACTTCATAAAATCCAGCCCCTACCTACCTGTAGCTCTAAAGCCATGAATAAGACTCATCGAGTCTCAGGATGTATACTATTTAATCCCAATCGGTTGGGGCTGAAACGTGATGGTCCCGCTCGATGCGAGGTTAATATGATGATATAGCATACATAGTCTGAATTTATGAGGATTGCCACGTGCGTTGTAAGTAGGTCGTGTGACGTGGTGGGGATATCGCATATGTATCCGCTGTAGAGGATATGCTCCATGTCGATCCTACGTTGTGATATGTACTATGATCCCACACCCCCTTCCATCTCCACAGAACAGCAAGCGCCAGGCCCAGAAACCCCACCTTTCACCCCACATCTAAAACCCTTCCATCTTCACAAACATAGCGATACCAAGGCCAAGAAACCCCATAACCCATCTCACTTCCTAAAACCCCAACCCCCTCAAAACCTCCCGATGCTCCCGCAACACCTTCCCCACCGCCCCCCTCCCCTTCATCCTCCCATACCACCCTCCCACATGCACAAGTTCCCTCTCGAAATCCGGCGCATCACCCCCCATAATAAACCCCACCCGGCTCTGAAACGAAAAGAAGCTCAGATCCGCAGCGCTGCATTTCCCACCCACCAACCATTCCTTGTCGGCCAGTTCTTCGTCCAGGACGTGCAGGATGTGGCGGAAGGTGGCGATGTAGTGGGTGCGGGCGATGGGGTTGGGGTGCAGGAAGGTCCAGTGGAAGATTTGTTGGAGGGTGGGGCCGTGGGTGGTGGATTGGAAGGAGATCCATTGGGTCATGTGGTGGGTTTCTGGGGGGGAGGGGAAGGAGAGGTGGTGGGTGGGGTCGTATTGGGAGAGGATGTAGGTTGTTATGGCGCTGGACTGGGAGGGGAGGGGGGAGGTTAGCGTTTAGTCAGGGGAGGGGGATGATGTTAATTATAGACGTGGAAGGTGATGTACTTCGGCTAGGATGAGATTTGTGTTTGGATCTTCGATGACGGGAGCCATGCCGTTGCGGTTCAGGGCTAGGAATGCGGGGTCTTTGAGTTGGGGGGTTGTGTAGATTTTTGTGGTGTAGGGGATTGAGAGTTCTTCGAGAAGGAGGGCGATTTTCCAGGGGTTTGGACCGGCTGGGGGTGGTTGGTTAGTTGGGGTGGGTTTTGGAGGGTGAGAGTAGCGATGAACTTGCGGTGACTGTGGAGGAGGATTGGTTTGAGTGAAGACATTTTTTTGTTACTGGACTACTGGTCGAGGGCACTTTCTATACGGATCCAAAGGGGAAGAGAAGAATTCTGTCGTGAGGTCGATAAATTTGAGTGCTGGTTTGCTACCACATCTTGTTGCGGGAACGAATTCTTTTGTATTTCCAGATACTCACTCCTCCAAGCCTTTCTCCATTCTGACTCAACGTAAGCCATTGACGTATCATCGGCAATAGGACTGCAATGCCACTGCAAGATGAGGAGATATCAGATCCCAGGACGGCTTTTAGATATTTAAGATGCCGGATTCTTGCCGTGTATAACCAATGTGAAGAAGAGAACGACTCGGGATTGTGAAGATTCCGATAGAGACAGACTTCTATTCCGGATGAGGACAGTTGTTAATGCATGATCTGGAATCATGACAAGCTGCGAGGCAGTACCCGAAATCCCCTTAACCTCACGTGACTTCGATTCGCTCTCGGAGATACCGTAAACATTTCGCACCATGCGCCATTCCTCCTTAGGCCTCGGACATTCCGGACAACTTTATCTCCAATACCCGGTGTAAGATTTCTTGCCTTGAATCGCCGGCCTTCGGAATCAACAACCTGGTACCATCCGCAGGACTGCTTTTGCTCGCGATGGGATATAAGACCTACCAAGGTCCGATTGATCAGACTCGAAGGTGGATGAGAGGCGGAGAAGTTGCTGTCAAATTTACGGTTGACCAGGAACACTAACACGCTCCTCGGTTGATTCGACTACCGTTGTAGGTCTCCAAAGCCTGCTACCAGTCCATCATTGCATGGTAGAATGATAAAGACATGCAAGAATTTTGATCCTAGCCACTGATACAGCGATACGACTTCCTTATCGCTCGGATGGCTTGACCCCAGGATGATTCGCTGTCGGATTTCTATCGAATTCGCTGCCGCCGCTGCTTTCCAGTAGAAGCATCATGCGTCACCTTTACAACTTCGCCTGTCATACCCGGTGCGGATTTTGCATACCTAGCTTCTGCAGACTGACTGAGAAATGTCGAAAGGGTAGTTGATATATTGGGGGACGATGTTTTTATTTCGTTCTCAAAGCTAAGAAAGGAAATTCAATGAAGTGGATATAACGTCATATCCACTCATTCGCACCAGCTGAATAGTAGTATGGCGCGCACACGGCTGCAGCTGGTAGGCCTGACAGACGACCGACCCATCGTACCAACAGTCCGGGGTACACGCGGCTATTGAATCTTACACAAACTATAGAGTTTCTCCATAGGCTCGGCGGTTTGCAAAGATGCGTCATGTTGGGCAAAGTCCTATTGATCTTACATTCATCTCCAATAAATCACGCCTACCAGACCCAAATCATGAAGATCGTTAAGCCCAAGTCCACATCTATTGTAGGTGTTCGGCTCATTGAGGCAAGGACTCCCCGGCATTCGAGATTGGAGAAGAAGGTTCTTTGTAAGTTCGAAATGCGGCTCTCTATTGCGGTCCTAGACAGTTGAGTTGGAAAGACAGCGACCTGCTACCTACGTCGTAGACTGTTCGATTTTGTCCTAGCTCCGGACCTATCTATTGTTCGAGCCACTAGTATGTCAACTGCCAAAGATCCCGTACCTCTCTCTCCTCTGGAAGGGCAGTCTTTTGGATTGGGGCATAGTCTTCACTATCAAAGAGGTATGCTTGTGGTTTCACCTTAGGATTGCCATGGTGCAATGCGCCCGTAGAGATATCCTAGGATATTCTCCCGCGGCGTAGTCCATGATTGTTGAATCGACGAACTTGTACTTCGAAGGATGTACGGGACGCCAATCTATAGAAATTTGGTACTTTATGAAGCCTCCAAAGTCCAAACAACTATTCTATCGCGGCTGGCGCTTGTTAAGCGCGCTGACTGATGGCTTGGCATCAGGTATGAGTTGATTCCTTCAGTACTTTGGTGGTCAGTTTGTGCTGTGCATTTAGTGCTGTGCAGGCGAAAGTTCGCAGAGAAGTCCCCATGCCGTCTCTCGCCCGCTCGCTATGTCCTCCCCCGCTCCTGGACAATCAGTGGAGAATTATGGATCGCCCATCGGCAGCTCATCATCAAGCCAATACCCTTTTCCCCAGATCGATGTCCCGCAAAGGCCAGGCTCCAGCGGGCGCTATAATAGAAGACGGGGCTCGACCTCGAGCTCTGTTGCATCAATCGGCGGAATCCTGGACACGGCGACACCGGGTGATGACTCGATAGCAGAAGCGAGCAATAATGGTTTGCGTAACAATTCCATGCAAAGGTCATCCACTGAACTTGATTCAAGCTATTGCAACGCTATTGCAGCCTCCAATCACCCGCACCGGTCTTGTGCCATATGCTGCTCCCAGCTCCCAGAAGCTGCCCTCTTCCAAAGACATCCCCCCGGTCACGTTGACCAACATTCCTCACATCGAACCATCCATATTCTTACCATATCTGAAGCAAGCAGGCTCTCTGTACGAAGCCTTTCAGCGCGCAAAGGAGAGCGAGGGGAGTGAGAAATCACAGTCCAGACGGCAGCGGACATCCTCGAAGAGCGAGCAAGGTTTGGGTATTCTGAGCCCTGGCCATCATGCTCGACAAGCCAGCATTTCGACCGCTCAAAGTCCAGAGAACGTGATCGCATCTCTTGGATCCCCTCTACAAAGACCGCAAGCAAAGAGAGCAGGTCATGGAGGAAATCCGCGAAGGGGACCTTTGCCCGTTGCTCCCTTGTCGACTATCCCTACGGTCTACTTTGAACAAGATTTCCACTTAGAGAATCCCCGGACCTTCGACATCGTCAGTGAGCGATCAGAGATTGTGCGACCGCCTGCTGGAGTGAATGGAGCTGTAACAGCGCCGGGCCAGCCAGGACGTAAAGTCCTTGCGACAAATGCGATATTACAAGAGAAGCTGTCATGGTACATGGACACGGTAGAGGTGCATCTCATATCATCGATCTCAACTGCATCGAGTTCCTTCTTTGCCGCGCTTGGTTCGCTGAGAGATTTACATGTTGAAGCATCGGCCTCTGTTGCGAGGATCAAGGCTCTGAGGGAGGATCTGGCGAGTCTGGACCGTAATATGGCCGTCGGAGGTCTTAAGATTGTTGCCATGCGTAGAAAAAGAGAGAACATGCGGAAACTAGGCGATGCCGTCCAACAGCTTCGAGATGTTGTGGATGCAGTGGCGCAATGCGAGGAGCAGGTTGACAAGGACGACATTGAGGCAGCTTCAATAGGGTTGGTCGATGTCGAACGCCTGATTGCTGGCGAAAGTGAGCAGCCCTTGCAGATCAGTGTAGATACTCCTGCGAATGTGAAAGCGAGAGCGATAGATCTCCGGGGCATTAAGGCGCTGGATGGAGCTGCGGAGGAAATATCCTTTTTAAGACAAAGAATTGGAAAGAGCTTCGAAACAAGGTTTCTCAAAGCGCTACTGTCTGATCTACGGAGGCATGTTGATACTGTATCCTCGACAGCTACGTTCCAGCGGTGGGACAAGGCTTCCCAGCGGTCTCGCGGCACACATAACAGAGCTCCATCTGTCTTCCCAGCGTATCTGCAGCTAGACGAACCTCTTCGTGCGGTTCTACGAGCCAATCTTGAAGGGCTAGCGCAATCGGATTCTGTCAAGCCTGCAACATCCGCCTACCGAGAAGCAGTTTGGAAAGAAGTCAAAACGATGATCAGGCGACGCCTACCGAGCTCGAACGACGATGACAACGAGTCCACAATGTCAGCATCGACGCAAGGGGGTCGACATATGACGCAGCAGGAGAAATCTTCAATTCTTGCTCGTAATCTCCGTGCTCTGGAGCCCGAGGACGCAGAGGAGATGCTTAAGAAGATTTACTCAAATGTTGGAGAAGCCTTTCGTAGACTGGGGACACAAGTAAAGGTGGTTCTAGACATCACTAGCAACTTCGATGATGCCTCGGCGGTCAGGGGTGTGAAATCTCCCATGAGCCCGCCTACCGCGAACGCAGACATCTACAGAAATGGCGCACCTGTCACGCCTGTCGGTCGACCGAGACGGCCTACCATCCAGCAGGAGGACATACAGCAAACCTTGGACATGACTAACCTGCTAGGTCAGGCTGTCGATATTGCTCAAGCTCAAATAACGAAGATCCTCAAGGTCCGTGCGGCAGAGAGTACACGACTTTCGCTGCCCCAGTTCCTAAGGTACTTCCATCTAAACCGGCTATTTGCAGATGAGTGTGAGGCTGTGTCTGGAAGAGGGGGAATGGCGCTCAAGACCGTAGTGAATGCCCACATCAAGGAGTTCGTCCATCATGCAGCAGACACAGAACGGCAACGCCTAATCCAGGGCGTGGATTCCGATCGCTGGGATGCGAAGGACTTTACAGACTCGGACAATCAACTGCTGTCATGGGTGATCGAGGCTAGTACCAGAGATATCGAGGCATGGACCAAATCCTCGATCATATGGACGGACGAAGCCCCTGAGGTAAACGGCGAACACCAAGCCAATGGGACCATCATTAATGGAGCCGAGAACGGAACACCACCCAAGGACAGAATACGCAGCGCCATCATCGATGAACAACAATTTATCCTTCCGGCTTCGGCCCTGACAGTGCTAAGTGGCATAGGACAATTCGAGCAACTGATAACAGGCATACCGAGTATGACACAGGAGATTACGTCTTCGCTCCTAGAGTATCTGAAAGTCTTCAATTCACGATGCCAGCAGTTGATCCTTGGCGCTGGCGCCACCAAGACCGCCGGCCTCAAAAATATCACCACCAAGCATCTTGCCCTTGCATCTCAAGCCTTGAGCTTCGTCACAGCATTGACACCCTACGTCCGAGAGTTCGTACGAAGACACTCTTCCGGCGCTGGTAGCCTGATGGTTGAATTCGACAAGGTCAAGCGATTGTATCAAGAACACCAGTCAGGGATCAACGACAAACTCGTAGATATCATGAGTGGGCGTGCGACCATGCATGTGAATGTTATGAAAAAGATCAACTGGGATGCACAAGATGCTAATCAGTCCGTGAGTCCCTACATAGAGACTCTAGTCAAGGAGACAATCACGCTACATAAGGTGCTCAGCAAGCACCTACCGGAAATGACCGTACGGATGATCATGGACCCTGTTTTCAGCAGCTACCGCGAACAATGGGGCAAGGCGTTCGGTGATGTGGATGTCAAGACGGCTGCTGGAAAAGAGAGGTAGGATGGCTGCTCCTTACTTGATGAATGAAGGTGTCGCTCTGCTAACGTGATTCAGGATGCTCCGTGATGCTGAATATTTCCGGTCACGCATCAGCAAGCTCGACGGCGCTGCTGATATCGGAGATCATCTCGTCGGCATCATCAACTCCAAGGCCGTTGCCGAGAAGCCGAAAGATACAAAGACCAGTCCGGCAGCGTCCGAGTCTACCACTGCAGAGAAGCCGCAGGAGGGGGGCGGAAAGACATGAACGACGACATCCGAACCTCCCAAGCCGCAATTGACCCCCCTTCCCACCTCAAGGCGGCAACAGAGTGCCTTATTTCCTGACCATATCACGTCTTTTCTTTGGCAGTGATACTCAACGTATGGGTCTAGATATTAGCGAGGCGTTCACAAAGGTCTTGGGCGCGGTACCTACACTGGTGTACCATGTACCAATTCCCAACACCGTTCATGAACGGCTATCAGTCTGCTCGATAGATACAGTAGGCATCTATCTATAGCAAGCAATAAACAACTCCTCATGAAAAGAACCCCGCATAATCCGAGAACTCCAAGATGGAAAAGGAGGTGCATGACTTCAATCGAATCGTGCATGACATGTCCATCCGGCCCTGATTAAAGTAATTAGAAAACTTGAAGGTACCTTTACAAATCGTACAGGTCTCGAGTTTTATATATATAGAAGGGAACTTCCCACCAACATCCCTATCTTCTCACAGTTCAATACCTGATCACACTTGCTCCCTTTGCTGGTATCGGACCAGAGTCTCGTTTTCATCTTCGCAAAAAACCACCTCGCTCGGCGCTCTACTAGTATCAGGCATATTCCTTCCCCCTTCCCCCTCTTGATAAATAAACTAACCCATCCTGAACGGCTTTTTCCTCGCCCAGCTTTATCCACTATCCACCATCCCCACTCTTCCCTCATCCCACACCAACAAAACCCCACAAACTCATCCGCCATACCTACTGTAACGTCAACAGCATAGCATTCAACGTTTGTATCAAAGATACCTAACCATCATGCCAGAATGGATATTGACGACTTGGAGCGATGGAACGAAATAGATTAGGTGGATGAGGTCACGGGGGTTTTCCGTCATTTGTCATTGAAAGAGTTGGGTTGGGATTTGTTCAGGTTTGGCTATGCTATGGATATAATGTACCATTGGTATCGAGCGACAAGCAATAGGCTCAGAAAATCAAAAGAGACCATGAAGACACCAATACATCGAAGCGACTTTCAGGAAGCCGGAACCAGAGTTAGGAACCATGTTTCCGCTTACGTGAGAGGCGTAGGTATATGTTCAGGACGATGACTTCCCACTTTCGATCCTAGCCCTCAGGTCTCTGATCAGCGCTTTCGCCTCTTCGACCTCGACGCCATCCTGGCACAGCTCATTGGCGAGTTCCATGGCTCGTGCAAGATGGCCCCGAGCGAATTCCCACCTTGCAAGCCACATGCGTGCCTTGGATGTCGTGTTGGTGACCCCGGTCCCGGTAGCTGGACCGTCATCGTCCTCCTCACTAGCGCCTTCCTCTTGCGCCAACGTCATCTCCATGTAAGAAGCAGCTTCCTCGTGCTGATTCAGTTTCTCATGCATCAGCGCTATCTGGTAAAGTGTCTCGGGATCTAGAACACCGCTGGGTGCTTCGCCGTTCGTCGTTCCTGATCCGAACGAGCTTCCTGTCCCCGCTTCGTAATACGTGCCAGCCACCAAGGCTCGCTTGTAGGCTTTGATGCTCTGTATCGGTCGATCGACTTTGTCATAACAGCTTCCTACAGCCTGCCACATCTTCGGATCGTATGGCCTGAGACTGGCTGCTCGTTGGTAGTAGAATAGTGCGTAGAGATGCATCTCCAAGACCTCGTATGTCTGGCCAAGGCCATACCAAGCTCTGTAGTCCTTGCGATTGACATCAACGGCACGTCGATAGCTCTCAATGGCAGCATGGGTATTCTTCATCTCCACGTATTCGTGGCCCATCAAGGTCCATGCAGACAGAAAGTTCCGATCCAGGGTCAGCGCTCGGCGAAAGTAGATTACCGCTTTTTCGTGCTCGGACTTCAAGGAATAGTAATTGCCTACGACGCAGCAGGTCTCGGGTCTGAACTTGTCCGTCGCGGTCGCAACTTGGGCAAGGAATGCAAGCTTTGGCCTGGCGGACATGACATAGAGTATGTTGGAATAATGATCGAGAGAATCGATGCGGTGTGGATCAGCGTGCATCAAGGTTGAGAATATAGCTTCCGCCTCATCGAAATCTGAAATCGTTAGTCTCGCATTACTCTGATGCTAGTGCGCTAACCTTTGGAGTGGTAGAGCAGCAACGCTCGCTGGGTCTTTAGGAATTGGCTCCCTGGGAAGACATTCTCGAGCTCCGTCAATTGCTGATGGATAGGCTCCGTGGACTGGTAAAGTTCCTGACTCGCGTATAGGTGAAAAACAAGAGTCATTAGATTCTGCGGCAGCTCCGGGACAATCTTTTGCAGCTTCAAACCATGTCAGTTGCTGCTCACTGAACCGAACCACTCGTCCGTACCTCTTCCACACTGTTCAGCAGCTCGCTCAGCTCAAGCCAAGCACCCCAATTAAAAGAGCATAGATGCACACTTCTAACGAGCCATCCCTTCGCCTCACCTTCAGTCTTACTCTTAGCCAGAACAATGCCATACAGATACTCCAGCCATCCCTGATTACTTCCCTCCAAGCCTTTGGCTGCTCTGTCGGCAAACCAGCCTTGGAGGGCAGCTGTAATGCTCACAAGCTCTTTGTTCACCGTCGTTCCCCCATCAGCGGGGCCGAGTATCATTTCACCATCCTCATCCTTCCTCTTTTCACCGGACATATATTTGGCATAGAGGCTTAGAAACAGGGACTTCTGGCTCAGCTTGGGGAGGACGTTGACTGGTAGTGTCGGCGCATGCCCATTGATTGACCCTGACTCCCTTGGCTTGCCCTTCGCAGCATTCGCAGGAGACTTTGACTTCGTGTTTGGAGATGTTGGAGAGAGAGGTCCTCGAGGTAGGACGGAGGAAACGAAGACGGCTGCACAGCGATCGTATTCGCGGCAGTCGAAGTATGACTTGGCCAGTAGGTACTTCGTCAGCTCTTGAGCTTCTAGACGAGCCTCTTCCGGATCATGGTTCCTGGAGGGAAATATTGGGAGCGGTGGAGGTGGATCGGCATCTTGCATCTGAGAGTCGTTATCCGTTTCGAAAGACGAGGAGGTGGAGGCAGGGACTGGAAGGGCGTTAGAGAGTTCTGCAGCCCTGCAAGGAATCAGGTAGGGTACTTGGGGTGTGAAAGGAATGTTGGGAGCATCATTATACCATTTTGCAGATTGATAGAGACATCTCTCCGAGCATTTCACCACCGCTTCTTGCAGGGTGTTCCGCAGCTGGTCCGCATTGGCCTTGCTGAATGCAGCCATCACAAGTTCAGGGGATATGAGGATTTCAGGCCATGCCAGTCATGTAAGCCGCACGACTAATCCCGCAACACCAGCATCGAAGCATATCACTTAGTTCTCAAATGAGCCTAGCTTGACCCGCGTAAGATAAACAAGGCGCTTACTCAGCGTGCTCTGATTGGATGATACCTATCCTATCCTAGCGCTGTTCATTCCTGCCCGCGCGCTAATGGTCGATCAGGTACAGTCCGATCGATTCTTCAGGACTACAGCTGCACGCATATGACAACTACAGTTCAGCCAATTCTTCTCATATCATCTCCGAGGACTTCTCTTACCACTCTTACCCGTTGTTTGGCTCCACCCACCCACGAAGAGCGATCGAGAAAGCCACAATGGCCGTGAAGGAGCAATCCAAAGACGAGAAACGATCGCAATTCGAAGCCATATTTCCGTCCCTGGTTGAGGATCTGAAGGAAAATGCCAGTCAGTACGGCATACCCTCTGAAGCTCTCAAATGGTATGAAGAGGTTTGTCTCCCCCATCTCGTGAATTTCTAGTCCCTCCGCCATCACCCGCTTCATTGTCAGTCCACGAGAAAGGCGCGGATGCTAATCCTCTCATCCACGCAGTCGCTCACATACAATACTCTTGGCGGAAAATACAATCGTGGCCTCTCCGTTCCAGACAGTACCACTCTTCTTCTTCAACGTCCCCTCGATTCCCCAGAATACCATTCCGCCGCGACCTTGGGCTGGCTCACCGAGCTCCTACAAGCGTTCTTCCTAGTATCTGACGATATAATGGATTCCTCGCATACGCGCCGCGGTCAACCGTGCTGGTTTAGGCAGCAAAATGTCGGCATGATTGCCATCAATGATGCATTCATGCTCGAAAGCAGTATATACATACTCCTCAAAAAGCATTTTCGAAAGCATGAAAATTATGCGGATTTCCTTGAGCTATTCCACACCGTCAGTTTCCAAACAGAAATAGGGCAGCTCTGTGATTTGATAACAGCACCGGAGGATCAGATTGACCTGAGTAAATTCACACAAAAGAAACACAGCTTCATCGTGATCTACAAGACAGCGTACTATAGCTTCTACCTCCCTGTGGCCCTCTCTCTGCACTACCTCAGTCTCGCAACACCCAGGAACCTTCAACAATCCCGTGATATCCTCATACCACTTGGCGAGTACTTTCAGATACAAGACGACTACCTCGACTGCTTTGGTTCGCCAGAGGTAATTGGCAAAATTGGCACTGATATTCAGGACAACAAGTGTAGTTGGTTGATCAATCAGGCCCTTGCGAAAGCGAGTAGAGAGCAGAGGAAGGTGCTAGATGCAAACTATGGGCGTAAAGATAAGGAGATGGAGAAGCGCGTGAAACGCGTGTTTGAGGATTTGAAGCTGGAACAGGTATATCTGGATTATCAGGATCAAGTAGTTGACAAGCTTCGAGGGATGATCGCCGAGGTAGATGAGGGGGAAGGCCTGAAAAGGACAGTATTTGAGAGCTTTCTAGAGAAAATTTACAAGAGGACAAAATGAGGTATAGCCAGCCTGAAGCGTTGATGAGCGCGAATCGATCTGCCTGATTGCCGCATAATGTCAAGGACGGGATAACAAAATTGACGGTCATTTGAGATTGCTGAGTAATCTGCTAACAAACGGAGATTTCACTACTGCGGCCCATCGGAATGAAAGATTATAGCCAATTATGTTCAGGTGGTACTGTGCATTACTCAGCAATCTCGAATGAATGTCAATCTCGTTATCGCGTCATCTACGTTATCACAACTACTCGCTCGACCACCATCAATCTATCTGACCGGGCTCAGGTAATGAGACTTGGGTACTGGGCGATATAGTGGCCGCGACATCGATACTGGGGGTCGCATTCCAAAGGAGCCTTTACTATGTTGGGATACTGTCTCCAATGTCAAAGTTTCGTTTCGACGTCAGCCCCTGGTCCACAAACCAAAGCCATGAAAACGACCGAGCAGTAACACTTTGGAGGGTAATTCAAACGGATCTTGACCGTGGTAGATTCCGGTCTCGAGCCCTCTGAAAGCGATCGAAATTCTCTGAGAATACGTCAATGCTGAATTAACCTTATTCAACTACCGACTGTGTTATATCCGTTTTTCTCTCCAAGCTACAGTCTGGAACATTCAAGGTTTACAGGTTTGCCTTATCTGGGTTGGCACGGGCATATTATGCATGGTCCCGCACTGGGCCATTCCTTTCTTCGCAACTTCACTCTAGCTCCCGTATACCGCCCTTTCTATCCTGCACCAGCGTTAACTTTACTCTCATTCTCCACCTTGTGTCTCACATCTAGCTTTCCACTGTTACACAACCGCTCAACATGGATGTCGAAGATGTTTCGGGCATTGACCGGTGGATGCAACTACTAGCCCAACAGAAGGCAGTTCTGAAGAATGGCAGCAAACGGAAGGGCGAGCAGCCAAAGGACAAAGCGACTCGGAGCCAGCTGGTCAGTCAGCAGATGGCAATGCATGCCAGAATGGCTATCATGAAGAATGACAAGCAGAACCTCAACATGATATACCAGTCCTTCGTTCCTCCCCCATACCTTCCTTCTGTTGCGCCATTCGGGAAACTCAAAAAGCTCTATCTCAAGGACTTGAAGCTGCAGACTCACCATATGGATAGATTCCTCTTACTTCGAGTAGTCACTCCAGCTGTGGAAATGACGGCAGTCATGGCCGTGCTGGAAGATGAAACGGGAGATGCAGTCATGCTACAACTGTATCAGCAGGAGTACCAATGCGATAGAAAAACAGAAGAAATGGTTAAGCTTAATAGCGTTTGTATAATCAAAGAACCCTACTTCAAGGTCATGAATGATGGAGGTACGTCATCGATTAGCCAATACGACTCTGGCTTCTCCTTAACCTCGTCTCACACGTAGAATTTTCGAAAGTACTTTATCAATCAAGAATACTAATGCTATTCGCAGGCTACGGCGTAAGGGTCGACCACGTGAACGATATCGTTTGGGTTCCTACTAGAGATGACAAAATTCCGTTGCGCTGGCGACCGAAGCTTAGTGAAATTAAGGAGGCGAACGAGGTTAAGCAAGAGGGCAATGATGCCATGAAGAAAGGAAACACGCGAGACGCTGTGGAGCTGTGAGCTTCACAGGACTTTAATCTTTGAAAATCTACTGACAAGACTAGCTATACTCTAGCGCTCGAACTCGCTCAAACTAACAAGGATTCTCGGATCATTCGACTGAATCGATCTTTGGCCCATCTCAAGCTTGGTTTTTATGAAAGAGCCATTGGAGATGCTGGTGACCTCAACAAGGATGCGCAGTTATCAGAGCAAGGATTCTACCGGGCGGCTTGCGCCATGTCTGGGTTAGGCAAATATCAAGAGTGCCTCGAGACTCTTCAAGCGCTCCTGTCATACCACCCAGACTGTGAATCAGCCAAAAATGAGTTGGTCAGAACACAACGCCTGCTAAAAGAGCAGAATGATGGTGAATACGACTACAAGGCTATGTACGGAGCCGCAAAGATAACCCCGCCATGCCTGGACAATGCCACATATACCGGGCCTGTGGAGATCAAGAATTCCCATGGTCGTGGCCGCGGAATGTTCGCCACCAAGGACATTGCTGCTGGAGAACTTATCCTGTGCGAGAAGGCTTTCGCTCATTGCTTTGCTGCTAACGAAGCAGGTAAAGACAGTCGGAGAGTTTCGTCGAGAACCGCTTTACTCATGGACAGTCATACCAATCGTGCATATATGGGAGCACAGGCAGACCTCATTACGCAGATCATCTGGATCCTTCAGAGAAACCCATCCCTGATGCATAAGTACAATTCCCTATATCATGGTGATTATGTTACCGTCAAGGAGTCAAGCGTTGACGGTATGCCTGTCATTGACACGTACGTTTCCCTGCTTGCTTTGCCCCATCCATCTGCACCGCTGAGTTCAGCCTAGGTTTCTCGTCGAACGCATCATGTCCCTCAATGTGTTCGGCTGCCCGCGAACATCTCTCCAGACACACTTTGGCATCTCCGCGAATGAAAAGACAGGTGACAATTTTCATACCTGCGGGCTGTTCATCACAGCCTCATACATTAATCATAGCTGCCACAGCAACTCAAGGCGAAGCTTCATTGGCGACATGCAAATCGTCCGTGCTGCCCGCGATATACCAGCTGGTACCGAGATCACGTTCTGGTATGCCATTGCGGGACCAACCGACACATACGACAAAACCCAGGAGAAGCTAGCGAACTGGGGTTTCCGGTGTACATGCATCACTTGTCAAGAGAACGGCAGGACGGGAAAAGCAAGACTCAACAAACGCGTCGCCCTTTATAAGGAACTTGAGTCCATCGGAAACAACATAGAGAGCGTCGACCTCTCCGCAGCCAAACGCGTATCCGCCGCTATCGAACAGACATATACAAGCCCCGCAACTACGGTCCCACGTCTTGCCCTTTGGGAGTTATATCTCGGTCTCACACGACACCATACCTTGCACAACAGATCAGCACATGTCATCACCTACGCGTGGAAAATGCTAACCTCACTCGGCTTCGTGATCAAGCGCGAAGTGCCGGCGAGCTTGACAGCAATCTTTGAGGTTGCACAATGGGGTCTGGTGTTGGGCCCTGTGGTAGAGACTTGGGTGCATTTGTGGGTCGCATATGCAACGCTAGCCCCAAATCTTTGTAGCAAGTGCGAGGGGTACGCGCGTCTTACTTACAAAATTTGCATCGGCGAAGACGAGACTTTCGATGAGCATTATGGCCGTGCCGCGAGAAAGGCAATGTGCGAGGGGACGAATCTGATGGTGGAGCTGGGGAAGATTGGGGCTGGGGCGGGGCAGACTATGTAAGTGCTGCGATAAACACGAGCCTAATAATTGCCTGCAACAGCAGAGCAAGGTAAACCCTTTAATGCTTCTCTATTACATTCATCTACTACACAGGTATGCTAGAGAGCAACAAGACGACCAAAATTCCTAGGCAGTCAGTCAGCCGCTACAATGTTCACAATATCACAATATCACACAAATATAATACCTCCCAATCTCTTCCATCACCATAACCCTCGCCGAAAGCATATAACCCCACCCTCCAGCACACACATTACCTACATACGACCAGTCAAAGTCCATCTTCTTCGCCCGGATCCTTCAATATCCATATCATAACCATATCCATACATCTCCCATCAGCATGAGTATCATTGCGCAATGCACTCCCACCCTCCTTGTAACCTTTGATATTTGCGAAAATGGAATCCACCTCAGCGCACAAGAGGTAAGAAGTGTCAGATATCAATTCGTCGCTGGATATGTAATAGCTATTGAATCAAACGTCAGGATTAATTCCTCTATTGAAGGGCAGCTATTATCTACTGCGTCTGTGGGACTCCGATATCCTTTTTTGCTTGGTATGGTTGAAATGCGAGAGAATGTTTGGAAACTAAGTCGAAAGTTCTCTAGATTTTTTTTTATTGTGAAATGCGAGGGTTTGATGTAAGACTCTCAATTATAAACCCTACAGCCTCAAAAAGATTCAGACTACATACCCCTGCCTCTCCCCCCCCGCCTCCTAAATCCCTTCTCTCGATAAAGACTCAGCTGAAGGAGGCTTGAAGACTAGCTGAGGTTCTGTTGCCTATAGCACCGCACTACCTATCCCTTAGCTAATTAGAAATATACCCCAAGATCTTCAACGAATACTCTTCGAAACTTCCACCGCCTCAACACCTCCACCCCTCATCCTCTTTCCCTAGTATAGTAAATTAGCAAGCCCCAACCCTAGCATCTAAGACTCCTATCTGCGAAAAGAAAATCAAGGAATCACACCCTATAACCCAGGAAGAAAAGGTTATGCCATCAAGCAGAACTATCGTACAGGAACCGTAAATCTACTGACCTCCTCCTCCTCCTTCGCTATACTCGGTCGATAAAAAGCAAAGAGGAAACGACAGCGTCTACCGGGTAGATTTCTGTATGAATACGCCTATCAATTTACGGCTCAACGAGTATACACCATATTCCATCATACGTTCAGCGTGCTGCTAGAGCAGGCATGATGTAGCCATTGCCGTGGGAGGGCATTTTGGGACGGAATAGGGGGAAATGCCATGTCAAATTCTTTGTGGAAGTTCTCGGAGTCACGATGCATCCGATGAATCGATGTGTATTTCCCACGATGGAGATAGGATTGAGGGGATCTATGGATGTGGGTTGGGGTGATGAGATGTTGCTGTGGAGATGAATGGAATTTAGATATGATGGTTGTTGTGTGCAAAACAGAGCCGTGGAAGTAGTTAATCAGTACTCATCTTTGCGCGCGCAGAGGGGAGAGGCGGATTTTCATGTTGTAGAGATCGTACCTGCCCCATGCCTTATCTACGACCGGAGTACGTGGAAAGGGTGGGATTTACTAAACTTTTCCCGTGAGGGTAGGGTGTCTCGTTCTTTCTGGCTTGGTAATCACTACATGGGGAGAAAGGCACGGTGTTCCATCGGATTCTGAAATCAAGGCAGAGGAGCATAATTGGCCGTGAAGAAGGCTGTGGTATGGACCTTACTAGTGTATCCAGATCACGGTCGAGATGATCTGGTTGGGAAGTCGTGTGTGGATGTGCTGCGACTGGCCGCAACGGGATCTGATTACGTTTATTAATTACCAATTTTCTGCGTTCACAAGATGAGATATTGACGCATGATGGGTTGGTGTGTGGACGAACAGTAAGGCTTTCGATCTGATTCTCGATGTTGTCCAGATTACAAGAAGTGACTCAGCAGCGAACGAATCTGGTGCCGAACTTCCAATGCGCTCTGTTGTTCTCTAGCATGAGTAGTTGTTATGTATGTCTCATGATTAAGAAAAGAGCAGAGAAATCAGCACAGATTGTTGAAGAACTGAGACGCTTAGTTGGAGTTGAAGTTTGTGGCTAGGAACTACTATCATGAAGTCGAGTCACAAACACGCGATCTGTAAACCTGCACTTCTAGCGATTGCACTGTTGCCTTCCATAAATACGTAGAAGACTCCGTAGATAATCAGGAATCGAAGATTGAAACCCAGGTAATGGCGAGCAGGCGAGGTCCAGAAGTAGCAGACACCACGTCTCAGGTCTTCTCTAGCTTCGGACGAAACGCTAATGCGCTCAACATGACCCCTCCGTCCTTGACGTCGTCTTCCTCCATAGCAACGACTTCATCCATACCATCTGGCTCAAGGCCCAGCATGACCCTATCATCCCTCCCTTCCTCCATCCTCACAGCCTCCGAAGACTCTCCCCCAACGGCCCCTGTAGCAAAGATAGCCCCAACGTCCAACTGCACTCCAGCCGGTATGGCCAGCTCCTGCAGGTAGCGTATCCAAGACACCTTCGCGTCTTCAGAGAGATTTTCCTTCTCGATGGCGCCTCTGTTGGCACCGCCGAGTTCGCGATTCTTCAAGAAATGGCACAGTTCGTTCGCTGTGTGACCGGTGATTGAATGGGACTCTAATTGAATCTGTACCCATCGGCGTGCGGCCAAGCGAGGGTAGTGGCCTTGAGTGGGAGCGTGGAGGTTGTTGATAGTCCTTTGGAGTTCTGTCACAGCTTAGCGGATTGCAACCATAGGGTAGGGCCGTTCTATCATCAGCAAATGGTAAAGAATTACTTTGTCTGGCATCTTGTTGTTGTTTCTCGGCTCTTTTCCTCGCTTTCTTGTCGGTCCCCTTCGACTTCGACTTCTTCTTCCTTACTTTCTGGGCATTATGCTGGTGCAAAACCTCGTGGGGATGATTGAGCTATAGGAATCCCTCGATCAACACTGTCTGGCTGGAGGATTACGGCATATGCTGGCTGGGAAGGAAGAAGTGGATGGTGCGCAGATAGATAGTGTTGCTTGTGGAGCAACACTACCAACGAGGAGCAGCGCCGGATTCACATACCTGTGCATCAGATTTGACTTTCTCCTTGCCGGTGCCAATCTTCATGAGCGATTGAGCGATAACAATACTGGAGGCGATGAGGTCGTGCAGGGATGAAAGTAGGAGCGGAGTGAGGTAGATGTGTAGATGAGATCGTGTTGACGAGTGAAGTAGACGGGGGTTTTGCGGCTCACAATGCGTCAGGCAACAGTAAAGACGGGTGGACACTTAGATCAAAATAAGAGGTACCATACCATCAAGCGAATACGCACCAGATTGGAGTAGCGGTTAATCGAGAGTGAAAGCTATCTTAACCCAGGGTTTCGGCCCGATGCTGCAGTCTACAAGAGCGTTAGTAGCATGGTACCCCGAGCAGATACGGTTGAAAGCCCGAAAGATCACCCACTTCGGTGGGTGATCTTTTTGCTCCTGGGTTCGATCCCTGGAGGATATTAAAGAAATTTCTTTTTCCACGTCCAAAACCTAGGCTTTCGACCTACACCAGCAAAGAACAGATTCCTATGCAATTTCCCATAAGATTCCATACGAATAACCAGTGCAATTTCCCACACACACAAGCACACTCCAATCAACACTTTCTTCCCGTCTTTCATACCGCGCAGTACCTCATAGCCTCTCCCTTTTACAAAGGAGACGGAGCACGAAGAAACGCCGAGAAGAAATGCCAGGATGTCCAGAAGCCCGGATGTTCAACACCGCAGCAGCAGCAGCAGCGAATATCCATTCATCACCACCAATGACTGCAAAAACCACTTGCCTTCTCCCTCCAACCAAGAAAACGCAATATCTGTCATACTTACAGACAAGAAAAGTCATCAGTCGCAGCCCCGAATTGCCTTCTCCGTTCAATTGAAAGATCCAATGTCTGTCAGACTTGCAGAAAAGAAAAGAATTATCAGTCGCAGCCCCGGATTGTATTCTCCCTCCAACCAAGAAAACGCAATATCTGTCAGACGTGCAGAGAAGAAAAGTTTCAGCGTAGCCCATGCGCTGGAGATATCCGCGACATCCCCAGCCATATGGTATTCCGAATGCTATACAGCCCCTCTCCTTCGAGCCACGCATCTCCATCAACGACAATCAATCGCTCGGACACTCCAACCATTGCTAAAAGCAGGTGTACACACAAGTCTTTGATAACGAATAGTCTTTCGCAAAAGAGATAGAATAGGTATTGCGGAACTTGTTAGCGAAGGGGAAGGTATAGAAACATGAGTACTAATACGGCACAATAATCTTACTAATACGTCAATAGAGTCGATGGAGATACTACGGTATACTAACTGCCCAAGTGTGGATTATGGATATCATGACCTGAGATGATGGCTGGGGAAATGGGGAGACGGCGAGGTCGTCGGAGAGGGTTCAGCTGCCAAGGCCAAGGGATGGTTACATAAGTAAGGGAAGGGCTTCTGCACCAATCAAGATTCTCTCTAGAATACTATCATTAGGTATCTAGGTTTTGTGAAACTGTGCAACAGTATTACCAGCTTGCATGGTGGAGAGTCACGGTAGAGCCTCCGTAGCGCTTATTCACAGAATAATGAGGATGCAATACAGAGTACTTAGATACACCACGCTATGTGACATTCGCGCGTATCCCAAGAATGATATTTACAGAATCGGACATATGTCTCGATGTTAGCTGCGAGCATGCGACTGACAAAATCCAATGAGATGAGGTAACATGCAATAAGCAATATGCAATGGTGGCCAGAAATTTGCATCGACTACGATGGCGAGGCGCCGTTCATCGTTGTCGGGACTGGCGAGGCGGCAGGGGTGGGTTTCTTCAGGGTGAGCGGGAAGTTGTAGTCGTCTGGGTCTTCTTCCTCCCTATCCATAAGGTTAGTATGCTATTATTCGAATCGTACTTCACGATAGGTGTGGAAACGTACGGCAATTTCCATGCTATGTAATCTTCCGTGCTCAGTCCTTCGCGACCTTCCTGCAACGAAGCAAAGTCACCAGGCGTCATCATGCCTGATCGGTTTCGAGGTGAGCCAGGGACGGATAATGGCCGTGCAAGCTTGGGCTCGTTCGCATCGAAGATGCCTGCCTCGTCGTAGTCGTCGTCGAAGGAGGCAGGGTAAGCTTTCCCACTATTAGCATTCAGCTATTCGGTCGGAACCGGAACGTCTTACCCCTTCGCAAGGCCAGCTGCCGCGCCTTCACATATTCCATACCCATCCTCTTCCAGTCCAGGAGGTCGCTAAGACGTTCCGTCCGATTCCGCTGATTGATGCGCTGTCGCTTGCTTTTCGATGCAAAGTCAATCATGAAGCTTGTGAGCTGGTTGACCGAGTCATCTACGCCCTTCGTCCGGCGATCGACAATGTATATGCCATAGTCCGAGGCGTTCTCAATCAGCTCTTCCATGTAGCACCCGAAACCAGAGAGGTTTGTGGTGATGCTTGGAACACCCATGACGGTGCATTCGGCTGGTGTATAACCCCACGGCTCGTAGTAGGATGAAAAGACGCCCAAGTGACAGCCACGCACAAAATCGTCGTAGTCGAGTGGCAGTACTGGGTTGGCAGAATTAAGGAATTCAGGGTGAAAGATGACTTTGACGCGATCGGAAGGGTGATTGAATAGCTGCAATCTGCGTATTTGATTCAACACTGGGTCATCTGCGTCGTTGGCCATGTTGTGTGTGACTACAGGTGGTAACGTATTCCTTTTCATCCCGAACAATCTTCTACGAAGCATTACCCGATCGGAGCTACTAAGTAGATCCTTATGCTCTGGCATGTCATCTCCATCGCGCCACCGCAGTGATCGATCAAACAGTCGTTTCCCAACTTCCTTTTCGATGATGTCCACAGTGTCTCGGAGTGATTTGATAACGGCCTGACCTTTCAAAGCCTCCACAGTCAGCGAGGTTGTCTGTGCTGGCAGAATGATGAACGCAACCACGGTCATTTTGGATCCTGCATTCTTCAAGCCATGGTTCAAACGTGCCAGCGATTCGATAAACATGTCCACACCCTTGTTCCTGTATTCGTACCGACCAGCTGTAAAGAAATAAAGCGTGTTTTCAGGCTCGAAGTCATTGTGACCGCAGAAGTGTCCTCGGACGAAGTCATGTATCTTCTCTTTCGACTGCTGGTGCAGATTTTGAAATTCGTGCATAGCGGAAAACTTCTTGACATTCAGACCATTGGGTAGTACACCATCTGGCTTTCGTTTCAGCAAATGTTCGCTCTCGTAGGCTGTGATATGTGAGACAGTGGTGAAGACATCGGAAGCGTGCGCTGCCGCCCTCTCGATACAGTATCTGTGATATATACCACGCTTGCCGGCTTCCGAGTCGACATCGAAGTATTGTAGATTGTTGTAGAAGTCGACGGATCCAGCGCAGAGGTATCTTCCAAGAAGCGTAGCATGGGTTGTAAATATGGTGGTCACGTCCATCCGCCTCTTCTTCGTTAACGGCAGTGCCACACCGGTCAGCCACTCGTGAAAGTGGGCGATGATTGCTCGTTTCCGCTCATGAGATACGAACTAGGGGACCGTCAACAATAGGTCAGTCCTAATCTTACTGGGACTAACTTCGCCAAGGAACCAAGCAACAAGGTAACCAAATACAACTGCTTCGTTCGTCTCATCATCTCCTGGTGGTGAGGGTATTCCGGCAGTGTTCCACAAGTCTGCTTTCCACTCGTCCAGCCACTGGTATCCGGTTTTGGTATCGATCAGTATGATTCGAGGAGCACCCTCAATTAACCACCTCCCGTATATAATTCCAATACCTCTTGACTGCATTGCTGCTATTGTTGCCGCAATTTCCGGATTTTTTGGGACAAGGGGTTCGACTTCGACGGCAGCCTGTAGCGAGTTAGCTGAGGATTTCTGGGGAAATTTCAGAGCTACTAGCCGAAGCACGGTTGAGGGGGCCAATTAGGGTGTAACGGTCGCCATACTCTGCAGTAGTGACCGGGGCTTTCGACTTGATGACTGAGTAGATGCCGCCAACTGGAAAGACTGTTAGCCATGGGATAGAGAAAGCGGCCAAAGGTTGACCACCTCGATTAGCAGCTTCTGTAGAAATCTCGAAGAGCATGTGATTCTGAATGTCTCGACCGGTCGAAGCCGCGTTGTCCAGTATCCTATCCTCGACGGACCCGTTGGAAGCCATTGTGGTGCGTGTGCGATGGCTTCAGGCACTCCGGCTTAGGCGTCGATGGGGGAGAGGAAGGCGACGAAGGAGGGAGTTGTATGCGAGAGCTTGAAGCAGATGAACACCTGCAATAGTATACAGGAGTCAGTCGGTGAAAGCGTTTCTGTTATGGTGATACTGGTGATCGACGCGCCATAGGGCTTCCCCGCATTGTTTTGAATCTGCACACTGACGTACCTCATGCAGCTGTAGGCTCTCCGTTTGGCCAGGCGAAGGGCGTGGAGGGGCAATTGATGGGTTGGAGTATGGGTGCTGTACTCTACGCGTCCAGCGCAATCAAGACTGTACAAGCTGGACGAATTCGGAGAAAGGAATTCGGAGAATTTTGGTGGGTTTACAGGGATGACGGCACTATTCTAGCGCCGAGGCGGAGAATATTGCAACGCTCGTGGTGGCAAGCAACTATATTTGCTCCTCATCCAAGGTCGAACACGATCGAGACCCTCCACTTTAACGGTCAACGTTCCGAGAACTCCTTGAATCTGCTCATCAAGACGACATAGTTTGTGGATGTTGCACAAGAGAAACACCATGTTTTTGACAGGCCGCCTCATTGCTAGTAGAGAGTCTATCCCACTAAAGCATTTCTTACTTGCGCCAGTCGCACCGTTCTCCATGCCGGCGGACCTCACCTGTAAAATAAGAGATGTATGATCGTTGTCACCAAGTCTGTGGTAACGTAACCTTCCCACATTGAATTCACTCCTTTCGAACAAGCGTGATGAGTATGTGGATCTCCCCTTGAGTTTTCCACTTCAGGTCAGTATCGATATGCACATTCCTCCTCCATTTTCCCGGCACTCAAGTATAAGGGCTGGGAGAAATTAACGACTTGCATTCTCAATGCTTTAGTATAGCATCGATCATACCAGGCACTTCGCAAATCCTCATCTAAAATTCCCCACCTGCCCGCCTCCTCCACAATGACAACCGTACCCCTTCAAGATCGGGTATGATCACACTGTTGACGAAGAAAGCCAATATTTACATCCATTCTCCTTTGAGGAAAGTGTCGAAAGTTGTGGTAGGAGATTTCTTTGTCCGCATCTCGCCACACAATAGTCTTCGTGTCAGTTCTTCGCTAGTAGGCGAATCCATTGTGTAGGTATCGTTGTATCGGTACTCCCTAGGCTGGGATCGTCTGTATAAATCCTTCTGCTTCTGAGACTTTACATCCTTCTCTTCTCACTATCCTCACAATCATCTGTAGCTTGAACTTCTATCTCTCCCATCTATCCCAGTGAAAAAACAGAGACTACTCTCGAGACTTCTGCATCTTAAGCCAGGGCCATCAATCCTCCACCTCGTATACTCGTCACGCATACAGAATACCGCTAATATGCCTCAAAAATCCCGTATCGCACGCAAGTTGAATAAGCTGGCACATGCGTACCTGAAAAGCGAGCAATTCCTACTGGACTTCATGATCGAAGGGAAGATCCACAGTGTAAGCATCCTACTTCGTGGCCAACGAAGCCTAATCGACAAACGTAGACCACCCTTCAGCTTGTTTGCCTCGAAAAGGCGATTCTCCATATCCGTTGAGTCCATGTACAGCAATGACTACGACATCGATGACCACGCCGCCTGTGTCCAGGATGTGACAATGCCATCCCCTTCACCAAGAAATCATATACCTTCACAAGAAGATAGAAACTCAGAGCTCGATTTCCTAGCTACTTACGGTGCAGCAGTGCCGCCGACTTCACACCGTATCTCCATAATCTCGCCACTGACCGGAACAGTGACCACTGTTCCCATCGTTGAAGCAACACCAAGTGAGCTGGAAGCTTTTGTGTCGAGCTATTCCGATCTGCCCAGCAGTGACTTTCCAAGCCGAAATGCGCACACTACCAGACCGGTCAGCTTTGATCCTCGCCTGGCCATGCAAGCTCTGTATGCAGTCGGTAGCCAGACTGGCAGCTTCACGACACTACAGCTGCCAGAGTGTCTTCGAGTGGGAACCGCTCGCCCGAATGCGTCGTTGGAGATGATTGCTGAAGCTTGAGGTTCGACTTCTGTTCTTGGAAGATGATTCGATATGTCTTACGAAGCGATTGGGGAGATGAGGCACCTGGGTTGGAGAAAATGATGATCTGGGATGGTAGCGGTAATGGCAATAGTAGTAATTTGAAATTGTTGTTTGTGTAAGGCATAGCGCAATTTCATTTCTGCTGATGTTCTGTGCATGTATCTATCAACAATAATCAGTAATTCGACCATAGATCTCATGGGACGCTGCAGGAACGTCAAGAAAATACTCGTGAACCTTGTCTCTGCTCGTTATCCTCATTTCCAGATGCTCATTGGCGATGTCGAAAGAGCATTCATAATGTATACGTTATCACCCCAGACTTTCACAGCAGACCATAGTGCGATGGAGGCAGGTATCCGACCTCCTCGGAGCCTACAATACGCAGCTAACCCCCGGCGGGTCTACTAATGGTCAATTATCTAAAAGAGACTCAGCTGTCTTACCTGGTCAAACAAGACCCTGCCATACTGGCGTGCGGTATGGGCCACATACGACCCCAAGTGCCAGATCTGGTACCCGGAATCCCTTGAAAATAATGCTTAACTTTTCCTTCTGCCAGAGAAGCTGCTCGCTCAAATATTGTCTGCTCTCTGCGAACCTTAGGCTGTAGTTCCGAGAAAGTAAACAAACGATTTATGGCTAAGGGAGAGTATAAAGGCAGGATCACGACCGCGTCAGATACATTTCCAGTCACGCGTCCGTGCCATCTCTTCTCGAGATAGCGCCGCTGTAATCCATCTCACTTGTGAAAGAGAACACGTCGCAGGAAAGATAGAGGTCAGAACTCTGATCGGCACGGCGTCCAGTGGACCTTCCAGTCACCCCCATGCCACAATTACTTCTTTGTAGAACAAAAGAACCAGCCCACGACTATCATTGTCACTCGCGAAACACCTTCCAATGTCGATAAAAGAGTTTTCCAGTATGCTCTCCGGATTTTCCTTCCTCATCTCCACTACTCATCCTCCTTCGTCTGGACCACTCCACGCCCCATAGTCTTGTATCCCAGGCACACTTTCTGGTCAGATTCATCTTTTCGTTTCCGGCAGCAAGCAGCAACAAAGCTCTATGCATCCGAGATATGTCTCAAGATCGCCACTAGTTTAGAAAAGGCCAACAAGATAGGCTCATACGATCTGTATGAACCATCATCAAGGTCACACAAGCCACCTCAATGCTTATCTCGCAAGCCGATCAGCTGGTCATAGTGTTGTACATGCTGCGAGCCATGCATCCTCAAGCAGGACAATTGGACCGCAGCTCATGCAGATAGGTCTCCAGGAATTTCTACTCAACACGGTCCGATTCTCTGCATAGGAAGCCATGACCAGAGGGAAACCCAAAGCCATCTGTATTCGGCGCGCTCCAACAGGAGCAGACTTTGCAGGATAGAACAAGATGTGGAGGCCTCAAAGCCAACGCAAGTTATTAGGCTCCAATACCAAAGCCTGCACAAAACGCGTTGCCCCTAAGCGACGGCTCAGGATCGGTTGTAGTCAACAACAGCGTACACGAATAGAGACGTAAACCTCCAACATGCCTAGTATATGGGCTACCCGAAACAAGAGAGGGATCCAAGAGACGGCCAGAAAATTCAGTGCGTGAACCGGGCTATGGAAAGGCGCCCCTATCCAGCCTATCGCCCGACGCTTCGACAGGTCCACAAGTAGAAATTGAGCCAGGAAATAAGTCGATTGATGGTCCTCGCTTCACTAGACATATCAGTCAACAGAGCCGCAACAAGATCAACGAGCGAGCCGTAAGCTGAGATCGAACTCGAGGAGCTCACTACATCATAAGCCAAGAATGGTAATATCATCCAACGATTCATGGTCCCAGATCTCCATACGACATTGCTCGCACCCTCGTCAGGACAACGGCGCCCAAAGAGTGTATAGTGCATGCTCGAGAAGACATGGATTCTGTTACTTCAACGCTTGTTTACCAGGGCGAGCCAACATTCAGGTTGTAGAACACTCAATATTCGAGGCAGGTTCTGCATCTAATGATATATCATCAAGCCGAACATGGGATCATGATAACAGCTTTCCTATATAATCGTAGTAGATCGCAAAGTTTTGGCAATTTCATCGTACGCTAGGTTCCTTGGCGCCAAGGCTCGTCGGGAAATATGCACACGCTAATACTCTATCTACGGCTCCATGTCTTGCACCTCCAGCAATTATGTGATCGTCAACGCCCCATCAGGTCGATGGAGCTCGAAGTTGGCAAAGTGCGGTACAGCGAGCCCCGCTCGGGAGTGAAACTACTTCTCACAGGCCTCATGTAAAGAGCTATACGAGGGTACGGTGGCCAGGTTTCAGCCTTTGCATATAAGCAATTGAACGCTCATAGACACGACTGCGTATATGGCCCAGTGTCCTGCAGCGAGGGACATACAGCAGTCAGACCTGAATATTTAGGGTTTTCCACGATGTGTTTTTCGTCAAAGGCGACCAAAACGGAAAGCAGCATGCCCATGATGCGGGCACCTTCCTTATGCCTACAACTCTCACTCCTGTGCAGCTACGGAATGAGCGCCCCAGTCTGTCACGCCATGGAGCTTTCCCTCAAACAATCTTCGTATCATTTCCTTCGAGTTGCAGTCTATATCTTATTGCGTCACAAGAGCAAATATTTGCTCATCTCATGTCCACTCTATCGATATCCCAGACCATATCTATCATGTCTACATCAACTTCAGATGCGGTCGATCTCCTTGGTTACAAACTTTGCGACCTTATGAGCGAACTCTACATCGTTCAGACTGGCGGACTATTCCTTCATGATGAATCTGACGAACTTTGGTCCAGTGATATGAGTGGTCCCTTCAAGTACGCTGGTAGGATCTGAACCTTTCTACGCCTTCGTCATTTTCGCTTCATGAAGCTGAGGGTCGCAGTGTGGAACAATGATTCGTTCGCCATATCCGAAGTCGCAAACCCTCAACTAGCAAAGGCAATTGCAGGAGGTAGGGATCCAGTGGATGCTGGGGAGAACATCAAGCTTTACGGTAAGAAAGTGCCAAGATACCACGGATATGTGCTGATCTCAAGCAGTCAACGACGTCACTACGCGCAAAAAGCTTCGTAATTGGGGTGTCAGTCCAGAAATCTACAAGTCCTATACCCGGACGTGTATGTGTGCCAGCTCTTGGATTGTCGAGTCTTGCGCCTATTACATCCTTCGGACAGCAGACACTGAAGGCGGTTACGACTCGGTACAGCACGCTGAGCAGAAATTGGCCATGATGGACGTATTCGTAAGACTCGCAAAGCTCGAAGAGCTCAGTTTTGGTCAGGAATCCAACAAGGATGACCACCCTGCTATGGCGATTGGCACCAGGAACCAGGAAGGGGATGATTTAGCGAACCAGCTGTTCCTTCGTGTGATTGATAACTATCGCAAGAAACGAGAAGCCCTGTTGAACGCCATCAATGGTGATGATGGGGACGAGGGTTATAAGGTTGAGTTGGATCTCAAGGGGCAAGCCGCAAAGCAGAGGAGAAACCAGAAGAAGTACGCAAAGAAGAAGGTCAAAAAGATAAGGGTCACTCACATCGTGGATGAGGGAGAGCAGAATGACGCTCAGGACTTGGGTGTTGAGGTCAAATACAAGCTTAACGGAGGGGGTTTCGATGGGGTGGACGAGACACAATTTGATACGTGCAGAGACTTATGGCGCAAAATCTTGACTGAAAGCTCCACGGACACCAACACCGAAGGAACGGAGGACCGAGAAGGGCAAGAAAGAGAAGGTGTCCATGTACGAGACTTCGCCCTCAAAGCTCCCGATCTGCAAGAACTACGTCGACCCGGGATCTTAGACGCGATGATACCAGTTTCATGGGATGAAGCCAGGTTCGAATTCCAGGCCTCGATGGCTCGATATGGACTTCAATATATCACGTTCATCAAGGATAAGCTCGATTCTGGCGAAAGTCATCATGGGGACGGTCTCGAGATTTTTTATAGGGAAGCTGTGCCAGTCAATATCGACCCAAACCACGAATAATGGTCGGGTGAAACACAATCCTCAAGAGCTTCTTACCCTGGTCCCTCGCATCTTCGAGGCCTGCTTCTAGTCACAACTGATAGAACTTGGTAAGTCTTCCCACCATTGCCAAAGTCCACCTTCTATAAAGGCAAAAATAGCTGAGCTTGCACGCTTTCGATTGTCATCGTGATACACATATCGCATTCTGAATGACGATCTGGCTTCCCAGATCCGTCCCATCTGTGTCCCTGTCGTGGACTTTCATATTCAAACAGCTCGTCCAAGGACTTATATGACTCAACAGCTCTCAACAGCTCTCAACAGCGTGCATAAGATACTTCATCCCGAACCCGCGCCAACATATCACCCTGCTCAACACGCACAATCCGTCAAAATCCCACACGACGCTAGAACATTTCCCAGCTGAATCTGTTTCGAAGCGCAGCCTCGCTTCCCTACGCAAATGTATCAATGACTTGATCTCACAGGCCTACACAAAAAACAAGAAACCCTATGCACCAGGTAAACTATAACAATACAAACACTCGTAATCCCTTTCCACTACTAAAACATACCTCCATTCAATACTACCTAGCCAACATCCACTCTCCTCAACCTACCCGCTACGACCCACGCCCTCAATCTCCTCTAAAACAGCTCACTGAACCCTTCCCATTTCGCCAATCCATCCATCATCAGCAGAAACAACACACCACACCGCCTTTTCCGCAAGGAAAATACGATCCTTGGCTCCTACAATAGTACCTCTAACGCCCGCATCATCTACAATCCCCGTAACCACACCCATCCCCTCGGTCCGGCAATGATACCTCATAAAGAGCCGGAGAGCCGCACTCCCCGCATGGCGATCGAAGCAGAACCATACTGCGTGTTAGATAGGGGGAGAAGGCGTCATCTTAGGATTGTACTCGGGCGGCTGAGGCGGAGTTCCAATGGAGAGCTATAGGTGTTGTGGAAATAGCCGAAGGGGAGGAAGGAAAGGGGATCGGTAGGTTTTGCGGCATTGGGTGTGATTGTGAGGGGGAGGCTGCTGCTGTCAGGTGGGAGAGGACGTGGCGGCTGATGGCGGTGGGCGGTGGGGGCGGTGGGAGGGTAGGGCGGAGGGGGGGTAGAGGTGGGGTTCATGACCCACGAGAGGGTTATGGTTGAGGAAGGTTCGATGTTATTCAGGGAGAGGAGATTAGGTCTAGGCGTGGGATAGAATAGATTGTTCTGAGCTGATGTTTGGTTTCGATTTTATGATCAGAGTGGAGGGTAGATGAGTCTTGAAAGATAGGACACCTCATCCTAGAATACAGGAAACACCGAGCCAAAAGGCTGATTAGTAGTGCAGTTCATTAATAGATACCGCACTATGTAGTAACCTACATCTAGGCGAACCCAGTCTACAACATACTCCTACTTTGCGTGCACCCTGTCCTAGAATAGGTAGTACGCGTACATCTCCACCCCGGAAACCTCCCCCCACCCCACGCCAGAGACCCTAAATCTCACGTGTATCATCCATCAGTGTGTCCTCCCAATCCAGCATTCATATATCCCGTATCATCATACCGGATATCGAATAGAGGATAGAGTGCAGTACACAGGGACTGAACACGATATGCATGTCCAGAATTCCCCGCTCGAGGGAAAGAAATGCAGAAATGTAGTATACAACATTGAGAATCGATGAGTGATAGATGGACCAGAATACAGAAGTCTTGCTACAGGTGGATAAGTACTCGGAATCATACTTGCATGTTGTAAAATTGCAAGCAATGATATGTCAAGTCACATCATTATCAAAAGCTTCACGTCAAGACACGACCGCAGCATGGTAGGTCATGATATTGGCAATGTGTTTCTCGCTAAGGTAATCACTGGCTACCATTTTATCGTGCGCACGCTAGTGAGTGTAGGCAAAGGCGCCAAGCCACGTATATCACGCTAGTCGGCTGGAGCAGCCTGCCGCGTGGAGTAGAAACGCCTGGGAGAGGTATCATTGAATATCATGCTAATGAGACCGGCGGGACGTAGGGAAACGGTAATAGTTGCAGAGATCCTCGGAGCCCCGTATAGAGATGCAGCTTTGTGCCCCTGGTTAAGAGCCCTCACTGCACTTGGCTGACGATCTCGCTCGCTCGGCTCAGGCTATCGACCATTTGCATGCACTCTTTCCGCCGTCGGATGGTGTAGTCGCTTTCCTTCAGCAGGTCGTCAAGCTCGGTGGCGCGGTACATCTGTTCCAGCAGCTCCCGTTGCATCTCGTCTTTTGTTAGTCTGGTACATTGATCAGCGTTGAATCGTCATGAGAGTCAGTGGACGGGAGACTATGCATACTGTACAAGTGTGAGCATCACCGCCTTGGGGACCATATCAATCATGGTTCGTCGGGTGATGTTGAAGTATGAGGTGATCAACAGCTCTGTACACCATGGTTAGACCCAAGTCAGTCACATTTACAGCTGTACGTACTAATGACTTCGACCTCATTGGCCTCTTTTTCCGAGAGAGTTCCAGAGGCTTTCAGCTGCGGCGGTGGCGAGTCCATCGCAGCCATCTTCTTCTTGTTTTTAGGTGCGAAAAAGCTGCCGAAGAAGCCGGAGCTGCCGTCGGATGGCAGATCGAGCGAAGGGCTTGCTGCGCGCGGCGGGACAGCATTAGGGAGGGGTCTACCGGTCTTCGGGTCGACTTGGACAGGCTTCGTGTTCCGTTCGTGGACTATAGCCATTGCCTGTTGATGAGATGATGTGTGAGAATTTATCCAGTGTTAGATAGTAAAGAGATTGAATCGCGTGAAGGAGTCTGAACCTGCGACCGACCTTCGGCCTTATCAGGAAATTCAGGGCATGCAGGATTACATGTCGAAGATAGAGATGGTGCAGGGATAAGGTCGCAAGGACACGCTCAAAAAAACATTTCACCAACCTTGTGTCCATTAAGAAAGTCAGGATGACCAGTGTTGACGTAGCACGCTTCCATAGCTACCAAATCCCTCACGAGCTTGTTAGTTGGCTCCATCGCCTTTTTGAAAAAGCTGATGACGACTGCATGGAACTTTTCTTTTAATGACGGGTACCTTCTGAATAGCTGCTTTTGCAGAAGACCCGTGAGAATGCGTACGAGCTCGTCATAGACCAGCGAAACACATTTCAAGCTGGGGTCTTCCAATCTCTTGATCTGTTGTTTGACGATTAGCTCAAACGCGGTTGTACCCACGAAAAGTGCGGGCGACGATCCGGAAGAATTGTATAGTATTGTGCGTATATCGATGTCTTTCACCTGGTCGAAAGGATCCACGGCTTTGACACCATTGGAATATAATTCGTGAAATACGAAACTGATTCTGGCGCCACCTGAGAGCTCGATGCTTGATAATTCTTGACTGTTCCCGTCTAGCACTGTCCGGTAGTCATTGCAGAATTCTGTGATGATCTGGAGGACGATATTCGCACTGTTGCCTAACATAGAATCTCCCAGCTGGTTTAGCTCCGCGGAGTATTTTTGTAAGGATGAGGAGATGCGCGCTTTGATATCGGGTAGGGTATTCTTTATGTGCATCATGAGGATCTAATAATGTCAGCACCGCACCGTCCAAAGCTCCCACAATGTGGCATACTAAATTCAATTTTCGAGCAAGGTATGGTGTCCCACAGTATGAAGCCTTGTTCCGGTATGCTTTGTGATTTTCGAAGAAGTTCTTTTCATTTTCGAGTGCGGAGTTGATCGTCTTCTTATTCTCAATATCTCTCTGCCCTCGATTGACCACAGGAACATAGCCTAGCCGCAGAGGTATAATCCGACCTGCCAAAATATCCACAACGTCGGTACCATCATCCATCAAGTCAACCTTTGTGAGCACGCCAATCGTCCGCTGGCCCTCTGGATCCACTTCTCTTGCTAGCTTCAGACCGTCAGAATTCGCCAGATCTGTGTTTGCAGCTGTGACGGCTAATATGATAGCGTTGGGTTTCTGAATCTGCTTCAATACCATTTCCTTGATCTGCTTCTCGATGTCTCTCGGCTGGTCTCCCACAGGAACCTTTGTTAAACCAGGCAGATCCACGAGGGTCAGGGTGAGGACTTTAGGAGAGTAGATTCGAAGATTGATGGGAGCAGGTGATATGCCCGCATTCCTGCCTGTCTTCAGGTCTGTCTCTTTAACAATTTCGTCTCTGATCTTGTTGAAGTCGAAGAATTTCTGACCAGGAATGTGCAGGAATTCGCCCCACTCGTCGACGTTGGCTTCCTTGTCCGAGCTCGCGTCCACGCCATTTATGCCGTTTGCTTGCGATTGCGAGGGAGGAGCTCGATTGATAAGTTGTAATATAAGCGGTCGCCTCGTGACGATGCCGGTCCCCCGAGGTAAGCTGTAGTCCCGGTATCAGCGCCATCTTCTTGCCTAGGCTCATGTCCTACAAATCTCGTCCAACTATGTTCTCCAATACCGAACTCTTTCCACTCGACTGCGATCCCACCACTGCTATTTGGGGCAGATCTATTGGGTTTTGAACCTGCGGAGGCGGGCATCAGCTTCGGATGTAGATCCTGCGAGGACTCTTGAAGCCCAGGGCAGACTCACTCCGACGGTTGTGAAGACGTCCTGCAATTTGTTCACCAAGGTAATAAGTTGGGGGTCATTGACATTGATCCTGTTCGACGAATGAGCTAGGCCCCAGCATTGAGTTCTCATGGGGGTCCTACGACGGGCCAGCAGGCGCGGCCATGTTCTAAGGGAGGTCAGGCAGTTGGTATGATGTTCCGAGGATGCTGAGGCTTTGAGTAACTATCGCTGAATCTGGGGTGGGTAGAGGCAGGTGTGATGTTCTCTTGTATTGTTGTTTGCCGGGAGAAGTCAACTTTGTTGATACTTGATAGGCCGTCAGTACCTCGTCATCAACGCTTAACCCAAAACGGATCACGGTGCTACTAGCAGAAGGAAGTATCAGCACGCCTCCTGAATCACGATTGGACGTCAAGTATTGTTGAAAAAATGTTGTCTTTTATGTCTCCGATGTAAATTCTCTATCCATCAGTGTTCCATGCCGCTGCCTCTCTAATACTATTCTACCTTATCGCCAAAATTCCCTCGACAGACCGAGGACTCCTGACCTTCCCATGCTACACAATCAGAGGACCTTCCTTCGCCACGTAAATGCCCGCTACGCTATGCTATGTAACAGGATGCTAAAAGACGTAGAGACACGCTGTTGACGGGATGCTACCCGAGCTGGAGTAGACGCGCCGAGAAAGAGCTGAATCGTCGTCTGGCTGGAGTAGGATCGGATTCTTTGGACCATCTGCTGGAACCGTTAGGGGTTTTCACATATCACAAGGCCGAAGCCTTCGAGGATTCTTACATTCTGACTTTCATATCATCGCCGCCAGAGGCAAACATACATGGATCCCGAGGATTCCACGATACGGCATTAACGCAGCCTCTGGTGTGCCCTTCGAGTGTTTCGAGTAGGGCGCCGTTCTCTTTGTTCCATATGTAGACTTTCGAATCTATACCCCGTTAGTATTGACCAAAAACATCTCTCACATTGGGAATTGCTACCTTCGCTGCCGCTAATAATCAAATTTTGATCCCCACCACCGAAAGCACTTCGGAGGACGAATTCGCCTTGTTTTTGGCCCATGAACCTTCGAACAATGTCCGCCGACTCCAGGTCAAACAGGTGGACTTCATTGTCAGCCATGTTGACGAGGACGTATCTTGAGTCCCGGCTGATGTTTATACAAGTCATCTTCGACCCTACAATTATCTGATACTCGAAGATGCGAGACATAAAATCGTACACCGTAATCTCTTTCGCCGCAGAGATTGTGATCATTCGCTGGCCATCGGGAGTGATCACGCATCCTTGAATTCGATGATCAATGTGATCCCAACTGTAAAGAGGCTTACCATCGACAGTCCACAGACAGAGCTGAGACTGCTTGTCGTGGGAACCCGTGACAAATGACTGCCCATCAGGTGCCCAGGCAGCCGTCGTCACTGCGTTGTTGTGATGGGCAATCTCTGCGACGCAAGTCCCAGTCTGTCAAAACCATCAGTTGGACTTAGACAATAACATCAAGTGGGAACCCTACACTCATATTCCAGACTTTAGCCAAGTGGTCCTGTGAGCATGTAATGAGGCGCGAATCATCAGGACTCCACGAGACATGGACAATACCCAAGCCATGACCTCGAAGGAAATTTCTGACTCCAAAACTTCTGAACGCGGAACTGCTTGTGTCGTAGATCACAACGACCGAGTCGCTACCACTAGCTGCTAGCATTTGCCCATTATGTGAAAATTCCACACACCATACTTCGCCATTGCTTTGACTCAGCTCCGCAATAGTTTGCAGCGGGAATTGGCTTCGTTCGCAAATGTGATCCGTAAAAAGCGAGGGTGAGCGCAAGGGATTATGGTATAGACATTTCGCTACTTGGCCGCGCTGCCATTGATCGAGTAACACGGCTAGTCGGTGCTCCGGGATCATCACCGAGGGCGATATCGATTCTGGAGACACCTGTCAGTGTGGTTTCCTTAATGAAGCTTTGTTCATACTAGATAGCTCTTGAAGTAGGCTTTGCCGCGAGTGACCAAGAGCCCCGTCCCATCGAGCCTCTTTCATGAGACTCTCGGTGGACGCACAGACGAGATGACTACGACCGTTAGCAATTTTCGGTGATGCAGGTCCTACGAATTGAGGTCTGGGGCCCGCTTACCTTGACAGTGAGTTCAAGCGTCCCCTGTCGTAGTGTAAAGGTTGCAGCTCATGGCGCAAGACCATCATGGCTTTTCCTGTATCCCGTTTCTCCAACAGCTCCAGATACTTCTGTTCCCGTATGCTGAATTTCATAGCATCCGGCTCCGCGCTTTCCGCCAGTTCCAGACCCCCGAAATGTTGCCAGTCTCCGTTACTTATGCTGACGCCCCCACCGTCTGCCTCCGAGTCGACTCCAAAGAGTAACGATTCTGCTTCCGACCATTCACCTTGTATTATTGCGTTCCGAAATGCGGCCACTGTTGGACTTTCCACCTCATAGCCGCTCTCCTGGCTAAGTCGATTTGCGGCACTATTGTATCCTAGGTCGTCCAGTCCCTGTATCAGCAAGCGCGTGACCTCCTCTCTGTCGTGACCAAAGAATGACCCCTTTTTCTTTGTGACCGCCTTTGAGGAACCATTCTGACGCGGAGATGCTGTTCCATTTGTAGGAGAAGCGTGTCCGTTCGTCGGCGCCGCAGCTCCATTTTTCTGTGTGGTGGGGGATAAACCGTTGGTGTGGGACTGTGTACCGTTTGAGCTTGAAGAATTAGAGTCCAGGCGCATAGCAGCTTTATTCATCAGGCGTTGGCGCTTCGGAGAAGGGCCCCGCGGTCCTGCACCCGGAGGTGGGAGGTCGCTATTGCTGAGAAACGCTTTGGTATTCTGGTTCTGCTCGGTCCCAGCTGTAATCTGCTCTTGGAAAAACTCGCCTTGTTCTTCGTCAGTTGTAGAACTCCTTCGCCGACGTCGTGGGTTGGGCGTCGCCGGCTCTGTGCCGATACTCGCTGTATTTCCTTCCGTGGATCCACCCGCAGGCTGAATTAACTCGTCTGACTGTGATTGTGAACCTCGATGAGACTGGCTGACTATATATGCTTGGTAGACTGAAGGCGGAAATACAGAGGGGATATGGGTATTTGGTGCGGTTGGGTCGTAGGGGGCGATTGGGGTGTGAGGGTTATGGGGGGCTTCGTCAGCCAGGACGACTATAGCGGGAGTACCGCTGATATCGGCTGAGGCTCAGCTCCAGAGCTCCCAGCGGTCTTGAAGCCGAAATCGTTTCCAATACGGTCCGGGCACTCTGGTGTTTACCGGCGCCTCGGCTTTCGATTTATGGACCCCACCCTTATCAGACACTGGGTAGTTGACACTGGGTTGTCTTCTTCTCCTTGACTCTTGTCCCTCGCACTCGGATATCAGGATAGTCAGCTGGCCTCGCCGGTGGTTGTTTGAAAGCTTCGGGGAAGGGCGAAGTCAGTACTGTGTACCTGCTCGAGAGCTTGCCGGATAAGATGTAGATGCAGGACCTTGTGTGGGAGATGTAAGGTGTCCTAACCGTGTAAGGATATACTGGGGAAGAGATTGCAGCTGTGAGATGCTCGTAGATTTCAGACGAATCTTGAATGTGGATGGGGGGTGTAAGAGAGGGGTGTGGAGAAGGAGGTGGGTGACTTGTTGGCAGGACTTGGATGTAGCCTGGGCCGCTTACGCCGATTGCACCTGCCAAGTCACCGGTCCTTTTACCAATCACACCATAACAACCAGCTTTATATTGTATCGAACATAACATAAGGTCAGGTACAAGGTACAAGGTACTAGGTACAGTATCTACTTGTTTCTACCATGTTTCATTGCAATCTTTTGTGGCTGTCATATATTATTGTATTCCATTGGTTGATGCGGTATGTATTGACTGAACACCCGGTTTCCAATCGCTGGCTGCCTGCACATTGACGCTCTTTAATGAAGGCCAGTCAGTCGCAGTAATGTGATCATGTCATGGTCCCTACAGAGGTTGCCGGAGGATTCAATATAGATCTCACAGCAGCTAGATTCATTTACGAGGTCGGGTATTCGGATTTCTTGCAATAGAATACTTTAGATAAAGATAATTCTAGCCGCTGCATCGGCGCTACATCTCAACAAAGCCGGTGACCTCAGGAACTCGGGATGAAAGCCAGACTGATGGAGCTATGTATCAAATTGATTGAAATATAGCCAGATTAAAGTAAGCTGATGATACTCTCGGAGATCAAGGATGGCTTGGTGGGGTTGGCTTGGGGAGAAGTCCGGGCTACGGGCGCCCATTCGTACACTCTATTCCAGCAGACACGGCAGCACGGCAGGCCCTTAGACTAGTAGTGCTACGTACTACGGTAGAGTTAGATCTAGTTCTAGCAGTTTAGACTTTCGCCCTTATCGATGATGCCGTCGTGCTCGAAAGTCACACACCACCGGCACTAAGGAGGTAGTCTAGGCCAACAGCTCCAACATCAGGGCCAATCATTTGGCGTGTGTATGCTAGGTCTAGGTCGTCGATTGAGAGCTCGAAATTCGCTGTGGGATCTGGTCAACAAGCATCCACCCCCCCCAAGATACCGACAGCGACATCACCCTTCCACTCCCCCATCATCATCGGACCCAGCCTGTTGTCCAAGAGGTCGACCGCTTGCCACCCCTCCCTCATTCGCCTACCTTTTCTTCCTCTTCTTCTTCGCTGCCAAGCTTCAACCTCCATACCCTTCCTCACGTGCAAGACCCAGTTGTCGACATGGCTCCAGTAAGCTTCAGCCTCCAGGGAGCACCATGTAGCTAATCAGCTTGCACGATAGAAGAAGGATACAAAGCGTACCCGTCAGGAAGCTGGCGAGGACCAATATGGTATGTCTCACAATCCACAGAGTCCCATGAATGGATTGCTTCAAATGCTGATTTCCTTCCTGTAGGCTCCATCTTCTCGATCTCGGGGTATGCTACAAAGAACTGCGTGAGGAGCAAGCTCGATCTGATACTCCTAGGCCCGTCATTGTTGCCGAGAACATGATAGGATGTGCTATGTACGAATTGGTATGACGATATCAATGGCGAGAATGGCCAAAATTATATTCATGGTGAAAAACAGGTCCGCGTTGGCCATGACAATCTGGTCGGAGAGGTCATTCGTATTGAAGCAGACAAGGCCACAGTGCAGGTCTACGAAGAGACAGGTACGATACCTGTGATCAAGGTGTAAAAACTGTAGCTGACAACTGGGCTATTGTAGCTGGTGTGACTGTCGGAGATCCAGTCATGCGGACGGGGAAGCCACTGTCCGTCGAGCTCGGCCCCGGTTTGATGGAGACTATCTACGATGGTATCCAACGAGCACTAAAGTCCATCTCCTCCGTCTCCGACTCAATCTACATTCCTCGCGGTATCTCCGTCCCTTCGCTGAACCGAGAGACCAAGTGGGACTTCACACCTGGAAAGCTAAAGGTTGGCGACCACATCACTGGGGGCGACATCTTTGGCAGCGTTTACGAGAACAGTCTTCTAGACGATCACAAGATCCTTCTACCGCCTCGGGCGAGAGGTACAATCACACATATCGCGGAGAAGGGCAGCTATACCGTTGCCGAGAAAGTTTTGGAGGTTGAATTTAATGGGAAGAAATCAGATTACAGCATGATGCACACTTGGCCTGTACGAGTACCCAGGCCTGTGACGGAGAAACTACCTTCAGACTCGCCTTTCATCGTAGGACAGCGTGTCCTAGACGCTCTATTCCCAAGTGTCCAGGGAGGTACGGTGTGCATACCTGGTGCTTTCGGATGTGGAAAGACTGTCATCAGTCAGTCTGTATCTAAATTCTCCAACAGCGATATCATCATCTATGTCGGATGCGGTGAGCGAGGCAATGAGATGGCTGAGGTGCTAATGGACTTCCCCGAAGTAAGACCAATGCGCACTCTCCGCAATATATACTGACATTATATATAGCTTTCTATCGACATCAATGGACGACAAGAGCCCATCATGAAGCGCACCACCCTCATTGCTAACATATTAAACATGCCTGTCGCTGCTCGGGAAGCCTCCATCTACACCGGCATTACCGTCGCGGAATATTTCCGTGATCAGGGTAAGAACGTGGCTATGATGGTAGACTCTACCTCCCGCTGGGCTGAGGCTCTACGCGAGATCTCGGGACGTTTGGGAGAGATGCCGGCAGATTAGGGTTTCCCTGCCTATCTCGGTGCCAAGCTTGCTTCTTTCTATGAAAGAGCTGGCCAGGTCTACGCCCTTGGTAGTCCAGAGCGTAAGGGAAGTGTAAGTATTGTGGGCGCTGTCAGCCCGCCTGGCGGCGACTTCTCAGATCCGGTAACCAGCAGTACCCTTGGTATCGTCCAAGTCTTCTGGGGATTGGACAAGAAGCTTGCCTAGAGGAAGCATTTCCTATCTATTAACACGTCGCAGTCTTACAGTAAATATACTAATATCCTAGATAAATACTACGAGAAGAATAACCTAGAATTCCTAAAGCTGCGGGATTATATTCGAGAACTTCTCATAAGCTCCGAAGACCTAGACTAGGTTGTACAGCTCGTTGGCAAGTCTGCGCTGGGCGACCTAGATAAGATTACTTTGGATGTTGCCGCCCTGCTTACGGATGACTTCCTGCAATAAAATGGATATAGTGATTACGATCAATTCTGTCCCATGTGGAAGACCGAATACATGATGAAGGCTTTCATGGGCTTCCATGACGAGAGTCAGAAGGCCATTGCGCAAGGTCACAGCTGGGCCAAAGTGAGAGAATCGACGAGCAGCATCCAGAGTGGCTTGAGGAACATGAAGTTTGAGGTACCGTCGGACGGCGAGGAGGCGATTTCGAAGCGGGTATGTTTTCTCCGCAATCCGGTTCCGAGCAAACACTAACTTGTGGAAGTATGATGAGCTGCTCCAAAGTATGACTGAGAAGTTCGCCTCGGTCACGGACGAGTGATGATCGTTTTGTCTCGGCACAATTGCAATGATCAGCAGACACAGCAAAAAGATCGACGTTCTGCAGAGCAGGAGACTTTGCATTTGTAACTAGAGATTGTACTGTACACAAGCATACACAATGTTTTACCTATGTCAGCACTTTCCGCAGCAAGATATATCGTTTCGACTCCCAGCGCAAAGTAATCGGTTGTAGATAACGAGAAAGTTACCATGACTTCATCCAACGCCGGCACGTAACTATATCAAAACTTTCATCCTTGATGGGGATCTCATAAATGTGGCGGTTCAGCATCCTCATCTCTTGGACGTCGATCACCGACGGCTGCGTTGTACTGGCTACTATAACGTAGCTGACGATAGTATTTATATCTTTATCAGCGGATTTCTATTCTTTAACTCCCCACTTATAGAAGAAATATTGACCGTTTGGTGGAGATGACGCAGGAAAACCACTGCACGATGGGGGTGTCCATGTTGGCGTGAGTGTGAGCTTTCTGATATCAAATAGAATCTGCGGGACGTGATGGATAATGCTGTTATAGTCATGAAAACTAATTATCGTTGATCGAATAGTGGAGAGAATGTTCGCCATCGACTTATCGAGCTCACACTTTCAACACTTCTGGTCCTGCTTCATATATCATTTCGAGCATAGACAAAGTCCTCTGAATATAGATCGAACACCAAGATCTTTAATCGATCACGAACTACTAATTTTACAATCTTGAAAAGCTCTACCTTACCCAACGATGATCGTTCATAAAATCATACTTGAACAACACCATCCGATCGGGACCTGTCAGCTTCGTACCATGATAAAACACACCGAGTACTTAACGACAAGCAATTAATGTCTTACGACTTTAAACCCTAAACAAGCTTACGATCGCACGTAATATATTTATGTCCCCAAGCGAAAGCAATCCCCAGAAACAACGCCACATTCGTCATGCATCTACAAGGGGTATTTCTGGTTTATATGCTAGATGGAGGGCGGAGGTGAACATTCTTGATCGGCTGGGTGCTAGAAATAGAGCGTATGCTGGATTTGGTGATATGGTTATAACATCCTCGTTTACCACTCGTCGGATAAAAAACAACTAGTAAGGGAGCTAGTTTAACGCTGAAACGCTGTATCGAGGGCGGCACAGCAACTCCCATGAATTCCTTGACAACCTGACGACGACAACACCATAAATCAACTTTTCTATGGCCTGCGCTACAAAATGTCAACCCTAGTCTGTTATAGGATTTTCTAACACGACCCACAGTACAGGCACATTTCCCTAACGATAAGGCAACCACTTCCCGCTGCTATACTCCGGTCAGACCGGGATAATAGTGAATTTGGAGGTATCAGCGCCACCTAGAAAAGACATAACCACTACCTTCAATCAGTGCTAATACGCATCGAACCGTCTTCTTCATATACTTACAACGGCATACGCACACCGACACATATCGGTGAACGTAACATTCTCTGCTGCACTCTCTCCGTAGACAGAATATCATACCACCAGTAGCAGATCATCACGAGAAACAACGATGTATCATCAACAATGCCCTTGACGGCGGCATATCTGAGCAACCAATTTAGCCCTTTTTTCCGAGTGCCTGTTGAAGTCCGACATGACATCTACCATCAGCTGTTTCCATGCTCAAAATTCCGTTACAAAGAGCATGCAGATGATGCGTCTGAACCACGGGCTCCTTTCATACTAACGATCGCTCCACTAATGACGTGCTATGCCATCCACGAGGAAGCCACACCCTTCTTTTACCGTGAGGCTCGTATACACTACTCCATGAGTTGGCGCCACCCGACGAGGACCATTGACATGACCACCATCTGGCTTCCGCTACTTGTGCACATTAGTATCGACTTCTGTTGTCTCGGTCTCCGAAATGAATACGGGAACGATTCGAAGCGCATGGCAGAATGGTGCAAGAGTCCCGAGGAAGATGAATGCCCACTACGTGAGATTGAGCGAGCTGTAGATCGCCAGGTAGCGGAATGCATTGATAGCATTTCAACTCACTGTTCCCTGCTTCGATCATTCACCCTACATATGCTCTCATCCGAATCTGAGTATGACGACGAAGGGGAGCCTCAGATTTTCCTCCAAGAAGCCTTGGAGTTGGCTGACGGTCGTGGCCGTCAGCCTCTCACACTTGGTGCCCTGAAGAAGCTGAAGGTTCGCGACACCATTGTCGTCGTCGCCGTTGCTATAGACTACGTCCAAGCGAACGGCTACATGTACAGCAAAGTTCGAGAAGCCATTGCACCTTTGAACGAATGGCAGGTTCTCGCGTTAAAGGAGTGGCCGGGTATCAGTCTGACTGAGGAACAAGACATGGAGATGGAAGAGTTGAAATGTTTTGCGGCGGATTTGCCGGAACCGATGTTCCTCGATGCAGAGATCTACCTTTGGTACTACCAGCCTCCAGGATCCAAGGCTTTACTGTTGCCAGATCACAAGATCCGTGAGGAAAATGTTGGGCGTGGGGGGCGAAGTGTGAGACATCCTATGTATGAGAACAATGGGACTTCTACGGACTTTTGGAATCCTGTTGAATTCAGCTGATGAGCTTTGGAAATCGCAAATCTCACAGGCTCGAGAGACGAAATAGAAACCACCATCACCATACAAGACCCTATCTGTTTCTCAGCTAGAGGACTACAGGTAGCCTTCGGAAACAACTCTTTCGCCTCTCTGAAACCTATCAGCACTGACCGCCCACGTTTTATTGCTTGGAGCATTCAATAGCAGATCTCGCTCCCACTGACTTTCAATGAGTATCCCATATCCTGGCAAGGCACTCGTGCCGAGGTTTAGCCGGCCTGCGGGAATACTAAAATATAGATATATTTACTATTCCTTTTCTTCTACTACTATATTATAATATGCCTAGGAATCATACTATAGATAATATAGACTATATCCTAAAAGATCCTATTACTATTAAGTCTTTTAAGAAGCCTCCTCCTAAGCTATAACTATTTCCTAAGTTTAAACTATTAGAAATTAATAATATAACCCGTAGGTAAGGCTAACTACCTACTAGAATTAGTCCTTAGTAACCTTATAAGATATTCTCCCTTTTCTTTAAAGAACTTATACTAGATTTACTAGTAAAGTATACTAATTTAAACGCGATAGGTTCCTAGACCTTAGAGAAATTATACGCGCGAGTATAAATCCTAATAATAGTAAAAGAGCTTAGTAGGGTATATATTAGGGTATTAATATATATAGGACTATATATAAAGCCTATAGTAGATAACTATTTAAAACTATAATTTTATAAGCCTAATTTACCCCGCTATTTATAACGTAATTAGTTTAAAAAGGTAGTAATAAATTAACTAGTTCTTTTATATCTTAAAGCCTAGGACGTCTAGGTAGACTAAAAATAAGTTAGTCTTTTAAAAGCTAGAGCCTCTAAGTAATAATCTATATTAAAAATTTAAGAAATACTAGAAGGTAGGTACGTACCTTACTATTAATAAAAGTATTTAGCGTTTTATAAGTAGGGTAAAGGAGACTATTAATATATTAAGTAAACTAGAGCCTAAAGGCTTTAAGATCTAGGTACTAATAAATAAGGGGTACGTCTTAGACTAGATATATTATATAAAAGGGGTCGTTAGTCCTATTAATCTAGATAAGGTATAGATAATATAGCTAGGGTTTCTAAAGATATAGGCTATAATTCTTAATATAATAAAGTAATAGGATATCTCTAGCTTTATAAATTATATTATCTAGCTAGATAACCTATTTATATTAGCTAGACTACTTACTTAACTTACTAATAAAGGATTTAGGGGAGCTAGTACTATTAGAACTATAAAGATATAGTAAGAAAATAATAAAGAGAAAAGGGGTATAAAGAAATAAAATAAGGTTCTATAAAAAGAGAAGAACTATAGTCTAGATCTACTCGTTATAAAGCTAAAGATAATATATAATATATAGATCTTATAAGGTTAGTTATATAATACTTTATTAGATAATAGATAAGTTATAGAGTTTATATAAAAGGACTAAAATATTATTTTATTTATAACTACTATTTATACTAATAAGGAGATAGTTATTCGGCTCTACTAATAGCTAGTAGAAACTAGTATAAATATATATATAAGTCGGCTCGTCTTTAATAGTAATATAATTAAAGTACTATTAATTCCCCTATTTATTAATATATATAATTACTTTATAAGTGGAGTTAATTAGGTTAATTAACTATATTACTATTATAAGATACTCTATATATATAATAAGAACTAGAAGTTACTCTAGTATTACCTATTAGATATAATAGTATATAACTACTATAAGATAGCCTATTATTTACTAGATTAGTTATAAGGTAAGTTATAATAATATAATTTTTATAAGACTTTCTATTAATAGCTAGTTATTAAGCTATTTACCTACTTAGAATATTAAATAGGACCTAGTTAGCTTAAATAAGTAGGACTACTTATTAAGTATATAAATTATATTTTACTATTAGATTATAGACGTCTTATCTTACTAGGACTAAAAGTATAATACTATTAGGTATATAAATATATAAAAAGGGGATATCTAGAATAATTAAAAAGGAAGCTACTTAGGGAACTTTCTATTAATTCTATTTAGGGCTAACGTTAATAATAGAGGGTACCTAGATCTAGGTATAGTTATAGGTTATATAATATATATCTTTATCGTGGTATATATTATTAGAAGGAGTATATAGAGGTAATCCCCTAGTTAGTAATTTTGATAGTTTTTGCCAAGAAATCACGAGTGCTAAATTCGCCAGGATATGGGATAAGCACGTCTGTAACGAGATCTATACGACGATCATCCAGAGAACAAGGTTCACTACGCAGTCAGATCCAGCCAGCCCTGAAAGACGCAGGCTTTGACCGCCTTCGAGAACCCTATTATATCTTGATGTCGCAACATTGATAAGGACATGGTGATATCACACACGCACCGCTAAACACAACAAACAGGCTCCTTTCCTAGATCGGCCCATTCAATCTACTCCCCATGGGCCCGACGGTCTACGATCCTCCCTGCTATCCTTTGTGAGTCCATCATATCTCTACCAATTGACGATATCACCACAACATCTTCCAACACACATCCTCCACTGCGAGGATCCTCTCTAATGTATGAAAATCCCATTCCGCTCTCCTAAGGTAGGAGCCAAACTATTTGCAATATATTCATCTTCATGGATCTAGCCATTTCGAGGATTGGATATCGAAAACAAGATTATACCCAACATGTACGATATGCCAAAACCTGATCCATGCCGTCCTACCATCCAGATGTTAAATAGCAATCCGATTGAACCACTGCCACAATAATCAAGACGGCTCGTCCGTCGAGATATCTCCTGCAGCCCGAACGATGTGTTCCCAAAAGACCATCACAGCAGATTCAGTGCTTGTGAAGCCGGCAGGAGTCTTGGCAGACCTGAGATCGGGAGTATTGGTTTTGGTCGATGGGTTTGATGGCATTGAAGCACATCAGGACTTTTTAGATAATTGGCTACATCGTATGTCCCTTCTTCATGATGATTGTTATGGCATAATTGGCGACCAGATATGCTCGCATCAATTGTAATTCCATAAAGTTTGTCGAACTCCGCATCACCGTTGCTAGCCGAAATCCTTGCTTTGTTGATAGCAAACGCGAAGTGAATGCGATGGGTCAAAAAAACCCTCAGGCTCCCACATGAACAACGAATTAATGCCAATGCATGACATCACCCCTATCAATCTTGCCTCTGTCATCAGATTAACATAAGCTGACGGTCTTCCTTCATTCATCCGTTGTGCTGGCCCTTCTCATCTCAATCTTTACATCAACTTTTCCATCACCGTCCGGCTCAAGCGCAAACTTCACCATCTCCCTTCGGTGCTCTCACATTCTATATGTAGACAACATCATTCCGAAACAAACCTTTTTGCAAACAGCTCACTGCATCAAGTCACTGCAGTCACTAGCCCACTAATCACAGCGACCAAAGCGACTGCCATCTCAAGATCAGCTCACTTCCCTTCGCATCAGCTGTGATTGACAGCTGAATCGAATTCTTGTCATGTCTCCCTACTCCGACCCCGATATCGACTCTCTCATGGAAATCTACTATGACGCCGACAAAGATCCTCGCTACCTCTATAGTGGCAGCCATGACCAGATTGTGAGAAAGTTGAAGGACTGGGTGCCTCGTCGGATGGAAAATAATCAGCAGTTGATGGCCGCTCGGGAGAAATCACACGCAGCGAGTGATGCAATGTTTGCATACTCCCGCGGTGATCGTTCAGGCCCTGCACCTCCTACCGTACTTGAGACAATGAAGCACGCGGACTACAGTAATGTGAGCAAACTCCAATACACTGGAGAACAAAGCTAGACTAACTCGCTCGAGGCCCTCGATGATGAGACAGGATTTGACAATATGAGAGCCATGTACCTCCTCGATACTCTCCGTCACCGAGGATTCACCTGGCCAAAAGTCCAGTTCATGCCAAATTTCGACGGCGGCGTATGCTCTTTCCTCGGCACGATCGATCCAACTTTTGACGCAAAGTCTACTCTAACAATTCTTGAGGACAAAGAGCATGAGGAACGCCTGCTCGCAAAGAGAGCCGAGATTGCGGCTCGTTCGGCCAGCGCCCACTTCGTCGGCGCAAAACCTGCATCTAAGCCTTCTGCCAAATCTGAAAATGACGACGAATCGGTCCCAGACGGAAAAAAGCGTGAGCCCAACGCAAAGACCAAAGCCAGAGCAGAGCAGCGGAAGAAAGCCAAAGCAAGAGCCAAAGAAGGTACTCTCGACCACGAAGGTTCAAGCGAAGCCTCAAAATCCTCAAAAAAGTCAGCCGGAGCAAAGAAAGTATCCTTACTCGAAGCAGGCATCTTTGCTTTAGAGTCCACGGGGGACCCGTTTGAAGATATGGCAGCAGATATGGCGAGGGCGACGAAAGTGCTAGAGCAAAATCCACATCATGGCATCCTCTCCTCCAATGGAAAGATCATAGCAATGGGTGTCGACGAGGAGGACGCCCACGCTCGACTTGCGAGCTTCGCGAAAGCCGAACATGGCGATGCGGTCAACGTGAAGGATGTGTTCGTGCTAGAAAGCATTGTAGAGGGTGCCGTTGCAATAGTATACACACACAAAAAAGCAAGACCCACTAAACCCTCAACCAATGCTCCAACTCCATCATCATCATCAACGAAACCGCCTCCACCTATTCTTCCACAGCACGGTTCCAAGAAAAAACGTCGTGGTGAGAACAACGCGCAATGGCTATGTAGAATCCTACCCGAAGGCGAACAACCCGGATGGCCGGGAGTGTTCTTCGACAAACGCAACGGAGGGTTGGGAGCTTATGGACCCAATCGTGGCCGGGACAAGTTGAAGGACTTCTTGGCGTATATTCTGTCGTTGGGATGAGGCGGGTTAGAATAGCGAGCAAGAGTTGTGCTGGTTGGGAGGTCCGATTATCGATGGGTAGGTATCACCCATCGTAAAGGGTGGGTGGTGAGAAGATATGGGATATCGTCACGAAGGTACTAGGCGTGCTTCGTTGGTATAGATACCCTTAGTAGCACTGTGAATAGCAAACAAATGCAAATCAAAGAAACCAGGTGTAAAAGCAGTGATCACGCAATCCTCTTAAAGTAGTCCATACACAACCACTTCCTCTTCCTCTTTACCTTCCTCTTTCCCTCTCCCTCTCCCTACCAGCTCTCAACTCATCAACATTAACTACCCAACCCAACCAACACAGTCCACATCACCCATATCACCCACCCAACCAAAAAGTATCTCAGTAAGACAAATAATCCCCTAAAAGTCTACAACCACAACGACCCTCCGCAGGCCTGACTCACGACATCCACCCACGACGTCCACCCACTACCCACTACCCACTACCCACCCCCACCCTCATCCTCATCCTCATCCTCATCCTCATCACCATCTCCCATCTCCAAACACAAGTATCCCTATCCCTATCCAAAAAACATCAAGCATACATACATCTCACCATCCATTCTATTCGTAGGAGCTAAAGTAAGTGGAACTAAGCGCCGCAACGTAAGATAAGTGAAGTACATGAGATACAGCAACCGCAACCGCAACCGCAACCGCTCCACCTAAACTAAAGCACCTTAATCAGCGAGCTCGGGGCGCGATAGGCGCCCTTGTTATAGGATATTTTTGAAGTGTTAACCCCCACCAACACTGTCTGTCATGCGCAGAGTGCATATGGGCCCCCGGGAAAACCGATATCCGGGATGGCGGGTGTAGTATTCCATTCTTACGACATTTGTGTTGGTATTTCTGCAGGTTTGTGAAGGCTATGTTGTAATCTCCTTGGAATATCACATTTTGATACTCTTTTGCGTTTAGTATTGTAATAAGCCACTGCGGTCTTTGATTCTTCTCTCGTTCATATTTCTTTAGTGTGGTTATCGATTCATACAAGCACAAGCACAAGCATGATGCCAGCTCAGCAGCGATTCGTCATCGTTTACGGTCTTCTACTCGCAGTGAACGCAACAGCCATCGAGGAACAATCCACTAGCACAACAGACAGCCTCCCTCTAGAAACCCTATCCACGACCAATTTCTTCTACATGGACTCCTCAACCAACCCCGCGCCAGTCCCTCCAGCCTGCAACATCCAGACCCAGATATGTATCACCTCGTTCGCACCCAGCTACCAAGCCGACACGGTAGGTAAGCTCCCGCGGCCATTCAAGGAACCATCTTGCTCAGTCTCCTACACGACACCGGACGGGTCCCTCACGTTTCCGGACGTCGCAGCCGTAAGTGGCAGTCAGGTACCCTGCGCACCAAACTCCACCACGAGCTTCAAGACCGCGTACGGGAACGCCGACATTACGTATCGGAGTTCATATGCGGGTCTACCGGCAGATCCATGGCTTACGTGAGTCGCAGCTGCGCTGGTCAGTGCCCATACGTGCGATTGGCTGACTGACAGCGAAATGATAGGATTGCACACGTCTCGTACGATGCGTGGAGGCAGATAGTTGTGTTTCTGGTGATTACGGCAGGCCTGATGGGAGTCTTTGCTACTATTGGTGGTAACTTCGCTAAGTCGATGCTCCGAGGCCCTGATCTGTTCGCTGAAAACTTGGATACGATAGGTGCACGATTGATTGCAATACGGGGGCGACGGCATAGCTACTCGCTTTCGAATGTGCGAATGTGCGAAGATGCTTCTCGAAGATCGCGCCAGATTCTATGTCTGACTTCTCCCTACCCATTGACATAGCTTTGGTGTCCACGTCCACAAGGTTTTCAGTATCTAAACCCGGTAGATTTAAATTTAGACGGCTGCGGCCATTAGATGACCTAGAGGCTGAGTATGACTGATAGCCTGATGTTTGGTCCCCCACAGTTATTCATTGCCGCGCTGCTTCTGACGGCTATAAGATGTTTCGTAGGTTCGGATGATCAATACTTCCCCTACTATTGAGCCGTCCTGTTTTGTGTATTGACATGTTGACATCGTATGTGAATGGACCGATTAGAGTCACTGTAAGCCCCTATGGGTAGAATTGCATATACTAACACTGGACAGGAGGATATGGGAGAGTGGTTGTTTGACAGATGGCCTAGCCGAGCCATATATCGAGTGACGCCAACTCTTAGATCACAATATGATACGCCTTGACTGGAGCGGCTTCTTTAGCCCGATCGACCATTATATACTTGGCATTTCTCTACCAGTATCGTGTTTGATAAGCTCCCCTTCCATTCTCAATGTATTTCATCATCGGTGGCATATGCTAAGCTCAGGAGCCATGTTCTATAGGAGAATCTGGCTCCTCTTCCACGTGATCGGCACTCTTTTACCAGCCCTGACTGCCGCAGGATCCGTCATGTACGACAAAGGCTCCGACTTCACCAGAGATCGTATGTTGTAGCTGATGTCATGATGAACACAGAAAGGAGAATGGTCTGCGCAAGCGCATTTACCGTTTCGAAGGCCAAGCGAGCGACTACAGCAACAGAGTCAGAATCCTCACCGAGGCTTACCACGACGCGATTCGAATGGCCAGCTATGCGTCAAACTCCCCACTTGTCAATGAGCAGCTCCGGTCGCAGATCTTCACGAAGTACTTCGAGGCCTCCGACCGCCAAACCGTCAATCAGGTCTTCCAAAACATCATTGGCACCGATCACTCACTCCACAACGGCGCAGCAGCGTTCTCGAAGATTACCATTTCCGTCAGCGACGAGAACAGAACATGCCCGCCTTTGACTCTAGCTTACGTCGACCCTGTTTCGTACGATCGAATTGTGATCTGCGACTTGTTCTGGAAAATATCCACTGAAGCCGCACATTATCCGTCTACTTCATCACCGATCTCGTGTAACAAGATTGGCAAAACGGTTTCCGACCAGATGCTATCTCCTGGCGTTCTCATGCTCCATGAATTCATGTAAGATTGCAACTCATATGACCCCATGCCTTTGCCAGACAGAAAACCTGGCTGACGCACACGCTCAAAGGCATCTATCATTTGTATCTCGAGGCCTGTAAGTGCTCATGACTATTTCCAGGCTACCCTGCCATCCCCATTTTCTCTTGGGCAAGAATAAAAATTGCGAATAGCGCGGACGGGAAAATCACGGACCACACCGGCATAGGACCACTGTACGACCTCCTATTCAAGAACAAAGAACCTCTGAATGGACCTTTACAGGCCTATGCTATCCTGCAGATGTCGGTAGCGGATTATTTAAGTCCGGGAGTGAGTCAGCTAACCAACGCTGCCAATTATCATTGGTTTGCGGCTGTGAGTAGAAACCCAAATCGAGCTTCACTCGATCGGTAGACTGATGGCTTTGGTCAGGAGGTGTATTGGTCTCATCGTTGCAAGGTGGTATATCGGAAACCGAAGAATGCGATGGAGGCAAGCTGGGGGACATGTTACAGCGGCCAGTGTTCTCATGACGAACTACGATCCTGACGGCAAGGCACGCTCGTTTGAGTCGTTGTCTTCCTCAGCCTCATAAATTTCCCCACCGCCCTTGCACATTTCGCATCCATTCAGTACGCCTACCAAGCGGCTTGACGCTGTCAGAGTGAATGTCCATCTGTTGAGCCATTGCTCAAGCCTCTCTTGATAGATATTAGCCCTGCATGCCAAAAGCCCTTCGCCTACGCAGCCAGGCTGGTCAGTCATCCTCTATAGATATCTCATTGAATTGTTGACGAAAACACATCAGCAGAATCTGATCATGCCATAAACGAAGCGATCCCAAATCAAAAACATGCTCAATTCTCAAGTCCCAGCCCCCGCCGGAAGACAAATTTTTCACACACCTTGGCGCGCATGCCGAACGGGTTATGATGGGAAAGATGATGCTGTCCTAGAAGTGGATAGGTCCGTCCACCTACCTTGCGATCACATACGCAGGAATTTGGTTCCGGACGGCTGTACGGCGAACGAATCGCTGACGAGGATGGAAGGGCGTTTGTGGACATTGGAACCTCTGACATTTACACGAAGGGCGCCGTGTTATGCGACCGGCATTACGGCTGGCACATACGGTTCGATCAGGATGATAAGGTTGCGGAGGTTAAGACTTGGATTCTCGAGAAGGTGCTTGGAGAATAATCGGGGCCCCCCTAGTCGCAAGCTCCTAGGGGTAATCAGCCACTCGTCGTCACCAGCTATATGACGCTTTTTTACATTTCTCCCTATTAGCTTTATACTATAATTACCCTATTAAATTATATTATTTTATCTTCTAGATATTATATATAAGGTATATATCTTCTAATTAAGTCTTAATAATAATTTATATTTTAATATAAATAAAGTTATAAAGAATTTTAATATCTTAGTAATATTAAATTAATTAATTTTTAATTTTTAATTTTTTTATTAAAGAAAGGATATAATATAATTATATTAAATATTTTAAAATTAATAATATTATACTTAAATTAAGATAATTTAAAAAATATTTAATTAAATCTTATAAATAGTTAATTAAATCATATAAAATTAATAAAGCTTTAATTAAATAATTTTTTTAGAAATATATAATAGTAACCCTTTTAAGTATACTTAGAAAGCTTTAAAAAGTCAAAAATATATTAAACTTAAGTTAAAGAAGAAATAAGTTAAGTTATAAATAAAGTAGATTAAAGTAAAATATAAGGCTTAATAATCTAAAATTAATTTATTAAATTAAAAAATTATATAATTTATAAGTTATTTAAAGTATATAGTCTAACCCTTTTAAGATAGGAAGGTTATAATTAAAGGATATATCTATATCCTAGAAACGTCATTTAGCTAGTAACGACGAGTAGCTGATTACCCCTAGGAGCTTGCGACTAGCGGGGCCCCGATTAGAGGACGAAGGTAGATTGGGAGTGCGCTTTGAATAAAGATGGAGAGGCGTCCATGAGGCAGTGTACGTGTCGGTAGCAAACATTCTTTCACTAAAAAAAGGCTAGATTTAGCGTATTCAGGACTCATGCGAAACCTTGGCACTGAAAACAAATATTTCCCCCCCCTTTTCTGTATCTGAACCTGTATAACAATCAGCTAGTATGGTATTATCCGTTGATAACGTCCTATTCTGTTGCAATTAGAGCTATATATGACCTTGAGGTACTTAATCTTCCCTCTCACGTCATATACTATCGTCTGGTCTCTACCTACGATTAATTAATATCTAATTATTATGTAGTTTCACACAAAATGGGGGGGGGAAAATCTGTGTTCAGTGCCAAGGTTTCGCATGAGTCCTGAATACGCTAAATGGTGGCGCAGCTTTTACTAACTGCGGCCCATCAGGGTCTGACCATTACTTCGTGAAAGACTGTAAGCACGACTTTTCGGAGGCACAGATACGTCGAAGGATCCAAGTCTAAGGCGCAGTCCTTCCCTCGGATCCTAGAGACCAAGCTCCAACCTCAGCCGATCTGCTGATAGCACAGGTGGTGAAATCCGCTGTTTGTTCTTTTAAAAGACTCTGGCTTCGTCCTTTTCTGTATTGTCTGCTAGCTGCAAGCTACAAATCAGTACCAACCCCCTCTCCTCCAGAATGGGCCAAACATCCAGCCATCTTAAAGGCCGCTACGGCTACGTGACGATTTGGAACCAAACTACCGGTCGCGGCTGGATCACCCCCGATAAGGGCGGCAACAACATACCCGTGGCCGCAGAGCACGTGAGACCAGGTCAGGCCTTGCGTGTAGGGAAGGGGGTCATGTACATCAAGGACTCGCACGGCAGAGCTGTCGAGGTTGGGGAGCGCAAAGGGTGGGTATTCTTGACGTTGGCTCTAACCAGGCCAGGTCAGGCGTTTGCTTTGTGCAGGCTAACTTGCGAGTAGTTGGGTTGGGCTAAGGGTTGAACCGAGTCGTCACCGTCGTAACTTCCATGATGGGGGTGCTTCGTCTGGTGGAGCAATTGCTGGCGCTATGGCAGGAGCGGGAGGCGGAGGAGGTGGTGGTGGTGGTGGTGGTGGTGGGTGTTGAGATGCGCGCTAGGTTCGGTCTTGTCAATGCAATGATCATGCTCGGATTGGTGTCGAGGCACTGAAGGCGGTTGCGTGAGGTGCAGAAAGCTTGTATAAAAATCAATGTCCTCAGTCGATTCTCTTAAAATTCAGTGGTCAGACGGACTGCCGAAGCTTTATCGGCTTCGAATAGTTGAAGGCCGGATATGAAGACTCAAGAGAACCTGGCATACCAGAGAATGGTCTTTCCGAGTATGATGCTACCTACCAGATGCGTAGGCTCCGTTGCCGTGATCCAGGTCCACGGCCATGTATGCTTAATGATCGACTTCTGCACTTGAGGGGGGACGTATGACCCAGGAGGCCCAGAGCAGAGCAATCGGACTTAACCACACACCTCATGTACCCCAGCCGTCTGCACCCAACATTCAATCTCAAAGCTCTTTTCTACCTCAATCCTGTAGCTCTTGATCGTCCCGAAAGAATCCACGCTCAGTGTGTTGGTGCTTGGAGAGGGAGTGGACAAGAGATCTCGCTCTGGAGGGATGTTTATGTGGCTGAGGCCGGAGCATTGGATCCGTGCTATTGCATCTGTGGGCCCTGCGTGGGCTAAGTGGTTGGAGAATAAATGCATCACACTATCCTGTTGAAGATTGGCGGCCGGGCCTGGTCAGACATGGATGATTAGCGATCTAGCCACGACAGGTTAGCAGCCGAAAAGTGTGATCTAGCGCTGTACCATTATTCTAGGGTGAGATGATTAGTTGCTGTCTAACCGGATTAAGTTACCTTCCCGGAGCGTTTCTTAATCCCGCTTTTACTCCGTAAGGTAATATATAGTACTTAACGTCGGTGAGCCTTTCAGTGGACGCAGCGCTACAAGCTGACACGTCTGGAGTAAACCTTTGGAAGTGACGAAATGATAACTTTGCCATTCTCCCTGTCAGTGGGACTAGTAAATCACTGATCTTGTCAGCAAAAAGGTCAGCCGTACGTGCTGGAGCTCTTACCGTGCCGCTCATGAACGCCTTCGCAAGCCACTCATCCACAATCACACCTTGTCAGAAAAGTTGCATGTGCGATTGGTTGAAAAGCACAGCCAGCTTCTGGCTTCTTTGACGACAATACTTTGCCAGAGGTACAGGTATATTACGACAACCGAGATTTTGATATGCCTGCTCAGTCTGCTACTTGTTATTTCCGATCTTGCATTCCTCTCATTCTATCTCCGTCAAGAAACAAGGTGTACTGTAAGATAGGATGCATTGATTAAAGGGTTGGTCATTCGAGGCCCTCGTGTCCAATGTCACGTACCTAGCCTCGCATACAACTAGTGGCGCCTGCATGGAGCCATGGGCTTTCACGTACATTTTAGAGTGATTGGTCAGCCACGCGTGCAGGAAGGAATTGTACTGTACTCGGAGTCTGTCCTCAATGACTTTGTATCAGGATTCCATACACGCCATGGCAGTCTACGCGGGGTTACATGCCCGAGGAACACCTTGTTTCTAGGAAGTTCTCCTCAAGTGGCTTGACTACCACGGAGAGGATTCATAATCTTTCCACACTTGACCAGCTCCCCACTTTCCAGGCGGAGACTAATGCGCCTAGGCTTCCTCGGCGGGGCAGGCCGACATCGAAGCCAGGATATGCTGAACAAGGCTCAGACTCACTGCCAGGTAAGTGGGTCTCCATCCAGTTTTCTCCCTCCCATTTCTCCCTATAATCGTCAATACTGTTAACCTTGCACGCGCCGTAGAACTAGAAGTCAGGATCATGGACTTCCCACATGAGCGCATCCCTCGTCACAATAATAGACAGAACGTTTCAAGACAGTCCGCTAGTAATGTGCCTGATCTGTCTAGTCATTATAACGACCTTCGTCAGCTAGAACCTGAGGAAGATCTCTTGATTCAAATCGATTCCAGGCCTCCAACACCTCCTATCCAGTCTGCCGGCATTAGCAGAATTCACACAAAGCTGTATGTACGATAGCGGCGAATGTCTTTCTCTTCGTGAATCCTTCTGAGATAGATTTGGCATTGGCAGTCTCCAAACACCACCTAGCATACTTGATATCGACAATCCCCTTTTCTTTACACACCCAAGCGTGAACGAGCAGGTTGCCGAGGACGCGCAGATCGCTAAGGGAGTAGAAGCGGAGTGGAATGGAGGCCAAGGTGCACAATGTCACTTCACGTATTACTTCCTGCTCTCCTACATCTTGATCGCAGAAGTAACTGATCTTCTCCTGTATTCTAGAGATATTCCATCACGCCCTGCCAAGGCGCAAAGCACCAGCAGACACAGCTCGGGCCATCAACCCTGTGACCAGTGCGACCAACGTGGTGCCAATCGAGACTATTGCAACGTCTGCGACAGCAACTTCTGCGAACAATGCTGGCAACAGCAAATATCTCATAAGAACCATCGACTGGCTCCAGGATCCATACCCCATGAAAAGACCGACTACTTTGCTGCTATGACGATCAAGGAAACTCTAGAAGCCAAGGTACGTACTGTAAATATCTGCGTGATTCATCCTATGCAGTGCCACAAATTGAGTCACAAGCTATGCTTCAGGAGTAAGGCAGCATTGTCGGTCATATCATGCTCCTATATCATGTCTATAAACCGTGTTTCAGTTCTTAAGGAGGGCTTGCTGACTCTTGTATACTATAAAGATGACTTCTGCCGAGCAAGACCTCCGGCACAAGAATGATGAGGATACCACATGGTTCGGCATTGTGAGAGAGGATGCCGAGCTTCCGATGTTCCTAGATTACGGAAGGTACGCGACTATAATGACGGATACATTAGGCGCAGCATCGCACAAAGGCCCAGACTGGATGCCCGGCGTACGCGATCATCGATTTCCCAGTCTTGTATCATTCGTTGGCCAGACAGGTTCGGCTTGAATCTCCCTATACAGGATCAGAAACTTACAAAGAGAAGGCGCAGGCAAAAGTACGATCATCAAATTGGTGATTGATCTCAGTACTAGGGATACAGAGCACTTCCCAACGCCAGTCGTTGGCTCTGTCGGGCTCGATGTCCCGACTTCAGGCGATGTCCACCTATACTCCGATCCGCAAACCTCTAAATCCAACAATCCTATTCTCTATGCAGACTGCGAAGGTCTAGAAGGGGGCGAACGAGAGCCACTTGGTGCCAGGCTGAAGAAGAAAGACAAGTCCTCGAAGTTCGGCCGGATCGGATCGTTCGAAAAGAACATACAAAACATCCGTCATATATCAGAGAGGGAGATAACTTGGGCAGACACAAACGTCAGGCGAAGCAGAGAATTTGCAGTCACACATCTGTACCCTCGTCTGCTTTACACGTTCTCTGATGTCGTTGTTTTTGTGCTTAAGAACCCCAGGTCAGTCTGCTATTCGACGCCTTCAGCTTGTCACACTTCATCTGATACTTCAGTCATTCAGGGTCATCGAAAGCGTGTTCGAAAAGCTAGTGAATTGGGCTGCAGCTGCCCTAGAGAAATCCTCGAACCAACCAGTACTCCCGCATGCTATCATCGTTCTCAATGCCTCGGGAAACAACATTGATCCAGCACTATGGGACATCTCCACAGCAACGTCAAGCCTTCTAGACTCCCTCTCCAAGACAGTTTTCCAAAATGCAACCTTCAAAAAGACGGCACAATTCTGGCGCGATCGAGGTAAACAGATCGAAACGGTCGAGCAATTGCTTTGTTCTTACTATCGGTCCATAAGGGTCGTCCATATACCTACCAGTGGTCGGCCGAACTTGATCTACAACCAAGTAAAGAAACTGTATACTGACATTCAGCTGGCTTGCGGATTTGCCAGAGAGCGAAAAGCGGAATTAAGAATGCTGCTCGATGCGGGCGAGTTGCAACCCTACCTACAGGTTGCGTTCGACCACTTTGCTTGTGACCTTGACAGCCCCTTCGACTTCGTACAGGCCTCATTCACGAATAGTCCGATCCCGCTTGACTTTGGAGGAAACATACTCAAGCTAGCTATAAGCCTAATGGAAGTTTGGGAGAACATTATCGATGGTGCCACAATCTTTACAGAGCTGAGCTACATGGTTGCGTCTTGCATCATGTTAGACTCGGCCAGGTCTAAAATCAGAGGTGAGTCTTTCTTTAGAAGACTAAGCGTAGATTTCTGATCTCTCAAAGGCACTGCGGAACAGATTTTCCCACAATATCTCGAGCACCTAGACGTCGCTCTAGAAAATTTCTGCGACCGCCATTGGCCCTGCGAGTACGTCAAGCCTGGCGGAGGCGCTAGATGTGTAAACGTGCGCAGTGGTGTAAGTCCCCTCTCTTGCTCGTAGTGGGCTTGGGTACGAGGTCTAACATTGTCAATGTACAAGCATGAATCTAAGGGCCATCAGCTCAAGAACGGCAAAGTACTAGCTGTCGGACCTTATGTTTCGAGCTTCTCATTTGAATCTTATCGACAAAGATTCCAGTGGGACGTTTATTCGCGGCTCGACGAGCTGCTTAAAACACTTCGTTCCAGAGTCCAGGAAGGAGCTGAGCTTGAAGCTGAAGCCGCAGCAGATATCCATAAGAACACCGTCATGGTTCAATTCTTTAACCATTCCGCACGAGGCCGAGCAGATGCATTCATCAGTCATTCAACATGTTTTTCTTGCTTGTTCGAGCCACCTGAGCATGCTCTCCCTTGTGGTCATATCCTCTGTTCATCATGCCTGCAGGCGTATGGCCACGCTCGGGATAGAATAGTCGTCGAATTGGATGGCTGTCCCTTGGAATCGCTAAGCCGACCAAGATATGGGTTGTGGAGAATTTTTCTCAAGCCTGCTGCGGCTGGCATCCGTATATTGACACTCGATGGGTACGTATAAAGGACTTTATGCTGTTTTCCGTCCTCCAATTGCTGACAAAGTCTTCAGAGGCGGTATTCGAGGTATCGTTGAATTGGAAATATTGAGGCAGATAGAACAAGCCATGGGTGGCAGGCTGGCCATCCAATGCTTCTTCGATTTAATAGTTGGCACAAGGTGTGATTTTCGTCCTCAAACTTTTCGATTGTCCTTGCGGGCGCTGACTGAGAGTCTTTTTAGCACTGGAGGCTTGATTGCTCTAGGACTTGCAGCCAAGAACTGGTCTGTCGAAGAATGTACTCATCAATTTGAGGCCCTGTGTAAAAAGGCGTTTACACGTCGCACGGGCGGCAACACTCCAGTCCTCGGTTGGTTCGTTGATAATTACAATCATTTTAAATACGAGACCAGGCCGCTTGAGGAAGTACTCACCAGTGCATATTTCGAGACTGAGTATCTTTTTGGGGGGCTCCGACCTAGTGCATCCTACGGAACAGAAGTGAAGGTTGCTGTGACTGCAACTTCCGCAGGCGGATCCGCTGTTGTATTGGCAAATTACAATCGTCTTTGTGGGGAAAAGCGTAGGTGACCTGCTTAAACCCACTTCATCTACACACTTGGTTTGCTGAGAAAATTTAGTTCCTTATCTTTTTCAGAGGCCAGAAAGATCGGCGTCAGAACTGAAAATTTGGGAAGCGTAAGAATACTCAGGAAGACTAAATTCTGACAACGTGTTGACGAAGGAATAGCGCAAGGGCTACTTCAGCAGCCCCTCGCATTTTTAAGCCTATGTGCCACGGACCCACGAAGCTGATATACTCCGATGGTGCCATTTATCATAACAATCCCATACAGATTGCGGACAAAGAACGAAAGCTCATATGGCCCAGTCTGAAAAAGGATCCTCCTGATATCATAGTTTCTGTGGGCACCACATACAACTCGGCCGTGCGTGCTTCCACCGAGAAGACGCCGTCACCTCGGCTAGGCCTATATTCACACGGTAAGTCACTGTACAAAATTGCAGTTGATCATATAGCATCCGCTTTGGACTCGGAGAGGACATGGCATTCGTATATAAGTGTGCTGCAGCCACCATCAAGCCATGCAATAAGATATGTACGGCTCAATCCGCAACTCAATCAAGATCCCCCTGGTCTGGATGAAGTTGACCAGATGTTGTATATCCAAGACAAGGTCCGGAAAGAGTTGAGATCGGACAACAGGATTAGAAGAGTAGCGCTTCAATTGATTGCATCGAGTTTTTACTTCGAGAGATCTCATCCGGTGGAACTTTCGCACGATCGAATCGTGCGGTGCAAAGGTATGTTTGCAATGACTTGTTTCTCCTTCGACGCTGGCTGAAGAAAAACAAAGGATATATCCTTTGCCGGCTGCAGCAAAATAGTAAAGAGATTAGCGAATTGGGGAAATTCATGAAGGATCAATTGCAATCAGGGCATGATTTATATTTTGTGATACAGGAAGAGAATCGAGGACACGAAGCACGCCAGGCTTCCATCACACCGGACGTGATTGAACGAATGATCCGAAACTCTCATTTCAAGATGAATCAGATCAATGTAGAACTTTCCAACAACCTCGCCACAACTGATATCCTGCTTCGTTTCGGAGCAGAATGGGCGTTTTCGATCAGCAGGTACGTACTCTAGGGGTGACGCCCTGGTAATGGGTATCGCACCTGAAACTCAACACAACTTTGAGGAGTGAAATGAAGGCATACCCTACTTCTACTCTCCAGATCTGCCGCATATATGGCATCCGTACCTTATAAAGAAATACACTAATATAAAATCTCTGCCAGGTTTCCTAGATCCCTATTACAAGACGAAGACACAAGAGAAGGTCAGTCTCCCTTCCTATCCCTACATCGCAAACATCACATCCACCTCGCCCCCTTTTCCACTCATCAACCTCATCTCCACACCCATTGACACCTACCTTATCTAGTCCCCCGCCACAAAATAGCCACAAACTCCGCCCGCTGGTCCGGTCGAACCCCCAGCCAACAACTCCAACGGCGAAAGTGGACTCCACCCGACCTCACCCACCGACCCAAGCCATCGGAAACTGTAATTCCCCACTATTCGGACAAGGAGTTCGTCATCGGAAACTCGTCGCCGGACCTGCTACGACGGATCACACATCGGCTCCTGAACGGCCCTAGCCCAGTCGTGCAAACCGCAGCGTTTAAATTCGAATCTCCGGATAGCATACGGCGGGAAGGTTCTCCGGATGATATCAGAAAGGGGGATTCGCCAGAAGATTTGAGGCGGAGGTTCTCGAGAGCCGAGCTTGATGCGTCGACTGTGATCTTCGAGCTGGAGGATACTGACGCCCTTCGGAGACCTTCACCAATGTTCTAGCTTTTCCTGCGGACTGCACGCACTGTCATGGTTCGCGAACAGATCCGTGATAGCGGGCCGCTTTGAATGGGCGGGAATGCTCTACATATGGTATGCATCTGTCTCAAGCAAATATCAAACCATATCTTGGCAACGCATCCGCTTTAGGGGTAATGCCAAGGCCATAGCCCAAGTCGCCCAACATATGGGATAGTCGACATAAAGTACCTTAGTACTGCAAAGTGTGGCGAACGCATTAATGGGGTTCATTCTATCAAGGGCCCGGGCGCCTCCGCTTTTGGCTGGTTCGACATATATGAACATCGGGCGTTCACCGAAGGTATCGCAGGGGACTACCATCTGCTCATCTGTCGAGATGCAGTGTGCACCTTAACAGATACCCGCCACCTTTCAGTGCAAACCTCCATCTACTACTCCTCTGAAACTTCCAACGACCACCAGAACCCCATTCTACGCGGTCTTTTCCGTAAGGTAGTCACGAGAACTCTAATATGAGATTCACTAAGGTAATACTCGTCACGATCGGACAAACAGACCTGCTAGATTCTATGGTCAAGGTCAGGCACTTATACGTAGTCTTTGGTGGAACAATCTATCCTTGGAAATGAAAAGGGGGGGTCTAAAGGGGAGGTTGATCCAATCCACATCCCGCAGGATTCTCACAGATACCATCAAACCCACACTAAAAGATCGAAGGAAACTCGATCCACTATCATCCACTCGCTATTCTTACAGTGAACAATTGTCAATTAACCTCGTAACTTGTATCCTGATAACCACGCAGGCCCTTGCAGCGGTACAGCTTGGAATCGATGCTGCAAGGGTTTTCATGGATAGTGGGAGCTAGGGGTAGTGGTATGAGGGAGACATTTTTGATGGGGGTTTCATGTGGGAGGACTTGGTATGGCTGCGCTTTCTTTCAATTGGAGGTGTGATGAGTAATTTACGTACGTGGTATGATAGAGTATGATTGGGTTCGAAGTTTTGGGGAGATATTATCTTGTACGGGACTTGCTCGAGCGACACGGTCTCCGGCCATAATATTCGCGCACATTTACCCCCAACAACTTATTATATATACCGCTTAGCACCGTCGTCGGGAGATACACAGATTGCAAAGACATGGGTTTTGATGATTCTGGCGCTTTCTCGGTAGCCGGAGCGATGTTACTAATTTTGGCAATTTGCCGTTACTATTACTATCACATCGGAAGACGTGGGAGCATTGGTTTCATACCAGAGCCCTGCATATCGTGCCGAACCTCGTGTTCACGGCGTGCAAAGCAGTTCGCTCACGTGCCGTCTACAGGCTCATTCTATAGGCCTCAAAAGAAGGACATTCTCCTGGGTACCTTAGCTGCAAATGCCTTCAGCCCTGATAACCTTGGATGGATGGGGCGGAATAGTACCGCATCGTCAAATTCACCTGCTTGCGAGCTTTGTGAGACAATGACGATAACAAGGGAGGGCCGGTAGTACTAACAGTCCCTTGTCTACTTACGATCGGTTTTTGTTCGAATCTCACTATCACTCTCTCGAATAAATTAGGTAACCAGATCTTTCACTTTCGGGATCACTGAGAGCGGCGTGCTCCGTCCGAATTCTAGCGAGGACTTTACTCCAATCCTCCTTTGGGCATTCTGGGGTGCTATATGTCATGGTCACGCCGTATCTGGACAGCGCCTCCACAGCTTGCTCCAAAGGTTCCCAAGGCCAGGTCATATGCTCAAGTTCGGCAGCGGTACAATGCGGAGTTTCCGGGGTGAACTCGACAAAGACGGTATCCAGCTTACTGCTCGCTGTACTTTTTACACCCACATAGGATACAAGTTCTTCCAACCAACGGACTTGTTCGGTGGCGAAGGTGTCGATGTTTACATGGTGCTGATCCTCCGTGCAGAAACTTACTCCAAGATGACGTAGCAAAGGCGCGGACAGTTTTGCGGCAGCCACGCGCGGCTTTTCGGAGAAAAGGTTGACTCTATTCAGCTGCAGCGTTTGCAGGCGCAGGAAGTGGGAGAAATTGGGGATGCCGTTGAGTGTGCAGGGAATGATCCCAATTGTGACGTGCTGCAAGGACTCGCATTGGGTATCGAGGAGCTCCTGCATTGCACCGAGTGAATACTGTGTGGCGTATATTGAGTGTATGAGGAATGTCAAAGAGAGTCTCGTGAGGTGTGCAGGCCATTGCAGAAACCTCTTCGTAATATACGGTGGTGCACTTGGATCCGAGAGAACCAGAGTAGTCACAGCGCCGTTGTAGAAATAATTGAAGAAGGTGTTTTCCAGATCTGGATAGGTGGACTGGGAACCAGATCTCCACGGCGCCGTGGGTCCGTCATCAACACTTAGTCCATAGCGATTGAGTTTCAGCTCCGTGAGAGGATGCGTACCGAAATGTGCCAGGATCATCTGCAGAGCTGGTCCATCCTCGCAGCCTGTGAGCCCTAGTCTCTCCAAACAAGGAAGTTTTGAAGAGGCATGGATCATAGGCCAAATTGTGGGGGACATGAACGTATGTAAGGAAAGCTTGCGGATTGACCTGCAGCATAGGACAACAGAAGCAACCAATCGGCATGTGGCATCGCTAGGTTTATATATCTGGACATCGAGATCCCGAACGTGGCCTGTCATGCCCGGGCGTTCTTCGAAGTTTTTGACGAGTCTCGCAGTCCGGCGGGGTTTCTGCCATCCAGAATAGCCAAGGTCAATACTACGGTATAAGATAGGTTCATAAAGGCGTCGCCAACGTTCGCAGACAGTTGGGATTCCGAGGCAATTTTCATATTTAGACTGATGATGAAACGGGGTCGGTGGGGCAAGATGATCGAGTATTTGAGCCAGAAGCTCGTCAGGCAATGAGAAAATGTAGCATTCTCCTGACGGTGGAGGTGGTCGGGGTGGCCGTGGCACGATGTAGAGTGTTTGTTGTGGAGAGCTCCCTAGGTATGACTGCTTCAGGCGTACCATGATTCCTATCCTTGGACAAGGTGCTGTAACCAAGGGATATAACGAGTATCGTGACCACCCGTAGAGGAGAGGAGAATGTATAGCCGTGTCGGTTGCATAAGGTATGGCTGACAGTTGTCGCCAACGATTTTTCCGTACTTTCGGTTATATAGAACCTGGAATACCGCGCTAAGCACCGTAGTTTGATAATACTTTACATTACAAGAACCCAAAGCCGTTGACGATGATGACATCAATACTGATCAATTTACTGGCCATCATGGCCCCTCCCAACTCTATAGCGAAGCTTCTATATTCTTGCAATATTGCCAATCATGGCTTCCCGTGGAGAAGCCATCCAGCAGGGATACGAACCTCGCCCTGACCCGCAAGCCCTGACATCAAACCCGGACCCTTCTCAAAATTCATCCACGGGCGTCGACTATGAGCCTCACCCGGAGAAATCGATCAAAGTGTCACCAGAGCGGGAGAAAGCAGTGAAGGCTATCACAAGCCTATACTCTGGAAGCGCGAGCGAAGAGGATATGCAGGTGTACGCCCAGGAGTCAGTTTACGATGATCCTTGGAGCTATTGCGATACGAGGTACAAGATCGCTGGGCAGTGGTATGGTATGCAGCTGTCATGGTTCATGTCGTTTAATTCCTGAGAGAATCGCGGCTGATGGCACTTCCGTACGTACAGGTATACCAAAAGTTATGGCATCTTCGAAAACTCTCGCCACAGAAATTGTCTCCAATACCGACACGCAGCTTGCGTTCAAGATGAAACAAGAATACACACCACGACTCGTGCATTACTCGAAGCCGGTCAACAGCCTTGTCACACTGACCTTCGATGAGCAGGGGAAAGTGAAATATCACAAGGATATGTGGAATCAGAAGGACTACAGTCATGAGGGATTGGGCAAGATCATGAAGACGCTGAATGGGGATCATTTGACGAAGATCACACAACCCCCAGGAAATCTGTGATATAGATGGGCCACCGAAAGCTGTGAATGCTTGATTTAATTGGGCATGTTGGGCATGAACAGAGCAGATCAACTTGATAATTTGCCTTCGTCTATCGAAGCCCCATCCTCTTCCTGCCTATCAGCATCAAATGCTTCAGTCTCATCTAGCCACGGGATCGCATCCTGTGCTCCCTTCCGCTCCACCGTTTTCGCAGCAGCCAGATTAGCCCACTTGACAGCCGCAGCCACATTCCCCTTCCGCCCCCTCTGCCGCACGACAGCAACAGCATACGCACCAACAAAAGTATCCCCAGCAGCCGTCGTATCCACCACTTCAACATCAACTGCTCGAAATACCCAGCGTTTCCGCATTCGAGTATCTATATAAACCACCCCCTCACTCCCCAAAGTAACAGTAACATGCCTCACCCCCAACCCCACAATCCGATCCACATGCTCCCCCCCCTGCAGCCACGAAACCCCCTTCCCCACCCCCCCAACAACGACCGCAGCCTCCCCCTCATTAACAATCAAATGCTCCACCCCCTCCCACCCCTCCCTCGGCAAAACCCGCGCAGGCGCCGGATTCATCAAAACCTCCACCCCCTTCTCCCTCGCCACCTTGAGAATCTGCAACGTAACCTCAACCGGAATCTCCAACTGCAACACCAAAAAATGCGGCACCTCCGCCCCCGTCAATCCCTCAAAATCCCTGAGCCTCAGACTAAAATTCGCATTGGGACTCATCAAAATGCGATTCTCGCCCGTTGCCTCATCGACAATAATAACCGCCACACCGCTCCTCTCCCCTTCCTTCTTCACAACGCCGCTAACGTCGATACCATTGCTTTGCAAATCCGAGACGAGATCTTGGCCGAAAGTGTCGCTGCCGATGGCACCTATCATTCGGATATTGAGATCGGAGTGGGTTGGGGCGTTTTGGACTCGGGATAGGCGGGCACATGCTACGGCTTGGTTGGCGCCTTTGCCTCCGGAGCCGGTGGCGAAGGATTCCGAGAGGAGGGTTTCGCCGGGGCTGGGAAGGCGGGACGTGCGGGTTATGAGGTCGGTGTTTAGGGAGCCGATTATGGTGATCTGGGGGGTGGGCATTATTACAATGGGTTTTGGATTTTGGATGCGCGGTATGTTGGAGTGTAGTAGAGGTAGCGGTAGACTATGTTTTCCTGACGGCTTGGAGGATTAGATTCAGATATGTGCTACGTTCGACACTAAGGGTAAGGCATCAGATTTTTGATTCTCGCGTGCATAATGACTATGCACCAGGATAAATTCCCATTACCTACTCGCCTCTTGCTTCAGGTACGCGCTATGTAGTCAGTACTGGAATGAGTGAGGGATTTAGCAACACGCTCGCTAGCAGATTATACCTCTAAGGTGAGTATCTCCGCGTATTTTGATAGGTTGGTACAATTCGTATCAACTAGAAGCTGAAGTGGGTCCTCTCGGTTAGTATCAGTAGCTTCGGGAGAAGCCACCAATTAGGTACATCTATCCCCTAGGCGGAGGACCAAGACGCTCAGTCTTAGCGTTGGGACTCATACTATAGTATACTAGTATGTGCCCTGGTTGGCATGGCACGCATGGGTACCGGCTGGCTGACTCAGCTCACTCTCTTTAGTGGCGGGAGAAGCCACCAATCACTCTATGGGGATCTAGGGGAAAGTCTACGCTAATGACACAGCCTCAGGATAACATCGAATATCAGGACTACCTTATAACCTAATGTGTATAGACCCCCGTGGGAGCGTGCAGGGCCACTCGCCTCTCCCGAAGCGACGGTTAGTCCGCCAACCCGTACCTGAAGGGTGCCTACATACGACATCCACGAGTGAATCTTCGCGGCTCCTTTCAATTTACTTCCGACCTATCATTCGTCTACATAGCCTCAGGCCCCCTGGACCTGTCAAACCTCCATGTCAGCTTCTCTTAGCCCACCGTCCCGGTCTTAAAGGTTGATCTCCTGTGAGTGCTTATCTTTCTTCTCCCTGCTCTAGTAAAATGTCTGTTGTATTCTCCGCGCATCATGGCGGGTTTTTCGGTCGATGCGCGGCTGCTGTATCTGAGTGTTTCACTATGGTTCACTTTCACTCCTTTCACTCAGGCTCTTAATGGTATGTAATCCTCTGAAGCGTGGGAAACTTCGTCTTCAGCTTTCAATGCAGTCAGGTCTTTGAATCTCGAGGCTCACTGAATGCTATGCTTCGACAGGAATTACATATACGAGTTCTAATATTTCCACACCTTTATCGAAAACCGGCATCCCAAGCTCAGGAATTCCCAGCCCATCTTCATAGAATCGTACAACTTTCCCACACACTCTTGGGGCTACCGTCACCCCTACCGGAACGAGCGATGAGTCATTTCGAACTCCTCGTAACGAAAGGCAGTCACAATCCGCAAGCTCATATGGACGGGTACAGAAGTCCTCAATCACCTCGGCGAGGAACTCTTCATCTCGTACCTGGCAACAACGAACGATCACAGCGCCGGCAACCCTGAAATATAAAGATCCTAACCTCACAGGCTGCTACGCAGGTACTGGTGGCTCAACTACCTTCACTTTGACCAGTGGAGATTATTCTTGGGATGGAAATTCAGAGATCATCATCGGAGCCAAGCCGCAAACCTTTGTATACTCATGCTCTGAATTTTTCTCCTTGGGAAATCTACCGTGGGATCTTAAGTTGAGCTTCGCGAGGAGCCCCGCATGTGCATCCTATGCTCACGATAAGAATGCTGGCTACATCCCCGCAGTAAAGAACGGTGACGCCCACATTCCTTATGATTGTTGTGGTGGCTGCAAAATATTTGCTCCAGAGGTTCAACTTCTCTACTGGCCTTCAGCTTCATCGACCGATTGCTCCCAACCCAATGCAACTATAACATCCCAAGCCAAGCTCTTTCCTCAATCGATGGGACCTGCAGACCCAAGCCAGCCACAAGCTGCGAATTATGCCGTCGTTGATGGATCAACCCTCAGCTTTCCTTCGTTGTATATAGCAATCCATGGCGCTGTCAGTGTCGCCGATTCATGTGGCATCAGGGGCAATGTCCATTACAATCCCACCATTGCCGTACCTTCCGGGGATCTCTCGACACTTTCATTCGGTAGTACATATGTTCGGTATGCTGGGTTTGAGCCGCAGACCGAGGCCTATGATCCAGCAGCATGCCATACGTACGGTCTCAGCAATGGGAGTACTACGTCTTATCTGAACAAGCACGGTGGTTCCTCGAGCTGGTTCACTTCCGTAGCTTACACTATGGGGCCTCCCTACAATCCGATCCTGCTTCCACAGTACAATTGACGGCACTTGATCCGGAATGGGGAGCTTGCACAGCTTGGGACAGCTATGGCGACAATGCCTATGATGTGTTTTTGGGTTATACGATCCGCCGCGAGCGCTGAGTCGTGCTTCTGCAATGGCCGACCCATTGATCACTCCGGCAGGGTCCATTGCGCAAACTACGGCTCCGGCGCCTCAACCAGCATCAGCAGTGCTGCCTGCAGATCCAGGGGCTACTAGCAATCCCCCAGTTGCCATGAATCCTATTTCTTCCAAGCCTCCGGTTCCTGCTGACCCGAATCCTCCAAAGGACCCTTCACCAGATGAAGGCGCGTCTACTACTGGCCTGGCGGGATTCATACTGCAACCCTTTGGACCAAGTCCTTCCGCAGGTGTGAATGAACAGAATTCCCAAGATCCTAAACCGCCTGCTGAGACCTCGGTCTCGCCAAGCCCGAATCAACCAGTAATACCCCATGATCTAGGACAAACCCCACCGGATCCAATTGCACCCTCTGTCAACAATGTCGCCCCACCTACCATGACTGCTTCTTCCAAAATCAACATCATCTCACCCAATGCTCTCGGAAGCACTCTACCCGTCCTGACAATCGGCGGCAATGCATACACGGCTAACCAAGCCTCTCAATACATCATTGGGAGCCAAACACTCTCCCCGGGAGGCTCGACTATCCTCGTCAACGGCGCCCCTTACTCTCTTGCTCCGACCGTGGCACCAGCGCCAATCATCGCTGGTAACTTGGGAGCCGTCACGCCAAATGGAAATCCAGTCCTAACAATAAACGGAAAAGCATACACAGCGAGTTCAGCATCGCAATACATCATTGGCAGCCAGACCCTCACCCCTGGTGGCCCAAGCGTCACGATCAACAATGTTCCTTACTCTCTGCCTTCCAACCCAACAGCAATGATCTCCGGCGGTCAGACCATAGCTCTCGGTCCGAAGAACACAGCCGGACCGGACGGACTCCCTCCGGCAAGAATTGCAGGCGCTGGAGGCAGCAACAATCCGTCTCGGTCTTACACAGTCGCTGGCGTAGTCATGATTGGCAATCCGAGCAGTCTCGTGGTAGGCAGTACGACGTTGACACCCGGGTCTCCACCTCTCATTACATCTAGTCATACTTTCTCTATAGCCGCTGGGGGTGCGTTAGTTTTTGATGTTACGACGACTATATTGCCAGCGGACGACTCTGCCACCGGAGCTCCGGGGTCCGGTAACAACGAATTATCCCAAATCTACACCGTCGACGGTATGCAACTGACGAAGTATGCCAATACCCTCGCTGTCGACGGCAAAGCGCTAGCGCCGGGCTCGCCGCCTCTTATTATCTTTGGCTACACGTTCTCCTTGATAAATGGAGATGTCCTTGTTGTTGACGGCCGCACAAGTACCCTAGGATCCGGGAAGTCCAATATACTCACTGACAACGTAGCTACCAACCCTACGATGGAAGCTCCCGGATCAGACGGTGATAGCCGATCTCAAACTTACACAGTGGCTGGTATAGCGATTACCGGTAGTCCGAATGCTATGACAGTGGGTGGCATGACGCTAACGCCAGGCGCGCCGCCTATTACCGCATCTGGTCATATATTATCCCTGGCTACTGGAGGTACGCTGGTCGTTGACGGTAGTACAGCTACCTTAGCATCTGGAGCGGTGGGCTCTACGATAGGACCTAGCAGCAACAACTCGCCTCAAACTTATACCGTCAATGGCGTGCTCATAACAGGCAACCCTAGTGCCCTCGTCGTCGATGGAAAAACACTGACGCCAGGCTCACCGCCTATTTCCGTATCAGGTCACATTTGCTCTATGGCTACCGGTGGTGCGCTGATCGTTGATGACAGTACAACTAATCTAGCATCTGGAGCGGTGGCTCCTACAGTGGGGAATTTGGGGCCGGGGACTAAGGGCGATACGGGTGCCTTTGCGGGCAGTGGAAACCGTGCAAAGCCAGTAGGGACTGCCTTTACAATCCTCGTCTTGGTCGCGTTCGTATGTAGCATCATCTGAAATTCTGTGGCAGAAGTAGATTAACAACACCGCTGGGGTCGACCTCCTGTAGCCGAAGGGAACGCTCTCGAATTCGGATCATATGGGAAATATGGGATCATTCATGTGTCATTAATTTGATTTGAGCTTGTCACATATTTGCTTTTCTCGACTCGCTTCAAATTTCAGGCTACAGCGGACCTTGGCATTATTCTGCCCCTGAAGGATGCCTTGCCAGGCAACCAGGACAGGGGTTAACCGCCTGTGGCCTAACCGAGGAAACCACTCCCGGCGCTAAGGTGCTCTAACGAGGTATATTCTGTTGACATATATAAGACACAACACAGGGCCATTGTTGATCAACCGAGTGTCTCCGTCGCAGTCAAGATGACTTCAGACCCTGTGAAATTGCCCGGCTTTGGGCTACCTGTGAAAGGTAACGGTCCGGAGGAGTCTTTTCCAAACGCCATCTTCGATTGGGCTGAACCTCCGTCGACTGTGCGAGAGCGGACCATGTTGGCATTGATGGAGAGCATCACTGACAAGCCGGAATGGGATCGGAAGGTTTTTGATGAGAGCATAGTTCAGAAGTGGCGACAAGAGGCAATTGACGGCGACATGGATGTGTCAGACAAGATGCTTGACTGGGTATGTTTCACGTATTTCCTTAACTTCGGCAACTCGATTTCATCGAGTCATTGTGCATTTTGACTAGTCCTTAGTCCCTGGCAATAGACTATCCTGGCAGCGATACTCCAGGGAAAGGTTACTAAAGGTAGGATCCTGTTCGGCCAGAATCATCAGCCATTCTGTGCTCGATTCAGTTATCATTCGCGGCGTGTCAGCGCCTACAGTATAGCCGTCAACGGCTTCCATGCTTCTTGGTCGCGTAATGCACTCTTCACTTCCGGAGTAATTGCAACCTTTCAATATTTGGAGCTGCAAACACCATATAGTGACTGACTTGCGACCAGACATTCGCCGAGCTGCAAGACAAGGCAAGATCCTACCAGCAAGACGGCATCATTCCCACCTTAGACCTCGATGCTACTATCGTCAAATCGGACACGGCCATCCCACCCCAATTAAACCAAGCGTTGCGAGCCGCCTGCAAACCACTCGAAGATGTTCCATCAAGACTCAAGGACTGGCATCCGGGTTCGGACGAGAAAGTCTTGGATCTCGTGCACCCCTCGCTTTTCCCTCTTGTCTACGGCCGGACGAAAATCATTCCGAGAGGCCGCGTAGGCCTTACAGACTGCATGGACTACGTTGGCAAGGGAGAGGTACTCAAAATTCCGGATGAATCGGAGATCGAGGTCCAATGGTACGGTCAATCCTCCAACTTAAAGTACAAGACCTGTTCCGCAAACTTTCAATGGCTTCCATGCCAATTGAAATTTACTGGCTCGGAAGCGGTAAGTATCACTAGCTACATCAACAACCTGCATCCCGTGAAATTTTCGTCGCTTTATGACGTTATAGGAGCATGTATCGCCCGAGCGATCCCCCTGTGGAATCGGACTTTGTCTTCGGTCAAGGTGCCTGGTAAGCATCGTATAGACTTGGGCCGTACAGATTACGATTATTTTCAGGGGAGGAAAATGCCTGTGGACTACAAAGCGGACGAGAGTAGTGATGAAGATGTTGACAAAGAAGATGAATGGTTGAAATCAACTCGCGTACTTGTGCAACCGGAACCTCAGGAATATGAACGCAGAGCCAAGCCTGCGAGTGTGGATCTCAGAAAGCAATTCCAGGAGTCCGGCCTACAAATAATTGTCAAACTTGCTAACATTGGTAAGTGTAACTCAGTCCCGTTTATCTTGCGAACCCACAATACGGTCATAAGAATCATCCAGGAATACCTTATCACGCAGAATATTTTCAAGTATCTAATGATCACGAGTGATGGACGCTAAACCCGCAAACTCTTCCAGAGCTATCGCCGGAGAAGCCCAACTACGACGGTGGATCGTGGCACATAGAAGGGCAGTTGAATGAGCAGATCTGCGCTAGTGCGCTCTACTATTACGACTGTGAAAACATTACGGAGAGTTCTCTAGCCTTTCGCCAGAAGGTGGAGGATGAAGAAATCCATATGAAACAGTATGACCAGGTAAGCGACAGAGCAGAGGACGGCGGGAGTACGCCGTCACGATTCTCCCCATCTCAATCGATATGTTGCACTCACATCGCAAAACGTGCGGGCCAATCCGTGGTCTCCGCAAGATCATGTCCTTGACTTTAGCAGTACCATTACGCGACGAACATGTACTTCTCACGAAAGCAGCTGATGCTGGCTTACAGAGTGATTTCGAAGGCGTTGAGATAATCTACGGCATTGAAGAAAACGGGGAACAAGTACAAGAAATAGGACGTATGTCAACCCTGGTCTCCCTGTCCTCCGAGTTTAAAAGCCAGTTGAGCCGCATGACATGTCTGGAAAGCTTGGCACACTTAGAGCACATTTACTAATCCCACCAAACCCCAGGCGTCTCCACACCACAAGGCCGCCTCCTAGTCTTCCCCAACGTCCTCCAACACCGCGTCTCCCCCTTCCAGCTCCACGACCCCTCAAAGCCCGGCCACCGCAAAATCCTCGCCCTGTTCCTCGTAGACCCCTACATCCCTATTATCTCGACCGCCAACGTGCCGCCGCAGCAGAAAGACTGGTGGCGCGAGAAGCTCGCCGCCGACCGCAGTCTGTCCATCTTGCCGCCCGAGCTGGCGGACAAGGTCACGGACGAGGTGAACGAGGGCGTCATGACGTTGGAAGAGGCCAGGGAGATCAGGCTGAGGTTGATGGAGGAGAGGAAGGCGTTTGGGAGTGAGTTGGGGAATGAGATGGAGAATAAGATGCATCAGACGGCTTTTGGCTTCTGCGAACATTGAGGGTGTTGGTCTTTTTCGACGGTACATGATAACTGGAGTATCTAGAGAGGCATCGCGAAGACCAGTTGTCGACAAGGTTTATACATCAACATAACAGAATCGAAAAACGATGGCTACTTGACCGGCTTTTTGTCCGATGCATCATGCGTACGTACAGACACGAAGCGAACCGATCCTATCATATTGTCATCTTAAGCACTCGAGATCGATTTCCATCAAAGTGTGAGAATATGATCGAGACGCAGAAACATGGCACTACCGACGACAAACATATCCGATTTATATACGCGAAAAACACCAATATAAAACCCCACATCGAGAAAAATATATCCTATCCTCATCCCTATTCCTATAATACATATGTAAATAATACCCTCTACCCTCTACGCTTTATCGATCCCCCCCCACCTTCCCCTCTCACCTTTTATCTTTGACCCCAGGCTCCCCCTCTACCCTTCCAACTCCACCCTTCCCCCTCCCAAAAGCTTCATTAAACAACAAGCTCTAGGATATAAATATTAACAGTCTTAAGTATATAGTAGTATCTATCTATCTATACCTAACAGCCCTTAAGTTAATAATAAGAGTATACGAGTATAGAAGTAAAGAAGTCTAGCAGATTTTTATTAGTATTCTAGGGTGTAGTAGGGGTACTTATAGTAGAAGAGTAGTAGAGGAGGGTAGGCTCTAGAACTTACCTATGTGCCTATCTAACTAGTTGCTTTAAAAACGTTCTAGAACGTGCCTATTCGCAAGAACTATTCCTATATAGTACTAGACTGTCTGAAGTAAGGTATGTCCTCGAATGTAACGTAAGGTAGACTTGCATAAGGTACGTAGGGTATATATGATAGCTGCATCTATACCCTACACACTACACTACACTACACTACACTACACTACACACTAAATCGCAGACACTACTTCCATCGCCGAACCCTACATCAAAAGTGCACAAAGCCACGCGTGCAGCACACTTTTAGCTCATGGGAAAGAGTGAGGTAGAATGATTCGCGTTTCGCGGCCTGGGATATCACATACATACGTACATACATACAAACGTACCGATTATGCACAAAACGATTCCAAGAGATCCCAAAAAGGTGAATAGATGCATACAAATTTGTCGTACATGGCCTGCCGATGCTATTCCAGCTAGCCCCATCCTTTTATTCCCAACCCCCAAGAACGCACCCGATGGATCGATTGATATCATTCCGACCCATCGATCCACCGCGTCCCCTCCTTTTCGCTATCCGTACTCTTCCTCCGCAGCTCCTCTTCGCTCTCGCTCGGGCTATGATTCCGGGCCTCAGGATCGGCTCTGTGTCTCGCTCGGCCGGGCATGTGGACAATGGGGGTGCCCATGAGCGATTTCACCTTCGGCGGCGGCTGCGTGGTGTCGCCTGTTGTCACGGCCGTCGCTGACGATACGTTGGAGGAGTCTTTGGATTTGGGCTCGCTGACGACGTCGACGTGGTGGGTCTGGAAGATCTGCTCCGGGTGGGTGACGGACATGCGGGCGCCGGAGAAGGAGCCCCGGAGGCCCTTGGAGGCGGTGGTCCAGGTGCCGGGTTTGCGGTCCGCGGGGGAGATGGCCTCGGGGTCCTGCTTCGAGGCGAGGGTGCGGTCGCGCAGTTCGTGGCTGTTCTGCTGCTGGCCGCCGCGGTGCTGGTGTTCCTCCGTGAAGCCGGCCTTGGTGAGGCCCATCAGTTGGTTGAGGACGGCGAATTCGAGCTTGAGCTTGATGGCGTAAATCATCGGTTTGATGGCGGCTTCGTTGACGTATTGGCCGGAGAATTCGAGGCCGATGAGGACGATGTCCATGCCGATGCAGATGCAGTTGATCAGGAGGAGCTGGAACATCACTTTGCGCGTCATGCTGTGGTAGATGGAGCCGAGGAGGCGGACGGTGGAGGTGATGTAGACGGTTGAGATGATGAATTCCTGGACGCAGAAGCCGACGAGTTGGATGCGTTCCATGATGTTGAATTTGGGGGTCCAGAAGTCGGCGTTGGGGGAATTGCTCCCGCAGGTGAAGATGATGGTGGGGACGTGTAATGCGAGGGCGTTGAAGATTATCATGGTGAGGAGGTAGCGTAGCGTTTGCTGATTACGGACAACCAGATGAAGTCGGGAGTAGAGCACGAAAGCCTGTCCGGTCACCATGGCCACCCATCCTATGATTGATATGTGAGTCTTTGCACTGCAGCACTGATAAGATCAATCGTTCATACCAACTTCTATGAATGGTAAATCTATGAGCCATGTCGTCCCCACGAGGAATTTCAGAATGAAACCGAGCGCATGCAGCGAGAGACCCCAGGAGCAGATGAGAAGTGCCCAGAAGTAAAGACCCTTGCGTCGTCGAAAGGTGTAGAATATGACCAGGTCCAATTCGATTGTGTATGCCCAAGCGATAGCTGTGCCCGCCGCAATGATACAGTACTCGACCGGGTCGTAGGGAAGGGCGCCGGTGACACCAGTCGTGGAGCGCTTGATCAGATCCAACATGATGGCGGTGCAGAAGGTGGTCGCTGTCTCATTCACCTTTGCAATTGACGAGCTGGCTCACTTCCATGCACACCGAGGACGAGAAAGAAAAGAGATAACATGGAGACATTATGGGAAAGAATTGTTCTAGAAAAGCGGTCATTGCTCGGTCTGGTTGGAGGAACGAGCTGAAAATGACGGATGAGATCCATGCAGAATGGTAGATTAGCAGATTGACTACTGCCTACTAGGGGATAGTAGAGATTAGCAGCAGTGCTAGTCCAGACTTATATCAGACTAGATCAGCCCATGGAAGACCGTCTATCACGCCAGGAACATGGCGTTTGATGATGGCGTCCTCGACGTCCAATCGGCTGGCGGCAATACGGAGATGACATGGTGGCACCCTCGCAATGACCCTTCCCTAGCTCCAACGTCATTGGCTCGCCTGCCGCACCTAGCTTCGCCGAAATCGATAACGCTCTCATGTTGATGCCGAAAGGTACCATCAGACAGTATCTGTGCATCCTTCGAACGTGTTCCAAGATAGCAGCCTTCCTGACCGGGCTGAAGGAGGGCCTCCCACGCGGCATGCCGTCGTTGCACTGTTCCGAAGGAACCGAAGGATCCAGACTCCCAGCTTGATTGGTCCAAAAGGTGGGACTGATGGCACATCGGAGACTTTGCATCCATGGAAAGGTCTGGGTGAGAGGGAGATGGGAAGGATCAGGTACCAGTTGGAAAGCGGGATCGATGGGCCCAATCAGGTATAGTGGCTCACTTAGTCTGGAACAGGAAGGCAAAGCGGGTGTTCTAAAAGGTGGGGAAACCTCTATGATCGACACTAATCGGAGAATTGTCTTGCACGCGAGGATTCTGGGGTAGAACGTGCTTGTATGGGATCGTGTTGGGATCTGGCCTCGTGGTTGGCGCGCATCATCTTTCTTTTGCTTCCCGTCCTTGGTGTCACGCGCTAGCAGCCCCCCCTTTACTTACTTAACCAGCTGACGTTGATGGCTGTCACCCTTCACCCTAATTTCGCCGTACCGGTACTTGCCCAACTTTATCCTGGATTTCGCTGCAAAGAATATTATCGCAATTATAAACAATAGGAGACTTTATTGACGCCAAAATGCCAACCAATGAGATTGGCTTTCCTTTATTGATGCTTCCAGCGTGCATTGACGCAGCCGCTTCCGCTTTGACGCAATCTTCTATCGGTGCCTTCGCTTACGTACTGCGAAATCTACTTCTACTCTTACCTTCGGAAGATTCCTGACAGGTTCTGGAAGGTTGCTGGTCTTTGACTTGCTCGTCAAGCCTCAATTGTTACTTTTAGACACGTTGGCCGTCGTTCGGGTCCATCCCCGCACTCCTCCTCGTGGCATCCATAATGTTTGGTAGCTTTTGTGGCATACGGACTGGCGCGACCTCGTTTCCTCCATGAATCCGAGGCTGACATGGTCGGTGGGCTGAGAGTCGTGGAAATGCACACGGGACGCGGGAGCCGAGACAGCAATGGAGTACGATGATGTTTCGAATGATCCTGAAGGAACAAGGCTGTGCCTACAGCCCGATATCATTGTTGTCGGCGCTTGAAAGGATTCTCTTACTGTCGTTATCAGCATTCAGGCAACGATCGCGGGAAGCCACGAGGTTTCTTCGGAAATATTCACATGAGTTTGGATGAAAATCTCCGGCCTACCGTCCAGAGCTAGTCGTCTTCTTACGACCCCAGAACCAGGAACAAAATCAACGGTCGCATGTCTGAGCGAGACCCGACCCAGTGGTACCTTTGAGACAGGGTTTGGTGAGGAACCAGTTGGTAAGATCAACGTATGCAAAGAGCGATAATGGCGTTTGTTTCATATCTGTGGCTTTCCGCCATCAAATTGTTCCCTATTGGAAGACTGAAAATTGATTTTCAAGTGAAATGTGGGAAAATTACTGGCCGTTTTGGGGATAATCCCAAAACTGGACAAGTCGAAAACCTTGGCTTGGCGCTAAGCAATCTCAGGTACCATCTCATCCCAATCGGTAGGCAATAGGATGAGCCATTTCGTTTTGGGCTCCGCGGCGATTCGTTTTCTTAGAGAATGGGCCATCCTAATGGTTCGCCCGTCGATGGCCAAGGCCTAGATTACATGCATCCAAGGATGAGTACCGCGCTTTGGGCACGTTGTCTTCCAGCTCCGGATCATTCTCTAGGAGAATGGGCTATTCTAGCTGTTGGCTTGACTAATGAACTACAAGCATCTACAGCGACGACAATAGCAATACCGCCGTGACATATATACCTGCCTCACTAGGTCATATGCATCTTCGTGGCTAACTAAGTCTCATTCTTCATTTTCTCTCTGGATGAGCGATACTCCTTAAGGGTAATGAAACCTACCATCTCATCGATGGATCAATCTGCGTAGAATTACCAAGTTTCGCAGCTGTGCTGTTCGCTTTCTGCTTAGACAATAAACCTCCGAATGAAACCTTCGGTGTGCGTTGATTTCTGCGTTCTCCCGGGTGGGTTTCGCGAGTGGAATTACTTGTCTTGACCTCGCTTTATAGTAATGGGTAAGATACGGAGTTCAAACGTCAGCAAAGTTGGACCTTTGTGAACCTCACAGTGAGATATCAACTCATCGCTGTCAGGTACGGATCTTGTACCGGTACAAAGCACACCTCTGGCTGGAAGCAACGTCATGCTCCTGGTGGCAGAAGCTGTTCTGTCACCAATTATACACGACCAAGAACATGACCGGACCCTCCTAGCAACAACAAAATCTGTTTAATACCCATACTGTTGGGACTCCGACAAAGCTATGACTATATACTACACCCACCAGAGGAGTCTACCTCCTTCTCGTCCATTCTACATCCAGGCCATTTGCAGTAAACCACATGATCAAGATTACAACGCAGCATGACCCCTCTCAACCATCAGAATCGAGTCAGAAACACTTGTACGGGTAGAAAGGTCTATGAGACAAAATTGCATCAAGCGATCACTTGATGCTTGTCCACTGTCGAGACCAGCCAAAAGTAAGCAGGAGGACTTGAGATGGAATTCTTGAAGCGTGTCGCAAGGATGGACAGATCACCTGATAGTACTCTCAGTAGGATACCAGGATCCTCGAATAATAGCATTCTCAACAAGCAGACGCGTTAGGACAAAATTAGCGCGAAAGACGACAATATCAATATGGACGCTATCACAGTTGGACTGCTTACATTGCCGTGGAGATGTCAGTTTCGGAGTTATCTCGTGAGGGAAATATTGCACTTATCCAGCTGCACTTTTCAGGCGTACTTCTAAAATCAGTGCGCGGAAATAGTTGCGCTGATGGGAAACAGGGCACCGAACATCAATCAAATCCGGTCACCGAATGGAGACCCGGTACGAAACGATCAATGGCACAAATCTCAACAAAGATACCGCCTCCATAATCTACAATTCCGAGCAAAGGGACTCTACTGGAAGCAAATCAACCAACCTCTCAATCAAACCCCTTCACCCCCCCATTCACCACCTCCTGACAGCCTCTCGTCCCCCCAGCCGCCATCTGATAATAACACCGCCCATCCCCATCCAAAAGCCCCACATACCCCACCCCCACCTCCCCCCATCCCCCATCATTGATCCGAAACACCATCGGCAACTGCCCCCCATTATAAGTCCTCGCCGCCACACTCAACCCTCGCAGCGCCGCCTCCAAAATCCCATACGTCATCGTCCCCACCGACGACTGCACCCAGATCTCGACGTTCGTGTTCGCGGGCCGCAGCGACCAGTAGCTGGGGTTTCCGGCGGCGCCGAGGGCGGCGTCGATGTTGTTGTGGGTCTGCAGGAGGTTTTGGACGGCGAGGACGGCTTTTGTGAGGGCGGCGGTGATGTTGGGGGTTGGGGGGGCGGGGACGGTGCCGTAGGCGAAGTTGGTGTATGTTTTTGTGTTGGGGGTGCACCAGAGGTATTTCGTGAATTCTTGGTTGGAGCCGGAGGGGGGGAGGGTGGGGGGGAGGAGGATGTCGTTTGGTTTTGGGAGGCTGGGTGTGGGTGAGTGGGTGAGTGAGTGTTTGGTTGGAAGGGTTTTATGTGGATACTAGATGCCCGTTTCGGAGTGGGAGAGGGGGACTCACTATCCTGCCACGACGTTGGGGGCGTTGCTGCACTTCAGTTTGTTTTTATTGTTTCGTGAGAGGAGGCTCCTGTCGTTTTCGAGAGGTGATGCTTGTCCTATCGTACTGAAGATAGTGGCCGCTAGGAGCGCTGGTAGGATAATATTGCGTATCATGGCTTCAATGTGTGCGAAGTGAGTGTCAGGAATGCGGTTGGACACAACATTCACGGTAGCAGTCACTGAATGTACACCACAAAATGGTTATATGACGGTGATCAGGATCAGGAATTATGGCAGGTAGTGATATCTGGTTGCGTAAGGTAGGTATCATCACTAAATACTGACACGATCAAAGTCAGCGGCAATCGCTTATGCTTCCACATCGGTGACGAGTCGCGAATGGGTCCACGCGCCCACTTACATTCCGCCTCTTATACACACTCCCTACTCCAGAGCTTGGCAGCAGGTTTTATTGGTATACGGCAGTAGACAATGCTGCGGATTGCGTTGTACGTAGACCGAACCGGGAACGCATGCCGTCACTTAGGAATAGGGGAAAATTCGGCTTCTGAGCTCTCGTGACCCGCTGGAAATCAAGATGGTAGCCTGCGATCATGTCTAGCACGGGCTGCTATTGCGAAACATTCTGCGAAGCCTGGTCTGCTTTATGGGAGAAGAGATGCGTACTTTATGGAGGAAGTGGAAGATGTTTAACAGTGCCGCTGTCCGAGACCTGGCGAACAGCTAGGCTAGATCAGACTAGCAAGGCTTCTCTTCTCATGTTTATGCAATTAATACACTTCTTATGCACAGTCTCCAACGTCAGCTCAAGATTGACATTGTGAAAGTCAACCACTCGACATAGGAGTACGTAACGATAACAACGGACGAGTATCTCCATCATAGTCTCTAGGGATAGATAATTGGAGGAGTTTAGGAGCTTGATGGCGTATCGTTTGGGAGAAACTTTTTTGTTTCAAGACGAGTGACTGTTCGTGGAGGTTGATGATGATGATGGAGACTCCGAAGATGTGGCTCCAGTCCAGCCAGGGTACAACACTATAGGCAGGACTTTGTGGAATGGCCATCAGGATCTTTCGGTCGAGGCTGCAGGAATAGGTATAACGACTTAATACGTCAAGATGTGCATAGGACCTTTTAGATGAAAGAGGACCGACAACAAGACCTTTCGGATTTGAGTATAGGGGAGTGCTACTGATCTAAGTCATTCGACGGAAGTACACCATCTTTTCTCCAGGATATTGCCATCATCCTCCTTCGCAATATGAAAGGCTGAAAGCCATCCGGGCGACGTCTATGAGTCAGTCAGTAGCTAAGAAATATATTCACAATTATTCTGACGATTTATCCGATTGTGGCTTTTTCCGGACTATGCCCTCCGCTTGTACTTGGCCTTTCGCCGCCGAGGAGGCCATCAGAGGGGTCCAGACTATGTTGTGACGCTGTCCAATGCCACAAGCTTCGCGATCCCTGGTTGGATTGGTAGGGCGATCTGTTGGGACTGTTGGAAGGGAGGGTACCATCGGGTTGTGGCTTGCAGCCATCGGGTATCGTGAACTGCCTCAGATATTCGAATTTTTTTCAACAGAGGCTTGAGAGCGCTGCTGTGCGCGGTGTCTTTGCCGCTGGAAAGCGAAAGCCGGTATTCGTCCAGTTGCTACGTCTGTGACGCTCCATGGCAACTCATGTTACAGATATACACCCCTCCTGGTAGCGATTCGAGGCCCTATGTTTGCCTCCTATGATAGGTCCCGTATCCGAATACGCAAAGAGCGCATCGTATTGCCCACTGAGATAGATAGTCTCCTCCACCATCCACAAGCTTTCCGAGAACCTTCCTTCTTCTGGACATATCCCAACAGTGGCCGAACCTTGAGCAGAATAATTGCGAATATTATGGAGGCTGGGTGAGTCACCATAGATCCTCAAATAAAGTACGAATCTCTCTCCGTCTGGCACTTCGTCCATCATTGATCCTACTGTTATTAGTTCAAGTCGTATATCAAAGAAACAACGAGATCATCAACGTACTATCAAAAGCTTGAACAAACCCCACAGACACGAATTCCAACAAGCCAAGAACAGAGAACATGGCTTCACTCGCAGAAGCAGTATGGTCCAAAAAGGATGCCTACATCAACCAAGCCCTCTACGCTGTCGAGCGCGCATACCACGACCTCTTCGACCACTCCCACAACGCATCGGACGCGCGTGCCGACTACGACGAAGACGTCATGTTCGAAACCCCCATCGGCAACCAAATCCGCATCGATCCATCCAATCCGCATTACACGCGCTACGTACTGGGCATGCTGTACTCCAGATCCGGGTACCTTCGCCCCTTCCGCGGCGGTCGGGACCCCCAGGGGAACGCATGGATCAAGATGCAATGCATAGCGCTGAACCCCGTCTCCGACGCCTACGAAGCCAAGACGGAGGCCATCTTGTGGATTTTAACCCCGGATACAACGCCGCGGGACAATCCGATCGAGTTCGCCAGGGCCGTCCGCGCCGCCTTTGGGTCTCCGGAAAATAACTGGTGGAATGTACATCGAGGTGAATTCCCGCCGCCAGTAAGCCCGTCTCCCAGCGTGCAGCTTTCGGATAGCTCACAGTCCGACGATCAATCCATGGTCATGTATTGATCTCGGAAAGCCGATTCCTCGGCCATGGCCGAGGTTGGCGCCGGCATATACCATGCCATTTGCGGGGAGGAGAGCGCTTTGTATGCGCCTAGGGGACGGCAGGAAGGGAAGAGCGCTTAGGATATGAAGGAGACTCAAGATTGTGCCAGCCAAGGAATTCGCACCATAGAGACGCATGAAGTCCATGGTTGGTCAAGCATCGATGTGGCAGTGTGATCGTAAGCCTCACGGTTGGTTGCTTATTTATTGGTTTTGGAGTTTGGAGGTTCGAGTCTGGAGTCTAGACTTTGAAGATTGGAGTTTGGAGTCTGGAGTCTGGAGTCTAGAGTTTGAAAATTAGTTGCTGAAGTCTGGATTTTGGATTTTGGAGTTTGCACTTCAGACTTTACTTACCACCTCATATACCAAAGTAAGTCCACCACCCTCCCCCCTCCATCACTCCCCCCTCCCCCCCCTCCATCCCTTCCCCTTCCAATCCTCAGCTCACAACTCATACTCCATCCTTCATCCACAGTCCCCCAATCCAATACAGAGACTCCACAACGTAATCATACCCGTAACGCCGTGTTCCATCTGCGCTTGGAAACTTCTCGAACACAAACTAGACTGACGGGTATGAAAGGAGAAGGATGGCGGGAGCGATGGGAAAGGTTGGATATTGTAGAATGAGGTACATCAAAAAGTATTTGCTGACCGAATATCGAAGATTGTTGTAAGCTTCGCTGATGGAAGAGTGTGGAAGAAAAGTGCGAGGGGGAGAAAGGTGCGCCTGGGAAAAAGTGCGCCGATGCAAAAGTGCGCCTGATGACGTTGTCATGATGAACAAAGGATTGTGAGTATGTTGGTGCGATGATCTGAGTTGTATCATAAGTCATACTTCATCCCTTCGTACCTATCGACTTGTTATCTGCTTCATCACGTTGCCATTGCCTCCCAGTTCACACCCACAGAAGTACTTCCTCCTCCTCAAACCTTAGACGGATCACTAGGAACAGTCTTATCCACCAATTTCGCATCAATCTTCTTCCTCCCCTCCATCAACTTCCCCATAAACCCATCATCCCCAGTCGGATTCCCCTGATGATCCCACTCCTCATCATGCTTCAGAATCAACGCATCCTCATTCAACGTCAGTGTGATCTTGCTATTGACCGTCTTCTCCGTCCCCTTCTCCTTGAACGGGATGGGTGATTTGAAGACGTAGTGCTGGGTGAGGTTGAGGGCGATTTTCCGGTCCGTGGATTCGGCGAGCATGTCGCATTTCTTGGTGATTGACTCGGCGAAGACTTTGGGCATGCCGTTGAATTGGGAGCGGATGCTGTCAAGACCTTCGGCTATGCTGACGGGGTCATGGAAGACTGCTTGGGGGGTGTAGTGCGAGTAGGCCGTTTCGGAGGGCTTGAGCTGGTAGCTAGGACGAAGTCAGTTCGCTGACAGAGTAGTGGTTCTTTCGCAGAGCACAAACAGGAGGAGGACATCGTCAATGATGCGCTTTTGGTTGGTGGAGGGTTGTGTAGTGGCATGCTCGCCGGCTGATGATTTGGTCGTCATTGTGTCAACGAGTTATAACGGTGTAGTTGGGGACGGTCCAAGTGAAGAGCTCTGTGGTTAACAGAAGAGCAGAAGGGAATGAGAGCGTATATGAGGTGCATATGTCGTCATGATGGAGGAGCTTCATTCTCGTACTCGTAAAGGAGTGCTGACATCACTCCTCCCTGCCAAGCCACGACATCCTCCCGACACGTGACCCAGATGTCGTGGACGCACTCGTTTAAAGGCTGTCACTGGTGTGGCCCGTTGAAGCGAGGCTGTTGCAGTTTGGTTTGGCCATAGCGAAGAACACATTGCTGTTGATGAAACATGCTGAGTCACAGGATGATTAGGTACTTCGGCATCCCAAGATCTTCCCGCAGCACCCTGTCCATCGATCCATCTCGCCATTCAACTTCCACAGCTCCCTGGCTCTCCCACTGCGGATTCCACGTCATTTTAGCATAGAATTGATCCTCCGCTGTAACTAGATGATCACTGCCTTTCGCGCCATCTCTATTTCTCTCGATCTCCAGTACCCTCCAGTCCCAGAAAGCGAGAGAAATCGGATGCCAAGCCTGGACGTTCTTCAGCAAGTCCACCATAGCCTTCCGTGTCGCTATTGTACTCTGAGGTTCTACCAAAACGATGATCTGAACGGCGCCTCCGGCAACTGAAGCAATCATTTCGGGTGATTCAGGTCGGCAAAGAGCTTGGCGGAAGGATGAAGGGTTTATGGAGAGGGACTTCAAGAGCTCTCGCACAGGCCCAATCGGCCTCTTCTCGTGAATGAGGTCTGGGCTCAAGACGATCTTGGACTTGTGCAGTGCCGGGAACACAATAACCATAGCTGAGTCTGCTGTGCATGGTGGTGTGGGCAGAGACAGTGAATTGCACTTAGGCTTAGTCCTAGTCTTCCGAATTGGGGAATACGTAGCCTCAGTAATATGTTCGGTCGTGCCCTGGGTGGTTGGGGCAATCGTACTTTGGGTTGCTGTAGTTTCTCGTCCAGGAGAAGACTCTCTGGTTATTTTAACTTTCTTGGACTTTTGGGGGCAAAGTTGCACAGTATCAAGGGGTAGCTTGCGCAAAAGAGGAAAGTCCGTGCTCATTGGAGCTTTGGTCTGCGGGCTCGCCTCTTGGAATTGAGGCTGGAGAGAAGGGCGAGCGTTATCCGTGATCTCGCGAAGCGGTTTGCTGGTGGTAGCGATGGAGCTGTGGATAGTTTGTGGCTCAGTCTCTGACTGCTGCATGAACATTGGTCTGGCCTTCTTCAATCTTGTGGAAGTCTTTTCCATATCAGTGTCCGCACTACGCCTCCTCTTTCCATTGTGCACGCATCCATCGGATTCTGTGGTAGAGTTTTGTCTCGTGTTTGTCTTGCCAGGATTCGCGAATGGGGAGGATGTTGGTGGAGTCTGCAAAGAACCATCACTGGTGATGCTGACCATGGAATGTTTTGAAGTCGGCCGTTCACCTACGTCGCCATTGCTTAATCGCCACTCTCCGTTGCGCATCTCCGCTGTATCCATGCGTATGAAGGGCGGAGCTGCAGATGCTCGTGAGCGTCGTGACGTCTTTACGGAAGTCTTTGCTGGGGGACCCTTAGCAGACAGTGCAATATTGTCATCTTCGTTGTCGTTGTCGGAGACGTCCCAGGCTGTCAGCTGGCCGTGGGCTCCCCGGTCAAGCTTTTTGAGCTTCTCAACCCAAGATCTGATCTCGTCGTGAAAAGGGTCGCTGGTCTCATCGGAATGTGTTGTGTTAGCTACTTCAGCCATGTGCTGAAGCTCATCAAGTCCAACAGCTTCCTTCCAATCTCTGTCCCAATGAACCTTCATGACTCTTGGGAATCGAAGGGTGAAGATGTTACGATTCGGTGATTTGTCAAAACCGCTGCCGGCGATGTCAAATAGGAAGGGACACCTAAACATCGTGGTCATCATTGATAGTCCTTGTGCTTGTTCAATGTTGAAGAGGTCAAGCGCTTCACAAGAGCCAGGTTTCATTTCTCTAATCCTGCCAAGCTCGTTCAAAGTTTTCATGTCGGTCCTTCCAATGCAGTCGCTGATCTCATCGAACACCAGGAAGTCCGGCTTAGCCCCAGATAGCAAAACATTGGCTTTGTTTCGCAAGCACGCAGTGTAGAAGTGGGTCCATCGTATGTTTGGTAGATTGAGTCTTGCGGCCCTCCCAGCATCGTAGCCTCCACCAATCACGGCAAAGTCGGCGGTGTCGCCAAGTCCTTTGATGCAGTCCTTCTTCAGCTTGATCCAACAGCTCGGATATCGTCCTTTGACAGGCTGTATCAGATCAAAGTAAGGCTCATCATATGGCTTAAGAACAAGCCCTTCCCACCTTCGCACAAACGCAAGAGCTAGAGACTTTCTGAGATTGTCCAGACCTTCTGGTTTCGAGAATCGCACGCGGGCATGATAAGTGCAGTCCGAACGCCCTTCGATCCGTTTCACCAGCTTCAATAGCAGGCGCCTTCTCTCCCCATGAGGCCTATGAAGGACAGGGTCATCATCAATGAGCATTACATCATAAAACATAATCATCAGGTGTTCCCAATGGTGTGGTCTGTGGTCTTATTAGCATTAATCGCATGGAGTTCAGGAAGGCATACTGTGAATCCAAGGCCGTACCCAGAAAACTCCCAGACCGTGAAACATGCTTCCGGATTTTATGAAAATCCAATATACCTCTCGTTCGATCGCTGTAGACCAAGATTTCGCCTTCTAGAATGCATTTCTGGGAGAATATACAATCAGGCCGTCCAACACGAAGACCATTCTTGATAGCCTGGTGGACACCTTTTCGATCCTCGGTTGAGTCCTTCCCACTCTTTGAGAAGATTTGAATGCAATTTGCGCCTTGGGACAGATCAATATGAATCTGGCAGTACTCTCCGTCGTGCTTCCTCTCCACGCTCATGGTCCGTCCGTTGATCACCGACACAGCATGCTTGACACCTCCTTTAGCTTTGATCCATCTCGGCGGACCTATTTTGACTCCAATTCGCGGAGGAAGTAGATTGGCATCGTTGGCACATTGCAGAGTAAAGCCACCACGAGTGAAATCCATTATTTGGGATGCTGGCAGGCTCTTGAGTTCGGCAATGGCAGATTCGAAGTCATGATACATCCGCATACCGACGCACAGACGAGGATCGATGCAGGCATAGACGAATTTCTCGGGAAGATCCAAGCGTGAGAAGTCTTTCAATATCAGCCGGGTAAACCATTTAGCTTCTCTCGACTGGAGTCTCCGATAGATGTTCTCCAAAGATTTACCGACTTCTTCATCTTTGTCCATGTCTCGTGCTCGGACTTTTGGTGCAGAGAAACGGCATCGTGCAGCAACAGTGGCGAGAGCATCGTCGACTTGGTCAAGGGTGACTCGGTCCTTGTTGTGTGGGATAGGAAACTCCGCTTGCTGAAGAACCCTTTCAACACAGTCACTCAAGTCTCCACGACCTGGCATCTGCCATTGGTCTAGATGGGGCCATCTTGACGCACCGAGACCCAGCCATCTTCTGAGTGACCTTGTAAGACTAGGCGATTTGATGCAGTAGATACGGTCAGTGCGTTTTGCTGGGAATAGAGCTGATAGTAAAGCTACAGTGTCCACTTCAGTGGAGCTGATGGAAGTTGGATGTGCTGTGAACCACGACTTGATGGTCTCGCTATTCTTTTCCCTAAGCTTTGCTGTGAGGAGGGGTGGGTCTCGAGTAGAGTAATATTCTAGAGCAGAAAGTAAATCACAGAATTGGGTAAATAGTAAAGGCATATTCATGGGAGCAGAAGAGTAAAAGGTGTGTTACTAAATAAAAGGAATATTGGCAAGAGCGAAATATATGTAGAGACCCGGGAGAGAGAAATCAAGGTGGAGAAAGCTGCACAAGCACAACACTCATCCTGATTGACCCATAGCCAGGATAGAAGGACGTGCGTATATATATCGCTGCTATAATACAAATGAACACAAGAATTGAATAATGAATGACTGATGGAGACATCCGGAGATGGAGACGCGCCAAAGTGTCTTTGTTTTTGCCGCTAAGCGCGTAATTCACATGACTAGCGTTGGCCAAGTTTGACGATACGAGCTGGAATACCACATCACAAATTCGTAGCAAGAGGGTAGACCCTACTGGCTGACAGCATTGGTTGCCTCGTCCTTAACCATTGGATCTACATTCGCAACTTTCAGGAAACCTAAGGTCATCATAATCATAGTAGGTTCTCATCAGGAAGCAATCAGGATCACGTATTGTACGAATAGATCGTATTGACTGTAAGACTATGCCCAGATTCCCAAAACTCATGCTCTTAAGCTTTACACACCAAAGACCCATCCCTCTAAACGCCGACAAACGAGATTGATCCACCGATGAGACATTAGCTACTGAATCAAACATGCCAAGCTTCGAGTGCCAAATCTATACATAGCAAATACAAATCTCATACAGTCGACCAACGAATCCAACAATACAAGCGCACGCAAGCTCAACCAGTAGACATACACCGGAGTCAGTCAATACCAGAAGCTCTGCGAGCGCCATCGACCAGTAATTCGAAGCCATCTTGGCGAGTGCTGCAGCAAGCCCAGAGCTCCATTCGTAGACATACACCGAAGTCAGTCAATACGAAGAGCATATGGGCGGTGCCGGCAGGTCCAGCAGAGAGACAAGGGAGGGTATAGGAATCAGGCGTTGCATCGATAGTGGACGCTGGCGGTGGACATAGGACCAGAACAATCATCGGGGCAAGGACCAGCCAATGCTGATATATCACCGTCGGGCTGAGATATCGAGGTTTGTCCTTTAATTTCGCTTCTAGTGTCGCATGAACGCCCATATGTTATGTTGAAGATCGTCGAGTAGATGCAAGGGCAGAGAAGTCAAAGTCGGTGAAAAGCAGACGCCCAGCGCATGATTATAATTCGAGAACAGGGTATGTAAGTTTTCGAAACTCAGACGACCAATGACTGATCGACATCACCAGCAACTGAAGGCTCTTGGACGTCCACGTCGTCACCGCCTTTTGCGCTCTCACTCTCCCATATCGGAATGTCGACAAAGTCCTTCTGAGCAAGACCGTCCGAAGGAAGCTCGGAGTGGGTAACTTCCGCACTCTTTGAGTCCATTTGAGCGATCACATCTTTCCATTCTTCGCGGGAGTCGGTATTGGTGTTGGCACGGGGATGCATTTGCGAACATGGCTCTAAGTCGATTGAAATAGGAACAGCTTTCTCATCGGCACCGTCGGCGCCATCCTCAGCGGCAACAAGGATGAATGATGACGCATCGCAACCTTCAGCATAGAAGTCCTTTGCGTCTAGATCGCCAAGCGGGTTCCGAGGCTCGTCGGTCATCATATCTAGACGCGTAGCGGTGACGTTTGTAGGGAAGGCAACCGCAGCAGCCACGTCGACTGGGGGGATGTTCTCTTTGTTGTCATTGTCACCTTTGGACGCGGCACGGCTCTCATCATCTGATATGTCTAGGGTACAGGTAGAGTGCTCCATGAGATTGGCCATCTCATCCTCGGGTGTGTCCTCATGAATGTTGAATTGCCACGACTTGCGGTGTTTGGACTTGGATTTAGACTTGGACTTATAGGCAGGTACAGTTCCAGCGAGGGCAGCATCGATGGAGAACGGCAATCCGTTGGTAGGCTCGGTGGTAGAAAAAGTAGGAGGGTTGATGCGCGTGAAGGGACTCGCCGTCATGCGCCGACGAGATAGAATACCAGCTCTCTTACTCTTGATGGGAGAGCGACCGGCGGGTGCTGGTGCCGAGGACGACTGGATACGCTTGCTCGGTTGAATCTCGTTGTTGGGCGTGGTTGCAGGCTCCTCAGCTTTGCGCTTCAGACCTGCTACTTGAGCACGCTGGACATATTGAGAGGGTTTCGCAGGTGTGAGAGCGAAGAGAGGGGCCTGGCTTGACTTGGTCATGTCGAAGTCGAAACCTCGAACTTTCTTGGAGGATGAGAACATGAGAGGGTCAATGTTCTCGGAATCGACATCGTCAAAGTCATCAGGAGCATGACGCTTCACTGCAGAAGCAGTTGTGGTGGCAAGGGCTGCCCGCGATGTCAGTCATCAATCCTTGCTTAACCGCAGTAAGAGCCGTGAGAATTGATTCTTGTATGCTTGCATGGTTTGAGTGGAAACTCGATGGCATTGTGCACCTACCATTCTGTTTATTCTTGACATTTACCATGTTCCTGAGTCTCGAGCCACCAAGGGTAGCAAACGGCTGCCGGGCAGGAGAAGACATAGCGATTGTAGACATATCGAAACTTTCGCACTGTGTCGACTGGTGAGGTAGCGTGACAGCAGCTGCAAGTGCTTCAGAGAAGTGGACGTAGTGATGCACCCCGATAATGATGCTTCCTGCTTGTATGAATGAAGATTGTATTCAATTCGAGCAGGGAGACAAGGCACAGCTTGTCGACAACGGTTGCTGATTGCGATGAGGCGTGATGTCGCCGAGGGAAGAAGCCAGAAGAGTGTACAGAAGAGTGTAAGCTGAGGAAGAAGGAGCGGAGTTTCTTGACTTTAGGGAGTAGGGTACTATGGTACAACCGCGCCCTTGACACGCAACAGATCAGCGGACGTGTGGAGGGGCAATGCGCCTTTGCACGTCCAAGATAGGCTGTGGTCGGAGCTATCGCAGCGCGTTGAAGCGTGTCTTGCAGGAAGGGTCCAGGATCGGTAGGGGGATTGAAGGCTTGTGTGGCGTGATCTTGCTTTCTGCGAGACAGTCAATAACGGATGCCTTGAAACTTAGGCTGCTGATGATAAGGCAGTTGGAGATTCGAGAAGAGCATTAACAGCACAATCCTGTGGATAGCAAAGGTGGATCGCAATGGGAAGATGCAGTGGTGGAACGAAGGGGGTCTCGGCTACGCGCCGACGATCAACAGTGACGATTCGCGTTTGGGCTGAGAAAGTCTTGGCACGACCGACGCTTATTCACAGGCTCACAGGCTCGATTCTTTGTCCCCCAACATGACTTGACACTGCATACGATAGGTCTCCAAGTAGGATCTTTTCCTATGCCGTCAAGCCGCAGTCTAATAGAGCTACTAACGACGAGGGACATCTTAACATATTTCACTGCTCCTCACGTATTGGTTCAGGCAACTATAATCTCCAAACACTGTCTCACACACTCAATATTTCACACGGAGCTCTTCGGATCTAACAGTCCCCCTGAAGATCTCCTGGTTCGACTACCACCCTCTTATGACACTGAAGATAAGATCATCCATCTAGCGGCTCGTTTTGGCGTTGCAATCCCGTGTCGTCCATTGACTGTGATTTCACGGCTGCTGGAATGTCAATTGGTCTGAGCTGTCCCTCCTGTCCAGCCGCCAACATGACAGTCTCATGCGGCATGATGGTACAGTAGTGCGGATCCTGGGCCAAGCTAGGCAATAGCAAAAGTATCATTGGTCTCGTGGTCCTCGCCGGAACCGTGTCCTCAAAGATCTATCTGGTGACACTGTGGCGGGACAGCGTCGACCTCCCGGTATATACGCAATGGGGGACAACGCGCTTCAAAATACATTCAGAATCTCGGTTAACAGAGATCACTGATTCAATGATCTATGAGGAGCTGGCTGCTGCTGCCTTTGAGTCTCTGACGAATCACTCGCCTTCTCCCCCCGGGCAAGCCTGCCAAAGTTCAGCTTGTAATATTGTGGGATGATATCTCCTTTGATGATAAGCACAAGACCATATCTTGATCAACGCTTTAGATACGCCTAGCTTTTTGTTTTCTTCTTCTGAAATCTTCCTATGAATGCCGTGCGTTTGGTACAACCATCATACATGACCGGATCTTCCGGGTTTTCCTTGAGCCACATCTCTGTTTTACCTTTTGTGGCGTGACTCCATAATGGATCTCGTCCCCTTCGCAATTGACGAGGGCAAATCCCCCCAGTCATGACGTTTACACTCCTTCAGCTCACAGCACTCATCACCTGTTGATGCTCCCAGCACTTGTTTAAAGCCGAATTCGGCCATAAATTCCTGCTATCTTACGCAATCAACCGTCACCAAGAACAATGGAAGATGTATTCATGGATCGCTGTGTTCTGGAAGTGCGCATTGGAAGATGTGCTCGTAACACCCTAGGCTCTGGGACCTTTGATTTATGACAGATAATCTTGACTCCTCCACGACGAAGAATGGCATGATTGACAGACCATGACTCAAGCTGCGCGCCTCTTCAGTATAGGTATCAGACTAAACCGACTAAGGAGTAAAGGCCGGGCATTAAAGGAGCATCACGAAGAAAAGAAACGTATCGTGACTGGATAGGGTGGTTATCGAAGCCCGTCAGGGAGCTAGAAACAATTACTAGCTATGAAACTACAACATTAGTACTAAGCAGCAGAGATAAAATTATGCCGAAAATTTTCACACAGACTTCCATGAAGTGGTCAGTAGATAGCGATGGTGTTCGACATGAAGTAGTTGTGAAAGCCTGATATCAGCGTAATCACGTGAAAGATGTAAGATCAGATCTAGTATTTCATCAGTCTGCATTACCTCAGAATTACAAACTTTGCGAAAAGGAATCTGTTGACCGATAGTATCCTGTCTCCATGACCTGTGCTATGCTGCAGCAGCTATCGCGATAGAAGTGTGTTCCACATCCTCCCTCTCATTAATCTCATTGGATGCGCAGATCTTGGTTCGTCAAACATACCACACAGCAATTAACAAACTCATTAATGATGAACACAAGCATGCCTCCAAGCCAAGATCGAGCTTCCGCAATTGGGACGCTAGTGTAATCTAGCTGCGCTCTCGTCCACTATGGAGAAGGGAAGTCTGACTGCAAGATCGGATTAGATGGCGACAGAGTGCATGTTCTAGAGCACTTGAAATGAAACTATGGTCAACTCCGGCTTCGATAGTTTAAGCTCTAGTATCTCGATACGGGTAGAATACGACCGGAACGCGTCAAACGCGTTTAATTGATTGATGAGCTTCGATATTGTGTTTACATACTTCATGCAACACAAATTCATGTTCCAGAGCTATGCAGCAGCTGTTGAAAGACTGGAGACAAGACGCTATACAGAAGCACCAATACGAATCTGCAATATACATTGGTGACAAGCTACTCGCTATAACCAGTAAGCCCTTTGCAACAAATTTCAGGTTTAAAGCTTATATATTCTAGATGATGATAACGATGCTTTCTTCCTCGCTCAAGTCCACTTTTCTACCGGTAATTACACTCGTGCCCAAAGTTTCCTTGAAAAGCACAATCTGGTAGAACGGAATACCTCATGTCGTTACCTGGCCGCCCACTGCCAAATTAGGCAAGGCAAATATGAAGAAGCCCTTTCAATACTGGGAGACAAGAACCCAAGTCATCTCATACTGTCACCAAGCAAGACACGGCGAAAATTACACCATACGAGTGGAAATCTGCGGCCAGGAGTCAAGAATGGGAAAGCGAACGGCAAACCGGATCGATTAGAGAGGAGTGAGGAAAGAGACAAGGAGAACCTGTCGGACATCAAATATGAGGCAGGCATGTGCTATCTCCGGGGAATATGTTACGCAAAACAGAATGCCTTTGACAGGGCGAAAGAATGCTACAAGGATGCTGTACGCATAGACGTTCAATGCTTCGAGGCCTTTGATCAGCTCATGAAGAATTCGCTCATGGCGCCAGATGAAGAATGGGCCTTTCTGGATTCGTTAGGCTTCGATTCGATATCAACCGAAGATAACGACACATCGCAAGAAGCCGCCCAATTTGCCAAAATGCTGTACACGACCCGCCTCTCGAAATACAAGAACCCTGCAGAATTCAACCATGCATCAGAAACCCTCTCCACCCATTACAACCTCGCCAACAACCCCGATCTCCTCCTTTCCAAAGCCGAACTCCTCTTCACCCAATGCCGCTTCAAAGAAGCTCTCGCCATCACAGCCTCTGTCCTCGACACAGACGAATATAACTTCTCCATCTACCCACTCCACCTCGCCTGCCTTTACGAGCTCTCACAGAGGAACGCCCTCTTCCTCCTCTCACACCGTCTCGCAGACGTACATCCCGACGAACCAGGCACCTGGCTCGCGGTCGGCGTCTACTACCTCAGCATATCCCAAATAGCAGAAGCCCGCCGCTTCTTCTCCAAAGCCTCAATGATGGACCCGCACTTCGGTCCCGCCTGGATCGGGTTCGCCCACACCTTCGCCGCAGAAGGCGAGCACGACCAAGCCATCTCAGCCTACAGCACAGCCGCCCGTCTCTTCCAAGGAACCCACCTCCCCCAACTCTTCCTCGGCATGCAGAACCTGCAACTCAACAACATGACCCTCGCCCACGAATACCTCAACGCCGCCCACGCCCTCTGCAGCACCGATCCCCTCCTCCTCAACGAACTAGGCGTCGTCTTCTACCACCTCGACCACCTCGCCGAAGCCGTCACCATCCTCAGCAGCGCCCTCACCATCGCCGCCGACATCGACAGCGACCCTCGTGCTTGGATCGCTACGCGTGCGAACCTCGGCCATGCCTACCGTCGGCAAAGCAAATGGGAGCCTGCTTTGCGAGAATTCGAAGAAGTCCTTCGCCAAGGCGGTCGGGACGCTGGTATTTTCTGTGCCAAAGGCCTCACATTGCTCGAAATGGGACGGAGCTGGGAAGCGGTCTGCGCACTTCACGAAGCCTTGGCCGTGGCGCCACAGGATCCTGTCGCTACCGATCTGCTAGGAAGGGCGTTGGAAGAGAATGCCAGTCAGCAGGGGTGGGCGGGCGTTGATGATGGCGCTGATCAAGAAGAGGATGTGCAGTTTGAGAACTTTATTGCGAGTCGGAAGGGGGAGGTTACGAGTAGGAGGGTCAAGGGAAAGGGGAAGGGTAGGGCGAGGTTTAGCGAGGTGGGCGAGGATAGCATGATGGTTATGAGTGATGATGATGAGGAATGAGACTGTGTTGGTGTGGGCATGGCATTGGATTGGGGTTCGGAGGGAGGCTGGCGTTCTTCTGTCTTACATACGGTGAGGGATTTGGATCGTGGTTTGTATTGGTATGGGCTGTAGGATGTAGGGATGCTTAGATAGATACCCCCAATGACACGCAAGTGCCCCATTCTGCATGCCCTTGGTACGCTTGGATGTGTCAGTTGGCGGAGGGATCCTGGGCTCCTGTAAGTTACCTTCCCAGGCGCAATTCCCAACCCAGGCGTATTCAGATGTTTCCGTCCCAGCGCGATGTTCCCGCGCAGACAGTACAAAAAATCCAGTGAAATACGCTTCTTTTGGGGGGGGGGGGGGGGGGGGGGGGGGGGATAAAAACAAC